>JAABUN010008369.1_pt1 | contig 10609 bp, 8 predicted proteins | sample 5559311 | NCBI WGS metagenome assembly JAABUN01 (sample SAMN10711877, study PRJNA513370) | rock metagenome | isolation source: Antarctica rocks | place: Antarctica: Victoria Land, Siegfried Peak sud
GGTCCTTCAGATGGGCAGCGTGAGAACTCCCATCCTCGAAGGACCTCGACCCCCAGCCCAGCTACGACGCGCGGCACGGACTACACCCTCATCTGTGAAGAGCCACGTTGCCCTGCCCCCGAACCCCCTGGAGCTGTTGTGAGCACCGAACCTTTGGCCGTCGAAGTCCTGTCTTACTCGCCCGATCCCGACGCCGATCCCCGCACGCGCATCTACACCTTCGGTGGGGCCGCCCCGGTGCGCACGGTCCGACCCGGCACGGTCCTGGAGTTGTGGACCGAGGACTGCTTCGGCGGCCGGGTACGCAGTGCTGCGGACCGGGTCTCCGACGTCTGCGACTTCCGCTACATCAACCCGCAGACCGGACCGTTCTACGTCGAGGGCGCCGAGCCCGGCGATACCCTCGCGGTGCACTTCGTCTCGATCGAGCCTTCCCGAGACTGGGCGGTCAGCTCGACGGTGCCACTGTTCGGAGCGCTGACCGGCACCCTGACCACCGCGACGCTGCAGGCGCCACTCGAAGAGCGGACCTGGTTGTACGAGGTGGACAGAGCTGCCCGCCAGGTTGTGTTCCAAGCCCAGGACACCGCGTATCGCGTCCCGATGCCGCTGGACCCGATGCACGGGACCGTCGGCGTCGCCCCAGCCCTGGGTGAGGTCCGCTCCTCACTCGCCCCCGGAGCCCACGGCGGAAACATGGATACCCCGGAGATGCGCGCGGGCGTGACCTGCTATCTGGGGGTCAACGTCGAAGGCGCGCTGTTCAGCCTTGGCGACGGGCACTGCCGCCAGGGCGAGGGCGAGACATGCGGCGTCGCCGTGGAAGCAGCCATGGACACGGTCGTCGTCATCGACCTGCTCAAGGGCGTCCCATGCGCCTGGCCGAGGCTGGAGAGCGACCACGCAATCATGACGACTGGCTCGGCGCGACCTCTGGAGGACGCCTTCCGCATCGCCCAGAGCGAGCTCGTCCATTGGGTCGCCGCCGAGACCGGGATGTCGGTCCTTGACTCCTACCAGTTGGTCTCCCAAGGCGTCCGCAGCCCGGTTGCGAACGTCGTCGATTCGACCTACACGATGATCGCCAAGCTCGAGAAGACGGTGCTACCGGGGGTCGACCCTCTCAACGGCACGCACCGTCGGCTGCGCGCTCTGGCAGCGGCATACTCCGCCTAGCTAGACGGTCAGCTCCTGGGTGTCGACTGACGTGACCGAAGCACCGCACGCGCTCATCGTGGCAGGGCCGAACGTCCCACGCCCTGCGGTAGCGCTGAGCCGTTCGTCGCCTGCACTGACGCCGAGCCACGTCGTGCAGGGAGTCATCGCCGCGCCAGCTCGGCGTCGGCGCCTTGCCTATCTGCGGTGAGGCGACCGCCTCAAGGGCATGCGGACCGGGACGTCACCATCAAGGTCGTCGGGCAGGGCAAGGATCCGACTTCGACGACGGCCGGTGAGATCGGCCAGGGGAAGCCGGTGACGATCGGCGCGCACGCGGCCTCGACGAGCTCGTCCGCACCATGGCCGACCACCAGGTCAAGCGCCTGCCGGTGATCGACCGGCACCGCCTGTCGCCGCACGGGTCGCCTCCCCAGCCCGTGCCGGCCGGTGGGGCTTCGCATACCGAGGAGGAACAGCCATGGCACTCTCCTCAGTATACGAAAGGGGGAGCGCATGACGATCGTCCACCAGCCGCTGCGGTCGCTCGTGTGCGAAGAGCTGCGCCGGCTCGTCATCACCGGCGAGTTCGCGCCGGGGACGCGCATGGTGGAGGACCGCCTCGCCGCGCGGCTGGGCGTCTCGCGCAACCCGGTGCGCGAGGCCCTTCAGGCGCTGGCCGGCGAGGGGTTCGTCGAGATCCTGCCGCGACGCGGCGCCATCGTCGCGCAGCTCTCGCCGGAGCAGGCAGAGGACCTGTTCGACGTCCGGACGGCGCTCGAGCCCCTCGCGGCCCGACTCGCGGCGAAACGCCGCGACGACGACGGCATCGCGCGCCTGCACGAGATCCTGCGCCTCGCGCGACGGGCGACCGACGCTCAGGAGCTCGATCTGCTGGCTTCCTACAACACCGACTTCCACTCCCTCGTCGTCGAGCTGAGCGGCAACGACTACCTCGGACTGCTCGTCGCGCCCATGGCGCGACGGGTGCAGTGGGTCTTCCGCACCAGCGCGGCGACGCGGGCGTCGCACTCATGGACCGAGCACGAGGAGCTGCTGCGCGCCATCGTCGCCGGGGACGAGGAGTACGCAGAGGCGATGGCGCGGGCGCACGTCGCCGCCGCCCGCGCGTCCTACCGCAAGGCCGTCGCCCCCGACCTCGACGACGGTGCGTGAGTCGCGTCCGCATCGTCCTGGTCGGAGCGGGGTCAGCCTGCAATCAGCTGTTGACGCATTTGTTACCGAAACGCCTTGTATACAGTCGACCTGTGTGTGACATTCGGCACCCGCTCACCTGAGGAGGACCCCCGATGCTCCGACAGCGCCACGCGCTCCTGCCCGTCGCCCTCGTGTCACTCGCCCTGACCGCCGCCTGTGGTGGAGGCGGCGGGGGCAGCGCGACGGACACCGGGGGAAACACCGGTGCAGCGCCAGAGGACAACCGCGAGGCGCAGCAGGGCGGGACCCTCACGCTCGCCCTCGCCGAGGACCCAGACGCGCTCGACCCGACGCTCGCGCGCACCCTCGTGAGCCGCGAGGTCTTCGTGAGCATGTGCGAGAAGCTCTACGACGTCGACGAGAGCCTCGAGCTCGTCCCGCAGCTCGCCGCCGAGCTGCCGGAGACGTCCGAGGACGGCACCAGCGTCACCATCCCGTTGCGCGAGGGGGCCGTCTTCAACGACGGCACGCCGTTCGACGCCGAAGCCGTCAAGGTGTCCCTCGAGCGGCACCTCACCCTCGAGGGCTCGGCGAGGAAGGCCGACCTGGCGGCCGTGGAGTCGGTGGAGGTCGTCGATCCCACCACCGTGCAGCTCAACCTGACGACTGCCTCCGCACCCCTCACCGCGCAGCTCGCCGACCGTGCGGGGATGATCATGTCGCCGACGCAGCTCGAGAAGCTGGGCGACAAGTTCGCCACCGACCCGGTGTGCGTCGGTCCGTTCGAGTTCGTCAGCCGCACCGCGGGCAGCGAGATCGTCCTGGAGAAGTCGACGGACTACTACGACGCCGACGACGTGAAGCTGGACGGGGTCACCTACCGCATCATCACCGATGGCAACGTGCGCCAGGCGAACGTCAAGTCGGGCGACGTCCAGGTCGCCGAGAGGCTCCAGCCCACTGATGTGGCGAAGCTCGAGAACGACGCCGCGGTCAAGCTGATCGCCCAGGAGTCGATCGGCTACCAGGGCATCTCGGTCAACGTCGGCAACGTCGCCGGGGCAGCGGCGCCGCCCGGCGAGGTCGACACCGCGCTCGGCGGCTCGCCGGAGCTGCGCGAGGCCTTCGAGCTGTCGCTCGACCGTGACGTGATCAACCAAGTCGTGTTCGCGGGCAAATACACGCCGGGCTGCACGCCGCTGCCGCCGGCTAGCCCGTACCACGACGAGTCCATCGAGTGCACGACACGTGACCTCGACCGGGCCAAGGAGCTCATCGCTGAGTCGGGCGTCCCGACACCGATCCCCGTGACCCTCACCGTCGGCACCAGTCCTGAGAACCTGCGGCTGGGCCAGGTCATCCAGTCCCAGGCCAAGGAGGCCGGCTTCGACGTGAAGGTCGCACCGACCGAGTTCACCTCGGCGCTGGACGCCAGCGACGCCGGGAAGTTCGACACCTTCCAGGTGGGCTGGTCCGGCCGTGTCGACCCGGACGGCAACACCTACAACTTCTGGCACACCGGTTCGTCGCTGAACCGGAGCGGCTACTCCAACCCGGAGGTCGACGCGCTGCTCGAGCAGGCGCGGCTGGTCACGGACCAGGGTGAGCGCAAGGACCTCTACACCCAGGCGACCACGTTGGTGCTCGAGGACCAGCCGCTGATCTACCTCTACCACCCGGTCAACTACCTCGCGACCGCACCGGACGTCGTCGGCGTCGAGTACTACGCCGACGGCCTGCCCCGCCTCAAGACCGCCGGCTTCGCAGCGAAGTAGGTCCGCCGAGGCAGGAAGGGTCCACTCATGGCGTCGTACCTGCTCCGCCGCGTCGGATCCTCGGCGATCGTGCTCCTGCTCGCCAGCATCGTGGTCTTCGTCGGCGTCCGGGCGCTGCCCGGCGACGCGGCTGTCGCTCTCGCCGGCGAGGAGAGCGATCCCGTGGCGATCGAGCAGATCCGGGAGAAGTACGGGCTGAACGATCCCGTGCCTGTGCAGTACTGGCGCTATGTCAGCAACTCGCTGCAGGGCGACCTCGGTTTCTCCACGCGGACGGGCCTCGACGTCAGCGACATCATCTTCGACCGACTGCCCGTGACGCTGGAGCTCGCCCTGCTGTCTCTGCTCGTCGGGCTGCTCATCGGCATCCCCGCCGGCATTCTGGCGGCGCTGCGGCGGGGGACGTGGATCGACAACGTGAGCAACGGCTTCGGCCTGCTCGGGCTCTCGATCCCGAACTTCTGGCTGGGGCTCGTGCTGATCCTCGTGGTGTCGGTGCAGCTGGGACTGCTGCCGGCGTCGGGGTACGTGCCCTTCTTCGAGGACCCGATCGCCAACCTGCAACGGATGATCCTGCCGGCGATCGTCCTCGGGACAGGCCTATCGGCCGTCCTGATGCGGCAGATGCGGTCGGCGATGCTCGAGACGATGTCGGCGGACTACGTCCGGACCGCACGGTCCAAGGGACTGTCGGAGCGTCAGGTCGTGCTGGTGCACGCGCTGCGCAACAGCCTGATCACGGTGGTGACGGTGCTCGGGCTGCAGCTGGGTGCGCTGATCTCCGGCGCAGTGATCACCGAACAGATTTTCGTGATCCCCGGCTTCGGCAGGCTGATCGTCGACGGTGTGTTCACCCGCGACTACCCCGTCATCCAGGGAGTGGCGCTGGTGACGGTGTTCGGGTACGTGCTGGTCAACCTGCTGGTGGACCTGACCTACTCCTTTCTCAACCCCCGCATCCGCGTCGCCGGGGGTGCGTCATGACGACGGCGTCCGCGCCGATGGCGCAGCCGGCTTCGCAGCTGCCCCTGCCGCCGCCGCGGCAGCGCCGCAGCCGTCGCCTGCTCAAGCGGTTCCTGCGCAGGCGGCTGTCGGTGTTCGGACTCGCCGTACTCCTGCTCATCATCGGGCTGGCCGTCTTCGCGCCACTGTTCGGCGAGCCGGACCGCAGTGACTTCGGCGCCGTCCTGCAGGGGTCGTCGGCGGCGCACCCGCTCGGGACCGACGACCTCGGCCGCGACACGCTCGCGCGCATCGCCTACGGAGCTCGCGTCTCGATGCAGGCCGGCGTCATGGCCACGCTGCTGGCCATGGCGGTCGGCGTGCCGATCGGGTTGGTGGCCGGCTACTACCGCGGCTGGCCGGACCTCGTGATCAGTCGCTTCACGGACCTGCTGCTGGCGTTCCCCTTCCTGATCCTGGCCGTCGGGCTCGCCGCGATCCTCGGCCCGTCGCTGCGCAACGTCGTCATCGCACTCGGCATCAGCGCCCTGCCGAGCTTCATCCGCGTGACCCGCGGTGAGGTGCTCGGCCTGCGCGAGCAGGACTACGTCGCCGGGGCCGTCGCCGACGGCGCGGGCGACGCCCGCATCCTGCGCCGCTACATCTTGCCGAACGCCATCAGCCCGCTGCTCGTGCAGGCCACCGTCACTGTCCCCGAGGCCATCATCGGCGAGGCCGTCCTGTCCTTCCTGGGTCTCGGCGTGCAGCCGCCCACACCCTCCTGGGGGACCATGCTCTCCGCGGCGCAGACGTTCCTGACGCAGGCGCCGCTGCTGGCCGTGTGGCCGGGCATCGCCATCGCCCTGGCTGCCCTGTCGTTCAACCTGGTCGGCGACGGGCTGCGCGACACGCTCGACCCGAAGGCGACACGATGACCACGCCCGTGTCGACCAGGATCGGTCACCGCGCCTCGAGCGGCCCCCTGCTGAGCGTGCGGGACCTGCACGTGCGCTTCGCCACCGAGGACGGCCCCGTCCACGCCGTCAACGGGGTCTCGTTCGACCTCGCGGCCGGCGAGATCCTTGCCGTCGTGGGTGAATCCGGCTGTGGCAAGTCGGTCACCGCGATGGCAGTCCCGGGGCTGCTGCCGTCGACCGCCACGATCACCGGCAGCATCAGCCTCGACGGCACCGAGCTGCTGACCCTTAGCCCCAGGGAGCTGCGCGCCGTCCGCGGCAAGGAGGTCAGCTTTGTCTTCCAAGAGCCGATGACGAGCCTCAACCCAGCCTTCACTGTCGGCAAGCAGGTGCGGGAGGTGCTGCAGAGGCACGAGGGGCTGTCCAAGCGGGCCGCCCACCAGAGGGCGGTCGAGCTGCTGGAGCTGGTGCGCATCCCTGCGCCGCAGCGCCGGGTCGACGAGTACCCGCACCAACTGTCGGGTGGCATGCGTCAGCGTGTCATGATCGCCATCGCGGTCGCGTGCGGCCCGAAGGTCCTGGTCGCGGACGAGCCGACGACGGCGCTGGACGTCACCATCCAGGCGGGCGTCCTCGACATCCTGCGCAACCTGCGCGACGAGCTCGGCACCGCGATCGTCCTCATCACGCACGACCTGGGTGTCGTGGCCGACCTCGCCGACCGCGTCGTCGTCATGTACGCCGGGCGGCCGGTCGAGACGGCGGAGGTGCACGAGCTGTTCGCGCACCCGCAGCACCCCTACACCAACGGGCTGTTGGCGGCGATCCCCCACCGCGAGCAGGGCGTCGAGCTGGTCGCCGGCCGGCGGCTCGCGGAGATCCCCGGCCTCGTGCCGTCCCTGCGGTCCGACCCGGACGAGTGCGTCTTCGCCCCGCGCTGCCCCCGCTCGACGGAGGTGTGCGTGTCCCGGCGCCCGCCGCTGGAGTCGACGCGGCCGCACCACCCGACCGCCTGCTTCCACCCCGGGGAGGACGCGTGACCACCAGGGCCGCACAGGACCGCAGCGCGCACGACGGCCCGGTGCTGGAGGTCACGGACCTCGTCAAGCACTTCTCGACCGGCTCCGGGTTCCGCGGCAGCAAGGGCGCCGTGCGCGCCGTCGACGGGGTCTCGTTCACCATCGGTCCCGGCGAGATCCTGGGGCTGGTCGGTGAGTCGGGCAGCGGCAAGTCGACGGTCGGCCGCTGCGTCACCCGGCTGGTCGAGCCGACGTCCGGCAGCATCAAGCTGCTCGGGACCGAGATCGCGACGCTGTCCCGGCGGGCGATGCGTCCGCTGCGCCGCCAGGTGCACATCGTCTTCCAGGACCCGTACTCCTCCCTCAACCCGCGGATGACGATCGGCCAGATCGTCGGCGAGCCGATGCGCCTGCACCAGACCGCGAAGGGCGGCGCCCTCGACAAGCGCGTTGACGAGATGCTCGAGAAGTGCGGCTTGAGGTCAGAGCTGCGCGACCGCTACCCGCACGAGCTGTCCGGCGGGCAGCGCCAGCGCGTCGGGCTCGCACGCGCCCTCGCCCTCGAGCCGAGCCTGGTCGTCGCTGACGAGCCGGTGTCGGCGCTCGACGTCAGCGTGCAGGCCTCGATCCTCAACCTCATCACCGACCTGCAGCGTGACCTCGGCTTCTCCTGCCTGTTCATCACGCACGACCTTTCGGTCGTGGAGTACATCAGCGACTCCATCGCGGTGATGTACCTCGGCAAGCTCGTCGAGAAGACCTCGCGCGAGCGGCTGTTCCGCGACCCCCAGATGCCCTACACCCAGTCGCTGCTCACCGCGGCGCCCGTGCCGGACCCGGGCGCGCAGCGGGCGCGCACGCGCGTCGTGCTGCGGGGGGACATCCCCAGCCCGATCGACCCGCCCTCGGGTTGCACGTTCCACACCCGCTGCCCAGTCGCCGTCGAGCGCTGCGCCGTCGACGTGCCCCCGCTCGCCGGCATCACCTCGCCCGACCACCTGGTTGCCTGCCACCTCGTCGATCCCGAGACCGGGGCACCGGACGTCGCCGCCGCCGCGGCCGCCCGCGGCGACGTCGAGGGCGCGAGGCAGGGGGCTGCTGGCGGACATCCCGCCGGCGACCACCCGGCAGGCAGTGGAGCGCCGCGGGGCTCCTGACCCCGCTCGGCCGGCGACACCTGTCGCAGGCGGCCGGGATCACCACGACAGGGCGGATCACCGACCGCCGCACTCCGACGGACGAGGAGTCCGCACGTGTTCACCACCCGACCTGAGCTGCTCGGCACGCACGGGATGGTCGCCTCGACCCACTGGCTCGCCAGCGCGACCGGCATGGCCGTCCTCGAGCGGGGTGGTAACGCGGTCGACGCCGCCGTCGCCGCCGGCTTCGTCCTGCAGGTCGTCGAGCCGCACCTGAACGGTCCCGGCGGGGACGTCCCCATCCTGTTCGCGGCCCCGGACGGCACCGTCGACGTCTACTGCGGGCAGGGCCCTACCCCCGCTGCCGCGAACATCGAGCACTACCGCGACCTCGGCCTGGACCTGGTGCCCGGCACGGGGCTGCTGGCTGCCGTCGTGCCGGGTGCCTTCGGCGCGTGGACGTTGCTGCTCGAGCGAGAGGGCACCTGGCGCCTGCGCGACGTTCTCGAGCCGGCCATCGGCTACGCCGAGGACGGCTTCCCGCTGCTGCCCGGGACGGTCGCGACGATCCGCACGGTCGAGCAGCTGTTCCGCGAGGAGTGGACCACCTCCGCCGCCATCTGGCTGGGCTCGGGCGGTGTGCCCAGCGCGGGCTCGCGCTCGCGCAACCCGGCCCTTGCCGCCACCTACCGACGCATCCTCGACGAGGCGGAGGCTGCGTCCAGCGGTCGTGAGGGGCAGATCACGGCGGCACGGGATGTCTTCTACCGCGGTTTCGTCGCCGACCAGATCGCTGAGTTCTGCGCCACGCAGGAGGTGATGGACACCTCGGGCCGGCGCCACCGCGGGCTGCTGGACGGCGACGACCTCGGGCGCTGGGAGCCGACGGTGGAGGAGCCGGCCTCGGTCAACTACGCGGGCGTCACCGTGCACAAGACCGGTCCGTGGGGCCAGGGGCCGGTGCTGCTCGAGCAGCTGCAGCTGCTGTCCGGCTTCGACCTGTCGGGCACCGAGCACCTGTCCATCGACTGGGTCCACACCGTCGTCGAGTGCGCCAAGCTCGCGTTCGCCGACCGCGAGGCGTGGTACGCCGACCCCGCCCACGTCGACGTGCCGCTGGGCACCCTGCTGTCGCCGGAGTACGCCGAGGAGCGGCGGGCGCTGGTCACCGAGACCGCGTCGTACGACCTGCGACCCGGCCGTCCCGACGGACGGAGCCCGCTGATGCCCGCGTCTGTGACGGCGGGCGGTCCGCGACCGACGGTCACGTCGGACGGCGCGGGCGAGCCCACCGTGCTCGACGACGGCACGACCCGCGGCGACACCTGCCACGTCGACGTCGTCGACCGGGACGGCCGGATGGTCTCGGCCACCCCCAGCGGCGGCTGGCTGCAGAGCTCGCCGGTGATCCCCGGCCTGGGCTTCTGCCTCGGCTCGCGTGCGCAGATGCTCTGGCTCGAGGCCGGCCTGCCCGCGTCGATGGCCGGCGGCAAGCGCCCGCGCACGACCCTGTCGCCGTCGCTCGCGACGCGGGACGGCGTGCCGTGGCTGGCCTTCGGGACCCCCGGCGGAGACCAGCAGGACCAGTGGTCGCTGGCGTTCCTGCTGACGTACCTGCACACCGGGATGGACCTGCAGGCGGCGATCGACGCGCCGATGTTCCACAGCGAGCACTTCCCCAGCTCGTTCTACCCGCGGCAGGCCTCCCCCGGCCGACTGATCGTCGAGGGGAGGCTCTCCGCCGACGTCGTGGCGGGTCTGCGCGCCCGCGGCCATGACGTGCACGTCGGCGGCGACTGGTCGCAGGGCCGGCTGTCGGCGGTCGCCCACGACGGCGCGACCGGCTTCCTCAAGGCCGCCGCCAACCCCCGGGGGATGCAGGGCTACGCGGTAGGCCGATGACCCCGGAGACCATCGGGCTGCTCGCCGGCGCGGGGCTCCTGGCCGGCGGCGTGAACGCCGTCGCCGGGGGCGGCTCGCTCATCTCCTTCCCCGCCCTGCTCGCCGCGGGCTACCCACCGGTGACAGCCAACGTCACCAACACCGTCGCGCTGTTCCCCGGCTACGCAGGCAGCGTGGCGGGCGGCCGATCCGAGCTGGTGGGGCAGAACACGCGCGTGCGCGTCCTCGGCGCGACGAGCGTCGTGGGGGGCATCGGCGGGGCGGTCCTGCTGCTCACCACACCGGGCGAGGTCTTCCGGGCCGTCGTCCCCTTCCTCATCCTGATGGCGTGCGGACTGCTGCTGGCTCAACCCCGGCTCTCCGCGGTCGTGCAGCGGCGCGCCCTCGCACGCGGCAAGGGAGAGTTCTCGCCGACCCTGCTGCTCAGCGTGCTGCTCGCCGCCGTCTACGGCGCCTACTTCGGTGCGGGACTCGGCGTGATGCTGCTCGGCGTGCTCGGCATCTTCCTCGCCGAGCCGCTGCGCCGCATCAACGCCCAGAAGAACGTGCAGTCGCTGGTCATCAACAGCGTCGCGCTCGTCGCCTTCGGGCTGTTCGGCCCG
>JAABUN010008370.1_pt1 | contig 10609 bp, 17 predicted proteins | sample 5559311 | NCBI WGS metagenome assembly JAABUN01 (sample SAMN10711877, study PRJNA513370) | rock metagenome | isolation source: Antarctica rocks | place: Antarctica: Victoria Land, Siegfried Peak sud
CTCCAGCCCCTTGCGCTGGTCTCCGCCGAGCAGTCCCTGCAACAGATCCATCGGTGCCTACTTTCGTGGTTGGGCGTGTCGCATCGCAGCACCGGACTCGGCGTCTGCGGGGACCCAGCAGCAGAATGGTGGGCCGACTATGCCGGTGACGCTATGTCCATGGAGGCTGGCAGCATCGCAACTGGCTTGCATCGACTCCTATCGGGGGCGTCGTGGACGATTCGGCCACACGTTCGGCCGCTCGCGCGGCGTCGCCCCGGTCAGATCCTGCGGTACTCCCCGCACCTGCCCCCTGGCGCTTGGCGACGGACGGTTGTACGACACCCCCTCGCGCCCGCGCCGTCGGTCGCGCCAGCGTCGGTAGTGCGGACCACCCAGATAGGCACCGGCGAACAGGAGGCCGCCGACTAGGATGACCGCAGCCAGGGCGATGGTCTCGGACATGAGGGCTCCAGACTTCGGTCGCCTACTGCACGCAGCGACCGGACGTCGGCCCGTGGTCATGCCACCGAGGCGCAGGCGGGCACCGGGGAGGAGCCTGCCGGGCGGGAGGGGATGAACTCTCGAGACCGGCAGGCCAGCACTATGGCCCGGGGCTGGGGACGTGCGCACGCGTGCCGAGGGGCTGGGCGTTACAGACGCACGCCAGGCTCGGGCCTGACCTGTGAGGGCGCGCGGGCGACACCCAGAACGCCACCCGCTGCAAGCCCTGACCGAGGCTCCGGCGCGAGAGCGATCCGTCAGGTATCCGAGCCAGCGATGTCGGGATGGCGCTGGTACTCGTCCCGGAAGCCGTTGCTCTCGCCGGCTGTGTCGCGGACCGTGCGTCGGGCGGCCACGAGACGCCGCTCCGCATCCCGCCGGTCGGCCAGGACGTGGTGGAGCGCCCGGGCCGGCGGCGTCGGCACACCGCTCTGGGCCGCGACCAGCCGCGTCTGGTATTGGCTGTCGCCGAACAGGTCCATCGTCATGACCTCGATCCGGGTGGCCAGCTCGGGACGCCGCGGATCGTCCGAGGCAGGCCGCGCTTCTCCAGCTCCAGGACCCGGATGGCGTCCAGGTCGTTGATGAACACCTCGGATGACCGCTGCAGTTCCTCGTCGCCGAGCCGCGCGGCTGCATCGCGACCCTCCTGCAGGCCGCTGTCCATGCCAACCTCCGCTGCGGACGCATGCCGCGCCGGCTCGTGAGTATGGCCCGTCCCTGGTCAGTCCCGGACCCAGTGCCCCTCGCGATACACGTACCAGACGGTGAGGAACTCACCCGAGATCTCGCGGGGATTGACCACGGCCTTGGGATGCACGTCCCGCAGCCCGGCCTGCAGCTCCCGCGGCGTGGTCACGGTGCGCTTGAGTGCCTGCGCGATGCGTTCGAAGTCGGCATCGCGGGCGGGGTTGAGCATCAAGAAGGGTCGCTGGCTCATCATGGAGCCCCGCCTCGGGTCGGCATGCACCGACGGTACCCACCTGCGACATCGCCGCACCCGAAGCTGTCGCCTGTGTCACAGCGGCGTGACGAACGCCCGCGGCCTTCGCCCGATGCACTGGCAACCGAGACCGGTCCCTGACGGCTACCTCGGCCGTATGCCCACCACAGGCACCCACTCTCCGTGCGGTGGACCCTAGGGCTTGATGCTGACCACCGAGCCGCCGCCCGGCATGACCGAGCCGTTCGCGACGTATACCGTGCCGTCGGCGGCGACCGCGACACCGCCGGGTGCCATGAGTCCCTCGGTGGCGACCAGCGTCGGCGCGCCGCCACCCGCAGGGATGCTCAGGAGGGCGCCCGTGATGTCCCCCGATAGCAGGCCGTTGTGGGCGAACTCGACGACCCACAGGGTGCCGTCCGGTCCGAACGCGAGGTCCATGACGTTGGTGAGGCCGGTTGCGTAGACCTTTGGCTCCTTGCCGGCTTCCACGCGCCAGATGCTGGCACCGCCGACCGGGAAGGGGAACCCGGTCAGCTGGCTGACGTAGGCGGCCCCGTCGGGTCCGATGACGACCGCGGTCGGTACGGCCTGCATCGGCACCATGGCCGGGGATGCACCGGGGTCCGCCGATGCGCTCGGGTCCGCTGGCGCGGGCTGGAACGAAGCGGGGAAGAGACCGGCGAGTGAGATGGTCCCGTCGGGCGTGACCATCAGCAGGTCGTTGCCACCCGCATCGGTGACCAGGTAGTCGCCGTCGGGGGTGATCGTCAGGCCATATGGGTTGGAGTCCACCGCGGACCCGGGATCGGCCGAGTCGGGGTCGTTGTCGGCTTCCCACTGGGCAAGGTCCGCGATGGGGGTCAGCGTGCCGTCGGCTGCGGCGGAGGCGATGGTGCCGACCACGGCCCGCATCCCTTCGGGCATGGTCGAGCGGATATCCGGTGAGCCACCGAGGTTCACGGTCACCACGAACGTGCCATCGGCAGCGATGGCGAAGTCCGACACGCCACCGACGTCCTGGCCGCCGGCCACCGACGGCAGTCCATCGATCACGCGGGTGAGGACGCCGTCCTTGAGGGAGCTGATACCGCCGGTGGCGCCGGCACATGCCTGGCCGCGCTCGGTCTCCGTGCACGCGCTGCCGCCGGACCCCTGCTCGCCGACGTAGAGCGTCCCGTCGGGGCCGAAGCCGATGCCCCGCGGGGCATCGAGTCCCTGCGCCACCACGGTCCATGGTCCGGTGCTGGCGCTCGGGTCCTGTGCGAGCGCGGGCAGGGTGGTGGCCATCGTCAAGCCCACCGCCAAGCCCAGCGCACCAACGCGTCGATCCAACGTCTTCTCCTTCGACCTGACCCGTATACCGCCGGGTCGTGCGTGGCGTCCACCGTTCCGCGCCCATCGTACACAGGCGACCACCGGCCGTACCGGGTCTCGCCGCCATCGTCGGCCGTGGGCGATCCTGTCGTGACATCCGTTCGCCACCCGCACCCACGTGGGCGGGTGCCCTAGACCCACCCGACGTCCGCCGATGCCTTGGGTTGGATGACCATCGCGGCGGCTCCAGGGACAGCTGGTCACCAACCGGGGAGCGTCTCGGGTCCAAGCATCCGGTCGTGCACCCCTACGGGCGCGGACTAATGGCCGGACGCGGACCCGCACCCGGCATCGACCGCCACCGTCGCAGGGCTGCCGCCCGTGGCCAGCCAGCCGTCGCCCGACGGTGGCTGGCAGCACGACCTACCAGCACCGCCCTCTGGCGTCTCTCCCCAGGCCCAGGAAGTCTGGAGCGGCTGGTTCCGGAGCTGGTGGGCCGCCCACTGGACATCCGACGGCCTGCCCCCCTGCGCCTCGTCATCCGGCTCTGGGACCGGGTCGACCGGGGCGACGTCAGGCGCGCAGCGGAGCTGCGGCGGTAGCAGCCGAGGCCAGACGGCTCGGGGGCCTGCGCCGGAAGCGGGAGCGCACCGTGGCTGCCGCCTATGACCTCGCAGGTCTGAACGACATCCTGGCCATCCGGCGGGTGTTGGAGATCGCGCTGCTGGGCACCCTGGGCCTCGACAATTCGGCGGCCCGCAGCCGGGTGCCCCATCGGCGGGGCGGCGGCAGCGGTCAAGCTGCTGGAGGTGGAGCGCGAGGCGAGCCACGGGTGGGAGGACGGGGAGGGGTGAGCGGAGGGCGGGACGCCGCCGACGGAACGACCGGTAGACGGCGCCCGGCTGGTGATGTCGCCTGGCCTTCGTGCCCGTATCGACCCGCGGCGACTGTCGCACGATCGCAAGGTCCGGCTGCCCCGTATTTGTCCTGAGGGCATGGCGCAGGGCCTCTACTGCTGGACGGCGGCCGACGCCCAGATGGATGCCGGAGCCATGACATCGATGGAGCGTTCCCTATGCACAGACGTAGTCTCCTGCTCGGTACCAGCCTCGCCCTCGCCAGCCTGGCATTCGCACCTGCCGTTCTCGCCTCGGACGTCTCGGGCGCCCACCCCGCCCACATCCACGACGGCGTGTGCCCGGAGCCAGGCGACATAGTCGGGCCCCTGACGGATGTCGTCGCTCCCGCGGGTACATCCATGGGCCAGGGATCGGCGATCACTGTCGGCTCCAGCGTCACCACGGTCCCGATGGCCCTCGCGGACATCGTCGACGCCCCCCACAGCATCAACGTCCATGAGAGCAAGGACGCCATGGACCTCTATATCGCGTGTGGCGATATCGGTGGTGCCATGATCAGCGACACCGATCTCGCCGTGGGCCTCGCGGAGGAGAACGGGTCGGGCCTGTCGGGCGTCGCCTGGCTGCACGACAACGGTGACCAGACCACTGACGTGTATGTGTTCCTCACCGCCACGGCGTCGAGCATGATGCCCGGAGCGAGCATGATGCCCGGCGAAAGCATGATGCCCGGCGAAAGCATGATGCCCGGTGCGAGCATGATGCCCGGAGCCAGCATGATGCCCGGAGCGAGCATGATGCCCGGTGCGAGCATGATGCCCGGAGCGAGCATGATGCCCGGTGCCAGCATGATGCCCGGGGCCAGCACCGCGCCGTAACACAGGAACGTTCCTGGGGGCCGCCGGTATACGACCCCGGCGGCCTTTCATTCTCTCGCCTGGTACCGCTGGATGGTCCCGGGCACCACACCGACCATCACGCTGATGATCGCGCTGCTTGACACCCTCGGCCTCGACAACTCCGTGGCCCGCAGCCGGGTGCTCATCGGCGGCGCGGCTACCGCGGTGAAGCTGCTGGAGGTGGAGCGGGAGGCGACCTACGAGTGGGAGGACGAAGGGTAGGCGTAGGGACAAAACCCTGACCTCGACGGTCATCTCACTCGCTCGCGCCCTGTGTCGTCTCTGCACGTGGGCGACCGCAGGATGGCCAAGCCAGGGGTATCCCCCCGCACCCGACCTCCACCGACAGTGGCCATATCGCCACGCCCGACGAACAGGGTGGTGCGGCCGGCCGGCCGACCCAGGAACGTGGTTGGGGTCCCGGGCACGACCTGCGACTCGGCCGCGGAGACCGCATTACGTGATCGAAGGGGCGATGCTGGCAGGCCCGTCGTCAGGGACACGGGCCGGCCGTCCGGGCACATCGGACCTGCGTGCCCCAGTGCGAGTATCGTTGAGGCCTTTGAGGTCGTGGAGCCGGATACAGCCGCCCGCCATCGGCGGACAGGAGTCGAGGACCATCGCCGTGACGGCGTGCGGACTCTCTTGGTCGGGGTGATGCTGACCGGCCGCCGCGCTCGCGCATCGGGCGCCAGGAGGCTGAGCGCATTGCCCAGCGTTTCCGCCCGACGGAACCTGCCTGGATACTCCGTCGCCGGCAGGTCGAACCCCCCATCAACCGGGTCTGCCATGGACCAGCTCCCACGCCAGGGTGTCCATCGAGCTCGCACGGGTGGTCCCGCCGGTGCTCACCAGGTACCGGCCGCCGACGCGGAACCCGTGGAGCGGATGGCAGCTGGGGTCGATCGTGAATGACGCAGGCGCGTCGCCTGCGTAGACGTCGTCGACCTCGAAGGTCACGGAGTCCTCGTCAGGCTGGTCCGCCACCGAGCGCGCGGCCCCCACGAAGGTCGTCCCGCGTGCCTCGCCGGGATCGTCGACGATTCGGATGAGCAGGTCGCAGTCGGCCAGTGCGACCGACGCCACCTACCTCGGCGGGTCGCTCGGGGCCACCTGGTCCCGGATTGTCATGAGGCTGTAACGCCGGGGAGCACGCTACTCCGGTGTCTCATCTGCACCGGGGAACATCACTCACCCCGGCAATTTCGCGGCGAGGACATCGATGGGACCGATCTCGGGCGACGCGCTGAACAGATCGGCCGCCTGGGCCATCAGCGCCTCGGCCACACGACCTTGGAGATGGGCCTGTCGGCCGGCATCGGATGGGAAGACATCGAAGATGCCGTAACTGAGCGGCCCCAACTTGATGGCAAACCACGCGGTGGTGTCAGGTTCCCCGTTGACGAGTGCGAGGCCGCCCTCGAGGAATCGCTCGACGTCGGCCTCTTTACCGGGCTTCGCCTCTAGGCGCACGAGCAGTCCAACAGTGACCATGATCGACACTCTGAACCGCACTGGTCCTGATGGAGACTCCGGGGATAGGGTTCAGGCCGCGGTGGCGACCTGACCGGTGGCCCAGTATGCGGCCTCGTATTCCGCTGGGGGGACATCACCGCAGGCGCCATGGAGACGTTGTGTGTTCCCCCAGTGGACCCAGGCGGACGTTGCCAACTCGACCTGCTCGGTCGATCGCCAGGGACCCTGCCGGTTGATGAGCTCCGCCTTGTAGAGGCCGTTGACGGTCTCGGCGAGGGCGTTGTCGTAGCTGTCGCCACGGGATCCGACGGAGTTCACGACGCCCGCCTCGGCGAGCCGCTCGGTGTAGCGGATGGCCAGGTACTGGACACCCCTGTCGCTGTGATGGATGAGCCCCGTGAGGTCGGCGTCACCTCGGGACCAGATGGCCATCTCGAGGGGCATCGAGGGCGAGGTCGGTGTGGAGTGACATGGCCACCCGCCAGCCGGTGATCCTGCGGCTGAAGGCATCGATGACGAACGAGGCGTAGCAGAAGCCGGCCCTCGTCCAGACATAGGTCAGGTCGGCGACCCACAGCCGGTCGGGAGCGGCAGCGCTGAACAGCCGCTCGACGAGGTCGGCGGGTCGGGTGGCCACGGCTGCCGGGACCGTGGTCCGGATGCGCCTGGTCCTCGTGGCCCCGCGGAGTGCCAGGTCATCCATGAGCCGGGCCACGCGGTCGCGGCCGACCCCGATGCCCTCCCGGCACAGCTGGCGCCAGACCTTGCGCACGCCGTAGACCTCGAAGTTGGCTGTGTGCACCCGGCTGATCTCGGGCTTCAGGACCTCGTCGGCGATGGCCCTCGCCGAGGGTGGCCGGGATCGTGCCGCGTAGTAGGTGGATGGGGCGACCGCCAGGACCTGGCAGATCGGCTCGACCCCGAGGGTGTCGCGGTGCTGATCGATGTATCGGGTCATCGCTTCGATGGGCGGTCGAGCTCCGCGTCGCTCCTATGTCAAGCGGCCACCCGGACAGCTTCGGCAGTTCCCGTCCCGATGCGGTATTCGTCCACACGCAGGCGACGGAAGACCTCGTCCGACAGGCGACGTCGGAGCAGGCGGAGCGCCTCGACCTTGGTGTCACCGCGGGACATCCGGCCAGCGACATACTCCCGGCCGAGGTCACCGATGCCACGCAGCTGGGTCACCGCGATGCGGTGCAGCGCAGCGTTGACCTGGCGGTTGCCGCCACGGGTCAACCGGTGCCGGTCGCTGTTGCCCGACCAGGCGGGGATGGGCGCGGTCCCGTTCCAGCGGGCGAACGCAGCCTTCGAGTGGAAGCGGCCGACGCCCGCGGTCTCGCCCACGATCTTGGCCGCGGACAAGGCACCACAGCCCGGCAGGGCCAGGAGCGACGGGGCCAGGCCCTGCACGAGGTGGGCGACCTCGCGCTCCAGGGCGTTCACACGCAGCGTGAGCTCCCGGCAGCGCCCGATGAGTTCCCGGGCGATGGCAGCGACCGTGCCTGACAGGCCGTCGAGACGGGACCCGAGCCCGTCGAGCGTCTGCAGGCGACGCAGGCCCCGGAGCGGGATCTCGAGCCCCGGGAAGAGTTCGTGGAGGTGCCACCGGATACGGCTCTGGATGCGACTGCGCTCGCGGACGAGGTCCTCCCGATGGTCGACCAGGAGACGCACCTCGCGCGCCTGACCATCGAGATGCACCACTGGCAGACCGGGTTCCCGGAGCGCCGCGCGCGCCACCGCGAGGGCGTCGATCGGATCGGACTTGCCGCGCTCCCGGCTGGCCTGCCGGGCTCCGGCCATGAGATGCGGCGGCACCCGCACCGCCGCCTCGCCGGCCACGAGCAGGTCCGCCTCGAGCCGCCGCGTGAGGTGCCTGCAATCCTCGATGGCGAACATCCGCCCCGGCCAGCCAGCGGCCCATGCGAGGGCCTCGAGATGACCCTCCGACGTGGCCGCCACCCGCTTCTCGCCGAGGACCCGGCCGGTCTCATCGACCGCGACCAGGGTATGGCTGCGCTTGTGCGCGTCGACGCCGATGACCACCATCCTTGGACCTCCTTGCTCGCTGCACCGGTTCGTGGGACCAGTGGGAGGACACGCCTTTATCGAGGTGTCGACCAAGCTCCTATCAAGTCACGCCCACAGGCCACGAAGCCCGGCGGGCGGCACCACGCGGAACAGCCACGACACCGGTCAGGCAGCGAAGAAACGAGCCAACCCACCGGGCTGCGCGCAGGGTCACATAAACGCGAAGAAAGCCGATGCCGACCTCAGGATCTCGTTGGCCCGCCGGAGCTCCCGGTTCTCCCGCTCCAGCTCCGCGATGCGCCGGGCATCGTCGGTGCTGGTGCCTGGCCGTTGTCCTCGGTCGACCTCCGCCTGGTCGACCCACTTGCGGAGCGACTCGGGACCGATGCCCAGCTGGCGCGCGATGCGGGTCACGGCACCGAAGCGCTGGTCACCCCGGTCGAACGACTCCTGGACCATCCGGACCGCCCGCTCCCGAAGCTCGGGTGGATAGACCCGTGGCGTGGGCCCCGGATCGCTGTTGCTGCTCATGCCTGCCATGGCTCCATGTTCCTCCAACTGCTGGAGTCTCCATGGATGTCAGTGCGGTTCAACGGACGCGATCGCCCGCTCCTGCGATGGTGCCGATCTCGTCATCGATGCGGTAGGTGAATCATCCTTCACCGACCAACTGAGCCGAAGGTTCGTGGACATCGCCGTACCACTCGTGTCGATCGCGCTCTTTCGCCGTGGGACCGTAGGAAGGGCCCGAGTCCGAGTTCCTGGTGGCATGCCATTCCACGATCGGACGCAGGCTGCGTTCTTTCCGGTGATCCCGCCGGGCCCGCTCGAGCCCATGCCGGCCTGGGAAACTGGCTGCGCATCGCCGGTCAACAACGCCCCTCCGATCGCCGTGATGTCGGCCGCCACCCTTGCGGCGCGCGTGACCGTCGAGGTCCTCATGGGTCGCGAGGTCGGCAACTTCGATGCCGTCGAGACCTATCAGAGCCTGGGGGTCGAGCACTTTGATCGCGTCGGCTACGCCCGGTACGACGGGTGACCGACGACCGGGTCTTCGTCGCCGAGCACGTCGTGTCCACGCTCCGGGAACGCGCCGAGGCCTCGATGCCGCTCGAGACCGGTGGGGTTCTCGTCGGCGTCCTTCAGGATGACGAGCCGTGGATTACGCACGCGGTCGAGGTCATCGATGATCGCCGGACGTCATCCAGTTTCGAGATCCCGAAGGGCGTGACGCCGTACGCGGTCGAATTGGCCCAACAGCAGGATCCTCGAGTCGGACTGATCGGGATGTGGCACTCGCACCCCGCCAACGTGGGAGCGAGCCCGACAGACAAGGCCACCCTTAATCGGAACGCCAAGCGGCGGAAGCGGCCGAAGAACGTGCCTGCCGTCATGATCGTCGTCCGAGACACCGGCGATGGCTGGGTCCTTGACGTGCTTCGCGACAAGGGACATGGCCCGGCGCGGGCCGAGATCGTCCTGACCGGCCCCATGGGTCCCGAGGAGGTCAGCCATGATGCCAAGTAGCGCCGGCGCGCCTCAGGCCGGTTCGAGCAGTAGGAACTCTACGGCTGCTATCGCGTGCTCGACCTCACGAGCCCCGCTGGCAATGTCAGCGCTCTGGGTAGGCCGCCGCACCTGGGCCTTCAACGAGGTCGACCGGTTACCCGCTAGGTCAGCCTTCTCGGAGGCCGGAGATCGACGCACCCATTCAACCGACGCACCCATTCAAGGGTCGCCGACGGCTCGTCGACGACGATCGCCCGTCGGCCACTGGTCGGGAACGCGCTCATTGGGCACGCATCCTTGGACTCGCTGGTGCCAGCGCTACCCTCCGGCGCGGGCCACACAGGGGTCAGAGCAGGGGTCAGGTTACCGTGCCCAATCCGAGCCGCGGCTGAGGAAAGGCGGAATCACGCGTGAAATATGGAGCCGACACTCGGATTTGAACCGAGGACCTGCTGTTTACGAATCCGAAGGAACAGCCGGGAGGTAACCGCGCTGAGCCCTGAGGACCAGGCCAAGTCCGCTGGTGGCCCTGGCGGAGATGCCGCGAGATGCATCGCAGCGCAGCGTTTTGGCCGTCGTGTGCCGGACGTCTGGGCGTGGCTCGGCGTCCCGGCCTGATCGTGATGTCGCGTGGCTGGTGGGTGCTGCGTCTGCCTCAGGGGTCGCTCTAGGGGTCACCGCCACCTACCTCGTTCCGGTGGAGTGTTGCGGCTAACAACCTGTCGCTGTGCAACCACCAGAGCTGGTCGATGCTGGTCGGATGCGCGACACGGCTCCCGTGGCGCCCCTCCTATGAGACCGGTCTGACCAGTGCTACTATGTTCTCTGGGTCGCCCTGACGACCATGTGAGCGCGGAAAGCAGGGGGCAACTTGGGGCAGGGGTCGTTCGCGGACCGGGTCGCGATCGTGACAGGTGCCGGCCAGGGAATGGGAGAGGTCTTCGCCAAGGCCCTCGCAGGGGCGGGAGCCATCGTCGGCGTCGCCGAGATCGACCCGGCGACCGGTCTCCAGACGGTGGATGCGATCACGGCGGCCGGAGGCAGAGCCCATCCCTACGTCGTCGACGTGCGGGACAAGGCTGCGATCG
>JAABUN010008371.1_pt1 | contig 10608 bp, 10 predicted proteins | sample 5559311 | NCBI WGS metagenome assembly JAABUN01 (sample SAMN10711877, study PRJNA513370) | rock metagenome | isolation source: Antarctica rocks | place: Antarctica: Victoria Land, Siegfried Peak sud
GACTGAGACCACCAGTGGCTTCGAACCCGGTGAACCCGACCGTCGTGCCCTCCCCGCTGGCTTGCCACCACGGTTGTGCGCTGGCGACCAACCCGATCAGGCCGGCAAGGAGCAGTCCGGAGAAGGCAGCGGTCCGGCTCCTCACCCCGCTCTCCTCACCGGGGTCCGGCCGGTTGGAAGGTCTGGGCAATCGAGATGGCCCGGACCACGGCGGCGGCCTTGTTTTGCGACTCCTGGTCCTCGGTCGCGGGTTGGGAGTCCGCGACGATGCCACAGCCGGCTTGGACGTAGGCCACCCCGTCCCGGATCAGCGCGGTCCGGATGGCGATGGCCGCATCCGCGTCGCCGGCGAAGTCCAGATAGCCGACGATGCCGCCGTACAGTCCACGGCGGGATACCTCCAGGCCGTCGATGATCTCCATCGCGCGGACCTTCGGAGCGCCGGACAAGGTGCCGGCGGGGAAGGCGGCCATCACCACATCGAGCGCGGTCTGGCCCGCGCCGATGGTGCCGGTGACGGTGGCTTCCAGGTGCATGATGTGGCTGTATCGACGGACCTCCATGAACTCGATCACCTCGATGGTGCCCGGTTCGCAGACGCGGCCCAGGTCGTTGCGGCCGAGGTCGACCAGCATCACGTGTTCGGCCCGTTCTTTGGGGTCGGCCAGCAGCTCCGCCTCCAAGACCGCGTCCTCCGCCGGAGTCGCACCGCGCGGCTTGGATCCGGCGATCGGATGGGTGATGGCGGTGTCGCCCTTCACCGTCACCAGCGCCTCCGGACTGGATCCGACGATGTCGAAGCCGTCCAGCCGGAGCAGGTACATGTACGGGCTGGGGTTGGTCAGGGCGAGCACCCGGTAGATGTCGAGCGCATCGGCGCTGGTGTCGACCTCGAAACGCTGGCTGACCACGATCTGAAAGGCCTCGCCGGCTTTGATCTCCTCCACCGCGCTCGCGACCGCGGCCTGGAACTCCTCCCCCGTCCGCTGCCGCCGGACGGGCAGCGTCTGGTCATAGCGGGCCGTGACCACCGTCGACGGTGTGGACTGAGCCAGTACGGCGGCCATCGCATCCACCCGCGCGACCGCATCGGCGTACGCGTCATCGGCCCGTTCGTCGGTGGCATCGAAGTTGATGGCGTTGGCCACCAACCACACCTCGCGGTGGTGGTGGTCGAGCACCGCGAGATCGGAGGCGAGCAGCAGGGCCAGCTCCGGGACGTCGAGGTCCTTGGGGTTCGAGTCGGGCAAACGCTCGATCCGTCGGACGGCGTCGTAGCCGATGTAGCCGACCAAACCAGAGGTGAACGGCGGCAGGCTGTCGTCGCGCGGCGTATGCAACAGCCGCAAGGTTTCCTTCACGGCTTCGAGCGGATCGCCGCCAATGGGCATCCCAGCCGGTGCGTGCCCGGTCCAGGTGGCGAGGCCGTCGGCCTCACTGAGCACCGCCGCCGCGCGGACGCCGATGAAGGAATAGCGCGACCAGACCCCCTGCTCCGCGGACTCGAGCAGGTAGGTGCCGGGCCGGTTCTCGGCCAGCTTCAGGTAGAGGCCGATCGCAGTCTCCCCGTCGGCGAGGAACCGGCGGTAGACCGGGATCACCCGGCGCGTCTCCGCCCGCTTCCGGAAGTCCTGCAGCGACGGTAGGGTCTCCGCGCTCACCGACTACCCTCCTCGACCGACGTCAGGGGTAGCGATCGGGCGTCGAAGCAGGTCCGGTCCCCGGTGTGGCAGGCCGCGCCTTCTTGTTGCACCGTCACCAGCAGGGTGTCGCCGTCGCAGTCCAGCCGTACGCTGCGAACCCACTGCCGATGACCGCTGGCCTCGCCTTTGACCCAGTACTCGTTGCGGCTCCGGGAGAAGAACGTCGAGCGGCCCGTGGTGAGCGTGCGATGCAGGGCAACGTCGTCCATCCAGCCCACCATCAGCACGTCTTTGGTGGCTTCTTCCTGGATGACGGCGGTCACCAGCCCAGCCGGGTCGCGTTTGAGCAGGGCAGCGATCTCGGGATCCAGCTCGGATCCACCCGGCGGGGCGGCGTCAGTAACACTCACAGGCACCATTGTTCACGCCAGCGCTGAAGCGGTGGCTGAAGATCAGTGTGTGGGCCAGCCAGCCCGCCCGTCGGAGCGTCAACCCGGCTGTGACCACTAACATGGTCCCTCGTGACCTTTGCCAAGTCCGAGCGCGCCAAACTGTGCGACCTCTTCGACCTCGTTGGCCCCGACGCGCCCACGCTCTGCGACGGGTGGCGTGCGCATGACCTCGCGGTGCACCTGTGGATCCGAGAGACGGACCCCGTCGGGGTCTCGGGCATGCTGGCCAAGCCGCTGTCGGGCCTGCTTGAGCGGCGGATGGCCGACACCAAACAGCGCTGGGAGTTTCCCGAGCTGGTGAACAAGATTCGCAATGGCCCCGCCCGGTTCTCCGTCTTCTCCTTCCCGGGCGTCGACGAACCGGCCAACACCACCGAGTTCTTCGTCCATCATGAGGATGTCCGCCGGGCGGGGGACCACCCGCAGGGTGCTCGGGCGCTGGGCGATGAGGTGGAAGAGTGGATGTGGCGCCGGCTCAAGCTGCTCGGTCGTGCCTTCTTCCGCCGAGCGCAGGTCGGGGTCGTGCTCGAACGGCTCGGAAGCACCGACGCGGCCGGGGAGCCCGACACGATTCGCGCGGTCAGCGGCGCCTCCATCGTCACCCTGGTCGGCCAGCCCAGCGAGCTGATGTTCTTCGCCCATGGCCGGACCGCGACGGCCGAGGTCAAGCTCGTCGGTGAGCCAGAGGCCATCGACCTCCTACATGCGGCGGACCTGGGCGTGTGACCCTTACCGCTTGAGTGCTCCGGGCAGACTGACGAACATGAGCAGCCGACCTGCCCGTGTGCTGCGCGTGGCGATAGCAGTGTGGGCCACGACTTTCGCTGGGCTCACGGCCTGTGGGACTCCGAACACCACACCGTCCCCTGACACGCGTACCGCCGGCCCTGCGGCGTCGACCTCCGCGTCTTCATCCGGTGAGCCGATGGCCGCCGAGGTGGCCGGCGACCTCGCCGCCCCATGGGGGCTGGTGTCGCTGGAGGACGGTTCGGTGCTGGTCAGTGAACGGGATACGCGGAAAATCCTGCGAGTCAACGGCTCTCGCGCCACAACGCTGACCACCGTGACAGCCGTCGACCCCGGCGGTGAGGGAGGTCTGCTGGGGTTGGCGCTCAGCCCTGACGCCACCCAGGTTTTCGCCTACTACACGGCCGCCGACGACAACCGGATCGTCGCGATGCCGTGGGACGGCAGCCGGCTCGGTGAGCCGCGGGTGATCTTCAGCGGCATTCCCAAGGGGTCGCGGCACAACGGGGGCCGGCTGGTGGTGGGTCCAGACGACTACCTCTACGTCGGCACCGGCGACTCCGGCGACTCCGGACTGTCGCAGGACAAGGAGTCACTGGGTGGCAAGATCCTGCGGATCACCCTGACCGGACAGCCAGCGCCGGACAACCCGTTCGGGACCGCGGTCTTCTCCTTCGGGCATCGCAACGTCCAGGGCTTGACGTTCGACGCCAAAGATCGGCTCTGGGCCAGTGAGTTCGGTGACCAGGCCTGGGACGAGCTCAACCTGATCACCCCGGGCGGCAACTACGGCTGGCCCGAAGCCGAAGGCTCGGCCCAGATCGAGGGGATGATCAACCCGAAGCTGGTGTGGAAAACGTCCGAGGCGTCGCCATCCGGGCTGGCCTTCTGGCAAGGTGAGCTGTGGATGGCGGCGTTACAGGGTGAGCGACTGTGGCAGATTCCCTTGAACGGCACGGATCCCGGCGTACCCCGCCCCCACTTCCCCAACTATGGCCGCTTGCGCTCGGTGCTGGTGAGCCACGATGGGAAGTCCATGCTGCTCACCGCGTCCAACACCGACGGGCGCGGCGACGACCGAGCCGGGGACGACAAGCTGCTGCGGGTTACCCGGTGACATCGCCGAAGCGTACGCCGGTCATCGTGGTGCTCCGCGCTGTCCTGCTCTTGGTCGGGTTGGTCTGGATGGGCCAGGGACTCAACCTGATTCCCGGCAGTTTCATGACCGGTGACCCGAAGTGGTTCGTCATCGGCGCCGTCTGTGCGCTCGGGGGACTGGTGCTGACCCTCTTGGGTTTCAGTCGGCGAAGATCCGACTCCGGCCGCGGCCGGGGCTAGCCGATGTCAGTTCCGGGGTGTAGGACAGACCTACTACTTCCGAGAGGATCTGACATGAGAAGCTGGCGCCGCACCGCTACCCGCCGCACCTCTGCCCGCCCCACCAGGTCGAGGCTGCGCGCCGGCTTGGTCATCACGGCGAGCTTGACACTCCTGGTCGCCGTGCCGACCGTAGCCGACGCCCGACCCGATCGCGCCGCGCACCGCCAGACCGAGAAGAACCCCACCGCCTTCGGTTGGGGCGGGGCGGTGGCGAGCGTAGATCCCGAAGCCACTGCTGCGGGGGTAGCGGTGCTGCGTCAAGGCGGCAACGCCGTAGACGCCGCCGTGGCCACCGCGGCGGCCCTCGGGGTGACCGAGCCCTACTCGGCCGGCATGGGGGGCGGCGGTTATTTCGTCTACTACAACGCAAAGACACAGCAAGTTTCCACCATCGACGGCCGGGAGACCGCGCCGAAGTCGATGCCGAGCGACGCCTTCATCGACCCCGCGACGGGGAAACCGTACCCGTTCACGCCTGACCTGGTGACCAGCGGTGTTTCGGTTGGCGTGCCCGGCACACCCGCCACCTGGCAGCGCGCGCTTGACCGATGGGGCACGCTCAACCTCAGGCAAGCGCTGCGGCCCGCGGTGAAGATCGCCAGGCGCGGCTTCGTCGTCGACTCCACCTTCCGCGGTCAGACGCTGGACAACAAATTGCGATTCGAGGCGTTTCGCAGCACCTCGGCGTTGTACCTGCCTGGCGGTGACGCGCCGGCGGTCGGGTCGATCTTCCGCAACCCTGATCTGGCGGCTACCTACGAGCTGCTCGGTCGACGGGGAGTCGGGGCGCTGTACGGCGGCCCGATCGGCGATGATGTGGTCGCTGCCGTCCAGCGCCCTCCCAAGAGCACCACCACGAGCCTGCCGGTGCCGAAGGGGTACCTCCGCAAGTCGGATCTGACGGCGTACCGGGCCCTCAACCAGCGCCCGACGCACAGCACTTACCGCGGGTTGGACGTCTATGGGATGGCGCCGTCGTCGAGCGGCGGTACCACCGTGGGCGAGGCGCTCAACATCTTGGAGCGCAGTCGGCTGTCGGCGATGTCTCGGCCCCAGGCACTGCACTACTATCTGGACGCCTCGGCCCTCGCGTTCGCCGACCGGGGGGCCAATGTCGGCGACCCGGCCTTCGTCGACGTACCGGTGCAGACTCTGCTGTCGAAGCCGTTCGCCGCCTCCCGAGCCTGCCTGATTCCAGCCAACGCCGCCCTGAAAACCCCGACGCTGCCCGGTGACCTGACCGCCGGCGGCTGTCGGACCGGCCGGGCCGGGACCTCCGAGGACAACGGCAAGTCGACGACCCATCTGGTGGCGTCGGACCGCTGGGGCAACGTGGTCTCGTACACGCTGACCATCGAGCAGACCGGAGGATCGGGCATCGTGGTTCCCGGTCGCGGCTTCTTGTTGAACAACGAGCTCACCGACTTCAGCACCGTCTTCGACGTGGTGGACCCCAACCGGATCGAGGGGGGCAAGCGTCCGCGCAGCTCGATGTCGCCCACGATCGTGCTCAAGGCCGGCAGGCCGGTGCTGGCGGTCGGCTCTCCGGGTGGATCCACCATCATCACCACCGTCTTGCAGACGTTGGTCAACCGGATCGACCTGGGGATGTCGCTGCCCCAAGCGGTGGCCGCTCCCCGCGCCTCGCATCGCAACCAGGCTGCGGTGACCGCCGAACCCGCCTTCATCGCGCGCTACGGTGATGCGCTCGAGCCGTACGGCTACACCCTGGCGGCCAACGGGGACACGTTCACCGGCGCACAGGAGATCGGCGCAGTCACAGCGCTGGAGTTCTACCGGTACGGGCTGGTCCAAGCCGTCGCCGAGCCGCGACGCCGGGGCGGCGGTGATGCCGGGGTGGTCTGGCCGATTCGACGTTGATGGCGCCGCGCAGCGGCACTCGTCAGAACTGAACGCAGTGATAGCGCCCAGCTCAGTTCTGACGAGTCGTTGGTCAGGTGAGTTTTTGGAGAATGAGCTCCCGGATGCGCGCGGCATCGCCTTGGCCACGCAACTCCTTCATCACCGAGCCGATCAAGGCGCCGGCCGCCTGCACCTTGCCAGCGCGCACCTTGTCGGCCACGCCGGGGTTGGCGGCGATGGCCGCGTCGACAGCATCTCCGAGGGCACCGTCGTCGGACACCACGGCCAGTCCGCGACCGGCGATCACGTCAGCCGGTGACCCTTCGCCGGCGATCACGCCGTCGAACACCTGCCGAGCGAGCTTGTCGTTGATGGTGCCGTTGTCCACCAAAGCTTGAATCACGGCCACCTGCACGGGCGTGACACCGGTGGCTTCGAGATCGATCCCCCGCTCGTTGGCGCGTCGAGCCAGCTCGGTCAGCCACCATTTGCGGGCCGACTGCGGTGTCGCACCGGCCGCGACCGTGGCCTCGATGGCATCCAGCGCGCCGACGCTGATCACGTCCCGCAGTTCCAGATCGGAGAAACCCCACTCGGCGCTGATCCGCTTCAACTTCTCGACCGGCGGCTCGGGCAGCGTCCCCCGCAGCTCCTCCACCCACTCCCGGCTCGGCGCCACCGGCACCAGGTCCGGTTCCGGGAAATAGCGGTAGTCCTCGGCTTCCTCCTTACTGCGGCCCGACGTCGTGGTCCCGGAGTCTTCCTGCCAGTGCCGAGTCTCCTGCTTGATCGGTCGGCCGTCGGACAGCACCGCGGCCTGCCGGGTGATCTCGTACGTGATCGCCTGCTCGACGCTGCGAAGCGAGTTGACGTTCTTGGTCTCCGTCCGAGTGCCGAACTCGGCGTCGGCGCTCCGTCGCAGCGACACGTTGGCATCACAGCGGAGCGAGCCCTGCTCCATCCGCACGTCGGACACCCCCAGCGCCCGCAGCAGATCACGCAACACCGTGACGTACGCCCGCGCGACCTGCGGCGCCTTGGCACCGCAGCCCTCGATCGGCTTGGTGACGATTTCGATCAATGGCACGCCGGAGCGGTTGTAGTCCAGTAGGGAGTGATCCGCGCCGTGGATACGACCGGTAGCCCCGCCCACGTGCATCGACTTGCCGGTGTCTTCTTCCATGTGGGCGCGCTCGATACCGATCCGGTGCGTCTCGCCGTCCACTCCCACATCCAAGAACCCGTCGAAGGCGATCGGCTCGTCGTACTGGGATATTTGATAGTTCTTCGGCATATCGGGATAGAAGTAGTTCTTCCGGGCAAAGCGGCACCACGACGCGATGGAGCAGTTCAGCGCCAGCCCGATCCGGATTGCGGACTCGATCGCCTTGGCGTTGACCACCGGCAACGACCCGGGCAGCCCCAGGCACACTGGGCAGGTCTGGGTGTTGGGCGGGGCGCCGAACTCGGTGGAGCATCCGCAGAACATCTTCGATGCCGTGTTGAGCTCGACGTGCACCTCCAGCCCCATCACGGGGTCGAAGGCGGCGAGGGCTTCGTCGTAGCCGAGCACAGGCTCGGGACGGCGAGCCGGTCGAAGCGTCATGCGAACACCTTCAGCTCGGGAATCTGGTTCAATAGGGACCCACCCCAGCCGGGCGCGAGGGCCTGCTCGAGCGCGGCGCCGACCCGGTAGAGCCGGTCGTCAGCCAGCGGCGGTGCCATCACCTGCAGGCCTACCGGCAGCCCGTCTTCGGGGGCCAACCCGATGGGGAACGAGCCACTGGCGTTGCCGGCCAGGTTGGAGGGGATCGTGCACAGGTCATTCATGTACATCGCGATCGGGTCGTCGACCTTCTCCCCGATCTTGAACGCCGTCACCGGGGTGGACGGTGACACCAGCGCATCGACCTGGGCGAAGGCGGCCTCGAAGTCGCGTGAGATAAGGGTTCTGACCTTCTGCGCCTGACCGTAATACGCGTCGTAGTAACCGCTGGACAAGGCGTAGGTACCGATAATGATGCGGCGCTTGACCTCGTCGCCGAACCCGGCCGCGCGGGTCATGCCCATCACCTGCTCCGCACTGGCGGTGCCGTCGTCGCCGACCCGCAGCCCGAAACGCATCGCGTCGAACTTGGCCAGGTTGGACGAACACTCGCTCGGCAGAATGAGGTAGTAGGCCGCCAGGGCGTAGACAAAGTGCGGGCAAGAAACTTCCACCACCTCAGCGCCCAATGAGACCAACAGATCCACCGCCTCGGCGAAGCGCTGCTGCACCCCCGGCGCGTAGCCTTCTCCGCCGAGTTCTTTGACCACACCGATCTTCATCCCGGCAATGTCACCGGAACGGGCGGCGCCGACGATGTCGGGCACCGGCCGATCGATGGAGGTCGAGTCCCGAGGATCGTGGCCAGCGATCACCTGATGTAGCAAGGCGGCGTCCAGCACGTTGCGCGCACACGGCCCGGGCTGGTCAAGGCTGGAGGCCAGCGCGACCAACCCGTAGCGCGAGGTGCCGCCGTACGTCGGCTTCACCCCGACCGTGCCGGTGACCGACGCGGGCTGCCGGATGGACCCGCCGGTGTCGGTGCCGATCGCCAGCGGCGCTTCGAAGGCGGCCAGGGCGGCCGCCGATCCGCCGCCCGAGCCACCCGGGATCCGGTCGGTGTCCCACGGGTTACGGGTGGGGCCGTAGGCTGAGTTTTCGGTGGACGAACCCATCGCGAACTCGTCCAGGTTGGTCTTACCCAAGATCACCAGGTCGGCGTCCAGCAGTCGCTGGGTGACGGTCGCGTTGTACGGCGGAATCCAGCCTTCCAAGACCTTGGACCCGCAGGTCGTCGGTGCGCCGGTGTAGGTCAGCACGTCCTTGAGGGCGAGAGGCACTCCGGCCAGTGGGCCCAGCGACTTTCCCACCGCGATCTTGGCGTCCACCTCGGCGGCCTTTGCCAACGCGCGGTCGCCGTCCACGTACAAGAAGGCGTGCACCGTGCCGTCGACCGCCGCGATCCGGTCGAGGCAGGCCTGGGTCACCTCGACCGACGTCACCTCGCCGGACGCAATCTTGGCGGCCAGATCAACCGCCCGTTCTTTGACCAGGCCGGCTTTGATCGACTCGGGTTTGGTCACCTCGGCGGCGCTCATCCGGCTTCCCCCAGAATCCGCGGCACCCGGAAACGGTCCAGTTCAGCCGCGGGCGCCTGAGCAAGCACATCCTCCAACGCCAGCGAAGGCTGCACCTCGTCCGCGCGGAAGACGTTGGTCAGCGGCAGCGCGTGCGACGTCGGCGGGATGTCGTCCGCCGCTACGTCGGCCACGTGCGCTACCGATTCCAAGATCACGTCCAGCTGCGGCGCCAGATGCTCCAGCTCGGCTGGGGTGAGGTCGATTCGGGCGAGCCGAGCCAAATCGGCCACGTCTTCAAGGCTGAGAGCCACGAGATATCCATCTTCTTGTCGGGTACGAGGCACGCCCATCCTAGGGGCAGGGTCAGCCCGGGCTGGCCGTGACAAGGACGAGGGTGGGGACGGACAATGATCGGGGCTCAGCATCACCGTCGTTCGTAGAGACGCACACACGACGGGACGGACTCCCTGTCTCTGACGGCGTGACTTATGTGGTGGTCGGACCAGACCCGGGCGGTCACCTGCTCGCTTCGGAACGCAGAAACGATCTATTCGAACTGTGCAGTGACTTGAGACGGTGTCTTCAGCGAGCCAGAGCTCTACAGTGTCGAAAGGACGAACGAAAGCACGAAGCCTGCGGCGGTACTCAGCGCGACGGTCGGGCCGCCCTGCTCGTAAGCTTCTGGCATTATCGTGTCGGCGAGTGCTGCGAGGACGGCACCTGCGGCGAAGGCCAGAGGCAGCGAAAGCGTTTCGGGGGTTGCTTTCGACAACGGCCCGGCGCCGACAACCACGGCGAAGACGAGCAGAACAGCACAAACGGTCCAGGTCCCAAGAATGAAGGTCTGCGAGCGGCCTTGAGCACGCATCGAGGCGCTCCCCACTAGTGCTTCGGGAAAGTTAGCGACGAAAATTGCCACCAAGAGTGCAATGCCGCCGCTGCCCTCGCCAAGAGAGACGCCGAGCACGAGATTCTCTGGGATCCCATCCAGGGTGGCGGCGGCCAATAGAGCCAGCCCAGCGGCACCGCTGACAGATGCCGCGGAGGCAGGGGCGTCCACCGCCGCGGCATCAGTGTCTAGTTTCTCGCTGCCATGGCCCTCCTTGCGGTGACCCTCCGCCATCCGGTCCAGGCGAGAACTGACCACCGTGAACACAACGGCACCGACCACCAACCCGAGCACTGCCCGCCATATGCCGCCTCGCTCGTAGGAGTCTTCGAACATCTCAAAGGTGAGGGCAGTGATGAGCGCTCCAGCGGCGAAGGCGAGCATGGCCGCAAGCACCCGCTTCGGGAACTGCAGGCGCCCGCCAGCCAACGCACCCAACACCAACGCGCTAGAAGCGATTATCCCGAAGATCACCGCCTGACCCATGGTCCGAAAACTACGCCTCTTT
>JAABUN010008372.1_pt1 | contig 10604 bp, 15 predicted proteins | sample 5559311 | NCBI WGS metagenome assembly JAABUN01 (sample SAMN10711877, study PRJNA513370) | rock metagenome | isolation source: Antarctica rocks | place: Antarctica: Victoria Land, Siegfried Peak sud
AAGGCATGGAAGGGCTGGTGAAGGAGGCCCTGAAGCATACCGTCAAGGAGGCGCCGGAGGATGGCGATCTGCTCGACGTGGTAATCGTTGCGCAGTATCAACGCATGTCCCATTACGGTATTGCCGGTTTTGGCACGGCCACCGCCTACGCCGATGCCCTGGGTCTGAAGGAGCATGTGAGCAAGCTGAAGGCGATCGTCGCTGACATTTACCGGGCGGACGAATACGCCAGCGAGCTTGGCGAGAAAGCGGCGAAGATCGCGCCGAAGGAAGCATCCTAGGCAGGCCGCGCCCGGGAGGGGGTAATGCCCTTTCCGGAGGCAGTGGTCAGCCGGGTACATCCGTCAAACCCATGTTCCGGTCTGCGGGTCGCCAGTAGACGGAAGTCGCCGCGCCGGCTGACCGGCTGAAACGCTACTTCCCGGGGTTCGACGACCACCCCTGTGCTCCTCCGGGGCTAGCCGATGGGTGGCGGCATTTCGCGCGGCCCAGGCGGCGAGAGTGGCGGAATGTCCGGCCCTGGCCCAGGCGCGGGGCCATCCGGGCCCGGTGGCGGCGGGATGTCGGGCCCAGGGGGCGTCGGCATCGGGATGTCCGGGCCCGGCGGTATCGGGTAGCCAGGATCTGGTCCGGGCGGTTGCGGCGTCCCCGGTGGCATCACGGGACTTTGCCCGGCCGGATCCTGCTGTCGGTGGGTGGTACTCATGGGATCGTCGGTCCCTCCTATCTCGGCGCGACCCGCGGATCGCCGCCCGGGGTGCCCGGCGGTGGGATCACCGGCGTGGTACCCGGGTTCGGGTTGGGGACCGGCACCTGGATGGCGGGGTCCACCCCGGCCGGCGGACGGATCACGCCATCCGGTGCGCCGGAGCCTGGCCGCCTCCCGGGACTGCCTTCCGATGGACGCGGGTTGGGCTCGAGGCGCTCCGGCGGGACCGGTCCCGCCGGAGGTGGGCCAGGTGGCTCCTGCCGCTGCGCCGGAACGGGTTGCGCCGATACCGGCCCACCACCTGGGACACCGCCCGCGAGCAGGCCGGCGACGGCGCCCACCACGGCCCTGCGCGAGCGGCCGTGCGGTTCAGACGCCACCGGCGGGCAGGCCATAGTGGTCGGAGACGCCGCGGCCGTAAGCCGGATCGCCCCAGGGCGCCTCGTCGCGGGCGTAGCTCGGCGCCGCTGCCAACTGCTCGCGCGTGACGTCCACGACGTAGCCGCTCAGGCCGGTGTCGTAGGTGAGCGCCTTCCAGGGCAGCGGGTGGTAGCGCTCGGCGATGCCGAGGAAGCCACCGAAGCTCATCACGGCGTAGGCGACCTGGCCGGAGACCTTGTCGATCATGACGGTGTAGACCGAGCCGAGCCGGTCGCCGGCCCGGTTGTAGACGGCGGTGCCCTCGACTTTGTCCGAGGAGATCAGCCAGTTCGTCTCATCGACGGCGACCTCATCGACGGCGACGCCCTCTTCGTCCGTGGCACCGGTGCTGCTGGCATCTGACATCGTAGCCTCCTGCGGCGTGGTTCAAATCAGGGTAACACCCAAGACGAGAAATCCCTTTACCATCAAAGCTCTATCGATTTCCGGTGTTACCTAGAATTGCCACGTTTTGAACCACGCCAGGCGCGCGGCCATGACCTTGACCTGGCGGCGGGTCTCGTCGTTGGCCGCGTGCCGGGGGCGGCCGCCCTTGCTCGGCCGTGGTGTCGGGTCTCCGCCGCCTATGGCGTTTGGTGCCCTAAAAACCCCATCCGACGCGGTCATGCCGGGCCCCCTTGGGGCTCGAAGCCGTCCGCGGCTGCGTTGGCCGTGACCCTGGCCGTTTCCTTGAGGCGGGCGAGCATGGTCTCCAGGGCGGCGAGGCGCTGGTCCTCCGGAATGCTGAAGTACCCGGAGGACCCCTCCGCCTGGAGCGGCCCGCCGTCCGGGCCGCTGACCCGGTGGTCCACCTTGTCGGACCAGTCGAGGTAGATCGCCGCCATCTGCTTCAAGGCGCCCCAGTGCCCCTTCTCGGCGAGGTCGCGGATCCTGTCCGCGGTCCACACGGCGCCGTCCGCCATGCCCGCTGCCAGTTCGGCGGCGTAGTGCTTGCGCAACGTGTGCTCGGCCACGCCGATGATGGCCGCGATGTGTCGGTGCGGGATGCCGCGCATCGCCATGGCGCGGGCCTGCCTGCACCGCTCGGCGGTGGGCTGGTGCGGGGGGCGTCCGCCGGAGCGGAAGGGCGTGCCCGCCACCTCGCCCACCAGGGCTTCCCGCGCGTCGTCGTCCACCCCGGGGGTCACTGCAGAAACTCCGTCCGATCCGGGGAAAATGTTACGATAAATCATCAACACAAGCAAGTTGAGCAAGCTGGGCACCCGGTTTTTGCCGTCCGCGGGTCCGGGGCGTGCGCTTGGTCTGCTGCGGCGGCTTCCACTGGAAGCGCTATCGCCTGACCTGGGACGCGGGTAGGGCTCAGCGCGTCCACACCACCGATCCGTGCAACAAAGTCCCGCAAGCTACCGTCATTCTGGCCCATGTGATCCTACCGAAGGAGAACGAGACGTTGCGGCACCTCATGCAAAGGGGAGGGACGGATGCCGACTGACAGCTCCACCCCACCACCGACTGTGGCGGCTAAATTTTTTACCGTGATCCGCTACGCAGCCACCAACGAGGACAAAGTCAGGTGGTCCTGCGGAGCGTGCGGCTATGCTTGGCAGCCAGAGTTTGCCGCGCACCTGCGCCGCCAACCGAGGGCGTGCTGCCACTGCGGGGCACTGAATACGTTTGAGGACGCGGCAAAAGGCTGACCCCGTACCACCGACCTGCTCTTCGAGCGGCGTTGTTTGCAACTCGCCTGCCACCGTCCAGCCGCCCGGCGCCGCCTGCCAGGGCCGCCCCGCGATCCAGGGTTCAATGTCGCCGACGCCGACGAAGGCGCGCAGCGCGGCGCGGGCCTCGGCTTCCGTCACTCGCCCGACTTCGGCATAGCGCACAGGTGGCCGGGCAGCAGGCGCCCCTCGATCCACAGGTCCACCAGCAGCGTGACGGTGCCGACCGTCCCGAAGGTCGCGCCGTGGAAGGGGTGCCCCTCCATGAGCAGGGCGCAGACGTGGTCGCCCTTGGCGCACCGGATCTCGGCGCCGCGATAGCGGTAGACCGGCCCGCCCCAGGGGCCTTCGGCGGCGACCAGCTCGGGTTCGGGGCGCACAGCGGCTTCGGTCATTCAGACCGGATTGCAACCGCGCGAGCGCATCTCCGCCTGGTATGCATTGCGGTCCATGAGGAGCTTGCCGGTGTGGGCGTGGTCGATGCTGAACACCAGCAAGGCCGGGTTGGACCTCAGTTCGCTTTCAACCCAGTTGAGGGCTTCCCGGAGGGTGGCAAACCTCTCCTCCCTTCCGGGGCGCCTCCGCCGACGCCCAGCGCCTTGCCGCTCGCGCGCACGACCACGGGGGCGTTCAACTCGTCTTCGTTCAACACGTGCAGGCTCCTTCCTGGATGAAGCAGTCGCGGTTGGGATGGCATCACGACGGGCGTGGTTCAAATCAGGGTAACACCCAAAACGAGAAATCCCTTTATCATCAAAGCGCTATTGATTTCCGGTGTTACCTGGAAATGTGATTTCCGGTGTTACCTGGAAATGGCACTTTTTGAGCCACGCCCTGAAAGTGGCCGACCTGAAGATGCGGATGGCCAAGATCGGGCTTGAAAGCCTGACGATGTTGCACAAGGGCGAGGGTCGAGCCTGGGGTTTAGAAGCCGACCTGTTTGATTACGACAGCATGACGAACGAACAGCTTATGGACATCACCCAGGGACGGTGGCCGCGGCGACGCTGATCCTACGATGGCAGTGGTCGGCGGGGACTGCGGCGCGGGCTGGTCCATACCGTGATGCGACAGGCGGATCTCTAAGCCATGGCATCGACAACAAGCTGACGCCGCTCGACCTCGGTCTGGCTTGGTAACGTTCTCCCGCCGCCTATGGACTGTCACCCCGCCACGGTCGGCGCTGGCGCTGCCGGCAGTAGACCGGGCAGCGCGATGCTCCTGGCCGCCTGGGCATTGGGGCAGCTACACCAACCCGGTCATGCTGTTGGCGCCGCCAGCGGGGCCAGAAAGGGCGTTGGCGGGCAGACAGGGAGCAAAGACTGCTACGCTCACCTTGACCGCGATCAGCCTTGGGCCTCAGGGGCGAACCAAGCGTAGATGCCGGCACTCGCGGGGATGCGGTGTAGGAACCGGAGGAGGAACTGGCTGGGCAAGCCCTAGCAGCGACTGCGCCACGCTGCGCAGCCCAGAGACGAACGTCTCTAACTCGGCCTGCCTGAAGGCCACGGTCACTTGGTCATGGTGGCTGCCCGGTCGTTCCTGTAGCGTCGCCTGCTCAATCCAGCGGGCAGCGTCGTCGGTCCAAAGGGCGATTTCAGCCAGCCGCCTGTTTGCATCGAATTTCGGCACGGCGCTCAAGCCGCCGCGCGCCGCCGCGTTGCCGCCACCGTCTGCCCAGAGTTGGGGCCGAGGGCGAGCGGTGTTCTGTTGGTATTGGGTGCGAATTTCGTACCCTTCGCTGCCTGCAGCGAACAATCTGTGAACCCGTATTGGGAGGGGTCGCCCGCGCCTCGGCCGCCCTTCTTCAGCAGGGCCCAGACGCCGCGGTCCACCAGGGCTTGGATTGCATTGCGATAGCGCGCGACGGTCCAACCGGGCAGAACATCCGCTGCTGCCATGGCCTTCGGAGACGCGGCGAAGCGGGCCCGCTGCCCTTCGTGGATCAGCCGCATACGCGTGTCGAGGACGAAGGCGTTGGGCACGTCCATCAGTTGCTCGAACCTTGCCTCTGGCGTCATGACGTACCGGCCCCGACCCACCCTGTTCTGGCCCATCTCTTGATAGCGCCATGCGCTCACTGCGATCCGCTCCACCTCATCCCAGGGTATCGGGGGATCGCACTCAGCTTCGTTTGCGACGTGGACCTTCAGTGCCAACTCGGCTTTCGTTTCACAGTCTCGGGCGAAGCCCAGGGCACGCCGAAAGAGTTGGTCGTTGCGGCTGCCTTCCTCGACCATTCGGCGCGGTGCAGTGCCCTTTGCCATGGCATTGAACGTCGGCAGGTTCTGCAAGTCGGCCCAGCATCCGCGCTCGAACCGGTAGGCAATCCCGCTGGAAGGCCGCACGCTGGGCGGGACGATAACGTAGGCCGCCTTCCCGCCCTTGATGTCGATCGCCAGCCCTTCTGACTGCCGCAAGTTGGCCTGTCGCACCGCTTCGCTCGGGGCTCGGTAGTAGAGATGACCACCCCGGCCGCTCGGGGTGCGAACCAGGATCGGCGTATGGCCGAATCGCACTTCGGCAATGGCGAGCGCATTGTCGTCGTCACAATCAACCACTACCAACCTGCAATGTCCGACCAGCAACGCGATGCACCCATCCGGATGCTTGGTGAACAACTGCTCGACCTTCCCCCGTGGAAGCCGTCGACGCCACTTCTGGAACCCGCTCATTGTGCCAGCAACGGACTTTCCATCCTTGGCGATCGCTGGCAGCACGGGAAGCCCCATGTCGTGCAGTTGCAGCGCAGCCTCGGCTACGGCTGGCCTGCTCATCAGGTCGCTTTCGTCGGCTGATGCCAAGCAGGTCGGGGGGAGTGTGGCAATCATGGCTACCTCTGGCCAAATGATACGCCACATTTAGTAGAATTTCTATTGAAAACCACACCATGTTGTGGTTTATGGATTCCTTGACACTAACAGCGATGGACTTGGGGTCAGGCATGCGCGTCCGCCGCCATCGCTCCACCGTCAGCATCCTCTGAAGCGCAACGGATTCGGCAGCGGTGCACCATGAGCCCAGCGGCCGGCCTGAAGTGTTGCTTCAACGGCGCGCGCCTCTACGGCGCTCGGCAGGACGACGAACCGGTAGCCCATCCGGTTTCGGATAAAGTTGCGCAGCTTCGCATCGAGCGGCACGTGTCCAGCGCCGATCGCCTCGATGTCGTCGCGGGACAGCCCGGGCATGACCAGCCGGTCGGCGACGTAGACGCAGAACTGGTTCCCGCTGCGCCGGCCTGAGGCATGGCTAGTGCAGCGACGCATTCAGAAGATGCAGGCGGGACGTGGACTTGGCACGACTCGCCGACATGGTCCTAGGTGGGCGGGGCGAGAGGGCTTCAGCCGATGACCAATGGGGAACGCCTCGACTATTTCCTGGCTGAGGTGGCGCGTGGCACCGTCAAAGAGTTTCTGGAGGCCCCCGAAGCGAGCATGCGGCGCGGCGTCCTGGCCGCCATCGTGGTTAACCAGCTTGTGGAGTTCATCCACGAAGGGCGGCCCGATTTTCACCCGGACGAGAAGCTGTCCGCCTTCCGCGAACGCCTCGCCAAGGATTACCCGAACCTTCGCTTGCTGCGGGACGTAGCGGAAGCGACGAAGCACCCGAGACTGGACCGGGAGAAGCCCCAGCCCGAAATCCCCGGCATCGAGGCCATCCGCTCACGGCACCCGCAGATATGCGGGAGAGACAAAGACCCCATCACCTTGAGAGGCGGTGAGCCGCTGCTGGGAAGGCTGACCATTTTGGTTGACACACAGAGCGGGCCGAGGCCGCTGACCGAGATCGTGGTTACTTGTTTCACCGCGCTGGAGGGGCTGATCGCCACCCGCGGCCCGTTCCATGACAGACGGCTATGCGGCGAGGCAGGCTTCTAGTGCGGCGACACAGACAAAAGAAGCAGGCCGCGCTCATGCTGCGACCTGCGAAAGCCAATTATCCACGTCCCGCCTGCATCTTCTGAATGCGTCGCTGCACTAGCCAGCCGGCTTGCGAGCCCCGACTTCTTGCCGGTGTCCAGCATCCCCGATGTGATCGACCGCCCGGCCATACCAACGCAAGCGAACAGCTTCTCATCCAGCCAAATCGTATAGACGCCTGCAGCGAACCTGGGGATCGCCGGGTGCGGCTGGTCCGAGAACCGGCACAGGGCGCCGGCTTGAAGCTCGGCGAGCGGGTCAGCCGCCGCCGGCGTCATCGACGGCATTTGTAGCAAGTATCGGCCCAGTCCTTGGTCGCTTGTGTGCCCAGTACCATGCAACCGCCTCCGGGTGCGGCAATGCCCTAAGGTGGGCAAGGTTGATACGGGTTATCCGCAGGTCACGGAGCGATGGCCCGCCTTCGGTGGATACGATGCGCAGATCGCCCGGCTTGAAACCGAACAGCGCAGCGTCGAAGGCACGGTGGTGCGTGGCGCAGAGCGGCAACCCGTTCCGTGGGTCGTCCGAGCCATCCTTGTCGACCGAGCAGAGGTGGGCGGCGTCGATTACCTCCGCGACAGCGATGTCGCACACGGCACAGCGCGCGCCGTAGCGCTTCAGCACCGCGAACTGGAAAGAAGCCGACCGGTTAAGGCTTGTGCTGGCCAAGGCCCGGCGTCCGCGCGGCTGACGCAGTACGAACGTGCCGTCGTCCGGCGGATTTTTCCGCAAGGGTGGGCTGTCGCCGAATAAAATCAGGCACTGACGGCATCGGTCGTCGAAGTCCGCCACGAACCCGCGCGTGACGTTGCGCAGACGCGCCGGCGTGCCTGTCGTGACCACGAACACCGGTAAATTCTGCAAGCAGGCCGCCTTGAGCGCCTCCACCTCGGCAGTATCGCGTCCTGGCGGGCGGCCTGTGGCGGGGTAGTGGTAGATCACGCCGTCGGCTGCGAGGTCATCGGCGTAGGATCGGCCAGTGTGCAGTACCGAGTGTGATTCGGCGTGGAAGAAGGACCCCTATGGAGGGGTGATCGGCGTCCAACCGGGACCCCTCTGGTGAAGGGGTTCACGGTGGCTCCCGGGACGTTCGGGAGCCTTGATTGGAATGCTGGTGGTGGAGACGATTGCGAAGATTCGCCGGCTGCACTTCGTTCAGGGCCAGGCGATCAAGGCGATCTGCCGGGATCTGGGCCTGTCTCGGAAGGTGGTGCGGAAGGTCCTGCGGTCAGGCGCGACGGAGTTCCGTTACGCGAGGACGCAGCAGCCGCTGCCCAAGCTTGGGCCGTGGCAGGCTGATCTGGAGCGGCTACTTGAGGCGAACGAGGCGCGGCCGCGCCGGGAACGCTTGACGCTGGTGCGGGTGTTCGAGGCGCTGCGCGATCTGGGCTATGCGGGCGGCTACGACACGGTACGGCGCCATGCCCGCGGCTGGCAGCTGTCGCGCGCGGCGTTGCCTGCGGCGGCTTTCGTGCCGCTGAGCTTCGCGCCTGGCGAGGCCTACCAGTTCGACTGGAGCCATGAGGTCGTGCTGATCGGCGGCGCGACGGTGACGGTGAAGGTAGCGCATGTCCGGCTGTGCCACAGCCGGATGCTGTTCGTCCGCGCCTACCCGCGCGAGACCCAGGAGATGGTGTTCGACGCGCACGACCGGGCCTTTGGCTTTTTCCGGGGCGCCTGCACGCGCGGCATCTACGACAACATGAAAACGGCGGTCGACGCGATCCTGGTCGGCCGGGAGCGCGCCTACAACCGGCGTTTTCTGCAGATGTGCAGCCACTAGCCCGCCTCGTATTTCAGCCGCAGGATCTCTCGCACGCGTCGCATCGACACTCTCTCGGCCGGCATCCCGTTCCACCTCGCATCCCGCGCGAAGGGAAACCGGGCCCGCCCAAGGGTCGAGCACCCACCCACCCCCGCAGGGGTGGCGGACTTCATCTCGGAATCAGCGGCCGATATGCTCCGGAATCCGCACTTTGGCCGCGATCAGCTTGGGTTAGGGCAGCCAAGCGCAAGGTGAGCACGCCGGCCAGCAGGGGGGCGACCCAGACCAGCCTCGCCCCGTAGCGGCCATGCACCTCCCCACCCAGCGCCACCAGCATTGCGTTGCCGCCCCACGCTACCAGGAACAGCAGCGCCGGCCACCACACCTCCGCCTGTCTGCGCCAAAGTCCCAGGGCGATCAGGCCCAGCAACGCGAGCAGCCCGGCGGCAGCTAATCCGTCGGCCAGTCGGCGCGGCATGAGCGGCACCAGTCGGTCCGCTGCCTGCTTTGTTGAAGCGATCGCCGCCACTTTCTCCGTCATGCCTAAATCCGGCAGCCCTTGCGTCATCCAATTCGAGTTTGCGCGGTTCATCCCGTCGCCCAGGCCGAACTCGACGAGCTGCGCCGCGGTTCGACCGGCACTGGCGGCCAGCCAATCCCGCCAACCTTCCCGCAACAGCAGGTGGTTGAGCGCCCGCGCCTCGGCTTGGAAGCCCACCATCCAACTCACTTCGGGGAGAAACGGCCCCTTTTGGCCTAAGTCCCACTTTTGGCCTAAATGCCAAAGGAACTCGTCCGAGCTTGGGCGGTCGGCCTCCATCCGGTCAAGGTGACGGCAGATTGCAAAGCCGGCGCCGGCTTGGCAAGGCACCCGGAGGATGCGGGGGGCGTCGGTGTCCGCTTGCAACCGGGCGAAGAAGAACACTGGCCCGCTGCTTGCGGGCGTCGCTTCCCGGTAGGTGACAAGGTTGGCGACCACCAGCGCGCCCCAGCCGAAGGCTGCCGCTGCCAGCGCGAGCGCCGCAGCGCGCCGCGCCGGTAGCAGCGCCGCAGAAAGCCGCGGAACTGCCATGGGCAGGAGAAAACCCACGGCACCGGCCGCGAAGGCGAGGCCCAGCATCAAGGGCGGATGAGTGAGATGCATCGTCGCCGCGCACCCGAGCACCCCGGCCGCCCCGAGGCGCTCCCGGAGCGGCAGCCTTTCCCAGTGCTCGGAAAAGAGGAGCAGGGCCAGCACCGCGATTCCGGCGAACACGTCCGGCATGACGAAGGAGGCTTCCCAAGGCAGGTGGCCGGCGAGCAGCAGCGCCGTCAAGGCAGACAGGAGAAGCGGTTGCCGACGCGCCGACCAGGTCCACCCTTCAAGCGACACCAGCCGCACCACGAGGGTGGTCGCCAGCCCGGCTTGCACGGCAATGGGCAGCCAAAAGGATACCAAGCCGCCCGTCGCGCGGAGGAAAGCGCCGTAGCCGAACGCGCGCTCGTGCGTGGGACGGAAGTCGCGCGCGGCGCGGACGTAGTCGAGAAGGTCACCAAAAACCACGGGGTGGCCGTTCAACGCGGCCGGAGTAAGGCAGCCGGCGAACACCACCAGCCAGAGCACGACCCACAGCACGGCGCCGCCGCAGGCGGCGGAGGGCGTAGAGAAAGCCGAAGAAGGAACCGTGTGCGATTGTCGAAAGCGCGGATCTTCGCCCTGGATCTGCTGCATAGGTGCTCATTATTATATCAGAGCTAGTTGCAGAACGGCGACGGTGCGCGAGTTTGTCCCACACAGTCTGACGGGGTGAGGCGCTTTATACGTCGATCGTGCAAGATGCGTTGGCAAACCCGCACCACACCGCTCAGGCCGCGATCATGCTGCTGCGTACGACGCTATCCAACACCTGGCACCAAATCCAGACCTTTCTGTTTCCACAGCTACGCGAAGAGATTGGTATCCTCACACCGGCGCATCAGCGCCTAATCGTCGTGCTGGAGACAGTACGTGTCGAGGCCTTTGTTCGCCTGTGGCCCGGCCAGCCGGGCCGGCCGCCAGCAGACCGCCAAGCGATCGCGCGCGCCTTCATCGCCAAGGCGGTGCTGGGTCTGCCGCAGACCAACATGCTGGT
>JAABUN010008373.1_pt1 | contig 10604 bp, 11 predicted proteins | sample 5559311 | NCBI WGS metagenome assembly JAABUN01 (sample SAMN10711877, study PRJNA513370) | rock metagenome | isolation source: Antarctica rocks | place: Antarctica: Victoria Land, Siegfried Peak sud
CGACGTGGTCCGGTTATCCAGCCAGGCCATCTGCTTGAAGGAGCGCCACTCGTCGTTGATGAAGTCGTCCGGCGTGTTGTGCTTGCCGGCCTCGAGGACGACCACCTTGACGCCCTGCTGGCACAGTTCGTTGGCGAGGGTGCCGCCTCCGGCACCTGAGCCGACGATGACGACGACCTCGTCGTCATCGAAACGGAAACGCGGCATGGGGTCAGGCCTCCTGAATGGTCTTGGCGTACTCGGGCGAGAGCAGCGGCGGGTCGGGCAGCCAGGCTAGATCGTCGAAGCCCCGGTCGACGTAGCCGCCGAGGTGCACCGCCGGGCCCTCGTATCCGAAGGCCTTCCACACGAGCGGGTTATCGTAGAGCTCGACGACCGCGGTGGCGTGCACGAGCTTGAAGAACGGGGACTCGGCCGCCTCGGATCGCTTGAGAATCTCGAGCTGCGCGTCGGCCGAGCTCTAAGAAGGGCCGCGGATCGTCGAGTTGGGTGACTCCCAGCTCGATGGTCGCGAGAACCGACTCGTCACCGTGCGCATCTGCCTCCAACTGACGTACGACCTTGTCGTAGGCCTCGTCCGGCAGGTCATCGTGCGGGAACATCACGCGGGTCATCTTCAGCGTGGTGGCCCGTACCTTCTCCGACAGCAGCTCCGGCATCGACGGCTCCTCTGTGCGTGCGCGGGGAGGACGACCCGAGCTCAAGCCAGAACCGGAGCGCCCCCCCCTTCAGCACCGGTGGCTTACTCTCACGTGCCCGCGGCCCCAGGGGACTAGTCGGGCGGACGGGTCAAAGCGTCCGGGTGCTTACCCTCCACGCGCCAGGTCAGCCGCCGGGACAGGAGCGAGCGCGCCGATGGTTCAGGCTCAGGCAGCGGTCCGAGCGACCCGGGAGCTTCGCCCGGCGCACCGTGAAGCGCGTGTATTTGCCGATCATGCCGGGCTTGTAGACGCGGATCTCCAGCACGGTTCCCGCACGGAGCGTCCGCTCGAAGCGGCGCAGGCGGCGGTTTACACGGCTTGAACGCGTCCTGAGGCGCTGCGAGGAGCGACCGCACCCCGATCCCTTGCAGTTCACGGAGATCATGGCGCCCGCAGGGGCGCGAACCGTGAGCAGTTTGACGAGCACGCGCGTGCGGTAGATCCGCCCGCTGATCCGGACGACGGGAAACGGCGCCAGCAGGCCCGCAGCCCGGCGTGGCGGGGTCGAGGAGCCGGTGAAGCCGAACACCTGACCGGCGGGTGGGGTTGCGGCCGACGGAGTGGGCGGGTCGGTCTCGTCGTTGTCGATGCTGGTCGGGCATCCCGGGTCCTGGCCCGCGTCGATCTTGCCGTCCTTGTCATTGTCCAGGCCGTCAGCACATTGAGCGGCTTGCCCGGGCGTCGGCGCGGCGGCGGGTGCGGAGTTTTGCTCATCGTTGTCAGCTGCGGACCCGCACCCGGGGTCCTTGAGGTCCCTGAGGCCGTCCTTGTCGTTGTCCTTGCCGTCCGAACACTGTGGCTTGGGCGGTTTGGGCGGATCGGCCTCGTCGTTGTCGCTACTCCTACTGCATCCAGGGTCAGAGGAGTCGACCTTCTTGTCGCCATCGTTGTCGCGTCCGTCAGAGCACGCGGACCTTGCGGCCGGCGGAGGCGCCGGGGTGGGTTTGGGCGTCGGAGCGGGGGTTGGCTTGGGCGTGGGATCAGGGGTCGGTGTCGGTGTCGGTATCGGAGTGGGCGTCGGTGTCGGTGTCGGAGTGGGCGTCGGCGTCGGATCGAGCTGTCGACCGTCGGCCTCTCCGAAGTCCAAGCGCCCGCGGCACCCTGGGTCGAGCTGGTCGATCAGCCCGTCTGCGTCGTTGTCGATCTGATCGCTGCACTCGTTCGGGCCGGCGATCGCGGGTTCGACCGAAGGGGCCACGAGAATGATCGCAGCGAGGAGCGCCAGCAATCCGGCGACGAGTCCGAGCCTGAAGCGACGACGGCGCATCGGGTCCGCCCGCTCAGACGAACGACTAGGGGTGCTTCGCGGCACGGATCAAACTCCTGACGAGGAACTAAGACTGCCGGCGACTGCGTCGCGTCCGTGCTCGTCGGCACCGGCTCGGCCAGGAGTATAAACCGAACGCCGCCGCCACTCGCCGGCGGCACGCCGGCGAGAGGACGGACGGATGGACTACAGGACGAGGAGCAGAACCACGATCACAGCAATGACGAGCGCCACGATGGCGATGGTGCGAGTGTTCACGAGATCTCCTCGGGTTGATTGTCAGCCGCGACACTCCGGCGTAGCGGCAAGCCACCCGGAGCTTTCGTCAGGCTGCACCATATTCCTTTCCCGGTGCCTTTGACGCGCCTTCGATCCGAAGGTCCTACCCGGCCGATCTGGCGGCCGCCGACGCCTCGACGGCGAGCTGATCGGCACGGAGGTTGAGTACCTTGTGCGCATGGCTGGCGCCCATCTCGTGGCCGCGGACCCAGTGCCAGCGCAAGGACTCGTGACGGTTGACCTCCGCGTCGAGCGCCTCGATCAGATCGCGGTTCTTCACGGGCGAGCCGCTCGCCGTCTTCCAGCCCTTCCTGCGCCAGCCCGCAAGCCACTTGGTCATCGAGTTGAGCATCAGCTGGGAGTCGGTGATCACGCATACTCGCGATCCGGCTTGCAGCGACCTGAGCCCTTCGATTGCGGCGGTGAGCTCCATGCGGTTGTTCGTGGTGTCCCGTTCACCGCCCGAGCGCTCCACGGGTGGCTCATCGTCGGCGGGCACGACGATCGCCGCCCACCCGCCCGGCCCAGGATTGCCGCTGCAGGCACCGTCCGTCCAGATCAGGATCTCGCCAGGGCGTTGCTCGACCGGCGTCTCGGCAATGGGCGCCGAAGGGCGCCGGCGATGAGGGGAACGAGTGGCGGAAGGCATGAGGTCGACGAGGCTACAGCCGCGACCGGATCGCCCACAGTGCCGGGAAGACCGGCTTGAACAGCGTGGACCGCAGGTAGGCGGCGCCCGCCGACCCACCGGTTCCGAGTCGCCCGCCGATCGTTCGCTCGACCATCTTGACGTGGCGGTAGCGCCACTCCTGGATGCCCTCGTCGAGATCGACGAGCTTCTCGCACACCATCGTGGCCACCGGGTCCGCTCGATGGACGTCGAGCAGCAGCTCCTCGACACCGGCCTCGTCCGCCCGGTCGCAGACAGCCCAACCGCGGACGCCGAGGAAGGCGAGCAGGGCGTCGAGGATGTCGGGCCCCGCCATGGCCGCGGCTATGCGAGCGTGTTCTGCGGAATCCTCCCCGTAGGGCTCCAGCATCGATGGATCGCGACGTCCGAGCACCGCCTCGATCTGGCGGAACTGCGCTGACTGGAAGCCGCTGGCGGAGTCGAGCCGGTCGCGGAAGCTCAAGAAGCCGCGCGGCGTCAGGGTCTCGAGGACGTCGATCTGGGCGACCACGGTCTTGAGGATCGCCAGCACGCGGCCGAGGCAGGCCATCGTCGCCGCGATATCGCCGGCCGCCAGCACCGCGTGCAGGCGCCCGAGCTCGTGCAGCAACTGCTTGAACCACAGTTCGTAGACCTGGTGGATGACGATGAAGAGGAGTTCGTCGTGCTCATCCGAGCGCGGTACCTGGCACGCCAGCAGGTCGTCGATCCGCAGGTAGTGCGAGTAGTTCAGCGCAGCGGACGAAGGCTCGCTCATCGGCCATCCGGTTCGGTTTCAAGGTTGAGCAGCTTGGCGAGGCCGGCAAGGTCGATCACGAGCCGGCCCTCGCTGCCGGGCGGTGAGATCAGGCGGAACGCGGCGCCACTTGCGTCGGTGCGCCGCTGGGCCGACAGCAGGGCACCGACTCCTGCGGAGTCGATGAAAGTGGTGCCGGTGAGGTCGAGCAACAGCTCCGAGGCGCCCGAGGCGAGAGCCGCCTCGACGGCCTCCGCCAACGGTTCTGCGCCGGTGAGGTCGAGCTCGCCGGTCAGGTCGAGTCGCGTGACCCCGCCGGTGGCGCTGGGTGAGATCTCGATCACCGCTCCTTTGTACCCAGTCGAGCGCCCAACGGGTAGCCTCGCCGCCACGGACCCGAACCGAGGAGCTCGAATGAGTGCGGAAAGCCGCATCGGCGTGACCGGACTGGCAGTCATGGGGGCGAACCTCGCCCGCAACATCGCCCATCACGACGTGCCGATCGCCGTCCACAACCGCACGCCGGCCAAGACGGAGGCGCTCATGCGCGACCATGGAAGTGAAGGCCCGATGACGGGCACGAGCTCCACCGAGGAGTTCGTGGCGGCGCTGGCCAAGCCTCGCACGATCCTCATGATGGTCAAGGCGGGACCGGCCGTCGACGGCGTCATCTCAGACCTCAAGCCCCACCTCGAGAAGGGCGACATCCTCATCGACGGAGGCAACTCGCTGTTCACGGACACCCAGCGGCGGGCGGAGGCGCTCGAGTCGGAGGGACTGCGCTTCCTGGGGGCCGGGGTCTCGGGCGGCGAGGAAGGCGCCTTGAACGGGCCGAGCATCATGCCCGGAGGCACGCGCGAGGCGTACGGGGAGATCGACGACGTCCTCGAGGCGATCGCCGCCCAGGTGGACGGCGAGCCGTGCTGCACCTACATCGGGCCGGGCGGGTCCGGCCACTACGTCAAGATGGTCCACAACGGCATCGAGTACGCCGACATGCAGCTCATCGCCGAGTCCTACGATCTGCTGCGCAACGGCGCCGGACTCGAGGTGGCGGAGATCGCCGCCGTCTTCAAGGAGTGGAACGAGGGCGACCTCGAGTCCTTCCTGATCGAGATCACCGCCCGCGTGCTCGAGAAGGTCGACGCCTCGACGGGCGAGCCGCTCGTGGATGTCATCCTCGACGAGGCCGCGCAGAAGGGAACCGGCCGGTGGACCGCACAGGACGGTCTCGAGCTCGGCGTGCCGCTGACGGCGATCACCGAAGCCGTCTTCGCCCGCTCGCTCTCGGCGCTGGGCGACCAGCGGCGCGAGGCCGCCGGGCAGCTGGCAGGTCCGACTCCGGGGGCGATCACGGCCACCAACGCCGATGAGCTCGTCGACCAGGTGCGCCAGGCCCTCTACGCCTCCAAGGTGGTCGCTTACGCGCAGGGTTTCGAACAGATGGCGGTGGCGAGCGGCCAGCAGGACTGGGGGCTGCAGCTCGGCGACATGGCGAAGATCTGGCGCGGCGGCTGCATCATCCGGGCGCGCTTCCTGGACCGGATCCGCGACGCTTACGCGGAGCGGCCTGACCAGCCCAACCTGCTGCTGGTGCCCTACTTCCGCGACGCGGTGGCCGATGCCCAGGACTCGTGGCGCAAGGTGGTCTCGACGGCCGCCGAGCTCGGGATCGCCGCCCCGGCGTTCTCCTCGTCGCTGGCCTACTACGACGGCTACCGCCGCGAGCGGACTCCGGCCTCGCTCATCCAGGGCCTGCGCGACCTCTTCGGCGCGCACACGTACATGCGCGCGGACCGCCCGGGTGCCTTCCACACCCTGTGGGGCGCAGACGGGAGCGAGCAGGCGGTGGAGGGATAGACCGCTCGGCCTATCCCCACCGGCTGCTCATTCCCACCCGCTGGAACGACAACGACGTCTACGGCCACGTCAACAACGTGGAGTACTACGCCTACTTCGACACGGTGATCAACGCGTGGCTGATCAACGAGGGCGGGCTCGACATCCATCGCGGGCTCGTCGTCGGACTCTGCGCCGAATCGCACTGTGACTTCCGCGCGGCGCTCGCCTTCCCGGAGACCGTCGAAGCAGGACTGCGGGTCGGGCGCCTCGGCAACTCCAGCGTGCGCTACGAGCTCGCGCTGTTCTCCGAGGGAGTCGAGGCGCCGGCGGCCACCGGATGGTTCGTGCACGTCTTCGTGGATCGTGAGCAGCGGCGCTCGACGGCGATCCCATCGCGCTTGCGCACTTCTCTGGAGCGGCTCCGGATCTAGACAAATTTCTGTCCTGTTGCGATCGCCTCACGTCTGCGGGTATGCCCGCCAGTCGTCGCCGGTGCCGGCGCCGGCTTGCTACGGAAGCCGGCGTCCCGCGTCACCGCCGAGTGACCGGCGGCGGTAGGTGCGCGCCTTCTCGCGGCTGCCACAGATGGCCATCGAGCACCAAGTGCTCGCGTGGTTGCGCGAGTGGTCATAGAACGCCCAGCCGCAGAGCTCGCCCGGACAGGCCTTCAACCGCTCCCAGCTTCCGGTTGCCTGTGCTTCGCTGACGAGAGCGAGGACCAGCCCAAGAGCACCCTCGAGGTCGGCGGACCTCGCCACGGGCCACGCCCGGCCATCGTCGCCGACCACGATGCCGGCGAGCAGCCCGTGGGCTGCGGACTGCAGGGAGTCGAGCGCGGACGAGTCGACCTGCGCGCCGTTGTGCGCCGCGAGCAGTCCTCGGAGGCCTTCGCGCACCGCGACCGCCCGCGCGCGCCTGTCCTCTTCGACCGGCTGCAGCCTGTGTGCCAGGCCTTGCTCCAACAGCCAGGCACCCACACCGGAGCCCGTCGCCAGGAGGTCCGCGCCGTACTCGTGCTCGAGGTCGAAGTGCGAGTTGACGAAGGCCTGGACGAGCGCCAGCCGGCCGGGCGCGGACGGCCGGCCGGCCGGCTGGCGCCCGGCCGCGTACTGGATCTCCGTTGCAGCTATGAATCGCCTCCGCACTCCGAGGGCACCGCCACGGGCTCCAGGACGCCGCTGAGCCCCTCACCTGGAGACTCCTCGATCTTGCACCAGGCATAGCGTCCTCGCAGGAAGTCCACCCGCGCCCGGAACGGCTGTCCGATCAGAACGCGAGGCGACCGCTCGCTCAGCCTGAAGGCCTTCTCGACCGCGAGGCACTCCACGTGGGCGATGGGGAGGGATAGATCGTCCTGCGGTGGGCGCTGGTCGATCCCCTTGGGGATCGTGTAACACATGGACATGGTGTACGGCCCACGTTTGCGGTATCGGATCCGGGCGTCGTCAAGCACGGACGCCTCGACGCGGGCCATGAGCCCGCCGCGGGCTCGCAGCGCTTGGTTGGGTCGCAGCCCGGCGGCTGCCGGGCCGCCGCCGGTGCGCGGACGCGCCTCTCGAGACAGACGGACCCGGCGGGCGGCCGCCGCGACCTGCGTGGCACGCTCCTCCATGCGGGCGCGCTCCATCTCAGTTCGCTTCACTTCAGGCAGCCTGAGGAGCGTGGCGGTGACGAGAGCGATGAGGACCACCAGCCCGACCGCGATGACGCCGCGCCGGCGCCGCGGTGGAAGCTTGCGCAACAGGAATCCAGGCAGGGCGAGCACGCTGGGAAGCGGCTCGTAGCGGTCCGGAGGAGGCGAGGATGGCATATCGTCGTCACCATCGTAAGGCATATGCCGGTGACGCGGTTCAGGTCAGAGGCTTGACTCGTCGCATGAGGAGACGGGCTGCGGTCGTCACGAGGCTGCGGTCGTAGGTCACCGCATAATCGAAGCGGCGCTGACGATTAGGTCCCTGATCACCGAGATCCACGGCAACCAGCGCTCCCGCGAAGTGCGGGGCCAGCACGACCACCGACCACTCGTCTTTGAGCGCGTCGCCATCGGCCAGGGTGGCCCCTCGTACGCCCGGGGCCGGCTCGGCTTCCAGGCCAACGCCCAATCCGGCTACGAAGGCCAGACGCTCGGCCAACGCCGCGTAACGCTTGCGCGTCTTGGGCGTGAAGCGCTCGGCGGTCTGAAACACCGACAGCAGGATCGCCGTCTCGCCTAAGCCGAACGCCTGCCGCTCCAGGAGACAGCTCATCTCGACCAGCAAGGGCATCGTCGCCTGCCGGATCGGGAGGATCTGCCCCACCGCCTCAAACGGCGTCGAGCTTGCCGTCGCCGCGCGCACCGTCTGCGGGAGCCGAACGCGGCCGGAGTTCCCCACTTGCGTCGGAAGGGGACCCGGACGCCCGAGTCGCCATCCCTGTCCGACGGTCGCCCCGAAGCTTCGCGCGGTCGCGAGGTGTTCGGCGGTCTCGATGCCCTCGGCGAGGACGACGGCGCCTGTGCGCTCGGCATACGCGTTGACCGAGGTGATGATCTCGGCCATCTCCTGATTCGGTCGGCCCTGCACCAGCTTCAGATCGAGCTTGACGACGTCTGGTCCAAGGAGCTCCATCAGGGCGAGTGAACGCGAGTCGGCGCCCACGTCGTCGAGAGCGACGTTCCAGCCCTGGTCACGGAAGTCCTCGAGCGAATGAAGCAGGTCAGCGGGGCGAGAGGTCAGGGCCCGCTCGGTGATCTCGACGACGAGGTCGAGCTCTCCGGCCCGGGACCAGGTGTCACGATGGCGCTCTGGACACGGGATGCCGAGCGCTTCGGGCTCCGCGTTGATGAAGAGCCTCAGGGGCGAAGGCAGTCCGCCGTCGAGTGCGCCACGAATCGCGGCGGCGCGGCACGCCCAGTCCAGTTCGCCCAGCCGGCCGGCCGCACGAGCGGCGGCGAAGAGGTCGGCCGGGCTCTCGAGCGGGGAGCCCGCGGGTCCACGGACGAGCGCCTCATACGCCACGACCTTGCCCGACGCCAGCTCGACCAGCGGCTGATAGACGGCCCGCAGGTCGATGCCGTGGAGGAATTCGGTGAGTTGGGCGTCCGGGCTCGAGGACTCAGCGGCTCTTGTCGGCGGCGGGCTTCCCACCGGCTCTGAAGGTGGGGCCGATGCGCCGTAGAAGGCCCAGCCGCCGCCTCCACTCGCCTTTGCCCTGTACATCGCCGAGTCGGCGTGCTGCATCAGGGTCGGGCCGTCGACGGCGTCGCGCGGGAAGAGCGAGATGCCCACGCTCGCGCCGATCTGGATCTGCTTGCCGGCTACCAGGAAGGGTCGGCGCAGGGCCTCGACCATGCGCCGGGCGATGGAGCCCGCCAGGCTCCCTGCGTGGCCGTCGAGGCGGTCGAGCATCACGAGGAACTCGTCGCCTCCCTGACGGGCGAGCAGGTCCCCCGGCCGCAGGACCCCGGCCAGCCGATGTCCCACTTTCTGAAGCAGATCGTCGCCGGCCAGGTGACCCAGGGAGTCGTTGACGCGCTTGAATTCGTCGAGGTCGACGTAGAGGAGCGCGAGGGCGTGGTCGACGCCTTGCCTGGGCTCGGTGGCCGCGGCAAGCGCTGTTTGGAGGGCGTACCGGTTCGCGAGCCCGGTGAGGCTGTCGTGGAAGGCCATGAACTCGACGCGCGCGTCGGCCTCGCACCGCTCGGTGACGTCGTTCTGTATCCCGATGTACTCGACCACGTCGCCTTCGCCGTTGCGCACCGGTGAGAGCAGGAGCTCGTTCCAGAAGCTCGAGCCGTCGGAGCGGTAGTTCCGGAGGGTGACCAGGCATTCCTCTCCCGCCGCAAGCGCAGCGGACATGGCGACGCTCATCGCGGGATCGGTATCGAGGCCCTGGAGGAAGCGGCAGTTGCGGCCGAGCGCCTCCGCGGACGAGTAGCCCGTGATGCGCTCGAAGGCAGGGTTGACGTAGGTGATGGGCTGGTCGGCCGACATCATGTCGACGATCACCACCCCCGTCACAGCCGCGTCGAGGGCGCGGCGGGCCAGAGCGGCGCTCAGAGGCGCGCGGTCTCGAGAGGTGCTCTTCGACGACACATCCGATCAATCGGCATGAGCCACACCCAGCTTGAGATGCCCCCTACGCTCCCGGTGCTTCGTCGAGGGCTGCCTGTTCGCGCTCCTCTGCGGCAGAGCGGACCGCCTGCCGCGCTTCGGCGTAGTCCATGCCGGAGCCGCGCAGGAGGTCCACGGCAGTTGACTGCACTTGTCCGACGATGATGCTGATCGACATGTTCCCCGTGCGTTCGAGCACGAACGTGGCGGTCGCCGCTGCTCGCAGGGCCGGAGCCCGTACGTCGACGCCCCGGTCGGGATCCTCGAGTCCGGCGTCGAGCGCACGCACCGCGGAGGCAAGCTCCCGCAGCGCGTCCCCGATCTCCGGCGGCATGGACTCGTCGAGCTCGACGCCGCTGATCGCGCCGCGAGCGAGCACGCGGACGTTGCGGACTGCCAGATCAATCTGGGCTGCGGCCTGGGCGTAGAGGGCGACGTGCCCACGATCGCTGCGGCGCTGCGGCGCATATCGCGTGGTCATGCGGCCGACGTCGACGGCCTCGTAGATCCGCGGGGAATCGATGTCGCGCGCCCGCAGGAGTGCCTGCTCGGCGGCGACGCGATCTCTGTCGATGAGCGCTTGCGCGATGTCCTCGAGCGTCGCCGCGAGCTCGCTAAGCACCGGAGTGGCGGCGCGTCGCAGCAGCGCCACGGGGTCGGCGGGCAGGAAGAGGGCGTTGATCACCAGCGCCACGCCACCTCCCGCCAGCGCGTCGAAGAAGCGGTCGAAGGAGAAGCCGTCGCTCGGGGACTGGATCGTCACCACCAGGGCCGCCGAGATCGCGGCCTGGTTGACGAGAATCGGTCCCGACCCGAGGAGGACCGCGGCGGTCACGGCCAGCAGCACCACGAGCCCGAGCTGAAGGGTTCCCGTCCCGATCGCCAGCACGATCAGATCGGCGATCAGGATCCCGGTAGTGACCCCGAGTGTGAGCTCGAGCGCGCGCCGGCCTCGCTGCCCGTAAGTAACCCCGAGCGTGACGATCGCCGCCACGGGCGCGAAGAAGCCGTTCGGGTG
>JAABUN010008374.1_pt1 | contig 10602 bp, 7 predicted proteins | sample 5559311 | NCBI WGS metagenome assembly JAABUN01 (sample SAMN10711877, study PRJNA513370) | rock metagenome | isolation source: Antarctica rocks | place: Antarctica: Victoria Land, Siegfried Peak sud
CGCGCCAGCCGCTCACCCACACCGAGGCACGCCGCTTGCAATACGATCGGGCGTGGGTGCCTGCTCTTGACCACACCCCGCGCACCATGCGCGATCTGAGCGACGGTTTAACCTACCGCTAAGCGATTGGCGAGGTTCTTCCGCCTCATTACCACTGGCGGGCGCACCGGCTGTATGGCCGGTACGTCCGCCGTGTCATTCCCGGCTACAACACACAACGCGATGACGCCCGACCACGCCCGATACCGTATGCAAAGGTAGACACGATGGCACGTTACGGCACAGAGACTACCTTGCCGCCACGCCGCGTCCTTCATATGGCGCGGGCGTTCTTCGGGCCGTCCGGCGAAGTCGGCCTCGACCTCACCAAAGATGCGCTCAGCGAGATCGGCTTCGCCGGCGGTGGTGGCGGTGTCGAGGTCAGCGCCCGCCCGCGCCCCAACGATCCCCGCCGCACCGATGTCACGATCCTCTCGCGCGAATTCGACCACTTCGCCGAACGTTTCCTCGGCATCCTCAGCGACGCCGAGTCCAGCCCGAGCGTCTTCACGCGCATCGCTCAGGTCTTCAAACGGAAAACGGATTAACGCGGAGACGCAGCGGGGAGTGAGCGCGCAGAGAAGAACGAATGAATACTCGTCTTCTCTCTGCGATCTCTCTTACTCTGCGTCTCTGCGTTAATCCGTCCCTTTCCTAGCCCGACCATCCCTGCCCCACGGGCGGCCACAGCACCATGCGAGCCACGACAACCGGCGCGGGGGCCGGAGAAAAGATGGTATGCTGTTGGCGAGGCCACACGCTACCGATTGCGGCAGCCACCGTCCGCATGCGGCAGTTGCCATCCGTGAGGAGGACACCAATGACCGTGCGCCCCGCTCGGCGCATGCAAGGGCCGCAGCGCGACGCGAGCGGGACGGGGCAACCCCGGTGGCGCGCAAGGCGGGTGTTGGGGCGCGACTGGGCGATCGCCTATCGCTTCGTGGCCCCGCTCGTGCTCCTGCTGTTCGGGCTGATCGGCTATCCGCTCATCATGGCGACGCGCCTGAGTTTCACCGATGCGGTCGGGCGACGGATGCGCGGGTTCGTCGGCCTGGAGAACTATGCCCGCCTCTGGCAGACCCCCGACTACCGGGAGATGCTGCTCCTCACCGCCAAGTTCGTCACAATCTCCCTCGCGGGGCAGTGCCTGCTCGGGCTTGTCACCGCGCTCCTGCTCGGTCGCGCCACCCCGCGTCGGCGGGGGCTCCTCACCGGGCTCGTTATCCTCCCCTGGGTCGTGCCAGATGTCGTGGCGGCGCTGACCTGGCGCGGCCTCTACGATCCCATCAACGGTGCGTTGAACCAGGGGCTGCTGGCGCTGGGCCTGAGCACGCCGGCACACCCGATCGTCTGGCTCGACCGCGCGACGGCGCTATCGGCGGTCAGCGTGGTCAATATCTGGAAAGGTGCGCCCTTCTTCGCCATCCTCCTGCTGGCGGGACTCCAGGCGATCGACCGCGCGCTATACGACGCGGCGGCGGTCGATGGCGCGAATGGGTGGCAGCGCTTCCGCCATGTCACGCTGCCGGGCCTGCGCTACGTCCTCGGCGTGGCCGCCCTGCTGTCGATCCTCTTCAGCCTGAACGCCTTCACGCTGATCGCCCTCCTGACCAACGGCGGTCCGTCTGGGGCAACGACGATCTTCCCGCTCTATGTATCCCGGCTGGCCGGCGGTCGCGGCCAGCCGGGCGGCGCAGCCGCCGCGCTCTCGCTGGCCCCCTTCCTCCTCCCGTTGATCGTGATCCTCGGGCGTGGCTTGCGCGGCAACGAGCGCACCCTGGACCGCCCGCCGCGCGCCTGGACCGGGCCGGGTCGGGCGCTGGTGTGGCTGGCGCGGCTGCCCATGCTGGTGCTCGACACGGGCACCGACGCGGTTGCCCGCGCGTCGGGGGCGGTCTGGGGGCGCATCCGCCCCAGGGACGCGCACGGCGATGCCGCGTCGGCGCTGCGCAAGCGGCTCGCGGGCGGTGGGAGCGTCCTCGCGCTCGGTGCGTTGCTCACCTTCGCGCTCGGCCCTTTCTACTGGATCGTTGTCACCGCCTTCAAGACGAATCAGCAGATCACCATCCAGCGCTCGCCCTTCTGGCCGGACCCCTGGACGACGTTCCAGTTCAACTATGTCCTGACCGCGACCGACTTCCCCCGCTGGTTCGCCAATACCGTCCGGGTCGCCGGGATCAGTTGCGCGGTCACGGTGCTGGTGGGCGCGCTGGGGGCATATGCACTCGCGCGGTTACGCTTCCGGGGCGCTGGCGGGCTGGCGACGGCGATCCTCGGTACGGCGCTGGTGCCGAGTGTCCTCTTCCTCATCCCGCTCTATCTGCTGATAAGTCAGTTGGGCCTGTTCAATACCCCCGGCGCGCTCCTGGTCGCCTACCCAACGTTCGGCCTGCCGATGGCGTGCTGGCTGATGCTCGGTTTTTTCCGCGCGCTACCGGAGGAGTTGGAGGAGGCAGCACTGATCGACGGGTGTACCCGCTGGCAGGCGTTCCTGCGGATCGTCCTGCCATTGAGCCGCCCGGCCCTCCTGGCGGTGACCATCCTCACCCTCACCACGGCCTGGAACGAGTTGCTCTTCGCCTCGATCTTCGTCCGCTCCGAAGCGCTGTGGACCCTGCCGCGCGGCCTGAGCGCGATGGCGACCGGGGACATCTTCCCCTACGGTCGGATGTTCGCGGCGAGCCTGTTGATGGCGCTCCCGGTGATCGTACTGGCCGGAATCGGCCAACGGGCGATGGTCAGCGGGCTAACGGCGGGAGCGGTCAAGGGGTGACACAGCGGACAACCAAACCGCATCGCTCAGGTCTTAACGGGGCCGGTTCAACGCAGAGACGCAGCGGGGAGTGAGCGCGCAGAGAAGAACGAATGAGTACTCGATTTCTCCCTGCGATCTCTCTCTTACTCTGCGTCTCTGCGTTAAACCGGACCCGTTCTCTGTGCCTCCAGCCGGGCGGCGAGCCAGTCGGCGGCAGCGGGTGCCCAGATGTCGATGTGCGACAGGCCGATGTGGGTGGCGCGGCGGAGGTAGAGCAGCGTCTTGGGGCAGGAAAGGGCGTGGTAAAGGCGCGCGGCCTCGGTCGGTGGCAGGATCGCGTCCATCGCCGCGCCGATCACCAGGGTCGGGCAATCGACCCGGTCCACGAACGGGACGCAGGAGAGGTCGCTCGCGCGGGCGACGATCTCGCTGATCCCCGACGCGCCGCAGAGGGCCGCGATCTCGGCCATCACGAACTGGTGGACCCGATCGACGTAGGGGGCGGGGTCATACGGCGGCGTCACCGAGACGCACGCCGCGATGGACGGATTGCAGGCCGCGTGGTGGATCACCTGCGCCCCGCCGAAGCTGACCCCGAGCAGCGCCACGCGCGAGGCGTCGAGCGCGGGGTGCGCCGCCGCCCAGCCGAGGATCGCCGTCGTGATGTCCTCCTGCCCGCGATCGATCGCCAGTCGCCCGCGCAACTCACCACAGCCGGGGCCATCGAACGCCAGGATCGCCATCCCGCGTTCCAGGAACGCCTCGCCCCACAGGCTCATCTCCTCTTTGACGATCCCCGCGCCGTTGAAGAGGACGACGAGCGGTGTCTGCACGGTCGCGCCGGCCGGGCGACGGAGCCAGCCGGGGAGCGGCAACGTCGGCCAGGGGATCGTCACCGCCTCGGCGGGCGGGGTCAGGCCGGGCGCGGCGCGGCGAAAAGCATCCAGTCGCGCGGCATCGAGGGCCGCGCCATTCGTCGCCTCGGCCCCCACCGCCGTGCTGGCGAAACCATAGGCCAGCGACGCCGCGCGCCAGTAGCCCGCCGCCCGCGTGATCGCCGCCGGGGTGCCGGACAGCTCGGCGGCGCGGGCGCGCATCTCCTGCCGCCGCGCCTCGACCGCCCACGCCTCGGGCCAATCGGCCAACGAGCGGATCGACCGCAGGGTGCGACTGAGATCGGCAGGATCGAGACCGCTATAGAGGAACCGTTTGCGGGCCGGGGCGGGCATGATCCCCGCAGAGAAGAGGCGGAAGGTCGCGTCGATCAGCTGGGGTTGGCCGAAGAGGACCGCGAGCCGGAAGGAAAGTTCGTCCACACCACTACGCGCACGCAATGGCGCGAGGCGTTCCTGAAGCTGGAACATGCACTGCCTTACCGTCGCTGGAGCGACGTGGTACTACGTATCGACCTGTTGCCGAAGCAACGATCTACTATCAATCAACCGCTCACCGAAGCGACGGTCTGCCACATTTCGGCCCGCTGCTACCGCGACGCGCTATCCTCATTCGGTCCCCGTAAGGCCCATTGTACCCCTCGCCAACGGATCGGGGCAACGACCACACATGGTACCTATGTGGGAATCCGTGTCGGTCGCCCTCGACACCAATGGGCAGAAACCCGCCAGCACACGGCAAATTTCGGCACCAATACTGAGGAAAGCGCGTGTGTCGCCTGACCAGCCAAACAACGAGTGCGCCCCCGAAACCGAGGGCACGCAACGGGCAGGATTGCGTTTGCGGAGGCGGGTTGACCCCTCCCCTAAAGAGGGAGGGTGGGGCACTAGCCAGAAGGCTAGCAACAGGTAACCCCCTCTCCTAGAATTGGGAGAGGGGGTGGCGAGCGGATGCGAGCCGGGGGTGAGGGCCGTCCCCCTCCTTACCCCTTGAGGAACCCTATCAGCGCCGCGTTGAACTCCGCTGCGTGCGAGGCGTTCAGGCCGTGCGGGCCGCCCTCGATCAGCGCGAGCTTGCTCCCGGCGATCAACTCGTGCGAGCGCTTGCCGCTCACCTCGAACGGCACGATCGCATCGGAGTCGCCGTGGATAATCAGCGTCGGCACGGTGACTTTCGCCACATCGCCACGGAAATCGGTGCGCCCGAACGCGGCGATGCAGTCCAGCGTCCCCTTTGGCGAGGCGAACGCGGCGATGTCGCGCGCATAGAGGCGCTGCGGCTCGCTTACAGCCGGACCACCACCGGGCAGGATACTCTTGACGGGATTGGCACCGCCCGGCGTGAAGAAGTTCTTGATGAACCCATCGAGGAACGCGAGGCGATCAGACTTGACACCGCCCTCGAACCCCGCGATCGTCGCGTCATCGAGCCCGCCGTCCGGGTTGTCCTGCGACTTGTAGAGGTACGGTGGCACCGCCGCCGCCAGCACCGCCTTGGCGATCCGGCTCGTCCCGTACTTGCCGATGTAGCGCACGACTTCGCCGCCACCCATCGAGAAGCCGACGAGCGTGACCCCTTGCAGGTCGAGGTGTTCCAGCAGCGCATTCAGATCGGCGGCGAAGGTGTCATAGTCGTAGCCGCCCCACGGCTGCGACGACCAGCCGAAGCCGCGCCGGTCGTACGTGATCACCCGGTAGCCGGCGTCGATCAGCGCGGGCACCTGGTTCTCCCACGAGCGCCCGCTGACCGGCCAACCGTGGATCAGCACCACCGGCTGCCCGGCCCCATGATCCTCATAGTAAAGTTCGATCGGTGTAGTGTTCTCGGTCCCAACTTGCAGCTTCGCCACAGTATCATCCTCCTGAAGAGATTTCATAACGCCAAGATTATGTATTGCACATAGTATGCCAGAGCCCCCAGCGCGAATACATACGCAAGCGTAGTAGGGGCGGGTCAAGACCCGCCCGCCAGCAGGTCGCCACCCGCGTGTCAGGGCCGCTGGCAGGGTGGTTGCCGCCACCAGCCGGGCGGGTCAAGACCCGCCCCCACCACGCATCGCCACGACGATCGATTTCCCCTTATTTGCCCAACCCTACCCCACACAGGTATCCTACACCCATCGACCAACGACCCCAACGCCCGACATGGGCAGGAGTACGAGTACTGATGGCGACAACACCGACGATCCAGTTCGACCGCTTCTATCAATATGATGACCTGACCGCGATCCTGCGCGACTATGTCACGGCGTACCCCGACTTCGCCGCGCTCGACTCGATCGGCCAGAGCCATGAGGGGCGCGAGATCTGGTGCCTGACCCTCACCAACGGCGCGACCGGCGCGCATGACACCAAACCAGCGCAATATATCGACGGCAATATGCACGCGGGGGAGGTCACCGGCTCCGCCGCCGCCCTCTACAGCGCCAACGAACTGCTGGCTAAGTACGGGCAGGACGACCTGATCACCGAACTCCTCGACACCCGCACTTTCTACATCCTGCCGCGCGTCAACCCCGACGGGGCCGAGCGGTACCTGACGACGCCCTACATGCTCCGTTCCAGCACCCGCGCCTACCCTTACGAGGAGGATCAGCCCGGCCTGCGCCAGGAAGACCTCGACGGCGACGGCCTGATCCTGCAAATGCGCGTCGCCGACCCGAAGGACGAGTGGAAAGTCTCCGCGCAGGACGACCGGCTGATGCTCAAGCGCGCGCCGGACGAGCGCGGCGGCACCTACTACCACGTCATCCCCGAGGGGGTTTTGCACGAGTACAGCGGCGGGCCGCTGAAAGTCGCGCCGCCGAAGATGAGCCTCGACATCAACCGCAATTATCCCGGCAACTGGGTCACGTCGCAGGCCGGGGCGGGGCCATACCCCCTCTCCGAGCCGGAGACGCGCGCCCTCGCCGCCTTCGTGATCGCCCACCCCAACATCGCGATGATCCAGAACTACCACACCACCGGCGGCGTCCTTTTTCGGATGCCGAGTTCCCGCCCGGACAGCGAGTCGCCGCAGCGCGACATCGCCCTCTACAAGCGGATCGGCGAGTTGGGCGAAGAGGTCGTCGGCTATCCCTGCCGCTCGGTCTACGAGACGTACCCGGCGATCGACGATCGCGGCACCCGCTCGGCGGCGGGCGGCTTCATCGAGTGGACCTGGGATGGCCTCGGCCTCTTCGGTTTCGCGCCCGAACTCTGGGACATCGAGGGCCGCGCCGGGATCGAGGATCGCTGGCAGGGGCCGTGGCACACCAAAGATCAGAAGGAGGAAGACGGCCTCAAGCTCCTCCGCTGGCTCGATGCAAACCTGAACGGCGACGGCTTCGAGCGCTGGCGCGCGTTCGACCACCCGCAACTCGGCGCGATCGAGATCGGCGGCTGGCACACCAAGAAGGTGCGCCAGAACGCGCCGCCCCAATTCCTCGAAGAGGAATGCGCCAAGAACCACCGATTCGTCCTGCGGCAGGCGACGATCACCCCGCGCGTGCAGATCACCAAGGTCGAGACGGAGACGGTCGGCGAGGGGGTCCACATCATCCGCGTCACCATCGAGAACGAGGGCTTCCTGCCAACCAACATCAGCGACAAGGCGACCCGGCTCGGCGTCGCCAAGCCCGTCACCGCCGAACTGACCGGCGCGGCGGCCACGGTGCTCCTCGGCGAGCCGAAGCAGACCCTCGGCCACCTCGAAGGCCGCGCAGGCGACCGGCTGGGCGTTCGGCTTCGGCAGCACGATCCTCAGCAACGAAGCCCGCGCCGAATGGCTGGTCCGCGCCACCGGCCAACTGACGGTCACAGTCAAATCGGAGAAGGGCGGCACCATCCGCCAGGAGATCGCCCTGGGCTAACAGGACGAGGGATCACAGCAGAGACGAGGGCAAAAAGGGCTACGAAGTTTAACCACAGAGCGCACAGAGGACACAGAGAGGACACGGGAGAGGACGAAAGGAGCAGGGACGAGGGCAGAAGGAAGGAAAGGTGCGGATAACCGTAGTGAGGGTGGGGCGAGGTAGGGTAAAGGTTTGCGAGGCGGGTGTTGACCTCTCCCCCGGCCCCTCCCCTAAAAGGGAGGGGTGACTCGCTGAGGGGGCGGTGCCCTCCCCGCCGTCCGCTGCGCCGCTGACGAGGCATCCCTCCCCGCGTCGGGGAGGGGCCGGGGGAGCGATCCGTCCCGTCCTTCTCCCGTCCCCTCTCTGTGCGCTCTGTGCGCTCTGTGGTTAACTTTCCGTCCCTCGTCCCCTCGTCCCCGCTCTGCAACGCTCCTTCTTCCTCTGCATCTCTGCGTTCATCCGTCCCCTTCTCGTCCCCCTTCTGCGACCTTCTGCGTCTCTGCGTCTCTGCGTCTCTGCGGTGATCATCCTCACCACCCCCACCCATCCGCCCGGCCCAAAGTAGGACCACCGCTGGTACTTTCGGGCCGTAGTGCGCTCCTGCCCTGCCCCGTAGACTTTTGTTGATGACACCGCCTGGTCATCGCTCGATCGAAAGGGCAAACCCATCGCGAGGTGGGGACGCAAAACCAGGGATCTCGCCGCTCGCGCGAGACCGCCCGGTTGCCGTGGCGAGGACGCAGATCAGCCCCTCCCCACCAGCACCAATCGGTGCCCTTTCTCCTGCGGCTGCCACCCGCCCACCGGGCAGCCGTCCGAGGAGACCTTTATGTCATCCTGGCAGCGCCGCGCTGTGGTCGCCCTCTGCTGTTTGTTGCTCGCTACCGGTCTGCCCCCGGCTCGGCCTGTCGCCGCCGCCAGCTTCCCCGATCTCCCCACGAATGGCGCGACCGCGACCGCGATCACCGAACTGGCGACGCGCGGGATCGTGCGCGGTTATGACGACGGCACCTTCCGACCCGGCACGATCGTCGAGCGCCGCCAGATGGCCGCGACCCTCGTCCGCGCTCTCGGCTGGTCCGGTCGCACGCCGAACCGCGACTTCCCCGATCGCGGCACGACCGACGCGGAACTCTGGACCGCACTGCGGATCCTCGCGGATATGAATGTCGTGCGCGGCTTCCCCGATGGCACCGTCGGCCCCGAGCAACCGCTGACGCGCCAGCAGGCGCTCAGCGTCATCGCCCGCGCCTTCGTCGCCGCCGGGATCTGGCCCGCCAAGCCCGCCAGCGCGTCACCATACAGCGATGTCGCGCCGGACCATCAGGGCGATGTCGCCCTCTACCTCGACGCCGTCGGCACACCGCCCGACACCCACGGCGATCAGCTCGGTGCCAGCCGACCGGCCGATCGCGGCTGGTACGCCGAAGCCCTCTGGCCCGCAGTTCGCGCGCAGGAAACGAGTCGGGGATCGACGACAAGTACCACCCCGCCGTCCGCGCCCGCACCTAGCACACCCGCCACCTCGACGGCGGGAGCCGCCCCGCCCCTCGCCACCAATTTCGGCGTGGCGGCGCACTTCATGTGGCACAGTCGCGCGCAGACCTCCGCAGAGATCGCCCGGATCGCCGGGGCGGGACTGACGACGGTACGCTTCGACCTCGGCTGGCGCTGGGTCGAGCCAAATCGCAAGGGCGCGTATGACGAGTCGGTCTTGCAGCAACTCGACTGGACCCTGGCGCAACTCGATGCGCGCGGGATCACTCCGATCGTCACGGTGATCGAGACGCCCGCCTGGGCGCGCCCCGCCGGGACCGACATCTTCACCCCGCCGACGAACCGCCAGGACTACGCCGACATGATGCGGATCCTCGCCGCGCGCTACGCCAATCGCACCGGGATGACCTGGGAGATCTGGAACGAGCCGAATCTGGTCGAGTTCTGGGCGACCGGCCCGAACGCGGCGCAGTACACCGACCTGCTGCAACGGGCCTACGTCGCGATCAAAGCGGTCGCGCCACAGTCGGTGGTCCTCGGCGGGGCAATCGCCTTCGGCGACCTGTCGTACCTCAACGCGATGTACGCCACCGGGGCGGGCGGCTCGTTCGACGGCCTCTCGATCCACCCGTACACCGCCGGACGCGCACCGTCCGATGACTCCGTCGCCTGGTTCAGCCTGCGTGGGCAGTTCACCGACATGCGGGCGATCTTGGCGGCGCACGGCGACGGCGCGAAGCCAATCTACGCCACCGAGTTCGGCTGGAGCACCGACGATGTCAGCGACGCCCAGCGCGCCACCTACATGCGCGAGGCGGTCGCGATCATGCGAACCATCCCCGGCCTGCGCGCCGCCGCCGCCTACACGATCAACGCCGCCGACTACCCCGCCTTCGGCCTGATCACCGCCTCCGGCACCGAGACGGCCACCTGGGGGGCGTATGCGGCTGCGGCGCGGTAGAGCAAAGCGCAAAAGCTTTACGGCGGGCGTGTGGTTACGGGCCAACGTGGCCGCGGTGCGGTAAGGAAAGCCGGAGGCGTTACGGCGGGCGTGTGGATGCCGACCGACGTGGGTCGCCGGATAAATCCGGCGTGGGCGATTGGGCCGCGAACGATGGCGTTCGGCATACGTGGGTCGCCGATTGAAATCGGCGCTAGGTGGCTGCGGCCACAAAGCCTACTGAAGTAGGCTAGGTCCAGCATCGGCGCGGTGGTTTTCGCGTAACGCCAAGTCGAACAGCGGATCTAGTCCATTTCAATGGACTTCGTGGCCCGCAGGCCACCTAGCGCCGGATTCATCCGGCGACTCACACCCACCAACGGCGATCACCCATCCTCATCTGCCGCCACTTCACCCCACCACAATCTAGCCCCTGCCCCCCGCCCCGCCACAACCTCATCCCCCATCCCCTGTCCCCTGTCCCCTGTCCCCCTTGCCCCCATCTGCTATACTCGCCCTACAAGTGAAAAGAATGCTCTGAAGGGGATCAGTACGCCAGGCAACCGGTGTTCCAGAGAGGGAGGCCACCGACTGCGAGCCTGCCCACCTATACCTGGCCGAACCCACCCCCGAGCTGGTTCCGTG
>JAABUN010008375.1_pt1 | contig 10602 bp, 8 predicted proteins | sample 5559311 | NCBI WGS metagenome assembly JAABUN01 (sample SAMN10711877, study PRJNA513370) | rock metagenome | isolation source: Antarctica rocks | place: Antarctica: Victoria Land, Siegfried Peak sud
GTAACTGACCGAGACGCCCCGCTTCTGTTCGTCGAGGCAGCCCTTCTCGACGAGCGCCGCCAGATGATAATCGACCGTCGCCGGGGCCTCTTTGACGTCGAATTCGAGTTGCCCCATCGCCGCCCTGGTCTTGAGCTTCGCGTTGAGGTCGGACCGAGTCAGCTTCCGTTCCTTCGCCCGGAAGACTTGCAAGAGGATGAATGCCTCTTGGGCTTGCAATTGTTCGTCGGGAATATCCGGCCGTGCCGGCCGGATGTGTTGCCTGCCCTTCTCGGTCAGGCGATACGAGGCGTTCGGGCGGGGATGGTGGCCCTCCTTCGCCCCACCGGCGACCGCGATGAGGCCCATCTCGATGAGGCCCGAGAGCGCCCGGTCTGCCTCCAGTGCATCCGGCGCGACGGCGGGCCCCTTCTTCGATCCCCTCCCGAGTTTCTTCTTGAGTTCGCCGGCCGACAATCGACCGTCCGTGGGCCTCTCAAAGAGACGGAGAAGAGTGGTCTGATGAGCCTCGGGCGATGTTTCGGCCATGAGATGTCCTTCAATCCAGGATCCGACGAATTCGCGTCGATCTTAACCGCCTACTGTTCAAGAATCCATCATGGTTGATGGCGTTCGACATTGGACTGATTCTTGATCCGGCGGAGGATTCCTCGCCTGCGACTCGCGAGTTGTCGGCGGATACTGGATATCACTCGAAACCCTCCCGGCGGCGAACGGACGAGGGTCGTGAAGTACCTCGATGATTCGCTTAAATCAGGGGGCTTTAGGGCGTCCCGGCCTCGATCAGCCTCGGATTACGATTGTTTGACGTCTAGTCCAGGAAGATGTCGCCGTCGTCGATCGGCTCGGCGGGCGGCTCCGGCGGCGAGGCCAGGGGCGAGATCGGGTCCGGCTTCGGCTCGACGGGCACATCGACGTCGGCGAGCGGGATGTCCTGGGTATCGGGGGCGTTGGGGACGTACACCGTCTTGCCTCCGGGTAGATCCCGCGGTTCGTTCGATTCCGGCATGGGTGCGGCTCCTCTCGGTGCCTGGACGGAGGCGATTCTCTCCCCCTTCAGGATACGGACGCGCCCACCTCGCGCGAAGAGACACCCCGCCGCCGGGCGGATGGCCGGTCCCCCGGGGTGGGCTGCGCCTCCTGGCGATGACCGGTCGTCAACCGTCGGCGGGCCACCAGTCGTTGATGAGCCTCCTCAGGTGTTCGACCTTCTCCGGGTGCTCTCCGGCGAGATTCGCGGCCTCGGAGGGGTCGCGCGCCAGGTCGAACAGCTCGACCTTCCCCTCCGGCGCGTTGCGCGGGTCGGGGAGGATCAGCTTCCAGTCCCCCTCGACGACCCAGCGATCGCGGAGGCTGGAGGCGGGCCGGTGGAGGTCGACGGCGTCGTGCGTGAAGACCTCGCCGAAGATGGCCGGGCGGCGCGCGACCGCGGCTTCGTCGCGCAGGTCGACGCCCTGCATCGCGGGCGTGGGCTCGAGGCCGACGCCGGCGAGGATCGTCGGGGCCAGGTCGATCGAGAGGACGGGCCGATCGGAGACGCCCGGTTTGACCTTACCCGGCCAGCGGATGACGATCGGCGTGCGGAGGCCGCCGTCGTAGGGAGACTGCTTCGAGCGCGGGGCGAAGCGGTCGGCGTGCGGGTCCTGGATCCATCCGTTGTCGCAGAGGAAGACGACGATCGTGTTCTCGGCGAGCCCCTTCTGGTCGAGGTGGCCGAGGAGCTGGCCGCAGGTCTCGTCGAACCACTCGCACATGGCCCAGTACTTGGCCACTTCGAGCGACCCGGCCTGGCCCCGGTACTTCTCCAGGAGCCGCGCGGGGGGCGTGTGCGGCGAGTGCGGCATCATCGGGGCGTACCAGAGGAAGAAGGGTTCGCCCCGGCCGGAGGCCCTGTCGAGGAACGCGAAGACCGCGTCCATCCCCTCGCGGCCGATGGTGAGCCCCGCGTCGCCGTGGCGTCCCCCCCGCTCGGGATCGCCGTGGGTCATGCCGTGGGTGAAGCCGCCGTGCCGGTAGTGGCCGCCCCACCACTTCCCCGCCTGGAAGCTCGAATAGCCCTTCTCGGCCAGCCGCCTCGGCAGCGTGTCGACCTGGTCGAAGGCGCGGACCATCTCCCTCCGCCCGGCGAGGTAGGCGGGGTCGCGCCGATCAATAGGCCCGGCCTTGCCGGCGGGCGGGGGCGGGTCGTTGCTCGTCACCCTGTGCTGATGGGGGTAGAGCCCGGTCAGGATCGACGCCAGGCTGGGCGAGCAGAGGCTGGACGGGACGTAGCCGCGGCGGAAGGTCTTCCCCTGCGCGGCGAGCCGATCGAGGTGCGGGGTCCGGATGTGCGGGTGGCCCATGAAAGAGAAGTCGCCGTACCCCTGGTCGTCGGAGATGATCAGCACGACGTTCGGCGGCACCTCTTTCACCGGCCCGGCGGCGACGGCCGGACCGGCCAGCGCCAGCCAGCCGGCGACGACCGCGAAGGCGGTACGAAGGTTCTCCGGACGCCCGAGGCGACGTCCGCCGAGGTATTGATGAGTCACGGTAGCGACTTCCTCCATAACAGGGCCGAGTCGGTCAAGCGCCTGGTGACATCGGGCCGGTCGGCGGCGAGGTCCCGGGCCTCCCGGGGGCCATCGGCGAGGTCGTACAACTCGGCCCCGGTCCCGTAGGCGGCGAGCAGATCGGGGAGGCGACATAGAACCGGGTGAACCGGACGCCCCCCTTCGCCATCCGGTCGAGGTTCGGGACCTCGGTGGGCATGCCGCCGGGACCTCCCAGGTCGCCCCAGCCGAAGTCGTCGGCGAGGACGAGGATCACTCCGGCCGCGGAGACTCGGGCGTTGTTCCGGCCCGCCCGAGCCCCGGGACGATTGCAACGACGACCATCCCGAGGGCGATGCGGAGCGAGTGGTTCATCGAGTCGATCCTCGTCCGGGGGTATCACGAATCGTGGTCAGGTCCCCGCGGCCCGGCGCGGCTTGCGGCGGGGTGCCACCGATTCAGGATATCTGCCGAGGGGCCCGGGGAACACCCGGCACAGGTTGTTGACAGGCCCCCCGCCCGGCGCAATGATCCATACTCCCGTCCCCGACGATCCCGGGACACCATGCCCATCCCGAGAGGAGTTCCCGCGATGATCCGACGCCTCGTCCTCGCCCTGGTCGGGCTGGTGTGCGCCGGGGGCTTGGCCGTCGCCGAGCCGCCGAGGCGTCCGAATCTCGTCCTGATCGTCGCCGACGACCTCGGGTATGGGCATGTCGGCTGCTTCGGGCAGAGGAAGATCGCCACCCCGAACATCGACCGGCTCGCCGCCGAAGGGATGCGGTTCACGCGGTTCTACAGCGGGGCCAACGTCTGTGCCCCGGCCCGGAGTACCCTCATCACGGGCCTGCACACCGGCCATACTCCCGTCCGCAATAATGGCCTGAAGCGACACCTGGACCCCGCAGACGTGACCGTCGCGGAGGTGCTCAAGCAGGCCGGGTACGCCACCGGCGGGTTCGGCAAGTGGGGCCTCGGCGGGGAGGACACGCCGGGGGTGGCGGTCAAGCAGGGTTTCGACACCTGGTTCGGCCAGTACAGCCAGGTCCACGCCCACTTCTACTATCCGCACTTCTTGATGCACGACCTGGAGCGCCACCCGCTGCCCGAGAACGCGGGGAAACGACGGGGCAAGTACGCCCAGGACGCGATCCATGAGCATGCGCTCGAGTTCATCACCGCGAACCGTGGCCGTCCGTTCTTCGCGTACTTGCCGTACATCCTGCCGCACGTCGAGCTGGTCGCCCCCGCGGAGGCCCGCAAGCCGTATGAGGGGCGCTGGCCGAAGATTCACCGGGACGACCCCCGACCCGGGTACCTGGGGTCTGATGACGCCTATGCCGAGTTCGCCGGGATGGTCTCGCACCTGGACCGGCAGGTCGGCGAAGTGATGGCCCTCTTGAAGAGGCTCGGGATCGATGACGACACGGTGGTGATCTTCACCTCCGACAACGGGCCGCAGCCGGGGGCGTGGGCAGACATCTTCGTCGACTTCTTCGACGGGAACGGCCCCTTCCGCGGGGCCAAGGGCAGGTTCTACGAGGGCGGCATCCGCGTGCCGACGATCGCCCGCTGGCCCGGCCGGATCGCACCCGGGACGGTGAGCGAACACGTCGGCTACTTCCCGGACGTGATGCCGACCCTGGCGGACCTCGCCGGCGCGCATGCCTACCTGCCGGCGGACCTCGACGGGCTCTCGTTCGCGCCGACCTTGCTGGGCCGGCCCGCCGAGCAGGAGACGCACGAGTACCTCTACTGGGAGGCGGCGGGAGTCGAGCAGGACACGGTCCAGCAGGCCGTGCGATGGGGAAACTGGAAGGCGGTGCGTCATCGGTCCGGGGCGGCCTGGGAGCTATACGACCTGGAGGCCGACGCCGGCGAGGAACGGGACGTCGCGGCGGGGCATCCCGACGTGCTGAAGCGGATCGATGCCATCTGTCGGCAGGCCCACACCCCCGAACGACGCTTCGAGCCAGGCCCGAAAGAGTCGGCGGCGGACTATGTGAAGTAGGACCTGGCGCGGTTTCCCATTGCGTCGCCTGATCTCCCATTCCCTTCTCCCCCCGGGAGAAGGTGCCCCGAAGGGGCGGATGAGGGGTTGGCTTTTCGATCGACCTCCCGCCTGAGGACGAGGCTCCTGTGGGAGCCGTGGCCCTTCATCCGGTGTTGGAGCCGGGGCCCCTCATCCGGCCGTCCCGGCCACCTTCTCCCGGGGGGAGGAGGGAGGATCAGACCCGACTCTTTTGATGGCTGACGTCCGCTTCGGCTATGGATTCGGCACCACCGGGAGCCTCACGCGGGACCGGTGCTCGGCCGTCCGATAGACCCGATGGGTCGCCTTCCGGAAGTCCGACTCCTTGGCCGTATAAATGTCGCAGAATGTCTGCGGGTTCCGATCCACCAGCGGGAACCAGGAGCTCTGCACCTGGATCATGACCCGGTGCCCGGACCGGAAGGTGTGCAGGGTATCCGGCATGGTGAACTTAACCTTGGTGGCCTCGCCCGGCTCGAACGGCTCCGGCCGCTCGAAGCTGTTGCGGAACTTACCGCGCATCACGTCCCCGCGGACGATCTGCTGGTAGCCCCCCATCCGGACCCCCGTCGGGTTCGGGTTCGGATCCGGGAAGTCGCCGGGGTAGACGTCGATCAGCTTGACCACCCAGTCGGCGTCCGTCCCGGTCGTGCTGACGTGCAGCTCCACCTCGACCGGGCCGGCGACGGTCAGGTCCTCGGCCAGCACCGGGGTCTCGTAGACGAGCACGTCGGTCCGGCTCGCGGCGAACCGCTGGTCCGCCGTCGGATACTCGACGACCATCGTGTTCACCGGCGTGCCCATGAAGGGGACCGGCTTCGATGGGTCGGAGACGAACTCGTCGAACTCCGTCGACCCCTTCTTGCCGCGGTCGGCCTCGGCCTGGCCATTGGCGCCGAGGGAGCCGTTGGCGTCCAGGGCGTAATCCCGCGGCTTTACGCTCTTCGGGGGCCAGGCGTCGAGCTTCCGCCAGACGTTGGTGCCCGTCTCGAAGACCCACGCCTTCGGGAACTTGCCGTCCCCCTTCCCCTTCAGGTGGTATTCGAAGAACGGCAGCTCGACCTTCTCCCGGTAGTACTCCGCGGTCTTGCTATTGAAGGCGACGTCGCCGAGCTTCGAGCCGTCGTCCTTCGCCCAGCTCCCGTGCGACCAGGGCCCCATGACGAGGTGGTTCCCCCCCTTCGGCACCCCGGTCGCCTCGACCCGCTTGAACGTCTCGAGCGCCCCGTGCAGGTTCTCGGCATCGAACCACCCGCCGACCGTGAGCACCGCCGGCCTGATGCCCTTGACATGCCGCCGGAGGTCCCGCGCCTTCCAGAACGCGTCGTAGGTGCCGTGCGCCATCAGCTCTTTCCAGAACGGATTTCCCCCCTTCAGGTGGAGGGCGTCGGCGTTCGACAGCGGGCCCATTTCGAGGAAGAAGTCGTACCCGTCCGGGGTCCCGTAGTCGAACTTCATGGCGTCGTACTTCTTGAGGTTCTCCGGCCGGAGCTTGTGGAAGTCGGCCAGGAAGCGGAAGGCGTGGGCCAGGAAGAACGCCCCGTTGTGGTGCCAGTCGTCGCCGATGAACCAATCCATCACTGGCGCCTGCGGGGACGCGGCGACGAGCGCCGGGTGGGCGTCGATCATCCCCGAGACGGTGTAGAACCCGGGGTACGAGATGCCGGACTGGCCGACCTTCCCGTTGTGGTCGGGGACGTGCTCGAGCAGCCAAGTGATCGTGTCATGAACATCCGAACTCTCGTCCACCTGCTTGCCGGCCTTCTCCGGGTCGTGCGGTCGGACGTGGACGAAGTCCCCCTCCGACCGGAGCCGGCCCCGGACGTCCTGGTAGGCGAAGATGTACCCGGCCTTGGCGAAGAGCGGGCTCGGCCCGAGATCCGCCCTGTACTGGTCGGCGCCATAGGGGGTGGCCGCGTACGGCGTCCGGGTGAGCAGGATCGGATACGCGACGGAGTTATCCTTGGGGACGTAGACGGCGGTGAACAGCCGGACCCCGTCCCGCATGGGGACGCGATACTCGTACTTGGTGTAGTGGGCCTTGACCTCGTCGAGCCCCTGGGCGAATAGCCCGGCGGGGGTGGCGGCGAGGATGACGAGCGAGGCGAATGCGAGACGCATGAGGCTGGTTCTCCCGAGGACGGCGAGGGTGCCCGTAATCAGAACAGGAACGCAGGGCGGTTTCAACGGCCGGGCACCGCATCCCCTCGCGGCCGCCCGAGCGGGGGTTGACCTCGCCCCGAGTGGCCTATAATTGCAGTCGATGCACGTCCTCTTCGCCGCACCGCTCTTGCACGGGCGGCGGAGTTAGGCGATCCCGACCGGGATTCATCGAACGTGCAGTCGCGGGGAGTATGGAGTTCCGCCGTCCGGGGCTCGTGTCATCCGTCGGGATGACAAGCCCGGGTGGTCGGTGCCCTTCTCGTGTCCCGTCGTGTTCTCGCCGCCATCCCCGAGGCATTGGAGACATAACGGTGTCGGACCGGATCCGGTCGCCCCGGGATGTTCCAAAAGTGCACATAAGGGTGGGCGAGCGTGCGTTTGTTGTTGACAGGATGGGGTGGGCGTCGGAGAATTTGTGTTTCTCTTCTGCCGCTTATCTGCTTGTACACCGCCTTTTTCCAGGTTCCTCATCTCGGAGTCTCCGAATGCCTCGTTCGCATCGCAGAGGGTTCACGCTCATCGAACTCTTGGTGGTGATCGCCATCATCGCGGTCTTGATCGGCCTGCTGTTGCCCGCCGTGCAGGCGGCACGCGAGGCCGCCCGCCGCTCGCAGTGCGTCAACAACCTCAAGCAGTTGTCCCTGGCGGTGGCTAACTTCGAGTCGACGAATCTCCACATGCCGCCGGGCACCGGGCCCATGCCAATCTACTCCAACAACACCCGAAACCGGGCGGGCGGCAGGGCCACCGTGCAGGCTCAGATACTCCCCTACCTCGAGCAGTCTGCGGCTTACGGCGCCTTCAATTTCGAGCACAGCCTCGACGATTTCGGCGTGGCTTTCCCGAACCTGACGGCGCAGAGGCAGATCGTCAGTTCATTCCTCTGCCCGTCGGATCCGAATACGAATAAGATCGCCCCGGGCCTGGGATACCAGAACTATTTCGCCAACATGGGCGCGACGGCATCCCCGGAGTACGGCTCCTCGTTCGACCACCAGGAACGCCAGCAGAACCTGACGGGCCCGTTCAGCTATACGATCACGGGCCGCCCTCCGGAGCCCCAGTTCATCGCCCCGGCCAATACAGAGCCGAACCCCGGATTTCGTAAGGCGTCCATCACTCGCCTTGCGGAGATCACGGATGGCACCAGCAACACGGCGGTCTTCTCCGAGACCCTACACGGGGCCTCCACGACCGGCCTGTCGGCCGACATACCGAGCGATCGATTTTTGATCGTCAATCTGGTCCCAGTCGGTGATTTCAACGCCAATACCTTCGCCGGCAACTACTCGCCCCCAGCGAGCTGCCTCGGCACCCCGGCCACTCGCATCGTGTATCGCGGCCAGCAGTATTATCGCTCGCTCACCTCCAACTACTTCTATGCCCACACGACCCCGCCCAACTTCAAGCAGTTGGACTGCGGGGCGGCCGTCGAGGTGGTCCGGTTCCACATCGCGGCCCGTAGTCGACACCCCGGCGGCGTCAACGTTTCCATGGCCGATGGCTCGGTGCGGTTCGTCAAGGACACGGTCAACCTCGCGGCATGGCGGGCCCTGGGCACCAAGGGCGGCGGCGAAATCATCTCGGCCGACGCCCTCTGAATTGCCGCGGGAACTCTCGCAACAACAATTCAAAGTCACCGAGGGGGGCCGTCGCGGCTCCCCTCATTCTCATTCCGGCGAAGCAACAATGCGACAGAACGATGGATGGGGCAGTGCGATCGTCCTCGGCATGCTCGGCTGGGCCGCCTCGATGATGTTCGGATGCGGCCATTCGCAGGAACAGGCCAACATGGAGCAGTCGATGGAGGCCGTCGGCTTGCAGAGTCTGGGCGAGGCGTACCGGACGATCAGCGTCGTCAGCAAGCGGCCGCCGAAGAAGATGCAGGAGATCGAGCAGGCCAGCGCCGCCTCGCCGAGTGGCCTATCGGGCATCGACGCGTCCAATATGGTCATCTTCTGGGGCGCGGAGCTATCAGACCTCTCCGAGGAGCCCGGTAAAGTCCCATCCGACAAGATTCTCGCCTACGATAAGAAAGTGTCCGAGCAAGGTGGGTACGTGCTGATGCTCGACCGCACCGTCAAGAAGATGACGCCCGAGGAGTTCAAGGCCGCCCCCAAGGCGGGTAAAGACCCCGAGCCCGCCAAGGCGAAGCGTTGAGCGACGGGAGAGGATCATGCCGATGGCCCGGATGTCGGGAGCGGTCCCGACGGCCGGGTGCGCCGCGGCGGCGATCGGAGGGTCGACGGCGGGCCACGCCTCGGCGCCCGAGGGACCGCCCCCATTCCCTTGCGAGTTCCGCGCGGCCTGGGTGGTGACGGTCGCCAACATCGACTGGCCGACGCGCCCGGGCCTCTCCACCGCCGAGCCGCAGAGTGAGGCGATCCGCATCCTCGACGCCGTTTCGCGGAGGAAGCTCAATGCGATCGTCCTCCAGGCCCGCCCCGTCGCCGATGCCCTCTACGAGTCGAGCCTCGAGCCCTGGTCGGCGTACCTCACCGGGGCATAGGGGAGGCGACCGGACCCCTACTACGACCCGCTCCGCTCCTGGGTCGACGAGGCCCACCGCCGCGGGCTCCAACTGCACGCCTGGTTCAACCCGTACCGTGCCCGCCTCGATGGGGCACGATACGAGGAGTCGGCCGATCACATCAGCAAGGCTCGCCCCGATCTCGTGAAGCGCTATGGCGAGATGCTCCAGCTCGATCCGGGCGAGCCGGAGGCCGCGGAGCAGACCCAGAAACCCTCGGCCAGATCGCCATCATCCGCGCGATCGAGGGGGCCTCGGGGCGCGTGCTGTTCAACATGGGAGCCCTGCTGCAAGGCCATCGAGATATCGGCGCGCGACTCGCCCAAGGACCCTACCAGGCCCCTGCCCTCGTCCCCGCCTCGCCCTGGCTCGGTCTCCAGGCCCCTGCCCCCCGCGCGTCGAAGGTGGCCGATCGTGACGGCGTGCTCGCCCTCTCCGTCCAGCCCGGCCCGTGTGCCCCCCGTTCCTCTCGGCGGCCTACGTGCGTCGCGGAACAACCTGGACGCACTCGGTCCACCCTGCACAAGGCGGCCGCCTCCCGCTCGGCGATGCCGGGGGTGAGCCGGCCTGCGTCGTCGCCATCGCGGCGGTGGATCGGATGGGCAACGCGAGCGAGCGGGTCCTCTTCACGGTATCCTCGCCGAAGTAGGAATGCTCGGCGGTCACCGCCTGGTTGGGAACCTCGAATGGAATCCGACGGGCAGGGACGCCCCACTCTTTTCAGAGGAAATTTCCAATATGAAAGGGGAGTGGGGCGGGCGTCCCTGCCCGCCGATTGATGGCATGGCAAGGGGGCGGTATCCGGGGAGCCTCTAACCGATCGGGGTCGTCAACGCCTGTTCGGCGAGGAGGACGGCCCCTCGTACCGGCTCGGGCACGGCCGTCGCGACGACGTCGTAACCGGCGGCCGTGAGGCCGTCTTGGAGGGCCCGAGCGACCGGGGCCGCCGAGAGGAGGAAGCCCCCGGCCATGGCCAGCGGGAGCACCCCCGAACCCCAGTCGAGGGTACGAGCCACGGCCGCGGCCTGCTCGGCGAGTGCGGAACCGGCGGGGACGAGGAGGAGGTCGACGATCTCGGGTGCCTCCGCGACCGCGGCGAGGACCTCGGGCGCGAGGGCGGCGATCCGCGTCCGATCGAATCCCGGCGCATACAAGGCCGAGATGATCCGGGAGGGGACCTCGACACCCAGGGCGCGGCAGAGCCGTCCGGCGAGTGGGTCAACCCCGGCGGGTCGGCGGTCACGGCCATCGTCCCGGCGGGCGACCAACCGCAGCGCCGCCAGCACCACGGAATAGGCGCTCCCCTCATCCCCGATGAGGTGGCCCCACCCGCCGGCGCGGGCCTTGCG
>JAABUN010008376.1_pt1 | contig 10601 bp, 9 predicted proteins | sample 5559311 | NCBI WGS metagenome assembly JAABUN01 (sample SAMN10711877, study PRJNA513370) | rock metagenome | isolation source: Antarctica rocks | place: Antarctica: Victoria Land, Siegfried Peak sud
GAGACGCCGCTGGTGGCTTCACTCACGCATTCCCTCGATCACCTGCAGGCGGCACACGGGTTCGGTCAGGACCGCCTTCCTCCGGCGGAGCTCGAACGCCTGCACGGGATGCTCGACCGCGCCGGCAGCCGGCGGTCACTGTCGGCCGATCACACCGCCGTCGGCGTGTTCGGACCGACGGGCAGCGGGAAGTCGTCCCTCGTGAATGCGCTGAGCGGTACGGACGCGGCTCGCGTGGCTGCCAGGCGCCCGACGACGTCCGAGCCGCTCGCCCTGGTCTGGGGGCGGGAGGGCAGTGATGAGCTGCTCGACTGGTTGGGGGTGAGCCAGCGAGTCGAGCTTCCGGCCGGTACCCCGCTCGTGGGTGGCGCCGCTGGCCGGGACGCACTGACCCCGCAGGGCCCGCAGGACACGGTGACGCAGGATGTGCGGCACCAGCGGGATGCGCGGGATGGCCGTGGTGCGCGTCTTCGCGGTCTGTTCCGCTGGGGACGCCGGTCGTCGAAGTCTTCCGCTGTCCCGGAGCCGGCGGCCCTGAAAACGGCGCCGGGAGCGGCGGCCGGCACCGCTGGGCTCATCCTCCTCGATCTTCCCGACTTCGACTCGACGGCCTTGGCGCACCGGGAGGTCGTGCAAAGGCTGTCAGGGCAGGTCGACGTGCTGCTATGGGTGGTCGACCCGCAGAAATACGCGGACGCCTCGCTTCACCAGGGCTTCCTGCGCGGATTGGCCTCGCACGAGGCGGTCATGCTCGTGGCACTCAACCAGGCGGATCGACTGGATCCGGAGGAACTGCAGTCCGTGCGCTCCTCGCTCACGCAGATCCTCGCCACCGAAGGACTGCCCGGTGTCGAGGTGTTTCCGGTGTCCGCCAGGACAGGCGAGGGAGTCGACGATGTGGCAAGGGCGATCAGGTCCCTCGCTGAGGGCCGCGCCGCGGCCTCCCGGAGGCTGACGGCCGACGCCGTCCAGGCCGCCACCCACCTCCTGCCGTTTACTCCGGAGGAATCGGTTCCCGCGCCCTCCGATGCAGCGAGGACCGCGTTGGCCGGAGAGCTAGGCAGAGCGGCAGGAGTTCCTGTGGTCGTCGACGCTGTCCGTAGCTCCTACCGCCGGGACGCGCACGCAGCCATGGGGTGGCCGGTGACGCGCTGGCTTGCAGGGCTCCGCCCCGACCCGTTGCGCCGGCTCAACCTCCGTCGCGAGGACGTTGCGCCGGAGCACCGCCGCTCGTCGCTCTCGTCCGGCGAGCCGGCACAGCGGGCGCGCGTGGACCACGGCCTGAGGGTCTTCGGTGACGCCGCCGCGGCGGGCGCCGTCGAACCCTGGCACTCCTCGATCAGGGACGCCGCACGTGGAACTGCGGTCACGCTCACCGACGCCCTCGACACGGCCGTCACCGGAACAGATCTGGAGACGGGCAGGCGCGGGTGGTGGATCATCATCGGCGTCCTGCAGTGGATCGCCTTCGCCGCACTCGTTGCCGGTCTGATCTGGCTGGCCGTCCTGGCCGGCCTCGGATTCTTGCAACTGCCGGCGATCGAGGTTCCGCGGGTGGAGGGCTTCCCGCTGCCCACCCTCCTGATCATCGGCGGAGCGGCGGCGGGCATCTTATTGGGGATCCTGGCCGCGCTGCTGGCACGGTGGGGCGCGGCGCGGCGCGCGGCCCGGGTGCGACGGCGCCTCCTGGTCGCGTGCTCCCGGGTTGCGGAAGCTGTGGTGATGCAACCGGTGGAGGACGAGCAGGGGCGGTGCAACGCCTTCCGGTCCGAGGTCCTGGCAGCGCTCGGACGCCGCTAGCGCCGGTCAGCCACCCCCGTTCGGGCTACAGGACTGTGGCCGGAGCAGACCCACTCCACCGATCTCGAGCGGATGCGCTCGCCGAGGAGTTGAACGGTGCGCGCCGCCACGGGCTTGTCATTGATGAAGATGGCGTAGAAATCGCTGACTTCGCCCTCCGCGGATACCTTTGCAGCATCACCGGTGAAGAGCACGCCCCGCCACTGATAGGCGTAATGCCCTGGTGTATGACCTGGAGTCGGGAAGTACTGGAGCCCCGGGAAGATTTCGCCGGAACCGTCCAGCTCGTGCGCTCCCACGGGGAACGGCACGCGGAGAACCCGCTGCATCGTCTTTCGGAACAGCGTCTTCGGTGCGGCCCGGCCCCGGAGGACGTCGGCGTCGGCAGCGCCGAGCCACACCGTCGCGCCGAGGGCCTCCTGCAGCCGTTGGGCGACCTGGGCGTGGTCGGCGTCGTAGTGGGTGAGGACGATGTCCGTGATCGGACCGGTGGTCGCCTCGTTGGCGCGCAGTTCACCGATCACGCCGTCGTAGCCGGACGCCATGCCCGGATCGATGACGGCGGCGCGCCCTGCGCCCGCGACGACGAAGCCGTGGGAGCCCTTCTGCCGTTCGAGCTGGTAGCAATCCTGGGCGATGAGGCGCATGGCTGTCCTTCGGCTGGTCCTGCGGGGTGGGTCGAACACTATCAACGCCCTCGGGTCTGACGACACGGGAGCTCACGCGAGCAGGCGGAGCACCCTGGCGATCGTGGTGGTGTTCCGCGTCGTTGACGTCGAGACATAGCGCGCCCGGGCGAGCAGTTTCGCGAGCGGGACATCGGTCGATCGGCCCTTCGGTGACCGCCAGCAGATCGCCGTCCCACCTGCCAGGATCGCGGGCTGGTCCGGCACCGCACGGGCTTCGCGGAGGAACGCCTCGAGTTCCTCCGCGCCGGCAAAGAAGGTGACATAGGTGTGCTCCTCAGGAGAGGAGCCGGCGGGTTCGGTGAGGGAGGCGAACATCGCCCGGAGGGCGTCATGCCCGACGACGATCACCCAGGCCACGTACCCGAAGCGGCGGCGCAGCGCCTGCTCCATGAGCGCCTTGAGCTCGGCGGGGGCGAGGCGGGAGGTACAGGTCACATTGCCGCTGGCGAGGACCGTGGCGACGTCGTCGACCGGGAGTGTCGCTAGTTCCGCGCGCAGGTCCGCCATACGGACGGTGATCCCGCCGACATTCACACCGCGGAGGAAGATCGCGTAGCGGCGGGCAGTAACGTCATTCGCCATGTCTGTCGGTCGCCATGTAAGTCGCCATGTCAGTCGGTGGCCTTGGCGACGGCGAGGGTCAGCCGGCGCGCGGCGTCCGAGACCACCTCGGCGTGGATGCGTCCCGGCTGCCGGGTGAGCCGTTCCATCGGCCCGGAGATCGAGACCGCAGCGATGACGCGTCCTGACGGTCCGCGCACGGGAGCGGAGACGGAGGCGATACCCGCCTCCCGTTCACCGAGGCTCTGCGCCCACCCCCGCCGTCGCACGCCGGCGAGGATGGTGGGGGTGAAGCGCGCGTCCTGCAGTCCCATCAGCAGGCGGTCATGGTCCTCCCAGGCGAGCAGGCACTGTGCGGCAGACCCGGCCTTCATCGAGAGTTGGGTGCCCACCGGAATGGTGTCGCGCAGGCCCACGGGCCGCTCCGCGGAGGCGACGCAAACGCGCCAGTCGCCCTGCCGGCGGAACAGCTGCGCGCTCTCACCCGTCGCATCACGAAGGCTGAGCAGCACGGGCCCCGCCGCTGCGATGAGCCGGTCCTCGCCGGCGGCGGATGCCAGCTCGACGAGCCTGCTGCCGAGGACGAAGCGCCCCTGGATGTCGCGGCCCACCAGGCGGTGATGCGCGAGGGCAAGCGCGAGCCGGTGCACCGTGGGCCGGGCGAGCCCCGTGGACGCGACGAGCTGGGCGAGGGTGGTGGGTCCGGCCTCGAGGGCATCGAGGACGAGGGTTGCCTTGTCGATGACTCCGACACCGCTAGAATTGTCCATAGGATGATACTGCAGTCTCATAATCTGAGACGCAAGCTTTTGGGGTGGCACCTGGCGGCAGGCGCTGGTTGAGTGGAGGAACGATTGGTCCCGGTAGCGGCCGCCCTACCGGGCGAGCTGAGCCGGAAGAGAAAAGGACGATTGTCATGGGCAGGACACTGGCAGAGAAGGTATGGGACGCGCACGTGGTCCGCAAGGGCGACGTCGTCGGAGCCGAAGCGCAGCCCGACCTGCTCTATATCGACCTCCACCTGATCCATGAGGTGACCTCGCCACAGGCCTTCGAGGGACTGCGTCTTGCCAACCGTCCCCTCCGACGCCCCGACCTGACCATCGCCACGGAGGACCACAACACGCCCACGCTTGATATCGACAAGCCGATCGCCGACCTCACCAGCCGCACGCAGATCGAGACGCTGCGCTCCAATTGCAGGGAGTTCGGCGTCCGGCTGCACTCGCTCGGTGACGCGGAGCAGGGGATCGTGCACGTCGTCGGACCTCAGCTGGGGCTGACGCAGCCTGGACTGACCGTGGTGTGCGGGGACTCGCACACCTCGACCCACGGCGCCTTCGGGGCACTCGCCATGGGCATCGGCACCTCGGAGGTGGAGCACGTCATGGCCACGCAGACCCTCTCGCTCAAGCCGTTCCGGACGATGGGGATCACGGTCGAGGGGACACTGAGACCGGGCGTCACCTCCAAGGACATCATCCTGGCCATCATCGCGAAGATCGGGACCGGCGGAGGCCAGGGCTACGTCCTCGAGTATCGCGGCTCGGCCATCCGCTCGCTGTCGATGGAAGCGCGCATGACCATATGCAACATGTCGATCGAGGCCGGTGCCCGTGCCGGCATGGTGGCGCCGGATGAGACGACCTTCGACTACCTGCGCAGCCGCCCGCACGCTCCGCAGGGAGTGGACTGGGATGCCGCCGTCGCGGACTGGCGTGACCTGCGCACCGACGACGACGCCGTGTTCGACGCCGAAGTGTTCCTCGACGCGAGCGGGCTCGAGCCTTTCGTCACCTGGGGCACCAATCCCGGCCAGGGAGTTTCCCTCTCGCAGTCGGTGCCCTCGCCGGATGATTTTGCGGACGAGAATGACAAGACCGCCTGCACCCGGGCCCTGGATTACATGGCGTTGCAGCCCGGCACCCCGATGAAGGACATCCGGGTGGACACGGTCTTCCTCGGCTCCTGCACCAACAGTCGCATCGAGGACCTTCGGATCGCCGCGGACATCATCCGCGGTAGGGAGAAGGACCCGGAGATCCGGATGATGGTGGTTCCCGGTTCCGCGCGGGTCCGCCTGCAGGCCGAGGCAGAGGGCCTGGACCGCGTCTTCACGGAATTCGGCGCGGAGTGGCGCTTCGCAGGCTGCTCGATGTGCCTGGGGATGAATCCCGATCAGCTGGCGCCGGGGGAGCGCTGCGCGTCGACGTCGAACCGGAACTTCGAGGGGCGCCAGGGCAAGGGCGGGCGTACGCACCTCGTATCACCGGTCGTCGCCGCCGCCACCGCCGTGCGCGGCACGCTCAGTTCGCCGTCGGACCTGGCACCCCTGCCGGGTGGCACAGCCGCCCCTGCCAACGCCTCCACCGTTCCAGCCGCCGACTCCACCGTTCCAGCCGCCTAGGAGCCCGCCATGGAAAAACTCACGACACACACCGGGATCGGCGTTCCACTGCGCCAGAGCAACATCGACACCGACCAGATCATCCCTGCGGTCTACCTCAAGCGCATCACGCGGACGGGATTCGAGGACGCGCTCTTCGCCGAGTGGCGCAAGAAGGAGGATTTCATCCTCAACCGCGAGCCCTACTCCCGCGGCTCCGTCCTCGTCGCCGGACCGGATTTCGGAACCGGCTCCTCGCGTGAGCATGCCGTCTGGGCGCTGAAGGATTTCGGGTTCAAGGCCGTCCTGTCCTCGCGCTTCGCGGACATCTTTCGCGGTAACTCCGGTAAGCAGGGCCTGGTCGCGGCGCAGCTGGCGCAGGATGACATCGAGCTCATCTGGAAGATCCTGGAGAACGAGCCCGGCGCGACCGTCACGGTCGACCTCGAGTCCCGGACCGTGCAGTGCGGGTCGGTCAGCGCGCCGTTCCAGCTCGACGACTACACCCGCTGGCGTCTCCTCGAAGGTTTCGACGACATCGGACTGACCCTGCTCCAGGAGGAGCACATCACCGCCTTCGAGGCGCGCCGTCCGTCCTACCTGCCGACCACGCTGCCCGCACGATCCTGATCCTCGCCCGAACGGGTCACTGCCTGCGGGCAGGCAGTGCACGAAGTACCCTTGTATTTCTGTCTGCCTCGAGGTGCTCCTATGCTTGGGACGGGCGTTTTGGAGTGGGCGGGGTTCAACGAGTGAGGAAACTGGGTATTCATGGGTAGCGTTCTGACCATTCGCGGCGGCATTCCGCTGGCAGGCAAGGTATCTGTCCGCGGTGCGAAGAACCTGGTGCCGAAGGCAATGGTCGCCTCGCTGCTGGGGAACACGCCGTCCGTCCTGCGCAATGTTCCGGAGATCAAGGACGTCGACGTCGTCACCAGCCTGCTGCAGCTGCACGGCGTGACGGTGGCCAAGGATCCCGTGACCGGCGACCTCACGATGGACCCGAGCGACGCGAAGATGGCGCGCTCCAAGGACATCGATGCGCACGCCGGAGATTCCCGTATCCCGATCCTTTTCTGCGGCCCGCTCATGCACAGCATCGGCGAGGCTTTTATCCCCGACCTCGGCGGCTGCAAGATCGGCGACCGGCCGATCGACTATCACCTCGAGGTGCTCCGAAATTTTGGCGCCGTCGTCGACAAGCGTCCCGGCGGCATCTCCATCTCCGCTCCCAAGGGGCTGCACGGGGCCAAGCTCGCCCTCCCGTACCCGAGCGTCGGCGCCACCGAGCAGGTACTCCTCACGGCCATCCGCGCAGAAGGCATCACCGAACTCTCAGGGGCCGCCGTCGAGCCCGAGATCATGGACCTCATCGCCGTGCTGCAGAAGATGGGCGCCATCATCGTGGTGCAGACGGATCGCGTGATCCGGATCGAGGGCGTCGAGGAGCTCAGGGGCTACAACCACAAGGCGATCTCCGACCGCAACGAGACCGCCTCCTGGGCGTCCGCCGCGCTGGTGACCAAGGGCGACATCTACGTCGAGGGGGCACGTCAGCTCGACCTCACGGCGTTCCTCAACACCTACCGCAAGATCGGCGGCGCCTTCGACGTCGACGACGACGGCATCCGTTTCTACCATCCCGGTGGTGCCCTCTCCCCGCTGGTGCTGGAGACGGACGTCCACCCAGGATTCATGACGGACTGGCAGCAGCCGATCGTCGTGGCACTGACGCAGGCCGCCGGCGTATCGATCGTCCATGAGACGGTTTACGAGAATCGCTTCGGCTTCACGGAAGCGCTCATTCGGATGGGCGCGAATATCCAGGTGCACCGCGAATGCCTGGGCAGCGTGCCCTGCCGCTTCGGCCAGCGCAACTTCCAGCACTCCGCCGTCATCTCGGGTAGTACGCAGCTGCGAGGAGCGGACATCGACATCCCGGACCTGCGCGGCGGCTTCAGCCACCTCATCGCGGCCCTTGCCGCGGACGGCGTCTCGCGCGTCACGGGCATTGAGCTGATCAACCGCGGCTACGAGCGGTTCCAGGACAAGCTCGAGGGCCTGGGCGCGGACTTCGACATCACGGAGGACGCTCCGGCTGCCGCCGTGGCCCTCTCCTAGGCGGCCCGGACACCTTGGCGGAGTCACGGGGCTCGCGCGCGATGTTCAGGTTCCTCGCCATCTGGGTGCGGCCGACGATGAACGCACTCATGGCCAAGGAGTGGAGGGGGCAGGAGAAGCTGCCGCGAAACACGGGAATGATCGTCTGCCCCAATCACGTGACCGAGATCGACCCCATCGTGGTGGCGCACTTCCTGTACAACCAGGGCGTCATGCCGCACTTCCTCGCGAAGGCGTCGCTGTTCAAAGTTCCGGTGATCGGGTCCATCCTCCGGATCTCCAGGCAGGTGCCGGTGGAGCGCAGCTCGGCGGGTGCGAACCGCTCCCTCGAGGCTGCCCGCGAGGCACTCGCCGACGGCGGCGGAATCATCATCTACCCCGAGGGCACGCTGACCCGGGATCCGGACATGTGGCCCATGAAGGGTCGTACCGGAGCGGCCCGGTTGGCACTCCAGACTGGTGCCCCCGTTGTGCCGATGGCCCATTGGGGTGCGCACGAGGTCTTCCCGCGCTACGCCAATCGCTTCTACCTGTTCCCGCGCAAGCGTTCCCATGTCCTCGTCGGGGAGCCTGTGGATCTGAGCGAGTTCCACAATGCCCCCTTGACGCGCTCCACGCTCGACGCCGCGACGGAACGTATCATCGACGCGATCACCGAGCTTTTGGCCGAGCTGAGAGGTGAAACTCCGCCTGCCGAGCGCTGGGATCCGGCGAAGAAGCAGCAGAAACCGGACGGACCCGACGTTGACGGGCAGGACGGCGTTGACGGGCAGGACGGCGTTGACGGGCAGGACGGCGGGGATCTCGACGGGCCGATCCAGGGGGCGACGCCGTGACCACAGCGGCAGACGCAGCGGACGCGCACACCGCATCATCCGCTCGGCCCGTGAAGATTGCTGTGCTCGGTTCCGGCAGCTGGGGTACGACCTTCGCAAAGGTGTTGGCCGACGCCACGCCCGACACCGCCGTCATGCTGTGGTCCCGACGGTCCGAGGTGGCCGAGGAAATCACCGCCAATCACCGCAACGCACGCTATCTTGCCGACACCCCACTTCCACTGAATGTCACCGCCTCGTCCGCCGTCGAGGCCGTTCTCGCCGGAAGCGACCTCGTGGTCCTAGCCGTGCCTGCTCAGACCCTGCGTGCGCAGCTCCCGGCGTGGCGGTCGCTCATCCCGGCCCACGCCGTCGTCGTCTCGCTGATGAAGGGGCTCGAGGTCGGCACGGACGCACGCATGAGTGAGGTGATCGCAGAGGAACTCGCGCTGCCCGCGCACCGCATCGCGGTGCTGTCCGGCCCCAATCTCGCCCTGGAGATCGCGCGGGAGGAGCCGACGGCGTCCGTCGTGGCGTGCTCCGACCACGGCACGGCCACCTGGATCGCAGCGGCATGCACGGCCTCCTACTTCCGGCCGTACACCTCCACGGATGTCATCGGGGTGGAGATCGGCGGCATCGTGAAGAACGTGATCGCCCTCGCCGTGGGCATCTGCGAGGGACGCCGGATGGGCGACAACACGAAAGCCTCGGTGATCACGCGCGGGCTCGCCGAAACGACGCGCCTGGCCGTCGCACTCGGCGGCAGGCCCGAGACGATGGCGGGTCTGGCCGGCATGGGCGACCTCATCGCCACCTGCTCCTCGGCACTGTCCCGGAACCACACGGCCGGGCACCTGCTCGGCCAGGGCCTGACCCTCGACCAGGTGACCGTCAGGATGAACCAGACCGCGGAGGGCATCAAGTCCGCACATGCCGTTCTGGACTCCGCCACCAAACTGGGAGTCGACATGCCCATCACGGAGAGCGTGGTAGCGGTTCTGCAAGGACGCTTGTCCGTCAACGATCTCGGGCCACGGCTACTCGCCCGCAATCTCAAGCCGGAAGGCGACGACGCACCGTGAGCCACGAATCACTTGACCTCTCCCGGAAGCCGCGCGTTCTGGTGCTGTTCGGCGGGCGCTCGAGCGAGCATGCGGTCAGCTGTGTGACTGCCGCCGGAGTCCTCGAGGCCATCGATCGCAGCCGTTACGACGTCGTGCCGGTGGGCATCACCAAGTCGGGGCAATGGTCGCTCGTGTCCGCTGATCCCTCGGCCTGGTCACTGCGCTCCCATGTCCTGCCCGAGGTCACGGCCACCGAGCAGGCCGTGGTGATGGGCGCTGCCGCCGACGGGGGCCACGGCCAGGAACTGCTCGTCGCGACGCCCGGCTCGGTTCCTGAAAGCCTCGGCGGCGTCGACGTCGTCCTGCCCCTGCTGCACGGACCGTTCGGTGAGGACGGTACCCTGCAGGGCCTGCTGGAAATGGCCGATATGCGGTATGTCGGTGCCGGGGTGCTGGCTTCCGCTATCGGGATGGACAAGCACTACATGAAGGTGATTTTTGCTTCCGCCGGCCTTGAGGTGGGTCCCTACGAAGTGGTGACGGACCGCCAGTGGCGCTCCGACACCGAGGGCTCGATCCAGCGAGCTGCCGGGTTGGGCTTTCCGCTGTTCGTCAAGCCGGCCCGAGCCGGATCCTCGATGGGTATCAGTCGGGTCGAGGACGTCACCGGTATTGCTGCGGCGGTGGAGGCTGCGCGGGCTTTCGATCCCAAGGTGGTGATCGAGGCGGGCATCCAGGGGCGTGAGATCGAGGTGGCAGTCCTGCAGGGCCGCGGGTTCGACGCACCGCGGACCTCCCTCCCGGGTGAGATTGCCCTTCAACCGGGAGAGCACGCGTGGTACGACTTCGAGGCAAAGTACGTCGACGGCGCTGCGGCCGAGCTGTCGTGCCCCGCTGACCTCCCGCAGGAGGTGATCGACCGCGTGCGGAAGCTCGCGGGGGAGGCGTTTGACGCGATCGGCGGCGAGGGCTTGTCCCGGGTCGACTTCTTCTACATGGCCGATGGAAGACTCGTCATCAACGAGATCAACACTATGCCCGGTTTCACGCCCATCAGCATGTATCCGCAGATGTGGGCGAAATCCGGGCTAGGGTACACCGAACTCATCGACGAACTCATCGCCCTCGCCCTCGAACGGGGCACGGGACTGCGCTGAGACAC
>JAABUN010008377.1_pt1 | contig 10599 bp, 7 predicted proteins | sample 5559311 | NCBI WGS metagenome assembly JAABUN01 (sample SAMN10711877, study PRJNA513370) | rock metagenome | isolation source: Antarctica rocks | place: Antarctica: Victoria Land, Siegfried Peak sud
ACTCCCTCGTCCCCTCCTCGGATACGTCGGGACTCTGGAGGATCGGATCGATTGGGACCTCCTGACCCGCCTCAGCATGGCGTTCCCGCACGCCTCGATTGCGCTGGTGGGCCCCACCAGCGCCCATCGTCGAGGGGCCTGGTATGCCGACTTCCGACGGTGTGCGGCACGGCCGAACGTCCACCTGCTCGGCAGGCGTCCCCAGGGGGCCATCCATCGGTACAACCGTTCCTTCGACGTTTGCCTGATCCCGTACCGCACCGATCACCCGTTCAACAAGGTCTGTAGCCCGACCAAGATCATGGACTACATGGGGACGGGTCGCCCCATCGTCTCCACGGCGCTGCCGGAGTGCCGCCTGTACGAGGGCCTCTTCCACGTCGCCCAGAGCAACGACGACTTCATCGCCGCCGTCGGGTCCATCCTGGAGGCGGGCTCGGACGACGGCCGCTCGTCACTCCGATTCGACTGGGCGCGGGCCAATACCTGCGGGCGCGTCGTCGAACGCCTCCTCGACTGGCTCCCCCTCTGAGGATTCGCCCGGCCTTCGCCATGCATCTGCCCGCGCCCCGCGGACGGGATTCCCGGAACCTGGTGGCATAAGCGGCCCCGCGTCGTTAGATTTTGTCTGTTCCGATGCCCCCGCGCCCATGTTCCTGCACGGTGAGCCTCCGGGGTAGGCGCGATCCTAATCCGGACGACACACCGCGATGCGAGTAAACCGACGATGAATCCCGCCATCCGCACCAAGCTCTCCGTGATGATGTTCCTCGAATATGTGGTCTGGGGAGCATGGCTGCCCTTGCTCGGGTTATACCTGGGAAATTATCTGCACTTCACCGGCACCCAGACGGCCTGGATCTTCAACGCCTTCGCCATCGCGTCGCTGACCGGCATGTTCTTCGGCGGGCAGCTCGCCGACCGCTACTTCGCGCAGGAGAGGTTCCTGGCGTTCAGCCATCTGATCGGTGGGCTGGCGATGCTGGGCCTGGCTTACGCGAAGACGTTCTGGCCGTTCCTGGGGCTGATGCTGATCCACTGCTTCTTCTACGTACCGACCCTCTCGGTGACGAATGCCATCTCGTTCGCCAACCTGAAGGATGCGCAGAATGAGTTCGGCCGGATTCGCGTCTGGGGCACGATCGGCTGGATCGCCGCGAGCTGGCCGTTCATCTTCATCCCGATCGACTGGACGAAGGTGCCGACAATGGCCCAGGCCGGCGGATTCGTCACCTGGATGGGCACCGCCTTGTCGACGCTGAAGACCGGCACGGCCATGGAAGCCGCACTGACCAGCACCTTCCTGGTCTCGGGAGTCTGCTCCCTCGTGCTGGCCGCCTTCTGCCTGACGCTGCCGCACACCCCGCCGGTCCCCAACCAGGGCTCGGCGTTTGCCCCGCTGGAAGCCCTACGGCTCCTGGCCGTCCCGAGCATCCTGGTCTTGTTCATCGTCACCCTCCTCGATTCGCTCGTCCATTACTGCTACTTCTTCTGGACGAGCCGGTACCTCCCGGCGATCGGGCTGCCCGAGAACTGGATCGCGCCGGCGATGAGCATCGGCCAGATCGCCGAGCTCTCGACGATGGCCTACCTGGGATTCTTCCTCAAGCGACTCGGCTGGCGCACGACGATGATCCTCGGTGTCCTGGGCCACGTGGTCCGCTTCGGCATCTACGCGATCGGCAGCAGGGACCTGCTCTGGCTGGTCATCCTCAGCAACGTCGTCCACGGTTTCGCCTACGCGTTCTTCTTCGCGACGGTCTATATCTTCGTGGACGAGAACTTCCCCAAGGACATCCGCACGAGCGCCCAGAGCCTCTTCAACCTGCTGATCCTGGGCGTCGGCCCCTTCTTCGGCAACTTCCTCTGGGGGTGGCTGGGCGACGTCTTCACCTTGACGACGGCCGAAGGAGTTAAGGGCGTCGACTACAGCAAGCTCTTCCTCGTCCCCATGGGATTGGGCCTGGTGGCCGCCCTCATCCTTGCGCTCTTCTTCCACCCGAAGAAGCATGTCGAGCCGGAACTCTGAGTTCGAGGATCCGGCGACCCGTGTGTCGCGGTCTCATGACCGCCTCCCGGGTCGCCGTGGTGTCGGCGGCCGCGGCGGGAGCGACCCGACGGCAGGCGACATCTCCAGAGTCCTCAAATACTCGCGTGCCACCTGACCCGGGTCGCGGTGATTGCCATCGACCTCGCGATTGAGCCTCTGCATGGTCTGCGCGTCGATCTTGCCCGCCAGCGCATTCAAGGCGCCTTCCAGCTCGGGATGGCGCCTCAGTGTCTCGATCCGCGCGAGCGGGACGGCCTCGTAGGGCGGGAAATAGCGGCGGTCGTCCTGGAGCATGACGAGGTCAAGCGTGGGGATGCGGCCATCGGTCGAGTCGCCCGCCGCAAGGTCGATCGAGCCCTGGGCAAGTGCCTGGTAGAGTAGGTTTCGATCCATCTCGCGAGGCTCGTGCCTGAAGTCGAGTCCGTAGGCACGGACCAGGCCTCGATAGCCGTCGGGACGGTTCATGAACTCCGAGCCCCCGCCCGGCCGGATGGTCCCGAGGTGACGGCGGAGGTCGGAGATCTTGCGGATTCCGAGGCGATCGGCCTGGTCGCGCCGCATCAGGATCGCGAATGTGTTCTCGAAGCCCAACGGGTCGAGGCAGCGCACGCCCGCCTCGCCGAGTTCAGTGCGGACGCTCTCGAGAACCTGGCGGGGATCGTTGCGGGGCTCTCTTTTCAAGATGGCCGTCAAGGCGGTACCGGTGTACTCGATGTAGGCGTCGAGCCCTCCCTTCCGGAGCGCGTTGTAGCAGACGAGCGTCCCTCCCAGGTTCGAGCGGTGATCCACCTCCAGCCCGGTCCGCGACCGTACCAGTTCGGCGAGCATCTCGCCCAGCAGGATCATCTCGCTCCCGTCTTTGGAACCGATCCGGATCGTTTCAGACCGCGATCCTTCCAGGCGCCCGGCCAGAGCCCCCCAGGTGGCGATCCCCAACAAGGTGACGACGGCCAGGATCGCGAACCAGGCGCGTGCTCGCGAGTGGCGGGGGCGGGACGGGTCGAGCAATCGCTCGAGCTCGCCGAGGGCGGCGTCGCACGCCAGGGCCAGGAGCGCCGCCGGGATGGCACCGAGGAGGATCTGATACGGGTCGGACGAGGAGATTCCCCGGAAGATATAACGCCCGAGGTTCGCCGAGCCGATCGAGGCGGCGATGGTCGCCATGCCGACCGAGGCGACCGTGGCCACGCGGACTCCACCCAGGATGATCGGCACGGCCAGCGGGAGCTCGACGATCCGGAGGCGTTGCCAGGCGGTCATGCCCATCCCGAGCGCGGCCTCCGAGACGCCCCGATCGATGCTCCGCAGGCCGAGGATCGTATTCTTGATGATCGGCAGCAGCGCATAGATGATCAGCGCCGCCCTCGCGGGGGGATCGCCGATCTGGCCGCCGAAGGCGATGAGCAGGAAGCCGAGCAACGCCAGGCTCGGGACCGTCTGGAGGATGTTGGCGAGACCCACCACGCCCCTTTCCAGGGACGCCGACCGCGTCGCCAGGATGCCGAGCGGCACCCCGAGGATGACGGCCAGCAGGAGGGCCTCGACGACCAGGCCCAGGTGAGCGGCGGTCGCGGAGGCGAGCCCCACGCGTTCGGTCCACGCGAGTTCGAGCAGGCGCGTCATCGGGCTCCTCCCGGCGAGAGCGAGGCCACCGCCTCGGCGTCCTGGAAGAACGACCGCACGAAGTCGTCCGCGGGCCGTTCGATCAGGTCCGAAGCACGGCCATGCTGGACGAGTCGTCCGCCGTGGACGATCGCCAGCCGGTCGGCGATCCGGCACGCTTCGCGGATGTCGTGGGTGACGAAGACGACGGTCTTGCCCAGGCGACGTTGCAAGCCGCGGAACTCATCCTGAAGCTCGCGCCGGGTGATCGGGTCGAGCGCACCGAAGGGCTCATCCATGAGGATGAGGTCCGGGTCGGCGGCGAGGGCCCGGGCCACTCCCACTCGCTGGCGTTGCCCGCCGCTGAGCTGGTGCGGCATCAGACGCGCGAAGCGGGCAGGATCGAGCCCGACCGTCTCCAGGGTCGCCTGCGCCCGTTCCTCGCGCACGGATCGCGACTGTCCCGTGAGTCGCGGGACGAGGCCCACATTGGCCAGGATGTTCAGGTGCGGCATCAGTCCTACGTCCTGGATGACGTAACCCATCGACCGCCGCAGCTCGATCGGGTCCCATTGCGTGGTCGAGATGCCGCGCACCAGAACATCGCCCGAGGTCGGCTCGATCAGCCGGTTGACCATCTTCAACAATGTCGTCTTCCCCGAACCGCTGGTGCCCAGGATCGCCAGGACTTCGCCGCTCGCGACCTCCAGGCTCACGCGATCTAGCGCGACGTGCCCGTCGGGATAGGATTTGCTCACCTCGCGCCAGAGGACAGCCGGGGACGGGTTCGCGGTCGGCATGAGGACACTCTCGTGGGACGGATTCAACGGGAGCCGGGCCCTTTGCGACTCCCTCGGCTCTCCACAAGACGGTATCACGAGACGCCCACTTGCGATACATTCGGGGCGATGCTCGGGGTCGGGCGGATGACCCTCACCGCGGTTTCGGGGAGTGTAAACCATGCTGGCCTTCCATCTCGCCCGCTTCAAAGTCGACGCGACCCCGCCGATGGCACATCCCCTCTGCGGCGGTTGGATCAAGCCGGTCGTCGGCGTCGATGACCCCCTCTGGCTCCGGGGCGTGGTCTTGATGGGGGCCGGGATGCCGCTGGTGCTGGCCTCGCTCGACTGGACGGGGGTGATGAACGAGTCGCACCGACTCTGGACCGAGGCACTCGCCGCCGCCGCGCACACCACACCCGACCGCGTGGCGCTGCACTGCGTACATCAGCACAACGCCCCGTTCATCGACCGCGAGGGCAATGCCCTGCTCCGCAAGGCGGGCGCATCTTCCTTGATGTACGACGAGCCGTTCGTCGAGGCGCTGATCCGACGCGCGGCCGACGCGGTCCGCGAGGCCCTGACGGCGGCCCTACCCGTCTCCCACGTCCATGTCGGGTCGGCCGAGGTCGAGCAGGTCGCGTCGAATCGCCGCGTCATCGGACCCAACGGCAAGGTTCGCTTCAACCGCACGAGCGCGACGAAAGACCCCGCCGCCCGCGCCGAGCCCGAGGGGACGGTCGATCCGGTCCTGAGATCGATCGGGTTCTTCGGGCAAGACCGGCCCCTGGCCCGTCTGTATTATTACACGACCCACCCGATGAGCTATTATGGCGACGGTCGGGTCTCGAGCGATTTCGTCGGCATCGCGCGGGAACGGCGGGACGCCGAGGAGTCCGACGCGTTGCACCTCTATTTCACCGGCTCCGCGGGCAACATCACCGCCGGCAAGTATAACGACGGCTCGCCCGGGAACCGTACCGTGCTCGCCGGCCGGGTCCATGCGGCCATGTGCGCAGCCGACAAGGACGCGGCCGATCACCGCGGGCGGCTCGAAACGATGACGTGGGCGACCGCGCCGATCGACTTCGCCCCGCGAGAGGATCTGGACCTGGAAAAACTCAAGGCCGTGGTCGCCGACACCGGCGAGACGGTCGTCAATCGTAACCGATCCGCGATGACTTGCGGCTGGCTGATGCGCGTCGGCACGAAGCGTCCGATCCTGCTCTCCCGGCTCCAGCTCGACGGGGCGGACGTGCTGCACCTCCCGTCGGAAACCTTCGTCGAGTATCAATTGGCCGCGCAGCGCGTGCGACCCGACACGCCTCTGGCGACCGCGGCCTACGGCGACGGGGGTGCCTGGTACATCCCGCTCGCCCGCTCGTACGCCGAGGGGGGATACGAGCCCACGGTCTCTTTCGTCAGCCCGCGAACCGAGCCCTTCTATCAGAAAGCGATCGAGGACCTGCTCCGCACCAAGCCAGGTGCCTGATTCGGCCCCGCCCACCCCAGCCGCCTCCGCGATCGAGGCGCATTTCGAATTCTTGAATCGCATGAACAGACATCACGCCCGGATCGCCGGAATCGTCACGGTCCTCTCGCTGATCGCGGTCGGAACCGCAAGAGCGAGCGGAGCCGACGAGTTGAAGGCCCACCTCGCGGCACTCCGGGAGCAGGTGAACGATCCCACGCTCGACATCACGCGACGCGAGGGACTGGCGCTGGAGATGGCGGCCACACTCGATCGGGCGGCGCAGGCCGCCACGGTCGCCAACGAACGTCGCGCACGCCTGGGCGAGGCCGCCAAGCTGCTCGATACGTTCGTCCGGCAAAATCCGGAGGCCCCGCAGGAGAGGCCCTTGCGCCTCCAGGCGGCGATCTACCTCTGGGCCCAGGCGCGGAGCTGGTCGGAGCAATCGGAACTGACTCCCACGGACAACCCGGCGCGCGAACAAGCCATCAAGCTCCTTGATGCAGTCATCGGTCGGCTGCGAGCCCTGGAGGCGGAGCGACCGGGGGCGATGGACGTCACTTCCCAGAACGTCCGATTCCGCCTCTCTCGGGCGTTGGCCGATCGGGCGGGATTCGACCGTGAAGCTTCGCCGGAGCGAAGGCGCCGCGAAGGGGAAGCACTGACGGTCCTGGAGCGACCGCCCACCACCGAGCGGGCGCTGCAAGGGTTCGCGCATTTGCTTCGAAGTGAACTCCTCGGCAGGCTCGGGAATCTCGACGCGGCGAGGGCGGCATGGGAGGCCGCTTCGAAATCAACGCCCCCTCCTGCCGCCGAGAGCCTCCTCGAAGCCAGGGTCTCGCTCCTGCTCGGTCAGAAACAGTTCGATGAGGCGCTCCGTGCCCTGGAAGCTTCGAAGGTCGATCCGATCGCGAAGAACGTACTCGCCCTTCAAGTTCGGCTCGCCCAGCGGGCCTCGCTCTCCGGAAGGGAGCGGACAGCGGCCGAGTCGGAGGCGTTCCGCCAGGCCGAGACGCTTCGAGGCTTGAGCAAGGCGGAGGGCCAGCGGGCCGTCCTGAGCCTGGCGCGTGCCTTGAAGGAGCCCGATGCAGGCCAGGATCCCGACGCCTGGCATGCGCTCGCCGACGGGTATTCGGGCCTTGGCGATCCTGCCTACGCCAGCGCCCTGGAGGCGCGAGGCGCGGACCGGGCCGAGGCGCTGGGCCGGCACGAGCAAGCCTCGATGTTTCGACTCCGCGCGGGGGCCCTGCTCTACCAGGCGGGGAAGTATCGCGAGGCCGACCCTCTCTTGAGCCGGGTCGCCGAAGACCCCAATGCCGGGCCTTCCCGCCCCCGCGCAAGTTTGCTCCGTGCCCTGGCCCGCGGTCGCACCCTCGAGCTCAAGAGGCCGGGGGCATCCTGGAGGGACTACCTCGCGGCCCTCGAGTACCAGATCCACGAATTTCCCGACGATCCCACGGCGGGAGAAGCCCGCTGGTCGCTCGGTAAGGTTCGGCTCGCCGCGGGCGATGGCGAGGCCGCACGGCGCCTGTGGACGGCCATCCCACCGGGGCATCCCCGCTGGCTCGAATCGCGGGTCGCGGCTGCCGGCCAGGAACAGGAAGAACTGGACAACCTACGCCTCAGCGGCGATCAGGCCCTCGCCCTCAAGCGCTTCGCGGATGCACGCTCCTCGCTGAAGAACTCCCACGAAGCCGCGCGCACGGCGTCCGAGAAGGACGAGATCGGACTCCTCCTGGCTCGGCTGGAACTGACCGTCGGCGTGGGGCATCCCGAGGAGGCGCTCCGGTTCGCCGAGGCCGTGCAGGCGACGGCCGCCGGGTCCGAGTCACGCGGGAAGGCCCGGCGGCTCCGCCTGATCGCCCAGGCCCAGCTCAACCGATTCCTCGAGGCCGAGAAGGACGCCCGCGCCGAGGTCCTGGTGGTCCCCCCCTCGGGGTTGATCGAGACGGCCCGAATCCTCGATCATTCCACCTCGGAGACCGATTCCGACCTCCGGATGAGGCGGACCGGTCTCATCATCCGCGTGCTCGTGGCCCGATGCCTCGAGCGTCCCGACGCGCTGACGCCCGGCCAGCTCACCGAGGCCCGGATCCGTCTCAGTCGTGCCCTCCTCCTCAGCGGCGACGACATCGGGGCGCGCAAGGCGCTCGGCGACGGATCGTTCGCCGCATCGGCCGTGAACGACCCCCTGCTGCGAGACCTGGCCGACATCTACTCCCGTCTCGGAGCCTTCGAGCTCGCCGTCGATGCCCATCGGCTCCGGTCTCGACGGACTGCTCCTGGCTCACTCGCCTGGTTCGACGCGCGCTATGGCCTGGCCCTGGCCATCTATCGATCGGGGAAAACCGAGGAAGTCCGCAGGATCATCGACGCCACCGCCATCCTCCACCCCGAGCTGGGAGGGGGCGACCTCAGCGAGAAGTTCAAACGCCTGCGGCAGAGGCTCCAGGACGATTAGGGCGGCGGCATCGAGGCGCAGCCCTCGCTCAGTTCTGATCGATCCAGTTCACCCCGCTGGACCACCAGGGGGGGTCGCCCGACTCGCGGAAGCCGTAATAATAGGTCGCTTGTGTCGGGTAGATCACCGGCGTCACGCCCGGGAGGTTCGGGGTCGAGAACGAGGTCCCTTCCTGGATCACGGTCCGGCCGTCGTAGCCGCGGCTGTACGTGATCAGCGGAGCCGCCGTCGATCTCAGCGACGACAGCGGGCCGTAGAGCGCCATCGTCGAATCGCCGTAGATTCCCAATGGGGAATACCCTCCCCCCGTCGGCGCATTGCCCCGGACCGTCATGTAAGGAGTCGGATAGAAGGTCCCCGCGTAGGGAGACGACGCTTGGCCGACCGTGGCACCCGAGGGGAGGAGCACCCGGGCCCGTCTGCGGAACGGGGCGCCCGCCTCCGCCGATGCCGAACTCCCGATGGCGACGACGATGACGACGAGGAGAAACCGCCCTCGATACTTCCAATCGGTGACCATGACGCCTCCTCTAGATGTCGGTAGGGGCTCGATTTCTCGGCCGAGCCCCGGCAGAACTTGAGGAATTCTACCCGATCATTGACGGCTCCGGGAAAAATCTCCCCAGGTTCAGGTCGCCGAGACGGGCGAAGGCAGCAGGCGATGCGTTTCCTCGACGATTCGTGCAATGGCCTCGCCCATAGGTGAGGCCAACAACTCGAGGAATTTCCCGGTCAATTCCCGCTCTCGGGTGGCGGGGGCATCATCAGGGGCCTTCGAGTGAGAGGGCTTGCACTCGACCCCGAACCGCAGGGTCTCGGCCCTCCCCATCATCGCGTCGGTCTGCGACGAGGCGGTCGACAAGGGTCCCCCTTCCGACGGCACCCATTCGGCCTTCTGCGGCGTCCTCCGCGGTCCATTGGCGTTCAGGAAAGAGCTCAACGCGACATTCCCTGCCTCCTGGTATCCGAGGAGGGTTTCCATGGGGACTTCCAATGCGATGGCGATCCGCCGCAGGGTCCCCGCACGGGGCAGCTCCGTCTTGCCGCTCTCGATCTGGTAGAGCGCGGTCCGGGAGATTTCCGCCCGGCTGGCGAGTTCGTCGGGCCCCCACCCCTTGGTATACCGATGATCTCGAACACGTTGGGCCAATGTCATCCGGCACATCCCTTTCTCTAATAAGGCGACAGAAAGGCCAGATTGGAGACTCGCTCTCTCATAGTTACTTAAACTACACCGTACCGTCAACGGATTAAATGCGCCGAAAGTGGATTTTCCGGAATGAACGCCGCATTACATTGGGGAGGAATTCCAAAATAAGCGACATGTCGCGATGAAACATCTTTAATATAACAAGAAGTACATTAGGCGGCTGCCAGGAGGGGAGTCGTTGATCGAAACGAACCCGACGGGTCGGATTCCGCGTTGAAGCGTCCCCTGGAGACTCCGTCGGCTCAGGGACGAGGGGATTGCGGTAGAGATCGGAACGTGTGAATTCGTTGCGAGATGGGTCTCTCCCTCCGCAGTGTCCCCGGCGACCGGCACCTGTGCCGCCGAACCAGGGCGATCCAGACCTCGGTGGTGGAGTTTCGCGGGGGGACGGCCGCAGAAGGGCGTTCACGCCCGGCCTGCGGGGGAGGGACCCGACCCGGCGATCGTATTTCACGGATGGCAGGGGCAGAGCGTCCAGGTCGAGGATGACGCACGGCGAATGGCGGGGTAGAACTCCGTCGCTTTAGTGGCCGATGTCGATGGAGGCGAGGTCACGGATGATCCCGGAGTGGCGCATGAACCGATGAGGGCGCCCGACGGCGGCAAAGCGGTGGCGGCTGTTCTCAAGGGACGGGCACGGTTCCTGGCGCCATCCTCGGAAGACGTGGGCCCGAGAGTGATCTCCTTTGGTCGTGTCGTCTCCGAAGCGAACCAGATTGATAAGCACAGGGGAAGCCCGTTTTCGGGGGATTTTCGGAGACGCGGATCGGCGCAATGCATCAGGCAAATTGCAGGATTTCGGCGAGATCTCCCAGGCCAAATACAAGGACACCCCCGCAACTGAACCACCGACCGGCTTGAAGCCGGTCGGTTCGACAGTCGGCTCCAAGCCCGACTGGAGAGCGGACCCGAGAAGAAACGCCTCCTTCGGATGTCCCCAGGTCGAAGACCTCCGAAGGACCAGCCTCACCCTCCCTTCACCCGCATTCGGACGTACTGAAGTGGTCTCGGGTGGCCGGGGGTCGT
>JAABUN010008378.1_pt1 | contig 10598 bp, 10 predicted proteins | sample 5559311 | NCBI WGS metagenome assembly JAABUN01 (sample SAMN10711877, study PRJNA513370) | rock metagenome | isolation source: Antarctica rocks | place: Antarctica: Victoria Land, Siegfried Peak sud
CATCCCCCCGACCCTCACGTAGCCAGAACACCCCACCCCAAAACGACGAAACCCCCCGCTCAGCAGCCGTTTCGTACGCCCCAGCAGACGTAACTTCGGCTTAGGACAGCTGGCCATTGCCTCTGGTTACGGGACATCAACCAAGTGTGTGGTCGACGGTCCGGGCCTGGCTGTCGTCCGCATCCCGAATCTGACCGCTGGCCGAGTCGACCTCACCGATGAGAAGCGAGTCGCTGACCCGGCTGTCGACCTAACGGGGGACATGCTCGCCCCCGACGATCTCCTCATCGTCCGCACTAATGGAAGCCCAGAACTGATCGGCCGCGCAGCGGTCGTTCAGCCAGGCATCTCGGCCTCATTCGCCTCGTACCTGATCCGCTTCAAACTCGACCCTGCCCAGGTGCGCGCTCAGTGGGTGCGTGTCATGCTGGCGACGCCAACCTCGCGCCGGGTGCTGGAGGCCATGGCTGCATCCAGCGCTGGCCAATACAACCTCGGCCTTCAGAAGCTCAACAGCGTGATAATCCCGTGTCCATCGTTGCGTGACCAGGATCGACTTCTCGCGAAACTCGAAGGGGACGAGTGGTCCAATGTGTCGTTGACACTGAGTCTTGAAGCGGCGAGGACAAGGACGGCGGGGCTTCGACGCGCCTTGTTGGCGGCCGCGTTCTCGGGTCGACTGACCGGGCGGTCAAGCGTTATGGAGATGGTGGAGGAGAGGGCCGGTGTCTGACGCGCGTCGGTTGGTGGACAAGCTGTGGTCGTACTGCAACGTGCTCCGGGACGACGGTGTTGGCACGATCGAGTACACCGAGCAGCTGACCTATCTGTTGTTCCTGAAGATGGCGCACGAGCGCGAACACCGATTCCTGCAGCCCGAGCGGATCGTGCCGCCGTCCTGTTCGTGGCAGCGGCTGCTGGACGCCGATGGTGACGACCTGGAGCTCACCTACCGGCACATCCTCGAAGAGCTGGCCCGCCAGCCGGGCACGCTCGGGGTGATCTTCCGCAAGGCGCAGAACCGGATCCAGGACCCGGCCAAGCTCAAACGCCTGATCGTGGACCTGATCGACAAGGAGAACTGGTCGGCCACCGGGACCGACATCAAGGGCGACGCCTACGAGGAGCTGCTCTCCAAGGGCGCCGAGGACATCAAGTCCGGCGCGGGGCAGTACTTCACCCCGCGTGCGCTGATCCAGGCGATGGTCGACTGCGTCCGACCGACCGTTGCCGACTCGGTGGTCGACCCGGCCGCCGGCACGGGTGGGTTCCTGCTCGCAGCGCACGACTTCGCGTCCAGTGACGCGGAGAAGCTGACCCCGACGCAGCGGACCCACCTGCGGGACTCGTTCGTCCACGGCGTGGAGCTGGTCGACGGGACGGCGCGGCTGGCGGCGATGAACCTGCTGCTGCACGGCATCGGCACCCCGAGCGGGAAGAGCCTCATCGAGGTCAAGGACGCGTTGATCGCGGATCCAGGCACCCGGCATACCGTCGTGTTGTCGAACCCGCCGTTCGGTCGCAAGTCGTCGCTGACCATGGTTGGTGCGGACGGGCGGGAGGCGCGCGAGGAGCGCGAGATCGAGCGGCAGGACTTCGTGGTCACGACCTCGAACAAGCAGCTGAACTTCGTGCAGCACATCGCGACGATCCTGGGCATCAACGGTCGGGCCGCGGTGGTTCTGCCGGACAATGTGCTGTTCGAGGGTGGCGCGGGGGAGACGCTGCGGCGGCGGTTGTTGCGGGACTTCGACCTGCACACGATGCTGCGGCTGCCGACGGGGATCTTCTACGCGCAGGGCGTGAAAGCGAACGTGCTGTTCTTCGACAAGAAACCAGCCGGGGAGCGGCCGTGGACCGAGCGGCTGTGGGTGTATGACCTGCGGACGAACCAGCACTTCACGTTGAAGCAGAACCCGCTGCGGAGGCAGCACCTGGACGAGTTCGTGCAGTCTTATGCGCCGGGTAGAGCGCGCTCGGAGCGGGTCGAGTCTGAGCGCTTCCACTGCTTTAGTTATGACGAGTTGGTCGCGCGCGACAAGGCCAACCTGGACATCACCTGGCTGCGCGACGACTCGCTCGAAGACCTCGACAACCTGCCCGCGCCCGAGATCATCGCCCGCGAGATCGTCGAAGACTTGACTGCCGCCCTGGTCGAGTTTGAAGCCGTCGCCGTCGCCCTCGAGAACCCGGAAACTCCTCGAGCCAACTGATACGCGAGAGCGCCCATCGCCGTTGATTCCCTCGTACCATGGCGGCCCCGGTTGGGCTCCCCGGGAAGACCGGCGGACGAGAATACGGATGCGGCGCATGACCGCGAGCCGGGCCTTGGGCGCTTCTGCCCAACCGCACGGAGGGCGTCCGAGCGTAGGGGCACCTGGGTGCCATCCTTGGGCGGCATTTCCTGCCAGCCTTGACCGGCCTCCACCTGGCTTGCTAGTTGACCACATATGCAACGGAGGTAGACGGCTCGCTAGCCTCTTGCCCTATGGACCCCTCTGAGGCTGTAGCCGCAGCCGAGTCATCGTTGCGCGATGCCATTAGGCTGGTCTTGCCCACGTGGAGTCAGGCGCCAGGTGCACCCGATAGATCATCGCTTGATCGCAAGAAGGAGGAGGACTCCAAGCGCCGCGACGGAACCCTGGTTGACTCCGACCTTCTGGCGTACAGCGAAGTTCACCAACTCGCAACGCTCATCGAAAAGAATTGGCAACAGTTCGCCCCTGTATTCGGTGATCTGGCGAGAACGAAGGTCTTTCTGCGAGCATTGCTCGATTATCGCAATCCCGTGGCTCATTCCCGAGAATTGGTCACCTTCGAGCGGGAGCTCTTGTCGGGAATCAGCGGTCAGCTGCGCAACCAAGTGGCTTTGTATCGCACTGCCAACGAACCGAGTTCAGCACATTACCCTGTTATTGAAGCCGTCAGCGACGGCTTCGGACAGAACCTTACAAGTAGCGAGTTTCTCCCCATCGGTCAAGTGGCGCTCAGGCTAGACGTCGGACAGAGGCTCGAGTTTCGATGTAGGGCCTGGGATGTGCAGGAACGACGCTTAACCTGGGACTTCGGTGCATCTCGCCTGCGAACGTCTGCCAACGTTCCTCTCCTTTCCTTGTCAGGAAACCCCATTGACTTCAGTGTTCCCATAACTGAGGAGTGGGTCGGCGAGGGCATTCATGTGACCATCTATGTCCGGACCAACGGACGGCATCACCGCCATGACTATGGTCCTTGGATGTCTGGTGTCTTCGACGACGTTCGATTTGGCACATATGCGGTGAACCCACCGAACGTTCCATCATGAGTACCGCACTTACTGACTAAGCGGATATGCCGCCGATGCGCGAGGAGATTGGCCTGCCGGAGGAGAAGTTTCCTTGTTCACAAAGGTCCGGGTGCTGCGGGACCTGACCCGGCACCCAGCATCCCGGAGGTCGGTGGACAGGGCTGCGACCCTCAGGTTAGTGGGCTTTCCAGACACTGAGCTTGGCGGCTGCGATTAGTGGCGCACCGAACGCCCGGCTCTGGAAACTGGATCCAGCAGAAGTACACGCAGTCCCAAGTCTCCATTTAGCGAGCATCCCGTTCCCCCAAGACCCGGTGAGGCAGCAGACGATTAGGCGGAGGAGGTGCCACGTGCCTGTCACATCCACAGGCTCACTTCGGCCCTGCGTGATTAGCAAAGCGGTCTGTGCGAACCGTCTGCTGCCATAGCCGGTGCTCGACCCCCGGTCTTAGGTTCGAAGACCTTGGGCAGCCGGGCATCGAAGACGATGTCATTTAGGTCCAGCGGGCTGCTGAGTCGTGTCCTCGACGGCCACGACCTCCAGAACGTCCAGCACACGTCTATGTAGCGTGGTCGTACCGTCGGGCCGGTCGGTCGCGGTGACGACAACGCGAAGATGCACCTCGTCGCCGATGCGGAACTTGCCTCGCCACAGTTCCCGAGGCACCTCGCTAGCGTCGAACCGCTCGTTCATGCCGTCGACTTCGATCGTCCATTTGTCGATGTCGGAGACTGTGTGGGCGATGCCGACGACAGTCATCTCCTCCGCGCCGAGGTGTCGCCCCTCGACAAATCGTTTGACCCGCTCGGCTTGGCTCGCGGTCAATGATGCCGCGAGGGCTGGCACTCCTGGCTCATCCCAAGCGACGTCGAGGTCGAGCTGTGCACTGGAGAGGGCGGCGGCAAGGGTGCTGACCGCGCGGGCGCTCCGTGGCCCGAGCTCAGCCAGCTGCTGGGCATTGCGTTCGTCATCTTTCCGGCCGCCGTGACCCAGGTCTTGGCAGAGAGCGATCAGTCGCTCGCTGGCTCGGTCTGCGAGAGGACGCTCCTGCTCGGCCAAGAGGGATCGGGTGCCGTGCTCGCCGTCGACCTCCCGGAGTGGATTGGACTTAGGTGCGATGTGCAGCACAAGAGAGCCCGGTGTCGGCGTCGCCACGAGCTGAAGCTGAAGCCGTTGGGTCAGGTCAGTCGCAAGGCGCCCGGTGGTGCTCTTCACTCCCTCCATCGCGGCCCCGACCGCGTTTGAGAGCGCGCTGCCAGGCCATCCCGATGCGGGAGACATCGTCGAGGTCTGCACGGTGATCTTCAACCATCACGCCGTACAGTCGGAGTCGGCCCGCGCTGCGAACCTCTCGCGCGTCACCGTGCTGTTGAGCGACGAAGGATTCGATACTGAGCCGACCGATGTCATCTGCGTTCGTCCACTGGGCCTCGGGAAGTTCTTCGAGACCTCGCTGCGCCATGAGCTTCTCGAGCGCCGAGGGCTTAGGGGTGCTTGTAGCCATCCACGATCACCTCCAAGTACCCTCGCCGGATCAGCGAGTCCTCCGTTGGATGTGCGGAGTCCCGCACCCTGCTCCAGAGATCGTCCCAGTATCCCCTCTGCTGAAGGTACCGGGTGAGTCTGTCACCGTTCTGTCCAGGAATCCTGCCGGGGCGAGGCCACCACGGGAGGATCGGCGCGTCCACCCGGAGTCCGAGGACGACCTTGACCTGAAAGGTGTTCATCAGATGCACGACCCGGGCGCCGTTGCCGTTCACATCTAGCGCGGCGAGCACGTCATGGTGGATGACGTAAAGGGAGTCGAGGTCCCCCGGCTTGTCCTTATCCGTGAAAAAGCTGCCGGACAGCCAACAGGCTGCAACCGGACCAACCTCCTGCCGCACGATCTGCGTCAACTGCTCCCACTCGCTCCAGATCTCTTCACGATGAGCCGCGTCCGGGAGCGCGCAGATAACGCTCTTCACCTCATGGGGGTCGACGAAGTATCGCCCGATGGTGAATCCGTCTGCGCCGCGTGGCGGCAATGATGCGTGGTCGATGCTCACGCGGGGTCTCGCCTCGCCCCGGTTGCCGGCACGATCCCACAATTCTGCGGCCAGGCAACACCGTGCATGCAGCGATCCTGCATCGTCGGGCGCCTCGTTCTCCGAGATCCCACCCCAAGGCGGCCGCCGTTATTAGTGCGCCATTTCCCGCTCAAAGACACCTCCTCCAAGAGAAATATCACACCCTTGGACAGGTGTGGCATCCTGTTCAACTTTCGTAGCCAGGACGAGACGTGAAGAGCCAAGCACCGCAGGCAGCCGGCAGGCCCACGATCGAGCACCGAAGAAGCGCAGTAGTCGTATGCCAGGCTCAGCGGTATAACAGGCACGATCGGGAAGCCGCAAAGCGGTGCCTTCAGCCGAGGTCTCAGAGGACTTATCTGCGGGCGGAAGTGACCCGGGTCGTACGAGCCTCATCCGTTCGAGGCGGAGCGTGTAACACCTTGCGGCGGCCGAGCTCGTGGACATTGAACACAGAGCCCGATTCGCAGTCTGGGTGGTCATGCGAAGAACCGACATCGTACTGTGAGGAGTTTCTGTTCTTCGTCAAGGCGCGCCTCCGGCGCGCAAAAGCGCCCGGGCTGCGGGCGGCGCTGGCGCGCCGTCCTCGCCCGGGCAAACTGCGAAGGAGCCACAGCGCCGAACGGCCCTGCTCTCGGGTTTCAACTTCACGACGACTCGCCTTTTCAGGCGCTGGCGAAGGACGGGGTGGGGGCGCGGTGACTTCCGTAAGCCCCGGCACTCACCTACCCGACTGTTCGCCTTGTCAGACCCGTTTGGCCGGCCTCCGCACCCGCATCGCAGCGGGTCCCGCCCCAGCCACTCGGCTTGCGGTCACTGCGCATACCCGCGTGGCCAGGTAGCCGACGACGTTGCCGAAGGCATACGGCAATTCATCGAGAGTCTCGGTCGGGGGGGAGACACCGCTCATCGCCTGCCGGGTGAGCCAACCACGGGGTGAGAGTTGCAAGCAGCGCAGTACAGCAGCAGGTGCCCATGCAGTCCCCAGGCATGGCCATGGAGGATCGGGCTCACGTGCTCAGCGTGTTGATTCGGCGACCTCCCGTGAAGTTCGGGACGAAGAGGCCGCAGGTTCAGATCCTGTCACCTCGACCACTGTCACCGGACCAGTAGACCAGGCTCCTGACCTGCTGGAACGCGGTCCGAGCCTTGGTATTGAATGGGTCTCTCGGCCTAACTGGGACATAACGAGCGGGGCCAGCCGTCAGGAGTTGCCGTCGTGCCCGATGTCGATAATTGCCTGCGCCTCGCCGGTCGGTGTGATGATTCGGAAGCCCTCGATTCGCTCTCCCACCTTGGACTGGTCGTGGTCCAGCGTGAAGAGGCTCGAGGAGCCGCCCGCCTGGGCCAAGGCCACGTGCAGGGCGTCGGCGCCTTTGATGTCGAACTCGCGCGCGATCGCCGCGGCCCGCATTCCGTCCCGCCGTGCGGCCTCGATGAATCGGAAGTCCGTGCGTTCGAAATACTCGAGGGCCACTGCCATCCTTCTTCGCGCTTCCTCCGCAGGGAGACCTTGGGGGGCGCGCAACGCTGGAGCACCGACGACTTCGGCCACCACCAGCGCCGAAACGACGCCCTCCGATCTGCCCTGTTGGGCGGACTCCAACGCGATCAGAGATGCCTCGTAGGAGTCGCCGTTCGGCTGATCGGGTCCGAGCATCATGCAGACGTACACGCTGGTGTCGAAGTACACGCGCGGCACGTCGCGGCTCACTCCCGGTGCTCCAACACCTCGGCGACCGAGAGACCTGCCGAACCCAGATCGGCGTAGAGCCCGGCTAGCTGGCGCACGTCCATGGGGATAACGCGCGGTGCGAGCTCGAAATCGTGGATGACGATACCCACACGTTGGCCTGCTCCGTTGCGCTTGATCTCGCCGCTGATCACGATGCGGTGGTCCACCGCGTCGCTGACGATGCGGTGCGCCAGTTCCGACAGATACGTGGCACGGATGGTCTCTCCAGAGTCCAAAGTAAGGCCGACCGTCGCGCCCTTGCGGGCTTGCCACATGTCGACAGTGCCGACCAAACTGCCCAGTGCCGACTCCTTCATGGCAAGCGCCGACTCGGCGTGAGCACCGAGGACGCCATCCACGTCCTTGCCGGGGGACCCCCCTGCGCCCACCTCGACTCCAGTCACCCCGCGCCGTCCGACAAGGCGCGCGAGAGCCTGCGCCTGCCGGACCATCTTCAGGTTCCAGCGGTCTGGCACCCTCGGTGCCCAGGCAAGGGCTTCGAATCCGGTGGTGATCAGGGCGACGGCACCTGGGGCTGCCGGGTTGGCAATCGCCAGAGTCGCCGACCCGAGCGCGAGCTCCTGAACCGTCCACGTCCCCCCGGAGAGGTCCAGTGCTGAACTTGCTTCTGCAGCGAGACTGAGGGCAGCGCCGAGCGCCGTGTGCACGGCCTCGGCAGCAATGTCTCCATGCTCGCCGGCGAGTTTCACACGCAATGCGTCAACCATCTGCCGCTCCCTTCTGTCACACAGTCTCACGTTAGGGGTGGTCACCGACACGCCTACGGCGCATGGCATCGTGAAGCGCTCATCGGTCGCGCCACAACCACGCACCTGGCCAGACGCTCGATGCCGGACGGATACTGGGTAGTCTCGTCGTCGTCTGGCACCTGTCCACGCCTGGGCTATTCTCAGTCACGAAGACCCCGGAACGATCCCTGGCGCGAGCCACATCGCCGGGGTTTCGTCTTGCCGCTCCGGCCCGGTTGGCCGAACTCGTCCGGGGCCACTTGGGCCATCGAGAGCCGGGTCCACCACCTGCGCGACACCACCTTCGAGAAGAACACGGCAGGGACGAGCTCGGAGACTTCTCGACGCGGATCGGGCCGCGGCTCCGGCGGGTGCGGCTCGTATGCCGTCGCCGCCCCGCCCGCAAAGATGAGCTTGACTTGTCGGGAATACCGGTGGGGGGTATAGTCGTACTCCCAGAGGACAGCCTGCCGCAGCGCTGGTACAGCCTGCACCAAGCACCGCGACCCGAATCACACGAGCAGGAACCCGTCGCCTCCAGGAGTCATCGTGACCCAGCCCGAGCACCAGCAGCCGGCCAGCCAATCTGACACCCCGCCCCCCACCACCACCCCGATCGCGACGACCGCTCACCCCCACCGCAGCGATGCCCAGGCCAGCCACGAGCGACACGCCCAGCACGCCTCTGCTCAGCTGGTTCAGAGCAGCGACGCGCCGCAGCACATCGGGCATGCGGGGGGCACTGGACACGACACCCACGGCTCGCCCGGGGAGCATGCCGGCCACGGGCAGCATGCCGGGCACGGGGGCCATGCCGGGCACGGTGACTACGCGGCGCAGTTCCGGGACCGCTTCTGGCTGAGCCTTGGCCTGGCCGTGCCGGTGGTCTTCTTCAGCGAGATGTTCGCCCACACACTCGGCTACCTGCCGCCGACCTTCCCTGGGTCGACCTGGATCGCTCCCCTGCTGGGCACGGTCATCTTCGTGTACGGAGGCCGCCCTTTCCTGACTGGAGGGTGGTCTGAGCTGAGGTCTCGACAGCCCGGGATGATGCTGCTCATCTCCATGGCGATCACCGTCGCCTTCGTCGCCTCGTGGGTCACCTCGCTCGGGATCGGCGGGTTCCAGCTGGACTTCTGGTGGGAGCTCGCGCTGCTCGTCGTCATCATGCTGCTCGGGCACTGGCTGGAGATGCGCGCCCTGGGCGCCGCGTCCGGTGCCTTGGACGCCTTGGCGTCGCTGCTCCCTGACACCGCCGAAAGGGTCACCGACGTCGGCGACGTCCTTGAGGTGCCGCTGACCGAGTTGACTGCCGGGAACGTCGTCCTCGTCCGCTCCGGCGCCCGAGTTCCGGCCGACGGCACGATCGTCGACGGGCACGCCAGCATGGACGAGTCGATGATCACCGGTGAGTCCCAGCCGGTCCGAAGGGCCGCCGGCGAGGCGGTCATCGCCGGGACGGTGGCCACCGACAACGCCATCCGAGTCACGGTGACCGCCGTCGGCGAGCAGACCGCTCTGGCCGGGATCCAACGTCTCGTCGCCGAGGCCCAGGCGTCCTCGTCCCGCGCGCAGGCACTGGCCGATCGTGCGGCTGCGCTCCTGTTCTACTTCGCGAGCGTCGCCGGCATCATCACCTTCATCGTCTGGAGCCTGCTCGGTAACGTGGGGGAAGCGGTGACCCGCACCGTCACCGTCCTGGTGATCGCCTGCCCACACGCCTTGGGCCTGGCCATCCCGCTCGTCATTGCCATCTCCACCGAACGAGCCGCTCGTGCCGGGGTGCTGGTCAAGAACCGGCTGGCTCTGGAGCGGATGCGCAGCATCGACGTCGTCCTCTTCGACAAGACCGGCACCCTGACCGAAGGTCGCCCGCGGGTCGCCGAAACCACCACCGACGGCACGATGTCCGACGAAGAGCTCGTGGCGCTGGCTGCTGCCGTTGAGGCGGACAGCGAGCACCCCGTTGCCCGTGCCATCGTCCGTGCCTCCACCGCCGGATCCCTGGCACGCCCCAGCGCGACGGCCTTCGAGTCCCTGACCGGCCGCGGCGTGCAAGCCACCGTCGGCGGAGCCACCATCGCGGTCGGAGGCCCGGCGTTGCTGCGCGAGCTCGACGTCACCGTCCCGCAAGAGATCGCGTCGGCTACCAGCACCTGGATGGACCGCGGTGCTGCGGTGCTGCACGTCGTCCGCGACGGGCAGGCAGTGGGCGCCCTAGCCCTGGAGGACGGCATACGGGCCGAATCGCGCGAGGCGGTGGGCGCCCTGCACGCCCGCGGGGTGAAGGTGGCGATGATCACTGGAGACGCTCACCAGGTCGCCGATGCCGTGGGAAGGGACCTGGGGATCGACACCGTCTTCGCCGAGGTCCTTCCGCAGGACAAGGACAGCCACGTCGCATCCCTGCAGGGCCAGGGCCACAAGGTCGCCATGGTCGGCGACGGCGTCAACGACGCACCCGCCCTGGCCCGCGCCGAGGTCGGCATCGCGATCGGCGCCGGCACCGACGTCGCCATCGAGCCCGCCGGAGTCGTCCTTGCCGGGAACGACCCCCGCGCCGTCCTGTCCATCGTCGAGCTGTCCCGAGCGAGCTATCGAAAGATGTGGCAGAACCTGGTGTGGGCCACCGGCTACAACCTCATCGCGGTGCCTCTCGCTGCCGGGGTGCTCGCCCCGGTCGGGTTCGTCCTGTCGCCAGCGGCAGGAGCCGTCCTGATGTCGGCGTCGACATTGGTCGTGGCGCTCAACGCGCAGC
>JAABUN010008380.1_pt1 | contig 10595 bp, 13 predicted proteins | sample 5559311 | NCBI WGS metagenome assembly JAABUN01 (sample SAMN10711877, study PRJNA513370) | rock metagenome | isolation source: Antarctica rocks | place: Antarctica: Victoria Land, Siegfried Peak sud
TGCTCTCGGGCGGCGGGTCAATCCAGGCGAGGTTGCTCGACGGGCTTGAGAAGCGTGAGCGGGCGAAGACGTACAGGGTCGTTCAACACTGGGCGACGGACGGCTTCGACTCCAAAGAAGTGGTCAAACTCTACTATTCAAACGGCCGGGTGCGGCGTAACCTCCCGGACGGTCGGTGGACAATTACCGACGAGGCGACCGGGACGCTGACGTTCGTCGACCCGGCCGCGAGGACGTTCACCGTCCACAAGCCGGACCCGGTAAAGTTCGCGGCGCGGAAAAATCCACGACCATACGACCCGTACTCGGTCCTGCTCGCAGAGGCTCAGAAGGCGGTCGCCGCGGGCGACCGGACGCAGGCGCTGGGCGTCCAGGTTCTGAACGGGCGGCGGCTGAGAGCGTACAAGGTGACCCGCGACCCAGTCGGCAACGGAACCTCAACGTCCACCTACTGGCTAGACGAGAAGGACGACACGCTCGCCCGGTACGAGGTCCGCAACGTCCCGGGCCGGCCGGCGGCGGTGCAGCCCGTGCCCGGCGGCCGGCCGGTGGCCATGCCGGTGACGACGCCGTTCACGGTGACATCGGAGTTCTCCGGGTTCGACGAGCCGCTGGACGAAAAGCTATTCGACCTGACCCCGCCGGCCGGGTACAAGGTCGAAGCGCTTGAGCCGACGGACGGGAAGCCGGTCCCGGCCGCACCGCCCACGCCGGCGAAGAAGTGATTCAGAGATCGGGTGAACTTCCCCCGGCCGGGTCAGCGTGCTGACGCGGCCGTGGGTCGACTCGGCGTGTGCCGGTCAGCCCGTCAGCTTCGGGTTCCGCTCCCCGACCGAGGTGATCTCGACGCCGGCCGCGCTGACGACGTACCAGATGCCAAGCGGGGGGACATACCAGAACCGTTTCATTCGGCCCGGGCCTTCCCAGCCGCGGTCCTCACCAACGTCCAGCGGGGTTGTGGCAAGGGTCGCCTCGACCCGCTCGACGGTCGCCGCCAACACCCGCTGCCGCGTGACGGACAACTTGACGTAGATGTCCGCGAAGTCCTCGCGGGCGGACTCCCACCATGTCGGATTCACTGCCCAGCCCTCGCCCGGGCGTAGGCGAGTACCTCGGCGGTCGTGTACAGCACCCCGGGCCCCTGTGCCAGCCGGGCCATGACGGCCGCTTCCTCCTCGGCCGTCGGGCTGTAGGAGTCCGGCGAGTCGAACCAGCCCACCACCTGCCCTGCGCTATCCACCAATTCCACAGGCCCCGCGGCCGCCCGCAACTGGTCCCGCAACTCGTCGCTGATAACCACGTTCGCCATGCCCCGCCCTCCCCCTGTGATGTCGTCTAGCTTACCCCCTACCGGCCGTCACGACTTGGTAATCCCGCCGACCTCGACGCCGGCGGCCGTCACCTGGTACCAGACGACGACCGGCGGGACGATCCAGACCCGGTTCGGGAACGCCCGGCCCTCGCCGACATCCAGCGGGTGGTCGGCCAACTCTTGGTTGACCCGCTCGACCGTGGCAGCCAACGCCCGCTGGCGGGTCACGGTCAGGGTGCTATAAATGTCCGCCAGTAGGTCGAGGGCGTGGTCGGTCCAGAAGTAGTTCACTTGCTCAACTCCCGCAGCCGGGCCATTACCTGTTCGGGGGTGTGCCGGATCGGGTTGGCGTAGCTGGCTTCCAACTCCGCGTCGGTCAACTCGGTGCGGAACGGCTTGGCCAGGGCGATCCGTTCCCCGGCCGAGTCGACCAGTTCGACCGTCATCGCCTCGGCGGCACGCAACTGGTCCCGCAGCTCGTCGCTGATCGTCACGCTCGGCATGGCTCGCCCTCCGTAAGTGACTGCCCCCGTCCATGCTACCACCCGTCGCCGCATTCTTGCACCGTCCGCGCCCCTCTACCCTCTACTAGGGTTAATGCGGACCGCCGTTGGAACCGCCGCCGGGCCGGCATAAGATGCCCCGGACGGCTTTCCGACTGCCCGCGTAACCCCGCCCGGCCGGCCCCCACGCCGACCGGGCCGCCTTGCCCCCGGCTAGCTCTTTGGGGCGTGAGGAGATGGCTTGCCATGTATGAACGCTTTACCGACCGGGCGCGGAAGGTGATGCAGCTCGCCAACCAGGAGGCGCAGCGGTTCAACCACGAGTACATCGGCACCGAGCACGTCCTGCTCGGGCTGGTCAAAGAGGGGTCCGGCGTCGCCGCCAACGTCCTCAAGAACCTCGACGTGGACCTCCGCAAGATCCGCCTGGAAGTCGAACGCATCGTCCAGCCCGGCGCGGGCGGGGACCAGGTCGTGATGGGCCGGCTGCCCCACACCCCCCGGGCCAAGAAGGTCATCGAGTACTCGATCGAAGAGGCTCGCAACCTGAACCACAACTACGTCGGCACCGAACACCTGCTCCTCGGGTTACTCCGCGAGCAGGAGGGCGTGGCCGCTCAGGTCTTAATGAACCTCGGGCTGAAACTCGAAGATGTCCGGGAAGAAGTGCTGAACCTCTTGGGGCACAATCCCATGCCGAACGAGAACGAAGGCGGCGGTAGCGAGAAGTCCGGCGGCGGGGGCGGGAGCGGCGAGCGCACGTCCGGCGGCCGGCAGAAGTCCAAGACCCCCGCGCTCGACAGCTTCGGCCGCGACCTGACCGAACTGGCCCGCCAGGCCAAGCTCGACCCGGTCATCGGCCGGGCCAACGAGATCGAGCGGGTCATCCAGATTTTGAGCCGGCGGACCAAGAACAACCCGGTCCTCCTGGGCGAGGCCGGCGTCGGTAAGACGGCCATCGTCGAGGGGCTGGCCCAGCTCATCATCGACGCGAACGTCCCGGAACTCCTCCGCGACAAGCGGCTGGTGGTCCTTGACCTGGCGATGATGGTCGCCGGGACCAAATACCGCGGCCAGTTCGAGGAGCGGATCAAGGCCGTCATGAACGAGGTCCGCCGCGCGAAGAACACCATCCTGTTCATCGACGAGCTGCACACCCTGGTCGGGGCCGGCGGGGCGGAGGGGGCGATCGACGCCTCGAACGTGCTGAAGCCCGCCCTGGCCCGCGGCGAAATCCAGTGCATTGGGGCCACCACCCTCGACGAGTACCGCAAGTACATCGAGAAGGACCAGGCCCTCGCCCGGCGGTTCCAGGACATCATCGTCAACCCGCCGAACAAGGACGAGGCGGTCGAAATCCTCAAGGGGCTACGTGACCGGTACGAGGCCCACCACCGGGTGCAGATCACCGACGAGGCCCTCAAGAGTGCCGTCGACCTGTCCGACCGGTACATCAGCGGCCGGTGCCTGCCGGACAAGGCCATCGACGTGATCGACGAGGCGGGGGCGCGGGTCCGCCTGAAGGCGATGACCCGGCCGCCGGACCTGAAGGACATCGACGAGGCGATCGAGAAGCTGAACACCGAGAAGGAAGCGGCCGTCGCCGAACAGGACTTCGAGAAGGCCGCGTCGCTCCGGGACCAGGCCGACAAGCTCAAGAAGAAGAAGGACAACGTCACCAAGGAGTGGCGCGAAAAAGCCAAGGAGACCGACGGCGTCGTCGACGAGGAGGTCATCGCCGAGGTCGTGTCGAAGATGACCGGCGTCCCCCTCAAGAAGGTCGGCGAGGACGAGACCAAGCGGCTCCTCAAGATGGAGGACGAACTGCACGGGACGGTCGTCAGCCAAGACGAGGCGATCAAGTCGCTCTCGAAGGCCGTCCGGAAGTCCCGGGCTGGGTTGAAAGACCCCAAGCGGCCGATCGGCAGCTTCATCTTCGCCGGGCCGACCGGGGTCGGGAAGACGCTGCTGGCCAAGAGCCTCGCGAAGTTCATGTTCGGCGACGAGGCGGCCATCGTGCAACTCGACATGTCCGAGTACATGGAGAAGCACAACGTCAGCCGCTTGGTCGGTGCCCCCCCTGGGTACATCGGCTACGAAGAAGGCGGCCAACTGACCGAGAAGATTCGCCGCAAGCCGTACTCGGTGGTCCTCCTCGACGAGATCGAGAAGGCCCACCCGGACGTGTGGAACATGCTCCTGCAAATCATGGAGGAAGGGCGGCTGACCGACAACGTCGGCCGGGTGGTCGACTTCAAGAACGCCATCCTGATCCTGACCACCAACGTCGGGGCCGAGCAGATCATCAACCCGGACGACCTGAGTAGCGTGTTCACCAAGGGCATCGCCAAGACCGGCGAGGTCAGCTACCAGGACATGAAGCGGAAGCTGGTCGAGCAGATGAGCAAGGTGTTCCGGCCGGAGTTCCTCAACCGCCTGGACGACACCATCGTCTTCCGCAGCCTGACCAAGGACAACCTGAAGCAGATCGTCGACATGGAACTGACCAAGGTCGGCAAGCGGCTCAAGGAAAAGGCGCTGGTGCTGGAAGTGACCGACGAGGCCAAGGAGTTCATCATCGAGAAGGGGTCGAGCCTCGACTACGGCGCGCGGCCCCTGCGCCGGGCCGTCGAGCAGCACCTCGAAGACGCCATGAGCGAAGCCCTGCTCAAGGGCGAGTTCACCGGCAAGGACAAGATCACCGTCAAGGTGGTCGAGGTGGACGGCGAGAAGAAGTTGGCCTTCGACTCGACCGACGTGCCGAGCCTGCCCGAGCCGGTCGCCGCCGGCGAGGTCAAGGCGTAAGCGGGTGAAGGCATCACAACCGAGTGGGCGGCCCTGGCGACGGGGCCGCCCGCTTGCGTTTCATAGCACTTGATGCAACCATGCCGGTATGCCCCCCGACGACACGACCCCCCGCCGACTCGCCGCGTTCCCCTGGCGCTCGGCCTTCGCCGCGACCTCGACCGCCGTCTACGTCGTCGGCCCCAGTCGCCGGCTGCGCTACGCCAACCCGGCCTGGGAGCGAGTCACGGGCAAAAGTGCCACGCCCCTGCGCGGGATGCGGCTGAGTACGCTCAGGTCCGGGTCCGACCTAGGCCGGACGCTCGCGGTTCCCCCTGAAGTGTGGGCCGGGGAGGCGGCATCCGTCCGCCGGGCGGCCCCCGGCGCGGTTGCCGGGCCGCCGTGGTGGGACATGACCTTTACCCCCCTGGCCGGCGACGGGAAGATGTTAGCCGTCGTGGCGACCCTAACCGTCGTCGGGCCGGTCAAGGAGTTGGCCCTGGCCCCGGTCCCCGAGGTCGTCGGCCGATTGCGGCACGCCCACGCGGCCCATTTCGGCTGGCACCTGTGGGCCGATGGTTCGGCTCCCGCCCGGCGGCTGTTGGCCCAGGCCCGGCACGCAGCGGCGGCCGATGTTCCGGTCTGGGTCGTCGGCGGGCCGGGGGCCGGCAAGCACACCCTGGCCCGTACCCTGCACCACGCCGGGCCGCGGCGGGACCGGGCGTTCGTCCGCGTCGACGGCCACGCGGTCCAGCCGTACCTCGTCGAAACGCAGTTGTTCGGCAAGGGGTCGCTCGCGTCCACCCGCCACGTCGGGACGCTCTACCTGGCCGACCCGGCCGCCCTGCCGCGCGACCTGCAGGACAAACTGGCCGCCTGGGTCGGTCGCCCCGGCGGCCCGCGCCTCGTCTCCGGTGCGACCCGCCCGGCCGCCGCACTCGTCGCCGGCCGGACCCTGGCCCCGGTGTTCGAGACGGACCTGAGCGTCCTGGAACTGGCCATCCCGCCGCTGGCCGCCCGCTCCGACGACCTCGCGGGGTACGCCGGCCGGTGGGCCGCCCGCCGCGGACCTTCACAAGCCCGTGAACCGTTAGGGTTGGGCGTCGACGCCTCGGCCCTGGCCGTGCTGGCCGCCCACGACTGGCCGGGCAACGTCCGCGAGCTGTTCGACGCCCTCGACCAAGCTTCGGCGGCGGCGGGCGGCCATGTTATCACGCCCCGGCACCTGCCGCGGTTCCTACAAGAGCGGCACCTGTTGGCTCGCCACCCCCGGCCGGCTTTGCCGCCGAAGCGGACGCTCGACGCGGTCCTCGAAGGGGTCGAGCGGCGGCTGCTGGAACTCGCACTAGCCCAGGCGGACGGATCGCAGGCCGACGCCGCCCGCCGGCTGGGGATCAACCGCACCCGGCTGTGGCGGCGGCTGACGGCCTTGGGCCTCGTCGCCGACCCGAAGGGGACGCCGTGAAGCTGCCGCAGGTGATCGTCTGCGCCCCAGCCGGGTGGGCGGCTGGCCTGCTCCGCGACCAGGCGGCCGAGGCCCGGTGGCTGGTCCGGGAACTGACACATCCGGCGGCCCTCGCGCGGCTGCCGGCCGACGGCCGGCCGACGGTGGTGGTCATGGTCATCGACCCGGCCGACCCCGCCACCGACCGGCTCGAAGGGCTGGCCGACCTGCACGCCCGGATGCCGGACGTGGCGGCGGTGGTGCTGAGCGACGCCAAGTTGCCGGACGACCGGCGGGCCGCTTGGATCGCCACCGTTCTCGACCTCGGGGCGCGGGCGGTGCTGTTCCCGCCGTACACCAAACTCGTCCTCGAAGACCTGGTCGGCGGCGTCATGGCGGCGACCGTCCGCCGGGCCGTGGGTACCCCGCCTGGCGAGACCCTAACGGTAGCGGTTCCGGCGCACCACCCGGACGACGCGCCGATCGACCTGGCCGCCGGGGACTACGAGGAGACCCCGTGACGGCCGCGCCGCTGCCCGTCGTGAGTCCGGCCCGGTGCGTGGCCTGCGGGGACTGCGTGGCCGTCTGCCCGACCCACTGCCTCGCCACCGCCCCGCACCCCGGCCGGCCACCGTGGCTGGCCCGGCCCCTGGATTGCGTGTCGTGCAACGCCTGTGCCCTGGTCTGCCCGGCCGACGCCATCCACCTGCTGCCCCCGGAGACGCCATGACCGCCCGAACGCTTTTGCTCGTCGGCTGCGTCGCCCTCGCCCCCGGCTGCCGCCGGCCTGAGTCGCGGGTGGTCGTCTACTGCGCGCAAGACGAGGAGTACGCACGCGGAGTGTTCGCGGCGTTCACGGCTAACAGCGGGCTAACCGTCGCCCCGAAGTTCGACACGGAGGCCAACAAGGCCGTCGGGCTGGCCGTCGACCTCGAAGCCGAGGCCGGCCGGCCGCGGGCGGATGTCCACTGGAACAACGAAGTCCTGGCCACCATCCGCCTGGCCCGGAAGGGGGTATACGAGGCGTACCGCTCGCCGAACGCCGGCGGTTACCCGGCCGGGTCGGCGGCGGCCGACGGCACCTGGCAGGCGTTCGCCGCCCGGGCGCGGGTACTGATCGTCAACACGGACCTGGTGCCGCCGGCCGAGCGCCCCCGCAGCCTGCTCGACCTGGCCGACCCCAAGTGGGCGGGCAAAGTGGCGATGGCCAAGCCGGCGTTCGGCACTACGGCGACCCAGGCGGCCTGCCTGTTCGACGTGTTAGGCGTCGGTGCCGCGAAAGAGTTTTATCGGGGGCTGAAGCGGAACGGCGTCCGGGTTGTCGCCGGGAACAAGCAGGCGGCCACCGAGGTGAGCGCAGGCCGGGCCGCCGTCGGTCTGACGGACAGCGACGACGCCGTCATCGAAGTGCTGGCCGGCAAGCCGGTCGTCATCATCGCCCCGGACGCGGCCGGCCACCCGACGTATCCGCGCCTCGGCACCCTGTTCATCCCGAACACAGTCGCGATCGTCAAAAATGCCCCGAACCCGGCCGGGGCGCGCAAGTTGATCGACGAGTTGCTGAAGCCCGAAACCGAGGCGATGCTAGCTGCCGGCGGCGGGTATCAGCTTCCCCTCCACCCGGCCAATAAGGCCGCCTGGCCGTCCGCTCTGGCGATGCTCAAGGACGCCAAGCCGATGGCCGTCGACTTCGACGCGGCGGCCGACCAGTGGGACGCGGCCCAGGCGTTCCTGCGCGACGAATTCGCCCGTTAGGCCGGCACGAGTCGTCGCAGGTCGGCCGGCAGCGGCGACTCGCACGCCACGACCTGCCTGCCGGCCGGGTGTGGGAACCGGAGCCGCCAGGCGTGCAGCCCGAGCCGGCCGGCCGGGGCGGCCCTCGGCTCGGCCCTGGGGCCGTACACCCGGTCCCCGACGACGGGGCATCCGAGACCGGCCAGGTGGACGCGAATCTGGTGCTTGCGGCCGGTGCCGAGCGTGACTTCGACCAGCCCGAATTGGCCGCCGGTCTTGACGGTGCGGTAAGTGGACACGGCCCGCTTCGCCCCCGGCACCCCCGGCGGCACCGCCCGGACACGCAAATCCTTCCCTTCGAGCAGGTGATTGTCCACCTCGCCCGCCGCGGCCGGCGGTGCCCCGTCGACGACGGCGAGGTAAACCTTGGTGACCGCGTTCCACCCGGCCTGCAGGGTGTCGCGGGCGGCCGGGGTGCGGGCGAACAGGACCAGCCCGGACGTGTCCCGGTCGAGCCGGTGAACGACGAACGGCTGTCCCGCCCGCCGCGCCGCCAGGTGGTCGGCCAGCCGGGCGAACAGGGTGTCGGCCTTCTCCGCATCGGTGGCCACGGTCAGTAGCCCGGCCGGCTTGTCGACGACGATGACGGCGTCGTCCTCGTACATGACCCGGACCCCGGCCGGCCCGAGCGTGTCCGGCAGGGCAGCGTCGAGGAGGGTCAGCGTGTCGGCCGGCCAGACGGGGTGGTCGTGGCGGGTGACGGCGACGCCGTTGACGGCCACCCGGCCGGCCCGGAGCAACTCCTTGACGCGCGTCCGGCTCGTCGGGGCGAGGATGTGCAGGAGCCAGGCGAGGAGCGGGGCGTCGGCCGGCGGGGCGGGGAGGCGGCGGGGCATGAGAGGCTTGTGGTGGGGTCCGCGGGCGTGGCGTGGTGGCAGCGACCGAAATGTACGCCTACCAACTACCGGGACAGGCTGGTGGTGCCGAGAAAACCGCTGTACAGTGGTAAACTATGGCATCACTGTCTCGTACTGACTCTACCAGGCCCGTCGGGTCTACCTGTGGAGGAATCATGACCACCGCGGCGACGGACACCGTCCCCTACATGGGGAGGGATGAAGTCGAGCGCCGGGCGGCCGACGTGCTCCGCTCGCACGGCTTGGACAGCGTCCCCGTCGACCCGGTCATTCTGGCCAACCGGCTCGGAATGGTCGTCCACAATGCCAAGTTTTCGGACGACAACCTTGTCGGCATGATCGCCAAACGCGGCGACAGTGTGACCTTGCTGGTCAACGCGACCGACCCGCCGTTCCGCAAGCGGTTCACCATCGCCCACGAACTCGGCCACCACTTCCTCCACCTGCTCGGAGACGGGGAGTTCGTCGACGGCGAAGTCAACCTGTTCCGGGGTGCGACTGAAGATCAGAAGGAGGTCACGCCCGAGCGGCGGCGGGAGATCCAGGCCAACATGTTCGCGGCCGCCCTACTCATGCCCGAACTGGCCGTCCGGGCCGACTGGAAAAAGCTCGGGTCGTTAGAGGCTATGGCCCGCCGGTACAACGTGTCCGAGGCAGCAATGGGCATTCGCGTCGATCAACTCGGGCTAGCATGATGGCGGGGAAGAAGTCTGACCCGCAACTTCCTGAATCGCTCCGAGCGCTAGTTAAGGACACCGGCCGCCCCGTGTCCACCGAAGACATCGACAGCTACGGTAGACTGCGGGAAGTGCAGGATCGGAGCCACCGGGTCCGGGCCATCGTTAAGGCGTGGAAGGACCAACAGACCCAAGACCGCCAGTTGCGGGAGAAATACGCCTACTGACTGATGATCGCCTTGGCCGTCCAGGCGGTCGTGGTCAACGTGGCGTTCGTCCTGCTCGGCCTCGGGGCGCTCGCGGTCGAGCCGTGGACCGCCCGGGTGTTTATCTTGGCGGTGTTCGGCGAGATCGCGGCTCTCGTGCTGCTCGTGGTCAAGTACCTGTTTACCCCGTCCGGAGATACCATCTTGAAGTACCTGGACGAGCGGAAGCCGAAGGAGCGGTAATGGGCATCGACTTCCGGGCCTGCCTGAATGCGCTGTCGGACGTGGCGATCAACCGCCCCCCGCCGCTCAGGCAACTCGACCAGATTTACATGAAGCTGCCTGACATGCTGCTTCAGGCCGAACACGTCAGCCGGTGGTTCGACGGAAAGGACGTGCTGTTCGTTGGAGACGGGGACGCCATTGCCCTAGCACTCGTCCACCTGCACCGCCAGACTGATAAGAATGGCCGGGGGCTCCTGCCGGACGGCCCGAGGCGGGTGAAGGTAGTGGACTTCGACGAGCGGATGGTGAACTCGATCAACCAATTTGCCTACTCCCATGACCTGACCGACGTGATCTCGGCAGACTTGTACAACGTCGCCGATCCGTTGCCGACCGGGCACTGGCAAGGGTTCGACGCCTTCTACACCAACCCGCCGTGGGGGGCAAGTAACGACGGGGCGAGCGTGTGTGCGTTCATACAGCGTGGTATCGAAGCCGTCCGGGGGGACGCACTCGGGTGCATCGTGATCGGGGACCATCACGATTTCCCTTGGACCCACAACGTTCTGCTGGTCACCCAGAAGTATTTGATTGCTCAGGACTTCCGAGTGGCCGAGATGCTCCCCGAGTTTCACCACTACCACTTGGATGACTCTCCCGAGTTGACAGGGCTACTCAGAGATGGAAGGTGGGGCCTTCTCCTTGAGCATGTCGAGGGCGCGTTCGGGGAAGGCGACCATCTCGCGGGTGGCGGCGGGCACGCTCGGGTGGTCGGTGTTCCGCAGCAGATACA
>JAABUN010008381.1_pt1 | contig 10593 bp, 20 predicted proteins | sample 5559311 | NCBI WGS metagenome assembly JAABUN01 (sample SAMN10711877, study PRJNA513370) | rock metagenome | isolation source: Antarctica rocks | place: Antarctica: Victoria Land, Siegfried Peak sud
CTCGAGGCGGCGCAGCTCGCAGCCCAGGGTGAAGAGCCGACGAACACGATGGGGGTGTGTGAAGATCAGCTTGCAATCAGCTCTATCGCCCAACTGCTCATGGGAACGACCCTGCCAAGCAACCCACCTGTGACGACCCCGGAGGACGGCACCGCTGCCACCCCGCAGGCCCCAGCGCTGGCCGACCCCTCGTGTTACGCCTACGCCGAGCCTACCGGGCTAACTACACTGATCATGGAACCCAACTACGTCTATCAGCTTTTAGACGGCTACTACCAGGCTTTCGTGGCCGCCGACCCCTTCGGAGGTTAGGGGTGCAGCGCATTCTGGTCTACACCTTGATCGCCGTTCTAACCCTGTTCGGCGTCGGTATGCTGCTCAGCTTGACCGCCGGGGGCTTGACCTTCGGCATAGGCTTCTTTAGCGCCGCGCTCGCCCTCTGGCTTTTGTACCGCACCTTGCTGGCTCTCGAGCTGTCCAACGACCTGATGGCGCAGAGCTTGCTTCAGCGCGCTAATGCCGTGAATAATCAAGCCGCAGGAAACAACGACGCAAACGTAACCGTACACCGCTCGGAGCCCGCTCGTGAGGAGCCTCGTCCTTCTCAGCTTGCTGCTGGGGACTAGCGCGCTGGGTTGTAGCAGCACCCCTGCCCCGGAGCTTATGGACCTGGCAGCGTACTACGCCGTCGGCTTTGGCCTGGACGAACATCTCGTCCAGGCTGTCGTTTGGGTCGAGTCGAGTTTCTGCCCTACCGCCGTCAGTCCAGCCGGTGCTATCGGGCTCGGTCAGCTGATGCCCGGAACGGCGGCCATGCTCGGCGTCGACCCCTGGGATCCAGCACAAAATCTCTGGGGTACCGCTAAATATCTACGCCAGCAGTACGACACCTTCGGCGATTGGGAACTCTCGCTCGCGGCTTATAACGCTGGGCCAAACACAATCAGGAAGTACCGAGGCGTCCCGCCCTTTACCGAAACGCAGAGCTATATCAGGAGGGTACTCAGTGTCTACCACAACTACCAAACCGACCAGGACTGACCCAGGCTTCGAGACGCTTATGGGCTATCTTCCCTTGTGGCTCAGAGCGCCTGTTATGGAAGCCGAGGACGTCGAAGAAGTCCGTTTCGACCTGGGGCGAATAGCCACTCTTAAGACGAGGAAACGCATCATCCCGTTAGAAGGTCACGTGGTAAAACTCGATGACATCGAGCAAACAAAATTCAGAGTTATCCCATTTAACGAAAACGACCGCGCAGGTATCGACGGAACCTTGCACCGCATTTCACCGATCCGAGACGACAACAAGCTCATCGTAGGCTTAACGGTCCGCATCGCTCAGCACATTCCCGGCGCGGCAGCGTTTCTAAAAGACATCCTCATCGACCCTGCCAACCGCTATAAAAGCGTGCTGCTGGTAGGGCCACCGGGGGTAGGAAAAACGACCATCTTACGTGACACTTCAGCTATTCTCTCCGACGTAACCGCCTACGCCTCAGACGTAGTAGTGGTCGACTCTTCGGCAGAAATCGGGGGTGCTGGAAGGGTACCCGATCCCTGTATCGGGCTAGCTAGACGGATGCAAATACCCTACGACATGACCCAGGCCGACGTGCTGATGCTCGCCGTACGGAACCACGGGCCAAGCGTCATCATCGCCGACGAGATCGGCTACGAGAGTGACGCCGACGTTATCGCTACGATTGCTCAGAGGGGCGTCAAGGTCATCGCTACAGGTCACGGCACCAAACTCTCGGACATCAAGGGGAACAGGCATCTCAAGGGACTGGTGGGCGACCCTGATACGACGCTAAAACGGCGTCTGAGCGACCCGGTATTCCAGCAGGCCCTCGAGATAAGAAAACGCGGCGAATACTTTTTCCATCCAGACGTAGCCTCGTCGATTGACGCGCTTTTAGAGGGTCGGGACCCACCCGGCGTATGGCTTACCTAGAACCGAACAGAGCACAAAAAAGAGGAGGGGTAACGCTTACCCCTCCTCTTAAACTTGCTGTTGGTTTGTCGGTGCCTCAACGCTCCTGGCGAGCCTTGACAACGCTTTCAGGCGTCTCTGCAAGTGAGAGTTGGGAAACCGGGAAAGTAGCGATCTCCTCAACTTCTCCGACCGTTGGAGAACTGGGATTGGTATTGATTTCAACAAATAGCGGAGCTTCGGCAGGATCACGGTCATCGGAAATCGCACCGTACCCTACATTGTCCTCAACGACGAAACTGGTGATGAAAAACCGAGCCGTCTGAACCCTCACAAACGAATCGAGCGTGACTTCTTGGCCGACGGGTGCGCGCGCCAACTGCTGTACGTAGCCGGTCAAGCCGTCGCCGATAATCGCTACGAACTCACCCTCACTGTAGTCGAAAGCCGTAATCGCAGGCCGAATGCCAAGCCCTTGTCCCGCATCGACTTGGGCTACCTGGGATACGGCACCACTGGTCACGTTGACGAGCGCGGTGTAAGGCCGCACCACCTGCTGACGGTACTCGTTGACGCGAATCTGCTGCCCGTTCGTACTAGGGACAAACCTGAGATCATCGGGTACAAAAGGCAGCTCGAACTGTAAGACCTCGGTCGCAACCCCGCTTAAAGGGTCGATGGTGTAGAGCGCGCACCGCGTCGTCTCATCACCTGCTTGCAACACTCCCAGACTGTAAAGCGTGCCGTTCGGCGCGTAGTCGATGCTGCGTAACGCCTCAGCCGGAGCGCCTGAGAGCGGGAGCACTTCACGCGCTGCGCGTACGTTCATAGTGGTGACATTGTAGAAAGTAAGCTGCTGTGACCCGTCTTGGGTTGCTAGTGAAGTGAGCTCGAGCCCTCCCACCGGAGGCTCGACGTTCGGCACACCACCGGGTCCGTCATCTTGTACGCAGGCACTTAATAACAGCAAAGTAAGGGTTGACAATAAAAGGTTTTTCACAGTACATCTCCTTCGTTTTCAAATACCAAAAGCTTAGTCGCAATCACAAAACCTGTCGAGGATTGTCCCAAATTAAAAGCTATCGTCGCCTCGCTCCCTTCAGAAATTGGTCCTCAGAATCTCGCTACAAGTGGCGTGTCTAACCCCTCCTTTCCAAGCAACGCAGACGCGGAGAGGAGGACTTTTCGAGCCCTCTAAGCGTCATGATTTTTTGCGTACCCATTGATAAAACGCTGCTCATTTGTGGTTGGTGTAGAAGTAATACGTTGGGTCATGAGTTCAGGGTAACAGTCTATTTCTATCCCATTGCTGTTAAGAAAAAGGGGTGAAGAAAGAGGACAGATCTCCCTTTTGCTGGAAGCTAATGGTGTTCGCATTTCACCCGCAGCGCACGGCCCTCTAGCTTTGTGAACCCACCCCAACTGAGCAGACACTGCCGTATAAAAACCCAGAAATCAACGACTGATTTACGGCAGCTCCCCTTGTCTAACCTTAAACAGGCGGACAACCCCTCGGTAACACGGTAGAGAATTATGCACGCTTAGTGATGACGGACCATGCAAGTCTCGAGGAATTGAAGACTTCCAAATCGCTTATTATGAGCCACAATAGAGGAACTGTAACACGAATTTTGAGTTGTAACGAGAACGTTATGGTTTGTAACAGAATGACGCTCGTACGAGGGTTTCGTCGTCCCTGGGCTTGTTACAGCGTTTTTGTAACGGCGACCCCCAAAAGTTGTAACGGATCTAGCCGTTACAACTTTGGTTGAATCCCTAAAAAAAGTGTAACAGGCTCCTGGACAGCAATAGTACCGTAAAAACCGCCGTTACAACTTTTTAGGGCTGTTTGTCGCGTGTGCCACAATGCTTCCACAGACCTAAACAAAGTTTTCTTTTCCCGAGCCCTCTCTGTTTTGAGGGTGACACACCCAGAAGGAGCACACAAAACTGTAACATGAGTCTTTGGTTAGAAAGTGCCGGTAGGGGCCGCTTGCATACTCCAAACGTTTATACAGACCTTATCGCATCGTGTCGGGCCAGCCTCGAGCCGGTACTGTGGTCGCCTCGAGACCGTTTGTAAGCTCGAGCCATTCGTTCAACTGTCCCTAAAAAACACCACGGCATCTTTTCGTTTTACAGCGCCGCCGAAGGTCGCGGGGTGGGCATAAAGCACGTTTCTGAAACGGGGGTCGGCCCAGAAGCGAGCTGTAGATTTACGGTCACGCTGAAGGCGTAGATACTGAGGCTCGAGAAGAGGACGCAGGCAGGCTCGAGCTCCCTCTTTTCTTGAGGGCGAGATACTCCGACTGAACGGACTTGGTAGGGAAAAGACACCCACATTCGGCCAGCTACAGATCACCAGTTGCGCCAAAAATACGGTGGTCTATGAAACGACCACCGTAAACTTTGCAGGTTTTGTCGAGAACTAGGCGAACTCGTTCTCTTCTGAAACCTGGGCGTATCCGTTTGTTCCGGGAACAAGGTCGGCCTCATCTTCGAGATTAACTTCAGCTTCGTCTCGGGCGTCGGCAAGGGCCGAGTCATCGGACGGGCTTGCAGCTTTGGAACGGGAGCCCAGACCGAGCTTTTTGGCCTCTGCTCGCTTGGTAATGAGGGGTGTGATGAACCCGGAAAAGTCTTCTTGCGATAACCTGTTCTCTTTAAGTGCGGCGACGACTATCTTACCGATCAGAGCTTCACGTTCTTTCAGGGCTTGATCGTCTTTTTCGTCGAGCTTTTTGATCTGCTCGAGTAAACGCTGACGTTCAGCTGCCGTCGATGGGTTGCTTAAGAGTGATTCCCTTGCCATAGTTTCCTCCTTGAAACGTAAGGTGATTAAAACAGTAGCAGGCAAGTCGGTTGGGAAAAGCCGTTAAAGATAGCGAGAGAAATAAACGGTGTGGGAAGCGTCCCGGTGACCGAACAGCGGGCTTGGGGTCGCTACGTTTTGCTGCACCAGCTGAGCCGAGTGAGAGAGGCCGAGCGCTCGAGAAGCAGGGAAGCTCCGGGTGTAATGGTGCGATTCCGAGAACCCGAGAACCGCATCCAGGGCTGGTTAAAGATTCCGGCTAACTTGCAGACGGATACCTGACAACGGGGACGGGCGTGAAGCTGAAGTAGCTCTGACGACGCAGCCAACTCGGGGCGAGCAGCGTCGCTAAGAGGCGCTCGCTACGCGAGCAGTATGCAGGCATCTTCGAGAAGGGAAGGTGCCAGAATATGGAACACACCGTCTACAGCTTCGATCCGAGAGTCGCCGAATTAGGAGATTTCGACCGGGATACCCGCAGTCGTCACTTCTCCCCGGAACGCCGCGCTGCTGTCTGGCAACACGAGGACGGCGACGACGAGTGCAATCAGCAGGTAGCCGACATCATGGCAGCGACTCGCCCCTTGAGAATGCGATTATAGGGAGCGCGTAGGTAAGCCCTGATAGGGAGCATCTTTCGTAGTTGGACGGTAAGGTGAGTATGAAAACAGGAGACAACGCTCAGGAGGTCATAATGCCACCCCTGCGAATTTATCTGGATACGTCCGTCCTTGGTGGGCTCTACGACGCCGAATTTGAGAAGGACAGTAAGGCGTTGTTCGCTCTCTTTGTCAGGGGTGGGGCCGTACCCTTGGTGTCGAGTGTTACCGAGGCGGAACTGAGCCGTGCTCCTAAACAGGTTCGCAGCTTACTCGTCACGCTGCGTGAAGCTGGAGGGGAGAGGATACCGCTTTCCCCGGAGGCTGAAGCCCTCGCCGCTGCCTATATAGAAGCAGGCATCGTCACCAGAAAGTACGAAGCCGACGCCCTGCACATCGCACTGGCGACACTTGCCAAAGTAGACGTACTCGTATCGTGGAACTTCAAACACATTGTCAACTTGCAGCGCATCCGGGGCTTCAACGGCGTTAACCTCATACGTGGATATGGCACACTGGAGATAAGGAGTCCGAAGGAGGTGACCGATGAGTAAAGTTGCCCAGAAGCAAAGCAAAGTGATCGAAGGTTACGACGCGGTGGCCGAGGTTCGGAAAGTTCGTGACCAGTTGACCGAAGAGATGCAAGGTATGTCGGCAGACGAAAAGATAGCCTTTATCGAGGCGAAGGCGGCCAAGGTAAGACAGCAGCTGCCAAGCAAAGAGAAGAACCATTAACCCTACTCAAAACCGCAGCGACCTGCCTCGAGTCACCCTCGAGGCTTTTTCTTTAGCTTAGCCAACCGAGAACCCTCGCCCGAGCTTAAACCTCTTCCCGGAACAGACGCGCCTCGTTGACTGGAGCGTTCAAAAAAGCATAGCTACGGCTATGCACCCGACCGGTCGAAAGGAGGAGACACTATGCTCGGTGACTTTTTTATCGTGCTTGTCGTCCTGGCGCTGTTTTGTCTCTTCGGTTCGGGCGACCGCACCGACTACGACGACGCGCCCCACATCCATCAGAACGACGACTTGTTCGACGACTAGCGCAGCAGGCGCAGCTTGATAACACACCTTGTCGTCAGATTCGGCAAGTTCGCGCAGGGAAACCCCGACCGGATAGGTGAGAGGATCACCATCCGGTCTTTCTCATGGGAGGCACTTATGCCAGTTCGGCGTTACCTGGGAGCGCGCACCGCCTTCGGCATCATCGTCCACATCGCCGAGCGCCTCTATAACCCCGAAGCCGTCGTCGAGGCCAAGGACGGCAGCACCCGGTCTTACAGCTTGCCCTTTTTGATGGCTCACGGACTCGAGCTCGCAGACGCAAACCACAACCTCGGCGTGGAGTGTGGTGGACCTTGTAGCAGCTGCCCGCCTGCTGAAACAGCGGGCTTGAAGGAGAACATATGACCAAGACTGCCTCACCCACCCCCGGCTGGATACTAACGTGCCGGAAAACAGGCTACAGCCGCCGGTTCCCTACCTTGCAAGCGGCGCGGCAGGCAAACGTCCAGGCGGCGGCGCGCTACGGAACCCGCTGGTTGTCGCTTAAACCCGAGCGGTAGACTGCACGAAGAAACGCGTGCCGAGCCACGCAGCCAGAGCGCCGTGGAGGATCATATGACCAAGGTGTTCGTTTCAGGCTCACGTAGCGTTCGGGCGTTGCCGCAAGCGGCAAAAGCGTCACTCGACACCATCATCGAACTCGGTTTCACCGCCATCATCGGCGATTGTTACGGTGTCGATACGCTGGTGCAGGACTATCTCGCCTCTAAAGGCTATCAGCAGGTCATCGTCTATCATATCGGCACCACGCCGCGTAACAACCGCGGCTTCGGCGCGCAACGCGTCTCGGGCTCGCGGCAGACCGACAAGGACGCGGCGATGGCGACCGCTGCGGACTCCGGCCTGGCTATCTGGGACGGCCGGAGTCCGGGTACACAAAAGAACATCGAACGCGTGGCGAAAACAAAGGTGCTGAGGGTTTAAGGTGGAACCTCTCAGACACGGTTTCAAGGGCGGTGAGGTCGAAAGTCTCCGCTTTTTTCTGTACCAGGAGGCGAGATGAAGAGAAAGTTGACGTTCCACACCGATCCGGCCCACGGCTGGCTCGAGGTACCCCTGCAAGACCTCACCACGCTCGGCGTCGCAGACGATATCAGCGCGTGCTCGTACCAGAACGAGACGAACGCCTATCTCGAGGAAGACGTGGACGCTTACGTCTATCTGCGCGCTGCGCGGGAGGCGGGCTGGGCGGTCACCACGGAAGACCACTACGTTGACCGGGACTCATTCGTGCGGAACTTGCCCGGTTACGGAGGCTGAGGCGCTCGAGAACTTAGCACTGGAAATAGAATTGATCGGTCGAGAAACGCATCTGACGATGCAGCCACCTTGCAGGAGGTGGAGAATAAATATCAGCAGCAGAAGTAGCGAGCCCTTGTTGGCGGCGTTGACCAATCCGACCGAACTGGCTAAGCGCAAAGGCAACCTGCGCCGCAGCTACCCCGTGGTCGATATTACCGGAAAGCGTTGGCCCGACTCCGAGGCAGCGTACAAAGCCTTTAAGACCGGCGACACACCCCGCGACGAGCGGGTGATGGTGCGGATTATCGCGGTCAAGCTCGAGCAGCACCCCGAGCTGGTAACCGGGATCGTCGAGCGCGGCGGCGTCGCCCTTCTGGAACGCTGCGATCACCTCGTCGGCGTGCGCGGCAGTCGCTGGGAAGGGCGGGGCCGGGAGAGCCGCTTTATCCGCTGCCTGATCGCTGCTTTTGAGGGTGTCGGTCATGAGTAAGCGCTACGGCTGCTGTGAAGGGGAACCCGACTGGAGCCGCTTTGATCAGCTCGAGGTCTCAGGTTCCAGAAGGAATGGCGACGTGCTGAGGGTCATGGTGAGCGCCGACGACGCCGAGTTTTTTACGGTCTACGGACAGTTAGCGGATTCTGGGTTCGAGGCCATTACCGAATGCAAAAAGAGCGAGCTGGAGAGTGTGATTACCGAACTCGGAAGGCAGAGCAAGCTCAGCGTGCTGCTGCACAAGTCGCTTTTCGGAGCCTGGTCGTGAAACTCACCTTTAAGGTCACCCTCGAGCTGAACGTACCCGAGAGCTATACCTTAGACGACGCCGCTATAGAGGACCTCCGCAACGTCATAGACAACGCCTTAGAGCATCAGGCGGGCTTCGGCGGCTTGACGCCGGACGACCTGAGCGACGAAGGCTTGAGCGTCGAGCTGTTCACTGTAGAGGTTGACGAGCGTGCGTCTGACGAGACAGCCAAGAAGCGTCGGTCGGTGCAGAGGAAGCAAAAGGCCAACAGCTCAGAAAGGGCCATCATCGTCACCGTCGTAAACGAGAACAAGGTCGTAATTTGCGAGATATTTCCTAGAGGCTACCAAGAGGAAGCCCTGGTGTTCTGGCGGCAACTCCATAGAGACGCCGACGAAAACGACACCTCGAGCGTTCGCATGGCGTACGCCGACCTGTACCGAGGCCCCGAAGCCGATCTTTGAGGCTGAGGAGACAGCACCCCTAAAAAACACTTGCTGACGCAAGCAGCCAAAAGGGTGGAGGTGGAGATGCCATTTATATTTTTAGACCGTGAGACCGAGAGGCAGTTTGCCCGAACCGACAACCTCACCTTAGACGAGCTGTGGACCGACTTCGCCGCTGCCGAGGCTGTCCACGGCTGTAATGGACACTTCGAGTGGGGAAAAGAAGAGGTAGCGCAGTCCCTCTCGTTACACCGGCCCCGACCTGTCGACAAGTACGAGTTGGAGCTGGCTTGGGAAACCAGAAAGAAGCCTCTGCACTAGGGGCTACCTACGGGGGCGGGTTCTACACCCCGCCCCCCCGAGGTTCGGAGAGAAACGCGTCCAGAAGCGCGCAGCTAGATTGCAGGAGGCGACCCACGACGAAACCCAACCGTAGAGACCTGCTCATAGAGGAGTTCCCGGAACTCGCCACGGCGCTGCTCGAGCTCCCCGAAGACGTCCGCTACCTGGACAGCGACCGTAAGAGCAACCCTGAACCGGGCGTCGTACTGAGCACGACGCTCTACGTCCAGGCAGACGGGAAGATCCTCGCACTGAGCTGTACCCGGTTCGAGAACGGCGTTTCGCACCTGACCAGCGAAGAGGTGGACGAGCACTGAAGAACATTCTCGAGTCCCTCCTAAAGGGCGCATCTCACGATGCAGCTGCCTGGGCGGAGGTCATCATGCTTAGAGAAGTTCGCGGGTGTTTGTTTCGTTCCGAGGCGCAGTGCCTCGTCAACACCGTCAATTGCGTGGGGCTGATGGGTAGGGGGATTGCTCTCGAGTTTAAGAATTGCTATCCCGCTATGTACGCGGCTTACCGCGACGTTTGCAAGCGGGGGCTGCTGCGTCCCGGCATGATCTTGCCATACACCGGGGCGGACCGGCTCATCCTTAACTTTGCCGTCAAAGACGATTGGCGCAACGCCAGCACGCACGCCTGGGTCGAGGACTGTTTGCAGCGGTTCGTCGCCAACTACGAGCGCCTAGGGGTTACGTCGGTGGCTTTGCCCCGGCTCGGCGCTGAAAACGGCTGGATCGCCTGGGAGCCTACCTACGCGCTTATCTACAAATACCTGGGCGAGCTGCCCATCGACGTGGAGCTGGTCCACTTCGACCCGCAGGCTACCCATAATTCCCCCTGGCAGTGATTGTCGGTGGCGGCTCCCGCGGGGGCCGCCGTTCCTTTGCTGTTCCGGGGCTAAGCCGCGGCCCACTCGAGCTTTTGATGACGAACGCTAAAGGAGGTGCAGGATGAACGTGCAGATCAAGAGTCTCTTTACCGGTCGACTCAACATGGTGGACTTGCCGGTGACGCCTGGGCAACTCGCTCGCTGGCAAGAGGGTGAAGCGCCTCTAGTCGCTATGCCGGGGCTGAACCCCGACCAGCTCGAGTTTCTGGTCTCGGGTATGACCCCCGCCGAGCGCCGGGAGCGGTTCGGACCCCTGGCTATGCGGGACTCGGCAGCATCGACGGGGCGCAGACAAAAAACGCGCGCTTTCGCCCGCAGCCAAAAGCCAGGAGGTAGACGATGGATTTGATCATGCTTTCGTTCGACACCAGCCTTGCAGAGACAGAGGCGCTACTAAGTATCTCCCGGCTAAGGTTTAGACATTGATAACATCCAGAGCTTTGAGTCCGAGCGTGAGAGCGGCTTTGAGTTGCTCAAGAGTGTCGTAACACCGCCGGGGCATGAGGAAGCCTTTAAGCT
>JAABUN010008382.1_pt1 | contig 10593 bp, 5 predicted proteins | sample 5559311 | NCBI WGS metagenome assembly JAABUN01 (sample SAMN10711877, study PRJNA513370) | rock metagenome | isolation source: Antarctica rocks | place: Antarctica: Victoria Land, Siegfried Peak sud
CCCTTCGCCCTGCCGACATGACCTTCGAGCGTGGCGAGGAGCGACCGACGGGAACGCGCCTGCGAGCTGCTCTTCCGTCGGTGCTGACCTCGTCGTCGAGGCGCGCCCGGTGGAGACGCACCAAGGCGCTGCGACTGCTGTCTGCGCTGCTGGCCGCGATCGCCGTATGGGTCGTCGGATCACCCCTGGTGCCCCACGAGGCGGACGCCGGCCAGCCGGTCGTGGTCGTCACCCGGGACGTCGCCATAGGCAGCACGCTTTCCGCGCAGGACGTGAGGCTGGAGCGGCGCGGGTCCGATCAGCGACCGCCGCGAGCGCTCGACCGGGTCGACGGCGCCATCGGGCGGGTCGCCGCCGGATCGCTCGCTGAGGGGGAGATCCTCACGGCGGCGCGCTTCCAGGGGCCACCCCAGCTGGCAGGGCTCGGGGCCGGCCGGGTCGCGGTCAGCGTCCCGCTCGTCGAGTCAGGCCTGCTCGCCGCCATCCGCCCGGCCGACGTCGTGGAGGTGCTCGCCGCCGGGACCGGTCAGACGGTCGCGTCCAACGCGCCGGTGCTGTCGGTCGAGCGGCCCGCTGGAGGCGTCCTCGGACAGGGCGGTGATGGCGCCGGCCACGTCGTCCTAGCGCTCACTGGCGAGGAGGCCAGCGCCGTGGCGGCGGCGATCACGGCCCAGACCGGGCCGGCAGGATTCGTGCTGGCGCTTCGCGGGGCGTGACCTGAACCGACCTCCGACCACTTCACCGGGGAAACGAACCGACTGTTCCACCCGAACTGGACAAATCCCGGCACTCGCTTTACTGTTCCTTTACCAAACCTATCCGGAACCGTGCGGTTGGGTGGGGTGACGGGGTTGGGGACAAGAGGGGGGATTGCAGAAGGGCTACGACGGCTGGGGTGGGGAGCCCCGTGGCCGGGGCAGCTGGGGGTCGGGGAGTCCGGGGGAGTAGCCCTCGGGCGTCGGTCACCCGGGGCGAGGCCATCTGTGGGGAAACAGCTCGCTGGCCTGCCGTCGCTGCCTAGCCCCTCGTCAAAGCCCGTGCTCGCCGGACGGCGATTCGCCGTGCCCGTCCGGATCTGACGACCTAGCGCGTCGCTCCTGCTCACCTGTCGGGGCGCGCTCGACCAGCATGCCCACGCCACATGCCCACCGCGCCTGCCCACCGCAGATGCCTGCGGCTAGTGCGCACCGGACATGCCCACTGCACCTGCCCACTGCACATGCCTGCCCACTGCACATGCCTGCCCACTGCACATGCCTGCCCACTGCACATGCCCACTGCACATGCACCATCCGCCACGCGTCACTGCACGCGCTGTCCATGAGGAGACCACCCATGAGAACCACCTCTCGAATCGCGATGACCACCGCCGCCCTGACCGCCGCTGTGGGCCTGACCAGCTGCTCCGCGCACTCACCGAGCTCAACGGCCCCGCCACCCCGGGGGGCGTCTATCGTCCAGGTTGCGGCGACAACCCTGGCGGCTCCGGTTCGTGAAGTAGCGATCGACGACATCCCGAAGCGCACCGTCACTGCGGCCGGACGCGGGGTCAGCAGCGCACCGGCTCCCGTCGCCGCTACGCCGGCTCCAGCCGCCGCTGCCCCGGTTCCCGATGCCCGTGCATCGACGCAGGCCCCCGCTGCCCCGGCTCCAGCCGCCGCTGCCCCGGTTCCCGATGCCCGTGCATCGACGCAGGCCCCCGCTGCCCCGGCTCCAGCCGCCGCTGCCCCGGTTCCCGATGCCCGTGCATCGACGCAGGCCCCCGCTGCCCCGGCTCCAGCCGCCGCTGCCCCGGTTCCCGATGCCCGTGCATCGACGCAGGCCGCCGCTGCCCCGGCTCCAGCCGCCGCTGCCCCAGCTCCCGGTGCGGCTGCCGCACCGTCGCCTCGCGCGGCCGCACCGGCGGCCCGAGCATCCGCCCCTCAACCCGCACCCCCCGCACAGGCCGCGAAGCGGACCCCTGCCCCCGCGGCGGCACCGAAGGCCCAACCGGCGGCGGCACCGAAGGCCCAACCGGCGGCGGCACCAGCACCCGTGGCGACGCCGGTCCCCAGCTCGTGGCAGATCTCCATCGGCGGATGGGCGCGGGGCATCGTCGCCGGCTCCCAGAGCGCCATCGACGCGTGCGGACCGGCGGTGCTCTACTCGAGCTCGTTCCCGGGATCCGGTGGGAACACCTGGCTGAACGGGCACAACGACTGCGGCTTCCAGTTCTGGACCGACCTGCCCGTCGGCAGCACGGTGACGATCACCCATGGCCCGGCAGTGTTCACGTACCGGATCGTGGGGCACGGCTACGTCCCTCAGCAGGGCATCTCCTCGGCCGGGCTCATCCACAACGACCTGACCCTGCAGACCTGCAAGGGCCCGGGCACCTCCTTCACCTACGCCGACCGCATCTGAGCCGACGCGCACTGGTGCCAGGGCCCTCTCTGAGGTCAGTCCCAGTGCGGTGGGCGTTGCTCCCGCAACCAGCGGTCGTGGGCGCTCTCGTCGACCCGCTCGCTCCAGCCGGCATCGGTGTCGTCGAGGGTCGCCTCGGCTGAGGAGCGGCGGAATGCCCGCCGACGCTTCGCCTTCGGTTTACCCCCCTTCGTTTGCTCGGGCAGGTCCCCCTCAGTGCCCGCAGTCCCCTCCTCCATACCCTCGGAGCGCCGTCCGTCGTGGGCGCCGCGGCGGACGGCTCCCGATCCAGCGTCGCCGTGACCAGCGTCGCCGTGACCAGCGTCGCCGTGACCGGCGTCGCCCTGATCGGCGGCTGCGGCCGGCTCACCCTCGTGCTCCGGTCCGTCATCGACCCCTGGCGGCATCGCCTCACGGGTGGCAGCCACCACCCTGGCGACTTCGCGCGCCGGGTCCCGGTAGAGGTCGGTCGAGAAGATCCGCACGTGCCGCCAGCCGAGTCGTTCGAGCTGCTCGCCCCAGAGACGGTCCCGTTCGCGGGTGCCGCGCAACCCGGCATACGCGGCGCCGTCGCCCTCGACCGCGACGAGGAGGCGGGTCTCGTCCCGCGGGTCGGCGACGACGACGTCGACCTTGTGCAAGCTCGAGCCGACGTCCTCGGTGACGCGAAGCCCCTCGCGGCGCAGGCGGGTCGCGAGGTCGGCCATGAGCGGGTCGCGAGCGCGCCGCAGCTCAGCGGACGGCTCCTTGCCGCCGCGCGCGGCATGGTCGAGCAGGTCACGAAGGAGCTCGCCGCCACGGCTGCGCAACCGCTCAGGGTCAAGGTCGTCCGCCGTGAGCGACGAGACGACGGTCAACCGGCGGCGCGCTCGGGTCGTCGCGGCCGTCAGCATGCGTTCCGCGCCGGGGACGGCGAGGCCCGGGAAGTTGTGGATGACCCGCCCGTGCGGCGTCTTGCCGTAGCCGACGCCGAGGATGATCGCGTCGCGGACGGCGCCCGCGACCTCGTCCATCGAGCGGATGAAGAACGGCCCCGGCCGGGAGGCGTCGAAGAACACGGCGGCACCCACCTCGTTGCGCCCGCCGGAGGGGCGCAGCGCCGCGTCGAGCGCCTCCTCGATCCGCGTCGCGTGCCGGGCGGTGAGGGTGATGACGCCGAGGGACTCCTCCGGCCGGGTGAGCGCATGGTCGAGGGCCAGCTCGACGATCCGGGCGACCTCGGAGTCGGTCGAGGGCGCCGCCGCCTCTTGACCGGGCTCGACCTGGGCGGACCCGTCGACCCGTTCCAGGGAGACCGGCGACGTCGCGGAGGTGCCGGGGAAGGTCACCAGCGACCCGGCATACGCCTCGCGGTTGGCGAAGCCGACCAGCCGCTCGTCGACGGAGCGGTAGTGCCAGCCGAGCGTGCGCGCGGGCAGGACCCCCGCGAGCGCGTCGAAGACCGATGCCGCCGGCTCGCCGTCCACGGGCGTCTCGGCGTCGCGGCCGGCGCTCTCGATGACCGCCGCGCTGAAACCGGTCGGCGGAGCTTGTCGGCGGTCGCCGAAGGCCACCACCTGCCGGCCGCGGGAGATGGCCGAGATCGCCTCGGCGGGCGCCACCTGTGACGCCCCGTCGATGATCACCACGTCGAAGAACCGCCCGTGGGGCACCACCTGTGCGACCATGAGCGGGCTCATGGCCCAGCACGGCTGGACCGCGAGGAACAGCTCGGCGGACTGGCTGAAGAGGGTGCGGACCGGCTCAGGCCGCGCCGGTCCGGCCACCTGCGCACGCACGTTCGCGACCTCGTGGCGGTTGGCGTTGACGGCACCGAGGGTCGCGCGGTCGGTCGCCGCGCGAACCCGACCGGCTGCCGCGGCGAGGTGGTGGCGGTCGGTGGCGACGTAGTCCGCGACGGTCCGGCGCAGCTGGGTGCCGTCGTGCTTGCCGTAGCGCTCGTCGACGTCGGTGATGTGACGGGCGAGTGAGACCCACCAGATGTGCTCGAGCTCGGGGGTGACCTGGTCGACAGACATCGCCCGGCGGGCGAAGTCGTCGACGACCTCGCCCATGCCCGCGGCCCGCAGCTCCTCGATCACCGGGACGACCTGGGGCAGGACGGCGAGACGGTCGAGCCGGGCGGCGAGGTCACGCAGCCGTTGCTTGAGGTCGGCAATCGGTATGCCGGTGAGGTCACCTCCCGCAGCCGTCGACGCCAGCCGCTCCTCGAGCCACGCGAGGTCGTCGCGAAAGGCGGCGAAGGTCTCCTCTGCCTCGTCGAGACGCGGCGAGATCTCCGGACGACCACCGGCACCGACGAGGTCCTGCCAGGCGCTCCGGTGGCTGCGAGCCTGGATCAGCTCAGCGTGCAGGTCCTCGGGCGGTCGACCGGGGCGGAGCATCCGCCGGGCCTGACGGCGGACTCGGGAGCGCGACCACGAGCCGAGCGAGACGTCCTGATCCCGACGCTGACGCCGCGACGCCGTGGCTGCGACGTGCTCGTCGAGCGGCACGTCGAAGACCTCGGGGCGGAAGACCTCCAGGGTGTGCCGGACGCCGCTCATCGTCCGTAAGGCGGTGTCCCAGTCGGAGACGGTCCCGGCCGGCGGTAGGGAGGACTCCTTGAGGATGGCGTTGAGCGACTCCGCAACCTTGTCGAAACCGCCGGCGCTCAGGCGGGTGACGAGGTCACCGGCCCGCTCGGCGTCCTCCTCGGTCGTCACGGAGGCGCCGTACCAGGTGTCGGCGTCCTCGGTGGCCGACCAGGCACCCAGCTCCGCCGCGTCACTGAGCTCATGGGCCAGCTCGTCGAGCCGTGAGCGGGAGAGTCGAGCCAGCGCCTCGCCGCTGAGCCGCACCCGGGAGGCGGGGGCGGGGTGGCGCGAACCGAGCTCGGCGATGGCCCACTGCGCCTCGTGCGCGCTGACGCCCCACGGCTGGCGGATCTCGTGGAGGGCGTTGACGTGGTCTCGGAGCCGGTCGCGGCGGTCCTTGAGCCGCTCGAGGTCCGGCGCGGCGCGCTGCGCCGCCTTCTTCGCCTCGTAGTCCTCCTCCCCCGGCCGGTCGCGGTCCCGCTCGGCCACCTCATCGAGGGCGTCGACGATCATTCGCAGGGTCCCGCGACGGTCGACGCCCGCCCCGGCTGCGTGGAGGACGAGGTTGCCCAACCCGACCTCCTCGAGGCGGTCGATGGCGTCGGTGATCGCCGTACGCTGCTCCGCGACGAGGAGCACGGTCCTGCCCTCGCTGGCCAGGGCCGCGACGAGGTTGGCGATCGTCTGGGTTGCTCCCGTCCCGGGAGCCGCGCTGACGACGAGGCTGGCGCCTTTGCGGACCGCGTCGACGATATGGCCCTGGCCCGAGTCGGCGTCGAGAACGAGCCGCTCCCCCGCGGGGTCCGGGTCGGGGTCCGCCTCCGGGTCGGGAGTCGAGGACCGCACCGCGTGCTCCGCGTCCGGGTCCCCGGCCAGGGCGGCGACGACGTCGTGGGCCACCAGCCGGTCCTGCTGGCCCGCCAGGTCCGCGACCATGTCGAGCTTGGCGTGGGGGAAGGTGCTGGCGACCAGCCGGGGCGTCACGGCGAATCCCGGCACCGACGCGCAGATCCGGCTCAGCGCGGCATACACGGGGTAGGGGTCGAATCCCGTGGTGATGCTGGCCATCTCGGCGAGCGCGCGGCCGTCGATGTCCAGGCCTTGCTCCGAGCGCAGGTACTGCTCGAGGACGGGGTTGAGCTCGACCTCCTCGCCCAGGTCGACGTCGAAGTCCGTCGCCGTGGGGCCGGTGGGGCGCAGGTCGCACGTGCGCAACAGCACGGGCGCCTGGGGCGAGCGCGCCATGCCGGGCACCTCCCACGTCGCCATGCCGATGGCCATGAAGCCGGTGGTGATGCCGCGTTGCTCGGCGAGCTCGGCGGTCTTGGCTCGGATCGAGCGGACCCGGTTGCGTGCCTCGACGAGGGCGGCCGGCTCGCGGACGAGGTGCGACAGCCGGGTCGGGCGGCCGGCGAGGAGCATCGAGACGCCGCCGGGATGGGCGGTCGTCAGGTCGAGACTGCCGGCGCGCAGGTCCTGGTACCAGAGCAGGGTGTTGCGTCCCCCCACGTCGGCCAGCTGCCGCTGCCACCCCGCGATGGCGTCGCTCACCCGCTCACGCCGGTCGGGAGGGGTCCGGCGAGCAGGCTCGCTCGCGGGGGAGATCTCGGGGGTGGGACTCACTCCGGCAGGCTAACCAATCCGGCTACCGATGGCGCCTCACGGCAGGGCGAGGCGGAAGATCTTGGCCCAGGTCGAGCCGATCTGCCTCCACATGGGACCGGTGTTGTAGGGCAGGCCGTAGCGCTCGCAGAGCTCGCGTACCTTCGGTGCCACCTCGGCATACCGGTTCGAGGGAAGGTCGGGGAAGAGGTGGTGCTCCACCTGGTGCGAGAGGTTGCCCGTCATGAGGTGCAGGGCCTTGCTCCCGGAGATGTTGGCCGAGCCGATCATCTGCCGGACGTACCAGTCCCCTCTGGTCTCCCCGTCGATCATCTCCTCGGTGAACGTGTCGGCGCCCTCGGGGAAGTGGCCGCAGAAGATCACCGCGTGGGCCCAGATGTTGCGGACGGCGTTGGCGGTCAGCGTGCCGACGAGCGCGGGGACCGCCGAGCCGGTCAGGGCCGCGACGGCGGGGGTGGCGACGTAGTCCTTGGAGAACTGGCGCAGCACCTTGACGCCCATGGCCTTGAGGTCGCGCACGAAGTCGGCCCTGGGCTTGGTGCCGTTGATGACCTCGTCGACCTCGAGGTCGTAGATCGCGATGCCCCACTCGAAGACCGGCGCAAGCAGCGCGTTGTAGAGCGGGTTGCCGAGGTTGAACGGCTTCCACGGCTGGTCGGCGCTGACCCGCAGCATGGTGTAGCCCACGTCGCGGTCCTTGCCCACGACGTTGGTCCACGTGTGGTGGATGTCGTTGTGGGTGTGCTTCCACGACGCGGCCGGTGTGACGAAGTCCCACTCCCAGGTCGTCGAGTGGATGTCCGGGTCGCGCATCCAGTCCCACTGGCCGTGCAGGACGTTGTGCCCGATCTCCATGTTCTCCAGGATCTTCGCGACGGAGAGCATGCCCGTGCCGGCGACCCAGGCGACGGGGCTGACGGAGAAGACGAGGGCGGCGCGCCCGCCGAGCTCGAGCGTCCGCTGTGCCTTGATCACCCGGCGGATGTATGCCGCGTCCTTGGCGCCGCGGCCGGCGATGACGGCGTCGCGGATGGCGTCGAGCTCACGGCCGAGCTCGGCGACCTGTTCGTCGCTGAGGTGGGCGGCCGCCGGCGGGCGGACCGTCGGATGGCCCTCGGCGGCGAGGACCGAGCGGCGGCGCTCGGCCGTGGGCTTGGTCGGCGCGGCGGCGCGGGTGGCCTCGTTGCGGTCGACTGTCTCGTTGGAGGTCGTGCTCGGCGCCCTGGTCAGGGTGGCGGTCATGGTCGTTGCCCTCAGATCTCGAGGTGGACGGGCCCTGCGGCTGCAGAGACACAGGTCTGGATGAGCTGGCCCGCGTCGCCGTGGACCTCGCCGGTGCGCAGGTCGCGCACCTGGCCGGCCAGCAACGGGGTGACGCAGCTGTGGCAGATGCCCATGCGGCATCCGCTGGGCATGACGACGCCGGCGGCCTCGCCTGCCTCGAGGAGGGAGGTGTCGCCGTCGGCGTCCATCTCCTTGTCGGACTTCTCGAAGGTGACGAGCCCGCCCGCGCCGCCCGCGCCGGGCAGGAGGACGGGTGCGAAGCGCTCGACGACGAGCTGCTGTGGGACCTCGGCCGAGCGCCAGAGGCCGGTGGCGGCGTCGAGCATGTCGGCGGGACCGCAGACGTATGCCGCCCGGCCACGCCAGTCGGCGCACGTCTCGTCGAGGTCGCTCGTCGAGGTGAGGTCGATGCGACCGCGCTCGCCGGTGAGCCAGTGGACGACACGCAGGCCGGGGAACTCGTCGGTCAGCTGGTGCAGCTCGTCGCGGAAGAGGGCGTCCGCCTTCGTGCGCGAGGAGTGGATGAGGACGACGTCGGCGTCGGGCCGGCGGTGGACGAGGGTGCGGATCATCGACATCACGGGGGTGAGGCCGCTGCCCGCGGTGAGCATCAGCAACGGCCGGGGGTGCTCGGGGAGCACGAAGTCGCCCTGCGGCGCGGCGAGGAAGAGCACGTCTCCTGGCACGGTGTCGCGCACGAGCGCCTCGGACACCGCTCCGATCGCCGTGACGGTGATCGCGGGATCCTCACCGGCCGCCGTCGTCAGGGAGTAGGAGCGCCACTGCCGCACGCCGTTGATCTCCACGCCGATGCGGGCCCACTGGCCGGCCTGGTGCGCCTGCCAACCCCGGCCGGGGCGGAAGTGGATCGTCGCCGACTCGGCGGTCTCGGGCACCACGGCCGTGACGATCCCGCGCATCTGTCGCGACGAGCTGAGGGGGTTGACCAGCCACAGGAAGTCCTCCGGCTCGCGCGGCGTCGTGAAGACCGATGCGACGCGTGTGAGCGGACGGAACGTGGGCATGTATCAACCGTGACATCCGCGGGGTCTCGGTGTCTCGTCTGACGGCATACGATGTGGAGCAGGAAACTATCCCGCTGCGACAAAGAGCTAGGCCATTGCATGATCCAGGTCACCAACGACCCCCCGTGGTTGGCACTTCCCGCTGAAATCAACGAGCTGCTTCGGCCGGTGGTTCCCGACGTGGTGGAGGAGATCATCGCCGCCATCCCGCTCGCGGTGCCGGCATACGCGAGGCCCCTCGAGGGCAGCTTCGGGCAGAACGTGCGGCGCGGCGTCGAGATCGCCCTCGACCGGTTCTTCGACCTGCCCGGCACCGACAGCCCGGCTCTCTCCCCCGACAGCAGGCGGGTGTATGCCGGGCTGGGCCGCGGTGAGGTCCGGGAGGGCCGCACGCTGGAGGGTCTGCTCGCCGCCTACCGAGCGGGGGCGCGGGTGACGCTGCGGCGGCTGTCGCGCAGCGCGCTGGAGCACGGCATGGGGACTGACGTGCTGGTAGCGCTCGGGGAGTCGGTGCTGGCGTACATCGAAGAGCTGTCGGCGGCGAGCGCGGAGGGGTTCGCGTTCGAGCAGTCCGAGCGCGCCGGAGAGGTCGGTCGGCGGCGGGTGCAGCTGCTCGAGCTGCTCCTCGACGGCCGGGCGGATGAGGCGGCGATCCAACAGCTGGCCGTGCTCGCGGGATGGGTCCAGCCCTCCGCCCTCGCCGCCGTGACGATGTCCCACGAGGGGGCTTCGGACGTGGGGTTCCAGCTGGGGCAGCGCGCCCTCTCCATGGCTCGCGCCACGGACGCCGTCGCCCTGGTGCCCGCGCCGCAGAGCGAGAAGGACCGGCGTGACCTGGAGCGGGCGCTTCGTGGGCGGGCCGCCGTGATCGGTCCCGCCCGGAACTGGCGCCAGGTGCCGGAGTCGCTGCGCCTCGCGACGCTGGCCGCGAGTGCGATGTCTGGCCGAGCCGTCAAGGACGCCCCACCCGTCTGGGTCGAGGAGCACCTCGCCGACCTCGTCCTCGGGGCCGAGCCGCAGGCGCTGAGCAGCCTCGCCGAGCGGCGGCTGGCGCCGTTTGCCGGGCTACGCGACACACAGCGCGATCGGCTCGCTCTGACACTGCTCTCCTGGCTGCAGCACTGGGGCCAGCGCGCTCGGATCGCCAAGGAGCTGAGCATCCACCCGCAGACGGTCGGCTACCGGCTCAACCAGCTCAAGGAGCTCTTCGGGGACGACCTCGACGACCCGCAGGTGCGGTTCGAGCTCGAGCTCGTCCTGCGCGCCGGCCACGCCTGACCGCTCATCACGAGATTGCGGCCCCATCAGCCGGGTCCGCCGCCTGTTCGGAGTCGAGGGCCCTCGACCCGCTTGCACCCATGCTCCCCGCGCCGATGCCGTGGTGGGCGGACGTCTCGACAACACCGTCCCAGCTCATGGCTCCCCCTGCTCCGCCGGCGAAGCGTTCACACCGCGGATCGCTCAGCGGTCTCTCGCGGCGTCCGGAGCCGCTCGGCGAGTGTTCACGCAACGATCCGGCTGGTCTGGCTCGCCCGGACGGCGTGACACAATTGCACGCCGGTGGACTGCAGGAGACTGCGGCTTCTGCCCGCCCTCGTAGCTCAGGGGATAGAGCACCGCTCTCCTAAAGCGGGTGTCGCAAGTTCGAATCTTGCCGGGGGCACCACCACATTTCCGCAGGT
>JAABUN010008383.1_pt1 | contig 10592 bp, 7 predicted proteins | sample 5559311 | NCBI WGS metagenome assembly JAABUN01 (sample SAMN10711877, study PRJNA513370) | rock metagenome | isolation source: Antarctica rocks | place: Antarctica: Victoria Land, Siegfried Peak sud
ACACGCAGGAGGACGGCACCGTCTCCGTCCGCCTGACTCACGAGCCGCACCCCGGACACGCGATCGTCGTCGTCCGGGACACCGGCATCGGCATCCCGGCGGATGACCTGCCTCGCCTCTTCGAGTCGTTCCACCGCGCGTCCAACGCGAACCAGGCGCTGCCCGGGGCCGGCGTCGGCCTCTCCGTCGCCAAGCGGACGTTCGACGCCCATCACGGGAGTATCACCATCGAGTCGAGCCTGGGTGTCGGAACGATCGTCGCCATCACGCTACCGGTGCTGAATCACGCTGCCGTAGGCTGATGTGCTGAGCACGCCACGGAAGGATTAGCCATGAAGCGCGCCGAGAACGACATCCCTGTCCGTCAGCTGGACCTGGACACCCTCCTGCCCTACCTCGACCTACACCTCGTCGGCGCCACGAACGGCATCCGCCTGTTCGACGCGGCGCGCCTCTCGTGGGCAGGGACACCGTACGAGGACGACTTCGCCCGCCTGCGGCAGGAGATCAGCGAGGAGCGCGCGTTCCTGAAGAAGCTGTTGAAGGGACTGGGACATCGGCCGGGTGTCCTCACTATGGTGTTCGCCCGTGTCACGTCCGTCGTCGCGCAGTTCAATCCCCTCAATCCGATGCGCCGGAAGGAGAGTGCCGGGGCCCAGCTGGAACTCGAGGCCCTGCAGTCGCTGCTCAAGGGCAAGGAGGCGCTGTGGTCCACGCTCCTCGCCATCTCCCCGGACGCCCCGGTGGCCGCGGGGAACGCCCTCCTCGACCGGGCCGCCCTCGAGCGACTCCTCGAGTCGTCCAAGCGTCAGCAGGACACGGTGGCCCGCGTCATGACGCTCACCGCGTCGGCCCGCTTCCTGCGGGACTAGGCCCGCAGGGGCCGGCGTCACTCCCCGTCGGGCTCCTCGTACTTGGGGAACACCGGGGTCGGTGCGGGCAGGGCCGTCCCGGATTCGATCCACTTCTCCAGCGCGCTGAAGAGGCGCCCGGCGTCGTCGTCGACCGTCCCCTGCCCGAGGGCCGTGAGGATCTGCCCTGCACCCGCCGGCATGACCGGCTGGGCGAGGATCGCCACCACCCGGAGCACCTCCAGCGTGACGTAGAGGACCGTGTTCATGCGGTCGGGGTCGGTCTTCCGGAGCACCCACGGCTGCTGGTCCGCGAAGTACGCGTTCGTGTCGCCGAGCACGGTCCACACGGCCTCGAGCGCCCGGGAGAACTCCTGCCGGCCGTACGCTGCGCGGCTCGCCTCGAGCAGGGCGTGCGCCTGGTCGAGGATCGCCCTGTCCGCGGGGGCGTACTCCCCCGGCTGCGGCACGGCGCCGTCGCAGTTCTTGGCGACCATCGACAGCGAGCGCTGCGCCAGGTTCCCGAAGTTGTTCGCGAGATCGGAGTTCATCCGGCCCACGACGGCCTCGTGGCTGTAGGAGCCGTCCGCGCCGAAGGGGACCTCGCGCAGGAGGAAGAAGCGCACCTGGTCGAGGCCGTACTGGTTCACCCAGTCCGCGGGCGCCACCGTGTTGCCGAGTGACTTCGACATCTTGACGCCGCGGTTGTGCAGGAAACCGTGGATCATCACGCGCCTGGGTATCTCGAGCCCCGCCGACATGAGGAAGGCGGGCCAGTAGATGGCGTGGAAGCGGGAGATGTCCTTGCCGATCACGTGGACGTCGGCCGGCCAGAACCGGCGGAAGCGCTCCGAGTCCGTGTCGGGGAAGCCGACGCCGGTCAGGTAGTTGGTGAGCGCATCGACCCAGACGTACATGACGTGGCGGTCGTTGCCGGGCACGGGGACGCCCCAGTCGAAGGTGGTGCGGCTGATCGAGAGGTCCTCGAGTCCGCGCCGGACGAAGGAGATGACCTCGTTGAACCGTGGCTGGGGCGCGCCGAAATCCGGCTGTGCCTCGTAGAGGTCGAGCAGCTTCTGCTGGTAGGCCGAGAGCCGGAAGAAGTAGCTCTCCTCCTCGGTCCAGGTGACCTCGGTGTCGGTCTCCTTCGCGTACCGCACGCCGTCCTCGCGGACCTCCGTCTCATCCTCGGGCCAGAACGCCTCGTCCCGCACGGAGTACCAGCCGGCGTACTTGTCGAGGTAGATGTCGCCGTTCGCCTCCATCCGCTTCCAGATCTCGGTCGCGGCGGCGTAGTGATCCTCGTCCGTGGTCCGGATGAAGCGGTCGTAGGAGGTGCCGACGACGTCGTTCATGTCACGGAAGGCCAGCGCGTTGCGCGTCGCCAGGGCGCGGACCGGGATGCCCTCGCGGTCCGCCGCCTGCTGCATCTTCAGGCCGTGCTCGTCGGTCCCCGTCAGGTACATGACCTCGAAGCCGTCGAGTCGCTTGAAGCGTGCCATGGCGTCGGCCGCGATCGTCTCGTAGGCGTGCCCGATGTGCGGCATGCCGTTCGGGTAGGAGATGGCCGTGGTGATGTAGAACGGGGGCTTTGCGCCAGCTGCGGGATTCACCCTATGAAATTACCCCGGTCTGAGCGCGTTTGCCCAAGCGCGAGCGTCAGGCCCGCCCGACGGCGTCGAACCCGAGTACCGCGTGGACGCCCCACGTCTGGTTGGCGATCTGCGTGACGCGAAGGTCGACGACGGAGCTGGCGAGGACCAGCGCGGCCTTCCGCTCCAGCCCGTGGAGCTCCTGGAGCCAGGTGAGCATGGCACCCAGCGCGCCCGCCGTCGCCCGGTTGAGGTCGGCGTCGAAGCCGAAGGTGATGCGCGCCGTGGGCGTGACGGCGTGGATGCCGTCGAGGGGCGCGTCCCGGACGATGTCGATGGTGGCCGTCGTCGTCATGCCGCACTCGATCGCCGTACCGCCCACCTCGCCGTCGCCCTGCGCCGCGTGCCCGTCGCCGAGGTGCAGCAGCACGCCGGGCACCGTGACCGGCAGGAAGAGCGTGGACCCCGCCGTCAGTTCACGGCAGTCGATGTTGCCGCCCCCGGCCGGGCGCGGCGGCGTCGTCGAATGCTCACCCGGCTCGACGGGCGGGAGCCCGATGACCCCGAGAAACGGGGACAGCCTGACGACATGCCCGTACTGGTCCGTCGCTGTCCCGGCTGCCCGGTCGAGGTCCCACAGCAGCCACGCGGGATCGGTGCCCTCGAGGCCCAGGCTGCGCATGAAGGCGTCGTCACGGCGCCCTGCGGCGGTCCAGCCCCAGTCCGCGGTCTCGAGGGACTCGAAATGGACGGCCAGGACGTCCCCCGGTAGCGCGCCGGCCACCTCGATCGGTCCCGTCAAGGCATGCCCCCGCCGGTCGGGGAACCGGTACGGGGTCCGCGCTCCGGGCGACGGCTGCCGCTCGAGGTGTCCCCATGCGTCGAGGGACTCGACCACGACGCGGTCACCCGGATGGATCCGCAGCACGGGCGGGGTGTCCCGTGAGAGGACCTGCGTCGCGGTCGACTGCTCGGCGGGGAGGCGGTGCGTGGTCATCTGTGTCCTTTCGTCGGGGCTGTCGGTCGTGTCAGCTCGGCCGCGCTCAGTCCTGGAGGTCGACTTCCCGCGCCACGGTCGCGCCGATCTCCGTGCGGATGGCGTCCAGGACCTCCTGCGGCACCGAGCTGTCCACGGTCAGCAGGGACAGCGCCTGGCCGCCCTCCTTGTTCCGTGCCACCTGCATGCCTGCGATGTTGATGCCCCGCTCCCCGAGGAGTCGGCCGAGCGCACCGATGACGCCGGGCCGGTCGGTGTAGAGCAGGACGAGGAGGTGCTCGCTGATCGGGATCTCGAGCTCGTAGCCGTTGACGCCAACGAGCTTCTCGACCTGCTTGGGTCCGGTCAGGGTCCCGGCGACCGAGATCTGGCTGCCGTCGGACAGCGCGCCGCGCAGGCGGAGCACGTTGCGGTACTGGTCGGACTCGGGCGTGGTGATGAGCCGCGACGTGACGCCGCGCTGCTCGGCGAGGACGGGCGCGTTGACGTAGGACACCTGCTCGGAGACCACGTCGGTGAACACGCCCTTGAGGGCGGCGAGCTCGAGGGCCTTGACGTCGAGGGATGCGATCTCGCCGGCGACCTCGATGTCGATCTGCGTCAGCGAATCGTGCGTCAGCGCGGTGAAGATGCGGCCGAGCTTCTCCATGAGCGGGATACCAGGCCGGACGGCGGGATCGATGATGCCACCGGCGACATTGACCGCGTCGGGCACGAGCTCCCCTGCGAGGGCGAGCCGCACGGACTTCGCCACCGAGATGCCGGCCTTCTCCTGGGCCTCGTCGGTCGACGCGCCGAGGTGCGGGGTGACCACGACGCTGTCGTGCGCGAAGAACGGGAGGCCGGTGCTCGGCTCCTGCACGAAGACGTCCATGCCGGCCCCCGCGATCCGGCCCTGCTCGAGCGCGGTCTGCAGCGCTTCCTCGTCGACGAGGCCGCCGCGGGCCACGTTGACGACATAGGCGGTCTCCTTCATGAGCGCGAACGCGTCGGCGCCGAGCATCCCGACGGTCTCGGGGGTCTTCGGCATGTGGATGGTGACGAAGTCCGATTCGCGGAGCAGTTCGTCGAAGGAGACGAGGCGGACGCCGAGCTGGGCGGCCCGCGCCGAGGTGACGTAGGGGTCGTAGGCGAGGATCTGCGTGCCGAAGCCCTGGAGCCGGGCGGCCACGAGCGCCCCGATACGGCCGAGGCCGATGATGCCGATGTTCTTCTCGTAGAGCTCGGTGCCCGAGTACTTCGAACGCTTCCACTCCCCCGCCTTCAGGGCGGCGCTGGCCTGCGGGATATTCCGCGCGAGGCTCAGGATGTGGCCCACGGTGAGTTCGGCGGCCGAGATGATGTTCGACGTCGGCGCGTTGACCACCATGACGCCGGCCTGGGTCGCGGCCTTGATGTCGACGTTGTCGAGGCCCACGCCCGCGCGTGCGATGACCTTCAGCTTCGGTGCCGCTTTGATGGCTTCCTCGTCCATCTGCGTCGCCGATCGCACCAGGACGGCGTCGGCGTCGGCCAGTGCACCCAGGAGCTGGGAGCGGTCGGCGCCGTCCGTGCTGCGGATCTCGAAGTCGGGGCCGAGTGCTTCGACGGTAGCGGGTGAGAGTACCTCGGCGAGGAGGACGACGGGCTTGGGGGTCACGGGACATTCCTTCGGGAGGGGATCAGGTGGGATCAGGCGGGACCGGGTTACAATCCGGCGGCGGCCCGGGGCCGGACGGGCCGGACACAGGTCCGGCAGGACACCTGCTCAGCGCTGAGCGTCGAACACGTGTCCTGCCGGAGGGAGGGACGTCGCTAGCGCGCGACGGAGCCCTCCGTGTAATCGTCATTCGTCTTGATCCACGAGAAGAGCTTGCGGAGCTCGCGGCCCGTGCTCTCGATCGGGTGGTCCTCACCCTTCTTGCGCAGCGCGGTGAACTCGGGTGCTCCGGCGTCCTGGTCATCGATGAAGCGCTTGGCGAAGGCGCCGTTCTGGATGTCCGCGAGGACGGCCTTCATATTCTCCTTCACCTCGGGCGTGATGACGCGGGGACCGGAGACGTAGTCACCGTACTCGGCCGTGTCGGACACGCTCCAGCGCTGCTTCGCGATGCCGCCCTCGACCATGAGGTCGACGATGAGCTTGAGCTCGTGCAGCACCTCGAAGTAGGCGACCTCGGGCTTGTAGCCCGCCTCGGTCAACGTCTCGAAACCGTACTGGATGAGCTGCGACGCCCCGCCGCAGAGCACGGCCTGCTCGCCGAAGAGATCCGTCTCGGTCTCCTCGGTGAAGGTGGTCTCGATGACGCCGGCGCGGGTGCCGCCGATTGCCTTCGCGTAGGACAGGGCGAGGTCGCGGGCCGTGCCCGAGGCATCCTGCTCGACGGCGATGAGATCGGGGACGCCGCGTCCGGCCTCGAACTCGCGGCGGACGATGTGCCCGGGTCCCTTGGGTGCCACGAGGGCGACGTCGACGTCGGACGGCGGCTGGATGTAGCCGTAGCGGATGTTGAAGCCGTGGCCGAAGAACAGGGCGTCGCCGGCCTGCAGGTTCGGGGCGATGTCGTCCTTGTACACGTGGCGCTGCACCTGGTCGGGGGTGAGCACCATGATGAGGTCCGCCTCGGCGGTCGCCTCGGCCACCGAGAGCACCCGGAGGCCCTCGGCCTCGGCCTTGGCGCGCGACGCCGATCCTTCCTTCAACCCGACGCGCACGTCCACGCCGGAGTCCCGCAGGCTCAGCGCGTGGGCGTGGCCCTGGCTGCCGTAGCCGATGACGGCCACGGCGCGTCCCTGGATGATCGAAAGGTCTGCATCGTCGTCATAGAACAACTCGGTCACGGGCGTTTCTCCTTGAGGTGGTTGGTGCTGGAAAGGTCTCTGGATGGGGGCGCGCTAGGCGCTGCGCAGGGCGCGGTCGCTCATCGACTTGGCGCCCCGGCCGATCGCGAGGGTGCCCGACTGGACGATCTCGCGGATACCGAAGGGCTCGAGCACGGACAGGAGCGCCGAGAGCTTATCGGGGGTGCCCGTGGCCTCGATGATCAGTGAGTCGATCGCGACGTCGACGACGGACGCGCGGAACAGGTCCGCGGCCTGGGTCACCTGCAGACGCGTCGCGGCGTCTGCCCTGACCTTGATCAGGACATGATCGCGCTGCACCGACTGCTCGGTGGTCAGTTCGACGATCTTGATGACGTTGATGAGTTTGTTCAGCTGCTTGGTGACCTGCTCGAGGAGGTCTCCCTCGGCTTCCACCACCACGGTGATGCGGGACATGCCCGCGACCTCGGTCGGTCCGACCGCCAGCGAATTGATGTTGAATGCGCGCCTGGCGAAGAGGCTGGCGACGCGGGTCAGGACACCGGGCACGTCCTGGACGAGCACGGAAAGGGTGTGTCGGGTCATGGTCAGTCCTCCTGTTCCCACGTCGGGGTCATGTTGCGGGCGATCTGGATGAGATCGTTGCTGACACCCGAGGGGACCATCGGCCACACCATGGAGTCCCGGCTGACGACGAAGTCGACGACCACGGGACGATCGTTGATGGCGAGGGCCTGCTGAATGGTCGCATCGATGTCCTCGTCGCGTTCGCAGCGCAGACCGACGCAGCCGTAGGCGTCGGCGAGCTTCACGAAGTCGGGGACGCGGACGGTGTCGTGGCCCGTGTTGAGATCGGTGTTGGAGTAGCGGCCCTCGTAGAAGAGGGTCTGCCACTGCCGCACCATGCCGAGCGACGAGTTGTTGATGATCGCGACCTTGATGGGGATGTTGTTGATCACGCAGGTCGCGAGCTCCTGGTTGGTCATCTGGAAGCAGCCGTCGCCGTCGATCGCCCAGACCACGCGGTCCGGGTTGCCCACCTTGGCGCCCATCGCGGCCGGCACGGAGTACCCCATGGTGCCGAGGCCGCCCGAGTTCAGCCAGGCGTGCGGCCGCTCGTACCGGATGAACTGCGCGGCCCACATCTGGTGCTGTCCGACGCCGGAGACGAAGACCCCCTCGGGGCCGGTCAACTCGCCGATCCGTTTGATGACCTGCTGCGGTGCCGACAGGCCGTCGTCGGGTTGGGTGAACCCGACCGGGTAGGTCTCGCGGAGGTGGTTGATGGTCTTCCACCAGGCAGAGATGTCGGGGCACCCCTGCGCCTCGAACGCATCGCGGAGGGCCGCGGTGAGTTCGGGGATGATCTCCTTGACGGACCCGACGATCGGCACGTCCGCGGTGCGGTTCTTGGAGATCTCGGCGGGATCGATGTCCGCATGGATCACCCTGGCATTCGGGGCGAAGCTGGACAGCACGCCCGTCACGCGGTCGTCGAAACGCGCGCCGAGGGTGATGAGGAGATCCGCCTGCTGCAGGGCCGTCACAGCCGAGACGGAGCCGTGCATACCCGGCATGCCGACGTGCTGCTGGTGGGAGTCCGGGAAGACGCCGCGGGCCATCAGGGTGGTCACCACCGGGGCGCCGACCAGCTCGGCGAGCTCCTTCAGTTCCTCCGAGGCGTGGCCCTTGACGACGCCGCCGCCCACATAGAACACAGGACGCTGCGCTGTGGTGATCAGGCGTGCGGCCTCGCGGACCTGCTTCGAGTGCCCGCGGACCACGGGCCGGTAGCCGGGGATGTCGACCTTGGGCGGCCAGGCGAAGGTCATCACCGACTGCTGGGCGTCCTTGGCGACGTCGACCAGCACGGGCCCCGGCCGCCCGGTCGTTGCGATGTGGAAGGCCTCGGCGAGGACGCGAGGGATGTCCTTCGCGTCGGTGACGAGGTAGGAGTGCTTGGTGATCGGCATCGTGATGCCGACGATGTCCGCTTCCTGGAAGGCATCAGAGCCGATGAAGGCGCTGGAGACCTGGCCGGTGATGGCGACCATCGGCACGGAGTCCATGTGGGCATCGGCGATGGCCGTGACGAGGTTCGTGGCGCCGGGACCCGACGTCACGATGCAGACGCCCGGACGGCCGGTGACCATCGCGTAGCCCTGCGCCGCGTGGCCCGCGCCCTGCTCGTGCCGCACGAGGATGTGACGGAGCTTCGTGGAGGCCAGGAGCGGATCGTAGGTGGGAAGGATCGCGCCGCCGGGAAGGCCGAAGACGTCATCGACACCGAGTTCCTCGAGGGACCGGACGATCGCCGCGGAGCCGAGCATCTCGGTGGGGGTGACGACGCGGTTGGGTCCGCGGACGGCGCTCGCCGGGACGACGGGCGACGCCTCACGCGCGGGAAACGCTGGTGCTGCGGGAGGTGCTGGCCTTGCTGCCAGCAGCGCTGGGCTGATGGGCGATCCCTTGGACATCTGGAACTTCCTTCGGAACGGTCGCTGCACTGCTGCAGCTATGACTGCGGACTGACTTCCGCACGCCTCTTCTGTGCCGACAGGTTGTGTCAACAAAAAAAACCCCTCAGCCTTGTCGGGCTCTGCGAGGGGTTGCGCGTGACTGCAGTCGTCTGTACGACGGGCTTCAGGCCACGCGCTGTCTAAGAATGACGACTACGGGTTCGAGCTGCATACCTGTAGTTTCCACGCCCCCGCAAGAGGGTGTCAACTGGGCCCCTCTGCATCTCACTCTATGGACAGGACGTCCGGTTAGTGGACGTTAACCCTGCGAGAACTCATTGCTGGGCGGGTCGGCCCGGCCGGGGCGTGGAACGGGGGCCTTCGTGCTCCCCGTCGCTTCCGGTGCGGGCAGAGACGCTTCCGCCGTCACTCCCTACTTCCGCCGTCGTTCCCGACTATCGCAGCAGAACGCGACCAACGCAGACGCTTTACCCGCCGCGCTGGTCCGATTCAGGTGCGGAGGTCGCTTCCTGGTGCGGGTGTCGTGGCTCCCGGGGCACGAGACGGACAGCCCGACGCCGAGCGCCCGACGCCGGCTTCCTCGCTAGCCGCAGTACGCCCCAGTAGACGCCGAGTGGACGAGCTTGGCGTACTTGCCGAGCACGCCCCTGGTGTAGCGGGCGGGGAGCGGCTCCCACCCGACCCGGCGCCCCTCGAGCTCTCCCTCGTCCACGAGCAGGTCGAAGCTCTTGGCCGCGATGTCGACGCGGATCAGGTCGCCGTCGCGCACGAAGGCGATCGGACCGCCGTCGGCGGCCTCCGGGGCCACATGACCGATGCACAGGCCGGTGGTGCCGCCCGAGAAGCGGCCGTCCGTCAGGAGGAGCACATCCTTGCCGAGGCCGGCACCCTTGATGGCGCCGGTGATGGCGAGCATCTCGCGCATGCCGGGGCCGCCCTTCGGACCCTCGTACCGAATCACGACGACGTCGCCCGCGTGGATCTCACCGGCGTCGAGCGCGTCCAGGGCGCCCTGCTCGCGCTCGAAGACCCGGGCGGTGCCCTCGAAGACGTCGGCGTCGAAGCCGGCGCTCTTCACGACGGCGCCCTCGGGGGCGAGGGATCCGTGCAGGATGGTGATGCCGCCGGTCTTGTGCAGCGGGTTGTCGAGCGCGCGGAGGATCTTGCCGTCGAGGTCCGGCGGGTCGATCTCCGCGAGGTTCTCCGCGACCGTCCTGCCCGTGACGGTGAGGCAATCGCCGTGGATGAGTCCGGCGTCGAGCAGGGCCTTCATGATCACGGGCACGCCGCCCACCTTGTCGACGTCGAACATGACGTAGCGGCCGAACGGCTTGAGGTCGCCGAGGTGCGGGATGCGGTCGCCGATCCGGGTGAAGTCGTCGAGCGTCAGTTCTACCTCGGCCTCGCGGGCGATGGCCAGCAGGTGCAGGACGGCGTTCGTGGACCCGCCGAAGGCCATGGTCACCGCGATCGCGTTCTCGAACGCCTCCTTGGTCATGATGTCGCGGGCCGTGATGCCGAGGCGCAGCAGGTTCACGACGGCCTCGCCGGACTTCCGCGCGTACATGTCACGGCGGCGATCGGCCGACGGCGGCGCCGCCGAACCGGGGAGCGACATCCCGAGGGCCTCGCCGATGCACGCCATGGTGTTGGCGGTGTACATGCCGCCGCACGCGCCCTCGCCGGGGCAGATGGCGCGTTCGATGCTGTCGAGGTCCTTCAGGCTCATCTTGCCTGCGGCACAGGCACCGACCGCCTCGAAGGCGTCGATGAGGGTGACCTCCTTCTCCGTGCCGTCCTCGAGCTTCGCGAACCCGGGCATGATGGTGCCGGCGTAGAGGAAGACGGAGGCGAGGTCGAGGCGGGCCGC
>JAABUN010008384.1_pt1 | contig 10591 bp, 9 predicted proteins | sample 5559311 | NCBI WGS metagenome assembly JAABUN01 (sample SAMN10711877, study PRJNA513370) | rock metagenome | isolation source: Antarctica rocks | place: Antarctica: Victoria Land, Siegfried Peak sud
GGACAGTCACGTGCACACCCAGTGGTCATGGGACGCAGCCCGCGGGTCGATGGAGCACTCCTGCGCCCGGGCCGTCGAGCTCGGTCTGCCGGCTATCGCGTTCACCGAGCACGTCGACCACACGGTCTGGACGTCGACCGGGAGGCCATCGCCGGGAACGAGCACCTCCTGTCATTCACGTCCCCGGACGGACGCGTCACGCCGACGACCTTCGACGCGCATGGGTACCTCGAGGACGTCGAACGCTGCCGCGGCCTGTTCCCCGACCTGCGGATCCTGAGCGGTCTCGAGCTGGGCGAACCACACCTGCACCACGAAGCGGTGGCAAAGGTGCTTGCCGCCGGACCGTTCGACCGGGTACTGGGCTCGCTGCACTGCCTGCCCGACGCCGACGGGTTCACCGAGCCAGGTGAGCTCTTCGGGCGCCGGGCCGCAGCCGAGGTCCTGCGCGAGTACCTCGCAGACGTGGCCCGCATGGTAGCCACCGATGAGACGTTCTCTGTGCTCGCCCACGTCGACTACCCCGTGCGCTCCTGGCCCGAAGGCGAGGTCGGGCCATTCGACCCGAAGAACTTCGAGGCGGAGATCCGGCACGCGCTCGGTGCGACCGCGGCGGCGGGCAAAGCGCTCGAGATCAACACAGTCGTCCCCCTGCAGGCGACGATCCTGAGGTGGTGGCATGACGTCGGCGGCGACGCCGTGACCTTCGGCAGCGACGCCCACGATCCCACCGCGGTCGCGCGCCGCTTCCGCGAGGCCGCCCACATGGCCGAGGCCCACGGCTTCCGGCCCGGCCGCGACCCCCACGGCCTCTGGACCCGCGTCGACTGAGCCACACCCATAAGCCGTACTGCGCCGACAGCTGCACCACCCTGGGTACCACCGTGATCATCGGTGAAGGGGCAGGCGTCTGTACCAGTTCGAACGTCCGCTCGTGCCGCTGTCGGCGCGGGACCCGGCTGACCTACCGCGGACAGTGCCCATGACTCGGCACGGGTGCACGTGGGATTGCTCGGTCACTGCCGTTCGATCGGGTGACATCGCCGGGCAGGAGCCGACTCGTGGTCAATCTCTTCCAGCCGCAGCTTCCCCGCCCAGAGCCTTTAGTGCGGTGGAGACCTTCATGAACAGCCTTAAGTCGGCCTCGTCAGGCTGACCCCGGCCGGTCGGGATGAGGTCATGTCCGGCGTAAAAGTCAAGGAGACCGGCGTGCTCGGCATCGACGACGATGACCTTGCCGCCGCCGGAATCGGCAACGGAGACGATGACGTCTAGTGCGGCAACCAGCAGCCCACTCCCCCACGTGCGCTCGCGGTCGCCCTGCAGTTCGGTGCTGAGCGCCAACTTGGCCAGTAGCCAGCCAGGCACCACACGCGGCGCGCCGCGTTGGAGAGACCTTGGCAGTTCGTGCCGCACCACCTGAGTTGGGCTGACCGCGAAGTAGCCCATCACGCGGGGCTGGTCGTTCGGACCGCGCTGGACCAGGGCGTAGACCGCGCACGTCCCAGCCGAGATGGCCGCGACGGCGGACTCCCTTAGCCAGTGGTTGTACTTCTCATCGCCGCAGTCGAGGGCCTCCAGGTCGTAGATCCCGGGGGCCAACTGCTCGACATTGAGCGCCGCTTCGTTCAGCGCTTGATGAGCCTGGGCAGTTTCGCCGCGGCGGCAAGGTGCGGCGCGGAGTCCGGCACGTCGAGGGACGCCATCATCGAGTCGAAGATCTCGGGTGCCATCAAGGTCAAGTCAGCCCGTGCGATGACACGCTGAGCCTCCCTGCGCGCAACTTCCGACACGAACGCCGACTTTGTGACGTGCAGCAGTTCGGCAGCCTCGGTGATGAGCTCGTCGGTGGCCTCGTCAATACGCGCCTCAAGGCGCCGTGTTTTCATCATCGTCATTATCGTCATCCTCCTCGCTGTGCCAAGCGCACGGCACTTGTACGGCAGGTCGAGTCAGCTGTTCGGGCAGCAGCCAACATACGCACCTGCCGCGTGGAGGACGGCTACGCTCGTCCGCCTCTGCCGCGGAGGGGCAGCTCGCCGGCTCTCCGAAAACCGCCCAGCGGATTCGGGATCTACCGTTCCGTCCCGCCCGCGGGACCTCGACCACGAAGTATGCTGCCGACATGCCGCCAGACGCCCTGTCGCGTACCCCGTAGTCGCAGTTTCGCGGCCAGTCCTCGGCCACCACCCGCACGAGATCGAAGCGGAAGCCACGTACTGCTGGCGCGTGTCTCGCAACTCTAGTTTCTCGGCTGACGAACGTCGGCGTATCGGTGAAGAACCCCGTTTACCGTCACCAACGCGATCGGGGACTGGCTAGCTCACCCTTCGGGCCTTCATGATAGGCATAATAGACTTGACCTCCTGCGGGGGATGTCACGAAGAATTGGCTTGCTGATTTAGCAGGGCCGCGCGGCGAAGGGTCCGTCGGGCCCGGTCCGCGACGGGTACATCGATCATCCGTCCGTCCAGGGCGGTCGAGGCGGCACCACTGCGCTTCGCCTCCTCTAGGGCGGCCACAACCTGGCGGGCGTGGTCGATCTCCTCATCGGAGGGGGCAAAACCAGAGTTTAGAACCGGAACCTGGGCCGGGTGGATGCAAAATGCGCCCACGAACCCGAAGGCGCGAGAGCGACGGACGTCGCCTGCGAGTGCGTTCAGGTTGGTAAAGTTGGACAGACTGTTCAATAGGCCGTAGGGGGCGACTCCTGCTGCGCGGGCGGCCATAATGACCCGGCTGTGGGCCCAGGACAGGTCGACGTCTGGAGCGCCAGGCTCGACTTCCAGTTCCTTGGCTAGGTCTTCAACGCCCAGCGTCAGGGAAACGATGCGCGGTGAGGACTGGGCGATCTCCAGGACTTTCGCCAGGCCCAAGCATGTCTCGACCAGGACCTGCAGCTCGGTTGAGCCGCGCGCAACTCCGTTCTGAAGTTCCCGTTCCGCCATGAGGGCATCAATGATGCTTACCTCGAGGGCGGATTCCACCTTGGGAAGCACCAGTGCTGCTGGTTTCGCGGGCATGGCAGCGTCCAAGTCGGCGATCAGCACTTCAAAAGGCTTGTTGACCCGGACCGAGACGTAATGACTTTTTGATAGGAGGCGCACAGCGTTGAAGAGTGCGATCCGAGCCGCGTCGCGCTCCTGCGGGGGCACGCTGTCCTCCAGGTCGAGAATTATCGCGTCAGCGGCGGTACTGCCTGCCGTCGCGACGAACTTGGGCCGGTTGGCGGGCACGAAGAGCTGTGACCGTCGTGCTTGTGCCGTTTCTGTGGACAACGTTCCCTCACTATGGCGGTCGGTGAGCCGGTTTCAGTCGGGTAGCCCGGGTGGAGCCGTGACGCCAAGGTTGCGCAGCTGCCCGAGCTCTTCGGTTGAGAGGCCAAGGTCGTGGGCAAGCACTTCATCGGTGTGCTGGCCCACTACGGCGGGCCCGGGGGTGCCCACGGTGCAGTCTGCGGTTGCGAAGCGGGGGAAGACGTTTGCCATGGCGATCTGACCGAGTAGCGGATCGGGCACTCGCGTCACAGACTCGCGTGCCAGGACTTGCGGGTTGTGCAGCATGGTCTCCACAGTTTCCAGAGGACCAACGGCGCCGCCCATGTCGGTCAACTCCTCGATAGCCGTTTCCCGGCTGCGGGCGTGACACCAAGCGGAAATGTACTCATCGAGTTTGACCGCGTTGGTGACGCGGTCGGCGTTGGTAAGAAAGCGGGCATCCCGGACAAGGGCCGCTCCGCCGACGGTGCGTAGGATGCGCTCGGCGACAGGTTGGGTACTGCCCGAAAGCGCTAGCCATAGGCCGTCGCCGCATTCATAGCTGCCTCGGGGGGCGGTCGAGCCGATCCGGTTGCCGCTGCGCTGGTGCTCAACCCCGGTCTGGTCGTACTCGATGATGTTCAGCTCGATCAATTTGAGCGCCGCCTCATAAATCGCCAGGTCAATGCAGTCCCCTTCACCGGAGTGGTGTCTGCGCTCTACGGCAGCGAGAACGGCGGCAGCGCCCAAATGTCCGGCCAGAATGTCAGCCAGGGGAAATGCGGGCAGCAGTGGAGGGCGGTCCGCGAAACCGGATACCGCCGCTAGCCCGGTCATGGCCTCGGCGAGCGTCCCGAAGCCAGGCCGATCGCTGTACGGACCCGCCTGCCCGTATGCCGTCACGCGAAGTACCACCAGACGCGGCGACACGTGACGCAAGGCTGACGGCGCGAGTTCCCAACGCTCAAGGGTCCCGGGCCGATAGTTCTCGATTAGAATGTCGAATTGGGGAACCCATAGCCGCATGAGACTCTGGGCCTCGGGATGGTGCAGATCCAACGCCACGCTCCGCTTGTTGCGGCTCAGCGTCTTCCAATACAGACCCTCGCCGTCCTTTTGCGCGCCGAACCGCCTGACGTGATCACCAACACCTGGCCGTTCTACCTTGACGACGTCGGCGCCGTAGTCGGCCAGAAGCGACGCGGTCAATGGTGCGGCGATCATGGTGGAGAGGTCCAGCACCCGCAGCCCAGTAAGTGGGCCGGTGCCCGAAGGGTTGTCGGTCAACTTACCAACGCATTCGGTTTGCGGTGGCGGTTGGCGACCTCTGCGCGGTAGCTGCGGAGCTCCTCGGCGGTACGCATAATATGCTCGGTCATCATCTGCCTGGCCCGCTGCGGCGAGCGAAGGCGTATCGCCTCGGCTATAAGGAGGTGCTCCTCGGTGGCTCGTTTGAGCTGCTCCGGAAGGTGCGACGGTGTGTAATCACGCCCACTCCACAGCTCACTAGCGAGGGCCTTCAGGCGGGAACCACCTGCCGCGTCCCAAATCGACCGGTGGAACACGGCACTAGCTGAGAGGAAAGCCGTCAGATCTTCTGCCCGCCGTGCCTCCTCGTTTCGTTGCTGGGCTGAGCTGATCATCGACAAGTCGGTGTTCGTTGCCGCGGCTCGAGCAGCGGCCTCTCCTTCGACCAGGGCACGGACCGCATAGCGGTCCAGGAGATCCTCCTCCGTCATCTCCGCCACAACGACCCGTCGGTTTGGCTTCACCAAGACTAATCCGTCACGTTGGAGCATCTGCAGGGCCTCGCGCACCGGAATGCGGGACACACCAAATAGTTCAGCGACGCGGTCCTGCTTCAATTCAGTTCCAGGGGCGAAGTCACCCTCCAATATCGCTGTACGCATTCCGTCAGCGACTCGTTCTCCAAGCGTTGCGGCGGGGACCAACTGCATGAGGTTCCTCCCCATTGGGGGTACATAGTATGGCTTCACGATGTCACCAGAGCGGCTCGGCGGCGTACGTACCGTATCAGCGCTGCGCGGTAGAGGTAATAAAGAAGTAGGGACTCAATATGCCATCCAACCACCGTCGACGAGCAGGTTGTGCCCCGACACGAACGAGCAGTCGTCCGAGGCGAGGAAGAGAGCCGCACCAGCCACGTCCTCTACCTGGCCTAGACGAGGAAAGGGAGTTCTCGAGCGGGAGTAGTCGAAGGCCGCGCTGGCGAGGTCGTCGTCCCCGGGGTGTGTACCGGTCACGATGCGCCCTGGCGCAACGGCATTCACGAGGATCCCTTCTTTGGCGTAGTCCACGGCCAATTGTCGCGTCATCTGTACCACTCCGCCCTTGCTCACCCCGTAGGAGAAGGAGGAGGGTGGACCCACCATTCCGTGCTGCGACGAGACGTTGATGATCCGACCGCGCACTTCGTTCACCGGCTCTTGTCGCGACATCTGCATGATGGCACGTTTGCAGCACAAGAACACCCCACGCAGGTTGACCGCCATGAGCGAGTCCCAGTCCTCTTCGGTCGTCTCCAAGATGGATTTGTGGTTGAAAACCGCGGCGTTGTTGACCATGACGTCGACGCGGCCGAATCGTCCTACGGTCTGAGCCACCAGGTAGTCAACCTGGTCCCATTGCGAGACGTCGGCAGCGACGTAGATGGCGGTTCCTCCCCTGTCGATGATTGCTTCTGTTGTCGGCTGGGACCGGTCCCGGTCGATGGGCTGGCTCCGCACATCGCTGACGGCGACAGCTGCTCCCTCTCGCGCGAACCGGGTGGCGATCGCCCTTCCGATTCCGCTGGCGGCACCGGTCACGATGACGACCCGTTCGTCCAACCGCACCCGCAGGGCTCCTCTCCTCGAGATCAGCGGCAACACGCGCTCCGGTTGACCGCAGAGCCTAGCGGCCCTTCCGGGCTAGACCCGTTCAGGGCCGACTGGGAACGCCGCGGTCCTACGTGGTCTGCTTGTCGGTCTTCGGGTACCTGCCAGCAGGGAAGCTGAACACCATTTCGACGTCGCCCTTCCCGGTGTTGACGATGCTGTGCCAGCGGCCCGCTGGGATGTGCATGGCGTCGCCCGTGTTGAAGGTTATGTCGCCGAGGTCGGTTCGCAGTTCGCCCGAGCCCTTGACGACCAAACACACTTCTTCGATCTCGTGGCGAATCGGGTCGGTGGCGGCTTGCGGGGGGAAGTGAGACAGGCCCATCGTTGATTGCGCGCCCGAGATCCGGTCCCGGTCGATGAAAAGCCGGCTCCAGGAGCCTCCCTCCAAGCGATTCTCATCGGTCTGCTCCGCGGTAACCAGAGTCACCGGCTGCCCGGCAGCCGGGTCCGCGGCCGAGGATGCCTGTGCCTCGGCGGCGCTCGCCTGTCTCCACGAGCGCGCGATCTCCTCCCGGGTCGCGAACCAGACGCCCTCAAAGCCCTTCGCGTACTCGATGAACCGCTCGAGTCCGGCGATGCGACCGGGGCGGCCGATGATTCGACAGTGCAGACCTACTGACATCATTCGGGCGCTGGTCTCCGACTCCCGGTACAGCGTGTCGAAGGAGTCTTTCAGGTAGGTGAAGAACTGCTCCGACGTGGCCAGCGGGTCGGCCAGCCAGAACTGGATATCGTTGGTGTCGGCGGTGTAGGGGATAACCAGGTGGTTCTTCCCGTCCACGTCCACCTCGTAGGGGGAGTCGTCAGCGTAGGAGTCCGAGTCGTAGAGGAACCCCCCCTCCTCCACTAGCAGCCGGCGTGTGTTCACGCTCGGGCCGTACCTGCAGTACCAACCGACTGGCCGCGTGCCGCATGTCTTGATGAACGAATTGATGGCGAGCTGGATATGATCGCGTTCCTGGTCCTCGGTGAGGTTGAATACCTCCTCCCAGCGCCAGCCGTGGCTGCAGACCTCATGCCCAGCACCCACTGCCGCCCGCGCCACCTCTGGGTTGACCTCGAATGCCTGGGCGCAGGCAAAGAAGGTGGACTTGACCGAGTGTCGGGCGAAGACGTCCAGTATTCTCCAGACTCCGACGCGGGACCCGTACTCATACATGGATTCCATCGCGAGGTTGCGCTTGGTCGAGGGGAAGGGGTAGGAGCCCCACTCGGTGAGCGTCTCTTGGTCCGCGTCGCCCATGGGGATCGAGCGCTCCGACCCTTCCTCGTAATTGACCACCAAGGAGATCGCGACCCGCGATGAGCCCAACCAACGATGTCGAGGCGGTGTCGGGCCATAGCCGGTGAGATCCCTTTCCAGGCTCGTCGGAACGCCGGCGCGGGCAGAGTCCGTGGCCGAGTTGGCGCTCACTTCAGCCCCCACATCTGGAGGTAACCGGGCTTCCACAGATCACCGTAGCCAACTCCCAGGGCAGGCGGAGTGCCCGACTCGGCCACGTTAGACGCGTCGAAAATGCGCAGCTTCACGTTCTCGTCCCCGCTCTCGATAGGTGGAATACCGGCGAGCAGACGCATCGCTTGGTCCATGGCGGCGTACCCAAGGTTCGCCGGGTTCTCCCCCACCACCATCTTCACCGGAGAGTCTGGAGTGATCATGCCGAGGATGGCCGGGGTGCCGTTGAAGGAGGCGATCTTGACCCGGTTCTGCGCCCCGGCGAGGGTCACGGCGGGCCTAGCAAACTGCACCATGGCGTCGTACATGGGCATCACATAGTTGAGGCTTGGATCGGCCTGGATGGCCGCCTGCACGGTCGGTTGAATCTGGGAAGTCCAGCTGGGCAGCGGGATATTCTGGAACTTCACCTTGCAGTCACTGCCGCAGTACTTCTTGAATTCGTCCTCGGTTGCTTTCTGGTTGATGTCACCGGCGATCAGCTCATTTGTCGTGAGGACGAGCACGTTGGCCTTGCACTTGCTGTCCGCGATGATCCAATCAGCGTCAAGCCGCGCGGCCTCGGCGTACCGCTGGCCGACGCGAGCGTCCGTGCCCTTCTCGGCTGGCTGCGTGATGTCAGTGTCGATCAGCGTGATGAGCTTGACGCCAGCCTTTCGGGCTTCATCTGCCTGCGATTGGAAATAGACGGGGCCAATCGTTCCGCCGATGAAGATGATGGCGTCGGCCTTGTTGTTGACGGCGGCGTTAACCCCCTGGATCCATTGGCTCTTGCTGCCCTGGTTCGGGTAGTCGACGACCTTGACACCCACTTGGTCGGCCGCTTCCTTGATGCCCTTAAATTGCGCTTGCCCGAACTCGTTGGCGGAGTTCTCGTTGATCGTGTAGATCAGCTTTCCTGCTGCTTTCTTCGCGTCGAACGCCGGCCCGGGCGCCTTCCACTCGGGAATCTTCTTGGCTTCCTGGACCTTGGCGTTCACCGTCGCCAAGTCGCACGCCCCTCCGGCACCACCGGAGGAGCCGCCTTGCGACGATGTCGTGCCGCCGCCGGAACTGCAGGCGCTGGCCAGCAGCACCGCGGAGGCGCCCACTACGATCCGAATGGTTCTCACTTGGGAACTCCTTTGACTAGTGGGACTTACTCCGATCGGGGATGCGGAGGGTGGTTAGGCGGCGCGCTACTAGTTGGGTTGGAGCCCTCATCCGGACCCAATGATCAGCGCCTCGCGGCGTCTGGCGAGTTGTGAGAGCGTCACTGCCAGGACGAGCGCCCCGCCGTAGAAGACGTCCTGGACCCAAGACTGCAGCCCGAAGAGGGCCAGGCCAGTCACACCCGACACCAGGAAGTACACAGCAATGAAAGAGCCCCACGGGTTGAACCGGCCGGGCATGATCGCGGTCGTGCCCAGGAAAGCCGCGGCGAAGGCAGGCAGCAAGTACGTAGCGCCGGAGATTGGATCTGCGGCGCCGGAGGTGCCCGCGTAGAGGATGCCGGCCAGAGCGCTGATTGTCCCCGAGGCGACAAACGCTCCCCACCGGATTCGGTCGACCCGGAGACCGTTCAGGCGGGCGACCTCCCGGCCGCGCCCGGCGAACAGCAACCGGCGGCCGAGTGACGTGTACTCGAAAACGTACCAAACTAGCGCTACCAGGAGTAGGCCGTAGTAGAACTCGAAAGGGACGCCAAGGAACCGGTTTCCCACGACCGCGTCGGTCAGCGATGTGTCGATACCGGCGAACGTTTGGCCGCCGCTGATCAGCAGCACGATCCCCGACACGAGTGTGCCGATTCCGAGCGTGACGATAAGCGAGTCGATGCGGAAAAGGACGACGAACGCTCCATTGACGAGACCTACAAACGCGCCGGAGAGGAGGCACAGGGGGATGAGCGCGACTATTGGGACGTCGTGGCGGGTGTTGAGGACGCCGATCAAGATCTGGGACAGCAAGAGGGTGCTTGCAATGGATAGGTCATACTCACCGACCGTCAGGGGGATGATTAGAGCGCACACCAATACCACCAACACTGCTTGAGACCCGAGGATCGCCGCCATGTTCGAAGTAGTCAGAAACTCGGCGGGACGGAGCGCTCCAAAGAAGGCAATGACGGCCAACCAGACGAAAATAAGGGCGGTCCGCTCGAAGAAGTTCCGCGCCCCCCGAATGCCTGTTGACGCGGCACGGGGACTCTCGCGCACCTCGGCCTTGGGACCGGTACCGCTCCCGGCATTGATGGTCACTTCCCGTCTCCGTTCCCGTTCGGCTCTGCCACACTTTCCACCAGTTCGAAGCACGCAGCCCCGATGTTCCTCTTGGTGATCTGCCCACCTGTTAGCGCCCGGATACGACCAGCTGAGCCGAAAACCAGGACGCGATCACAGAGCAAGGCGAGCTGCTCGTGGTCATTGCTCGCGCAGAGAACGGTCATGCCGTCTGCGGCGGCCGCACGTACGTCCTGGAAGATCTGTTGGCGGGCTCCCACGTCAACTCCCTGTGTGGGCTCGTGCAAGAGCCACACCCGCATCCCCAGTTGGAGCCACTTCCCCACAAGCGCCTTCTGCTGGTTACCGCCGCTGAGCGACTGGAAGGCCTTGGCCGGATCGCGGGGGCGGACGTCGAACCGCTCCATCAATTCGCGGGAGGCGCTCGTCATCGCTCGTCGATTCAAGCCGAGGGGTGTGCGAAAGCGCGACAGGACCGGAGACATGACGTTGTCTTCTACTGGCAGGCTACCCACGCTGCCCTCTCGCAGCCGGTCTGCCGGCAGGAAGCCAATCCCGAGACGGACAGCCTTCATGGGGGTGAGCCGCGTCAAGTCGTGAGTCTGTCCGTCTATCGTCAGCGTCCCGCCTTGCGGGTTCTCTGCACCGAAGGCGGCCTGGGGAAGCCGGTCGAAGCCAGTGCCAGGCAGCCCCGTGACGCCGAGCACTTCGCTGGCATGCATGTGGATAGAGGGGTAGCGGACACCATCGATCGTG
>JAABUN010008385.1_pt1 | contig 10590 bp, 10 predicted proteins | sample 5559311 | NCBI WGS metagenome assembly JAABUN01 (sample SAMN10711877, study PRJNA513370) | rock metagenome | isolation source: Antarctica rocks | place: Antarctica: Victoria Land, Siegfried Peak sud
ACCTCTTCCCGAGCCACACCGCTCTCACGCAGGGCGGTGCCGACCTCGCCCTCGTTGGCGTAGGCGGTGGCGGTGTCGATGTGGCGGTACCCCGCCTCCAGCGCGGCCGCGGTCGCGGTCGCGGCGTGCTGTCCCTTGAGCTCCCAGGTTCCGAACCCGAGGAGCGGCATCGAGTCCTGGCCGTTCAAGGTCACTACGTCAGCGGGCAAGGAGGGAAGGGCGGGGGTCTCTGGCATCCCTCGATGTTAGTCGTTAGCGCCCGAAGTTCGTCGGGGGTCAGGTCCAGGGGGTGGGATCACCCAGGTGAAGGCCGCAGGTGGTGTCGAGTTCGTGGGTGACGCGGGGTCGAGCACTGCCCACGCGCTGACCAAGAGGTGAAGGCGTTGCTCCTGGAGCCAGCGGGGCATAGTCAACACGAGAGACGCCGGCGGCGACCTGACCGCCGTCGTTGAGGCGATCTATACGGGATCTTGACGTCCTGTCATGCCGCGGGTCGTGCGGGAGAGCACGTAGGAGCATCGGGCCTAGGGCGTGTCCCGCGAAGATCTGAGGTCGGCTCGCGGTAGACACGTTGACATGCTTGATCGACATGATCTGACCGATGAACAGTGGGCGCTGTTGGAGCCGCATCTGCCGCCTCGGACTGGTGGCCGTGGTGGGCAGTGGGCTGATCACCGGCAGGTGGTCAACGGGGTGATGTGGCGTACGCGGACAGGGTCGCCGTGGCGGGACCTGGCGCAGTGTTACGGGAAGTGGAAGGCCGTGTACAACCGGCATCGGCGCTGGTCAGGGGATGGGACGTGGGAACAGGCATTGTCCAAGATTCGAACCGGCGCCGACCAGGACGGTGACTAGCGGTGGGTGGCCAGTGTCGATGGCACGGTGATCCGGGCGCACCATCACGCTGCTGGTGCCCGGCACGCACCGCCGAAGGACATCCCAGCGCACGTCTTGGCCCCGACGGTGCTGGGGCAGGGCAGCGGGCCGGTGCAACACACAGGGGGCAGGGTCGAATGACAAGAATCTTGGCGTCGAGCCTGCGGTCGTCGCGGATCGGGAGGCGCTGGGCCGGTCCCGGGGTGGGTTGAGCACCAAGATCCACCTGGCCGCGGATCTTCGGTGCCGGCTGTTGGCGCGGGTCACCACCGCTGGGCAACGTCATGACTCGGTGGCGTTCGAGGCGGTGATGGGCGACCTGCGGATCGAGCGCCTGGCGCCGGGCCGGCCACGGACCAGACCGGACGTGGTGTTGGCGGACAAGGCGTACTGGACCGCCAAGATCCGTGCTCACCTGCGACGACGGGGCATCGCGGCGACCATCCCGGTCCCCTCGAACCAGGTCGCTGGGCGCCTGGCCAAGGGAAGCCAGGGCGGACGACCACCGACGCCGGACGCCGAGATGTACAAACAGCGCAACACCGTGGAGCGCGCGATCAACAAGATCCGCACCGCCCGAGCCGTGGCCACCCGGTACGACAAACGCGAGTTCGTCTACAAGGGCACCATCGATGTCGCGACCATCAGGATCTGGCTGCGCGACCCCGTCCGCCACCATTCCCGGGACACGCCCTAGTCAACGACCAGATGCTGGTGACCGTCGATCCCCTCGCGAGCTATGTCTAGATGACCGGCGTGGGTGGCGGTCTCGAGGAGGAGGCGGAGCAGGCATTGACGAGCCTCCGCGAACGGTGGAAAAGGAAACACTTCCTCCGAGGGCCACCAGCGCGGTGGCCCGTCAAGGTCCACCTCGGCAAGCACGGCGTCGGCGCGGCGCGACCAGTGACGGTACCGCTCCACGGCTTCATCGCCAGAGGTCACTGGAGCTTTCCATCCGTCCTGAAGCAGGCCGATAGCCTCTTCATCCCCACCGATGATGGCACTGCCCCAGAAGACCTCATCGTCGTAGGTCAGGTGGTTCAGCAGCTGGGCGATAGACCACCCCGAAGGAGCGACGGCGCGGGTCAGGTTCTCCTCATCTAACCCGTGAACTGCAGCCAGCACATGCTTCCGTTCAGCCTTGAGGTGCCCCAGCAGCACGGACCGTTCTCGCGTCATACCGGCACCGTACGTGAGACCACCAGAAGACACTCTTCTGCCGCGCCGAGTGCGTCTTTCCGCCGGCTCACGGCGCCCACTTAGACGCCGCCGGCGGGGCGCGCAGGAAGTCCAGAAGCAGTCGTTTCCGGTCCTGGTAGGCAGGAAACCAGACCGTTCCCGAACCGGCGCCGAAGGTGGTGCGCCAACCGCCGGACCACGCTGTCCCGGGCGGTGCCCTCGCAGCCGCAGCGCCGGCACCACTGATCGGGCTGAGCGACCCGGCAGGCGAGGACCGCGCGGTCCGGCTCGAGCCGTTGCCCGACGATGTGCAGGCCGAGCTCGTCGAGGCGGCAGAACGAGGTCAGGTCAGGGGCAGCGAAGGTAGCGTCAGGCACGTCGAGGTCTTCCTGGATGAGTGAGTGTGAAAACTTTCATCCTCGGAGACCTCGACCTCTTCCGGGCATCGAGGACCTGCTGCGCCCTCAACTGCGATGAGCCGGCAATGGGCCCTCACACCGCGACCGGGGTGCGCGCACAGGCCGGGTCCCCGATCCAGTTGACGTAGGAGGCGTCGGGTCGGCTGCTCCTCCACCTACCCGGGGGCGGCGAGTCGTTGGGAAGGCTGCTCCTCCACCTGGCCGGGGAGGACGCTCAGAGCAGTTGTGGCCGCTGCCGTTGCGGCCGCCCGGTTGACCGCCGCCATGGACGCCGCCCAGGAGATCAGCGCGACGGGCACCCGCGACGCGGGCAACCTCGGGCGCGGTGCGCGGCCAGCTCGAGTGTCCTTCGACCGCCAGCAGTGACCGCTGTCGACCGATCACGGAACACCACCCGGCGGATCGGAGGAGCGAGACCTCCCACGGGCGCTGCCGAGGTTCAGTCGTCGCGGTTGATGAGTGAGAACAGCGGTTTGGGGGCGACGCGTGCTCCGATCTGGGAGACGCGTCCGAGTCCGATGGGGATCTCGTCCTTGCCTGCGTCGAGGCCTCGGACGGCGCGGTCGAGGAAGCGTTCCAGTGGCATGGCCAGGGGTGGTGTTGCTGGCATGTCGCGGTGCAGTTGGGTGTCGACGACCGGGGGGATGATCTCGACGACCTGGACGGTGGAGGCGGCGAGTTGTCGTCGCAGGCTGATCGTGAAGGAGTGGACCGCGGCCTTCGTCGCGGAGTAGACGGGGGCCTTGGCGTAGGGCACGAACCCGAGACCGGAGCCGACGTGGACCACCCGCGCACGCGGGGCCCGGCGGAGCAGCGGGAGGGCCGCGGCGGTGACGTGAATCAGGCCGGTGAGGTTGGTCGCGATCTCGGCGGTGATGTCGGCAGGTCCGGGCGGCTCGGCGGCGGAGAAGTCCAGCAGCCGCTGGATCCCGGCATTGTTGACGAGGGTGGTCAAGTGCGGGGTCACCGACGCCACCTCCGCCAGCCCCCGCGCGACGGAGTCCGGGTCGGCGACGTCCATCACGACCACCGTCATCCCGGGATGCCTGGCTGCCACCAGCTCCAGCCGGGTCCGGTCCCGGCCGGAGATGATGACGCGGGCCCCTCGCGCGTGCAGGCGCGCGGCGATACCCGCGCCGATGCCCGAGCTGGCTCCGGTGACCAGGACGACCCCGTCCACCACGATGCGTTGCCTCACGTCGTCGGCCTCACGTCGGCGTGTCGGGGTGGCGGGTCATGCCAGGGACCCGGCAACGATCTGCCAGGCCAAGGCGGACTTCGCGGCCAGGCTCAGGACCAGGTAGACCGACTCCCCGAAGCCGTAGTCGCGCCACGGGCCGATCTGGCGGTACTGCAGCCACTGGTTGACCGCGAAGCTCATAAAGAACGCGAACAGGGAGAAGAAGATGACGTAGACGAACGTCGGGACGTCCTCGGAGCCGACCAGGTTGACGGTGATCGCCACCCAGGGTGCGGCTCCGGCCACACACCCGAACCAGAACGGTAGGAGGTCGGCAGGTCGGCGCCCGGGGGGGTTGCTGCGCTCCTGGACCCAGCCGAAAAGGATCATCGCCACGTTGGCACCGATGATCGCGATGACCGCGCTGACCTGGACGATGCCCGCGTACAGCCCGACCAGCACGACCATGATGGTCGAGCTCAGGCTGTACTCCAGCCACCGGAACGGGTTGACGCCCCGCGCCAGACCGCGTTCGTAACGGCGGCGCAGCACCACCCCGGTCAGTAGGTGGTCCAGCGCCGCCAGGGCCAGGAACACCGCGATCGCCGCGCCGATGGGGATCGCGAAGGCGGGCTCGGCCTGCGGGACCTCGGTGCCCGGTGGCCCGGCGGGGTAGGCGGTGGTCAGGTCGATCGCGAAGTCGCTGGCGATCACCAGCACCGCGACGGCCTGAGTGGCATGTAGCACGGTCAAGGCGACGTTCCAGGTCCGCAGCCGACGGAGCCGCGACACCGGCAGGTCGTGCTCGGCGGGACCGGCGTGCCCGGCGTGCTCGGTGTCCTCGGCGGCACCGTCGGACCCCGTCGGGTCCGGGCGTTCATCCAGGGGTGTGGCACGGTCTGGGCGGGTGGACATAAGGCAACCTTTACATGTTGTAAGGCACCTAGCAAGGGGTCGTGCAGCCACGGGAGGCCGACGTCCGGCGGGTGGATGGCGAGGTGTCGCAGGTGCAGGCCGGGCTTCAGGACGTCCTGGACACTGACGCCGAAGCGATCGAGGTGGCTGTCTGCTCACATCGACCGGCGCTTTGCGCGCTGTGCCGAAGCACCGACCCGCAGGCAGATCGCTCACTCATGGGCGGTGAGATAGGCGACGCGCCGTCAGGGAGTCACCGGACAGGTTCGGTGTCCGCCTCCGGCCGAACGTCTTGGCGCTCGACAGCCCTGGCGGGGGAGGGCTCGACGCGGAGCAGGCGGGCGAGCCATACCGGGATCCACCAGTTCCATCGTCCGAACAGCGACACCAGGGCCGGGACGAGCAGCGCCCGCACGACCGTGGCGTCGAGCAGGATGCCGATCCCGAGGGCGGTGCCCAGCACCTTGATGTCGGTCAGCGGCGCGGACGCCAGTGCGACGAACGCGAAGAACAGGATCAGTGCCGCGGAGGTCACGAGCCGACCGGTGCGCCCGAGGCCTTCCACGACGGCGCCGTCGGTGGATCCCGTAGCGTCGTACTCCTCGCGCATCCGGGACAGGATGAACACCTCGTAGTCCATGGAGAGCCCGAACAGGAACGCGAAGATGATGATCGGCAGCCAGAAGGTGATGGCGCCGGTGGAGGCGACGCCGAAAAGCTGCTCCGAGCCGTAGCCCTCCTGCCAGATCAGCACCGTCGCCCCGAAGGTCGCCGCGACGGAGAGCAGGTTGAGCGCAATCGCCTTCAGCGGCAGCAGCACCGACCGGAAGGTCCGGGCCAGCAGCAGGAACGTGGCGACGACGATGACCGTGAGGACGAGCGGGAAGCTGCCGTAGATGCCGCCGGTGTAGTCGGTGATGACTGCGCCCGGCCCGCTGACACCGACGACGCCGAGACCTTCGACCGCCTCCCAAACGCTGTCCACGACCTCAACGCTGGAGCTGCTCACCGTCTCCTGCTCCGGCACGACGTCGAGGAGCGTCGTGCCGTCTCGCGACCAGTCCGGCCCGCCTGGTGCCAGCACCGCACCCACGCCGGGGACACCGCCGAGGGCGGCGACGACCGCGGCAGGGTCCCCGCCCTCGATGAGCACCTCGATGGGCGTGAGGGTCCCGGTGCCGAGGCCGCCCTGCTCCAGGGTCTGCAGGGCGTCATACGCCGGGCCGCCGCTGGCCAGTGACTCGCTGCGCGCGTTGCCGATCTCGATGAACGCGAGCGGAGCGGCGAGCGCTGCCAGCGCCGCGAGGGTGCCCACGGCCACCGGCCAGCGGTAGCGCACGACCCCCCGAGACCACGCCGCCCAGGGTCGGGAGATGCTGCTCTCGGTACGCAGGCGCGGCCAGTCCACCCGCGGGCCCACCCAGGCAAGTAGGGCAGGCAGCAGGGTCAGGGTGACCAGCGTCGAGATCAGGGGGATCAGCAGACCCCCGTAGCCGATGGAACGCAGGAACGGCGCCGGTAGCACCACCAGCGCCAGCAGCGACACCGCGACGGTCACGCCGGAGGCGACGACGGCGCCGCCGGCGGTGCGCGTCGCCTCCCGCACCGCGGCGTCGTTGTCTTGCCCGGCAGCCCGTTCCTCCCGCCACCGGGTGACCAGCAGGAGCGAGTAGTCGATGGCGACGCCCAGCCCGATCAGGCTGATCAGGAACTGCACGATGAAGCTGACGTCGGTGACGACGGTGAGGCCGAGCACGGCGAGGAACGTGGTGAGGATGGACACCGCGGCGACCAGCAGCGGTACCAGCGCCAGGAACGAGGCGAACACGAAGGCGAGCACCACCAGCGCCGCCAACCCAGCCAGCAACGTCTCCCCCAACACCTCGGGCTCCTCGGCCTGCCCACCCTCCGAAAGCAGGTCGTAGCCGGTGAGCGCGACCTGCAGCCCTGACGCCTCGGCCTGCGTGGCAAGCAGCGGGGTCAGCTCTGCCGCCTCTCCGGGGCCGAAGCCCATCGGTGCCGGGACGAACACCAGCCCGACCGTGCTGCGACCGTCGTCGGTGAGCAGAACGGCGTCAGGAGTCTGCGTGTAATCCACGACGCGGGTGCGAGGCAGCTGCTCGCGGACGGCCTCGAACACACCAGCGACGTCAGGCTCCCGATCATCGACGGTCTCCCCAGGCGGCACGGTGACGACAACCAGGAGCGGAGCCGTGGATCCACCGTTGCCGTAGCGGTCAAGGATCTCCTCGCTCGTCTCGTACCCAGCCTGACCCGGGAGGGAGAAGTCGAAGGACAGCCGTTCGGTGGTCACCGCAGCAGCGGGCACCGCCGCAACCGTGACCAGCAGCCACAGCAGGCAGACCAGTCGGCGATGGCCGAGGACGAAGTCGCTGAGCCGGTTCACGGTGGGCCGTAGGTGACAGCGGGCATGAGCGCTCCTAGTGTTGTGGGCGGACCCGACGCCGTCGGACACGCAGCCGACGACTGCGATATCTTTACACAGTGTTGGTGACGCGACAAACTGTAAAATGGAGGTGAACATGGCGCAGGGTTGGTCGGGGGCCCGCGAGGCGCACCGCAGCCTCGTCCGGGAACGGATCGTGCACGCCGCCCTGCAACTGGTCGCGGAACGGGGCATGTCCGCAACGACGATGTCTGAGCTCGCAGAGCGGTCGGAGATCTCGCGGCCGACCCTCTACAGCCACTTCTCCGACGTCGAGCAGGTGCTGGCAGCGTGGCTGGCGGATGAGGTCGACCGGGTCCAGGTGGTCTTGGCCGAGCGCCTGAGTGAGCACGAGGACCCGCTGGCCCGGCTCGAGGCCTACGTCCTGGTCCAGTGCGAGTACTTCGCCGGCTCCGAGTACGCCTTCAGCATCGGTCGACTGGATGCCGGCCAGCACAGTTCGGCCATGGCGGACGTCATCGCCGCCCACGTGGAGAAGTTCGAGGCTGAGGTGCGCGACATGCTCACCGAGGCGACACAGCGGGGCATGTTCCGAGGCGATCTAGACGTCGCCCTGTCCGCCCAGCTCGTCCTTGGGCTGGTCGACGCCACCCGGGCCCGGCTAGCGCAAGGCACGCTGACACCCCAACTCGCGGCCGCCACCATCACCGGGCTGCTGCGCCACGGGCTAGGCTGAACATCCACTGGACGTCGCCATGCGCACCCCGGGTATTGCTCAGCGCGCCATACCGGTCAGTCCCGAACACACAGCCGTGGGGCCGGTGACACACGCCGCCCCACCCCTGGTCCGGGTGCCGAGGGCGCTGGAGATCGCCACAGTTTGGGGCTGGCGGCTGCTGGTGGTCAGCGCCGCGGCCTACCTGTTCGCGTTCCTCGTGCTCGACCGGGTGCAGGTCGTGGCGGTGCCGCTGCTGCTCGTGGTGCTCGTCGCAGGAAGATCACGAAAGATCCGGGCTGGTTCGGAGGCTCTGAGTACGTTGAACACCCGAGCATGGGCGTCGACAGAAGGCACATCTCAAGCCCTCATGTGGGTCTCGACGGTGCGCTCGCTGAGGAACAGCCGCACCGGAGAGGGCCGCGTTGGACAGGCCCTCCGCTGGCCAGGGCGGGCACCTCGCGCTCCGCTGGCTCGAGACCGGCGGATTTAGACCGCCGCTACACCCTCCTTTGTGATGAGCCGCTAAAGTGCGCGCTATGCCTGAGACGCCCAACGTGTCGCTGCGACCGCACACGGACGATCTTGATGTCCTGTTCGAGATCGCCGCGGACCTGGACACATGGGAGGAGCGGAACCCGGAGCCGCCGGGCCCCCTAACGAGGGATCGGTTTGACGCTCGGCTCGCGCGCGCCGCCGACAGCGGCGCCCTTGGGGACTCCGTGTCCTTCATGGTCGACCTCGATGGGACGGCCGTCGGCGGATCAACGCTGTTCGACTTCGATTCGTTCGCCCGCCATGCCGAGGCCGGGATCAATTTGAAACCGAAAGCACGGGGCCGCGGCATTGGGACGGCGGCAATCGCCCAACTTGTGCGAACCGCCCAGTGAGACGCGCGGATCTGCCGAGGGGTCGGAAGTCTGCAGGTGCCGAGCTGAGGACGGCTACGCTCGTCCGACCTGGCGCATACGGGTGCGTCACGCTCGTGCTGACGAGCCGGTGGCTGGAGTCGGTGCTGCTTGGCAACATGAACCCATGAAGAGCCGTCATCTCAGCCGTGTCATAGCGGCACCGCCAGAGTCCGTCTACGAGTTCGCGTCCAACCCTGACAATCTGCCGAGGTGGGCTGCCGGCCCGGCTAGCACCGAGGTTGTCCGTGAGGGTGATGTCCTGCTGGTCGATTCCCCCATGGGCAAGGTCACCGTCCGCTTCGTGCCCCAGAACGAGTACGGAGTGATCGACCATGATGTGACTCTTACCGTCCGGCACGACCGTGCGGAACCCGGTACGGATCCTCAGCCACCCCACGGGCTCGGAGATCGTCTTCACGATCCGCCAGCTTGACCTCACCGACGACGAGTTTGATCGCGATACCAGTTTGGTCGAGCAGGACCTCGAACGGCTACAGGAACTTGTGGAGCAGCGCACCTGAGCTTCCGGATCTACCGCTGTCCGGCGCAAGTGTCAGGCGGGGTGTCGGACCGCGTGGCGGACATAGACCACGCCGTTGTCGAATCGCCGCTGGTCCAGCAGCTTGAGGTCGAGTCGTAGGCCTCGAGGCAGCGCCGGCTTGCCGCCGCCGACCAGGGCCGGGCACAGCAGCAGCACGCACTCGTCGACCAAGCCGTGCCGGAAGGCCTCGGCCGCAATCCCCGCGCCTCCGATGCTCAGGTCCGAGGCGGAGGTCTCCTTAAGCCGTCGTACCGCCTCGGGCTCGAACTGCTGCTCGATCCTGGTGCGCGCGGTCGACACGTCGGTCAGTGAGGTGGAGTAGACGACCTTGTCGGCGTTACGCCAGATCCCGGCGTACTCGCGGACCACCGGGGGCTCGTTCGTCAACCAGTCGTCGCTCTCCCACACTCGCATCGTCTCGTACATGCCTCGCCCGTAGAGCGAGGTGCCGATGTGCCGCTCGAGCTCGTTCCAGAACGCGTGCACGTCCTCGTCCGGCACCGACCAGTCGAACGAACCCGTCTCGTCCTCGAGGAAGCCGTCGAGCGAGATGTTGGCCGCGTAGATCAACTTACCCATGGAGCCCTCCGCCCAGACGACGACAACAGCATGCGACGCCACACGGGCACAGTCAACAGCATCGACTCAGAGATCGATGAGCCCGCCGCGACGAGAAGGTGCCAGGCGCCACCGCTGGCGGTAAACGGTCCGTACCGTCGCGCGTTCATCAGCGTGAGGCGTTGTACGTCAAGTGGGGCCGGTGCCCATGGGCCCGTCGTCGTCCCTGCATAGGTGATGGAGCTTGGTGGCTCGGCAGCGTGTGATCGGGTTCGGTGACGACGGGCCGGGGGCGGCCCGTGATGAGCGACGAGATACCTGTGGTGGTTCTCAATGCCGCGGAGGGCTCGCCCCGGCCCTATTGGTGACGCGCGACGCCTCGCGCGAGGTCATGGGTCAGGCGGCCACGGACGGCTCCTGACCTCGAGCGTGGCCGGTGGCGATGGTGGGGTCCCAGGCCTGGCGGTGGACCACGACGGCGTGCAGCTGGCGCAGGATCGCCCCGGCGATGACGGTCTGCGCCTGGGTGGGCTTGAGCTTGTTGGCCTCGCGGGTGGTCAGGTGCCGGTAGCGGGCGGCGTAGACCTTGTTCGTCTGCAGGCAGCCCCATACCGCCCGCCAGGCGGCGGTGCGCAGCTCGGGCCGGCCGGCACCGGACAGTCGGCCTTGCCAGTGAACGTGCCGGACATCCGCTCGCGTGGGGCCAGGCCCGCGTGCTTGACGACGGCTCGGGCGCAGGTGAACCGGGTCAGGTCGCCGGTGTGGGCCCAGGACTCTCGACATGGAGAGATCGTTCATGAATGGTTGGGTTGGTTCTTGAGCGCGTAGGTGATGGTCAGGTTCGTGCTGGGATAGGTCGTCGCGGTGGCAGTTAGCTGCTGGCACAGGG
>JAABUN010008387.1_pt1 | contig 10589 bp, 12 predicted proteins | sample 5559311 | NCBI WGS metagenome assembly JAABUN01 (sample SAMN10711877, study PRJNA513370) | rock metagenome | isolation source: Antarctica rocks | place: Antarctica: Victoria Land, Siegfried Peak sud
GCGTCGTCGGACTTGACGAGGGCGATCGCCCGTGCCAACCCCTGCTGCGTGTCGTCGTCAGGCGTGACCACCCCCACTCCCGCGTCGGCCAGGCGCTTCTGGTACAGACCGCTGGCCAGCGTTCCGGCAGTGGCGAGCAGCCCGACCCGGCGCACCGGGTCGACCCTTCCGGTGACGGCCGCGACCGTCTCGTCGACCATGTCCACGAACCGAAGGTTGCTGTCAGCCTGGAGACGATCGAGGAAGAAGTGCGCGGTATGGCACGGCATGGCCGCCAGCGTCGCACCAGCCTCGCGAAGTCGCTCGGCGCCGTACAACAGGGCCGGGTATGCCGTGTCGGTACCGTCGCGGACCGAGGACACCCGGTCGGGGACGGTGGGGTCCGCCCAGATGACGACGCGCAGGTGGTCCTGGTCCCGGGTTGCCGGAGTGCGCCGGACGAGCTTGGTGTAGAAGTCCGCGGTGGCCGCCGGACCCATGCCACCGAGGATGCCCACCAGCGCCTGACGGTTCGGCTGTCTGCCTCCCGGCTCGGGCATCAGGGGCTACTCGCGGGCGGCGAACGCCGGGCGGTACCCGAAAAGCCCCACGGACCCTCCGGTGTGAAGGAAGACGACGTTCTCGTCCGGGGCGAAACGGCCCTCCCGGATGTTGCCGAGCAGCCCCGCGAAGCCCTTGCCGGAGTAGACGGGATCCAACAGGACGCCCTCGACGCGTGCGAGCAGCAGCAGTGCGTCCACCATCGAGTCGGTCGGCACGCCGTACCCCCCGCCGACCCACCTGTCGTCAACAAGCACCATGTCCCGGGACACCGCGCCCTCGCAGCCGATCTTGGCGGCCGTGCGCTTGGCGAGGTCCTGGACCGCGTCGACCTGCTTGACCTCGGGCTGGCGCACACTGATGCCCAGCACCTTCGCCGGACTGTTCATTGCGGCGAGTCCGGCGACCAGCCCCGCCTGCGTCCCGGTGCTGCCCGTGCCGTGGACGACCCAGTGGACCGGGATGTCTGCCCCCTCGAGCTCCTGGGCGCAGCCGACGTAACCGAGTGCTCCCGTCGGGTTCGACCCTCCCCCCGGGATGACGTAGGGACGGTGACCGGTCGTCCGGAGCTGCTCGGCGAGCGACTCCATTGCCCCCTGCATGTCCGTGCCGCCAGGGGGACGCTGCACGATGTCGGCCCCGAGAAGGTGGTCGAGAAACACGTTGCCGGACTCTTCGTACTCCTCATCCCCCTCGATGCGCCTCTCCAGCAGCAGCTGGCAGCCCATGCCGGCACGGACCGCAGCGGCGGCCGTCTGACGGGCATGGTTGGACTGGGTGGCGCCCTGGGTGACGAGGACGTCCGCGTTCTCCTGGATCGCCTCGCCGACGAGGTACTCGAGCTTGCGGGTCTTGTTGCCTCCGGTGGCCAGACCGGTGCAGTCGTCGCGTTTTATCCAGAGGTTCGGGGTCGATGAGACCGTCTCCCGAAGCTGGGCGGTGAGCCGTGCCATCGGCTCGAGGGGGGTCGGGAAGTGACCGAGCGAGTACCGCGGGAACCGCGCGAGCTGAACCATCCGAACCCCGTCTGAACGTCTGTGTGTCGTTGCCGCCAGTAGACAGGAAGGTGCAGACACTGTCCAATACCCCATGGCGGGGCGGGACGCGAGGCCAGTGACCTCGCGGACCAGCACGGACGAGAGAAGGTGGGATCATGGCAGTCTCCCGGGGAAGCAGTGGAGCCGGCTCAGCCGAGAACGCCGACGAGAGCGGAGTTCGAAGCCGCCGACGCCTGCCGCCACTCGGTATCCAGGTTCTCGTCGCCCTCGTTCTCGGCGTGGTCCTCGGCCTGCTGACACCAGAGGTCGCTGAGCACCTGAAGGTCCTCGGCGACGCCTTCATCCGGCTCATCCAGATGGCGATCATCCCGTTGGTGTTTCCCCTCATCGTGCTGTCCATCGCCCGGATGCAGTCGGCCAAGGCCCTTGGGCGCCTGGCGGGGAAGACGATCCTCTACTTCGAGGTCGTCACCACGGCGATCCTCGTCGTGACGATGCTGCTCGCCACTGTCGCCGGGCTGGGCAAGGGAGCCAACCTCGCAACCTCGGCCGCCGCAGACACCTCGGGCATCAAGACGTCGCTCAACCTGGAACAGATGTTTCTCGAGGTCATCCCCAAGAACGTCTTCGACGCGTTCAGCCAGGGAAACCTGCTCTCGGTCATCTTCTTCGCAGCCTTCCTCGGAGTGGCGCTGTCCCGGATCGGTCCCAAGTCGGGCCCCATGCTCGATGTCCTGGACGCCCTCGCCACCGCGATGTTCCAGATCATCACCTGGGTGGTCAAGCTCGCCCCGCTCGCGGTCCTCGCGTTCGTCGCCTACAACACAGCGCACTACGGGTGGGGCCTGCTGGCCAGGCTGGCCCTCTTCGTCGTCGTCTTCTATGCCGCCTCCCTGGTCGTGCTGCTCGTGGTCTTCCCCATCGTGGCGACGATCTTCAAGGTGCCCTACTTCCCGCTCGTCCGCGCGATCAGCGACCTGATTCTGCTCTCCTTCGTCACCCGTAGCGCGGAGGTGGTGCTCGCACCCCTCATCAAGCGGCTCGACGAGTTCGGCGTCGACCGGAGGATCTCGTCCTTCACGTTGCCGTTGGGCTACTCGTTCAACGCGGACGGTGCGACGATGTACGAGGGACTCGCCGTGGTCTTCCTCGCTCACGCCTACGGCGTCGAGCTGACGGTCCCGAAGCTCATCCTGGCGATGTTGGTGCTGATCCTGCTCACCAAGGGCATCGCCGGCGTCCCATCGGCAGCGATCGTCGTGCTGTTCTCCGCCGCCGCGACCATCGGGCTGCCACCGCAGGGCATCGCGATCCTGCTCGCCATCGACTTCGTCGTCGACATGGCCCGCACCGCGGTCAACGTCACCGGCAACTCACTGGCGAGCATGGTCATCGCCCAGTCGGAGGGCCAGTTCACGCCCCAGCAACCGCGGGAGGAGCTCGCGGCTGCATCATCGCGCTGACCTATGTGGTCTGCCTGGGCCAGGGCCGCAGGGCGACGGCGGTAGCGACCGCCGCTGTTGCCGCTTCGTGGCCCTTGTCCTCCGTTGAGCCGGGCAGTCCGGCTCGGTCCAGCCCCTGCTGCTCGTCGTCGCAGGTCAGCACCCCGAACCCGATGGGGATGCCGGTACCGACCGAGACCTGGGTGAGGCCGATGGTGGCGGCCTGGCAGACGTAGTCGAAGTGCGGGGTGCCGCCGCGGATGACCACCCCGAGGGCAATGACGGCATCGAGGGTGGGGTCGGCGGCGAGCCGGGCCGCCGCGACCGGCAGTTCGAAGGTGCCTGGCACCCGCATCGCGAGCACGTCGAGGACTGCGGCCTCGTCCAGGGCGCGTCTGGCCCCGGCCAGCAGGCCGTCCATGATGACTTCGTGCCAGGTGGCGGCGACCACGGCGACCCGTAGGCCGGTGCCGTCGACGGTGAGCCGGGGCGCGCCAGCGCCGCTCACTCAGTGCCCCCGGCCGAGGCGACGAGCCGATGGCCGAGGCGGTCGCGCTTCGTACTCAGGTAGCGGCGGTTGTGCCGACCGGGGGCCACCACCAGGGGAACCTGGGCGCGCACAGTGATGCCGTGGACGTCCAGTCCGTCCACCTTGGCCGGGTTGTTGGTGAGCAGGCGGACCGAGCTGATCCCGAGGTCGGCCAGAATGGCGGCTGCTGCCCCGTACTCACGGGCGTCGACCGGCAGGTACTGGTACAGGTTGGCCTCGACCGTGTCCAGGCCCTGGTCCTGCAGTGCGTAGGCGCGCAGCTTCGCCAACAGGCCGATGCCGCGCCCCTCGTGGCCGCGCAGGTAGACAACCGCACCGCCCTCCCGGCAGATCATCCGGAGCGCGGCGTCCAGCTGGGGGCCGCAGTCGCAGCGCAAGGACCCGAAGCTGTCACCGGTGAGGCATTCGGAGTGGACCCGGACCAGAGGCGTGGTGGCGTCCGGCCAGGGACTGGTCAGGGCAACGTGCGCGTCTCCGGTGCTGGCGTCCCGGTAACCAGTGACCCGCAGCTGCCCGTGCCGGGTCGGCAGCAGGGCGCTGGCCCCCGCGACCACCCGTGCCTCGGCGAGCCCCGTCGTTACCGGTGACGCAGTCGGGGCCGCGTTGTCGAGCTCGTCGAGGTGGGCGGCGAGGTCGGCGATCGTCAGCACGGGCAGGTTCTCTCGGGCCCCCAGTGCCAACACGGCCTCGCCGCGCATCATCTCGCCGTCGTCATGCACCAGCTCGGCGATGAGCCCGACCGGCGACAACCCTGCCAGGGTGCATAGGTCGACGGCCGCCTCGGTGTGCCCCGCGCGCTCGCGGACCCCACCCGGCCTCGCGCGCAGGGGCAGGACGTGGCCAGGGCGCACCAGGTCGTCAGGACCGGTGGTTGGCTCCGCGAGCACCCGGGCGGTGCGAGCCCGGTCGGCGGCGCTGATACCGGTGCCCACACCCCATCGGGAGTCGACCGAGACCGTGTATGCCGTTCCGCGCACGTCCTGGTTGTGCGCCACCATCGGCGGCAGCCGGAGGCGGTCGGCGACAGTGTCCGGCATCGGCGCGCACAGGAACCCGGAGGTGTGCCGCACCGTCCAGGCCACCCACTCCTGCGACGCGGTCGAGGCTGCCAGCACGACGTCCCCTTCGTCCTCGCGGGACTGCTCGTCCAGCACCAGCACCGGCCGCCCCTGGCGCAGTGCCTGGAGTGCGTCCGGGACGCTGGACCAGACGGTCCCGCTCACAGCTGCGCCTTGGTGGCCTTGGCGTCAAGGAGACGTTCGACGTACTTGGCCAGCACGTCGACCTCAAGGTTGACGGCAGTGCCCGCACCCGCCGTGCCCAAGGTCGTCAGCTCCAAGGTGGTCGGGATCAGGGAGACGCTGAAGGTGCCCTCCCGGTCATCCACGTCGGTGACCGTCAACGAGACGCCATCGACGGCGATGGACCCCTTGACCACCACGTAGCGGGCCAGCTCACCGGGCAGGTCGATCGTGACCACGTCCCAGCGAGGGCCTCCCTCGCGTGACCGGACGGTGCCCACGCCGTCGACGTGGCCCTGCACGACGTGCCCGCCCAGACGGCCGCTCACCGGCGCGGCCCGCTCCAGGTTCACCGCGGACCCGGCGCTGAGGTGGCCGAGGCTGCTGCGGCGCAACGTCTCGGGCATGACATCGACGGTGAAACCGTCGGTGTCGTGCTCCACCACCGTCAGGCACACGCCGTTGACGGCGATGGACGCTCCGCGTTGCACCCCGTCCAGGACCGTGACGGCGTGCACGGACAGTCGCGCCGAGCCCGGCTCCGGGGTCAGTGCGGCGACCCGCCCGCGTTCTTCGACGATGCCGGTGAACATCAATGCTCCTCTGATTCGGTGAGGTGGTCGGTCAAGCGCGTCGCGCAGGTGACTGGTGCCCGGGCGTTGACCGGGGGATCCTCTGGTCCGACGAGGTGGTAGGTGAGGCGAACGTCCTGGTCCAGCACGGCCACGTCGTGCAGGACGAGGGGCAACGCCTCGCGGATCGAGACCACTCCCAGATCGGCGACCGTGGGTGGGCCGGCACCGAGCAGCTTCGGGGCGAGGTAGACCACGACGTCGTCCACCAGACCGGCCTTGACGAAAGCGGCCGCGAGCGTCGCGCCGCCCTCGAGCAGCACCCGCCGCGCCCCCGCCTGCCACAGCCGGTCCAATGCCTCCCGCGGGTTGCGGGTGAGCAGCTGCGCAGCAGGCACCGGCCCAGCCAGCAGGCGGGCCGAGGGCGGGAGGTCACGCAGTCCCATCACCGCACGGTTGGTGGGCCGGTCGTGGCTTACCCTCCCCCGAACTGTCAGCGCAGGGTCGTCCGCCAACGCCGTGCCCGTGCCGACCAGCACGGTGTCATGAGCCGCCCGCAGCAGGTGCACGTCCAGCCGGGCGGACCGCCCGGTGACCCACCGGCTGCTGCCGTCAGCCGCCGCCGTGCGCCCGTCCAGGCTCGCAGCCCACTTCCACGTGAACGGACGGTGAAACCGGTGGGCCCTTGACCACGGACGCAGCAGCGAAGCAGCCGCAGCCCGCAGGCCGAGGTCGGGAACGACCTGCACGTGGACGCCCGCGGCCCGGAGCACCCCTTCTCCGCCGCTGGCCACTGGGTCCGGGTCCGGGCACCCGTAGAGCACCCGCGTCACCCCCGCCGCCGACGGCGCCTGCGTGCATGGGCCGGTCCGCCCGGTATGGGCGCATGGCTCCAGGCTGACCAACGCGGTGGCACCCCTTGCGCGCCCATCTGCCTCGGTAAGAGCCGCCACCTCCGCGTGGGGGGTGCCCGCCCCACGGTGCCAACCCTCCCCCACCACCGCTCCGCCAGGCCCGAGCAGAACGCAGCCGACGCGCGGGTTCTCCCCCTCCGGACCGAGGGCCGCGAGGTCCAGGGCACGCTGAAAGGCCCCCTGCTCCTGCGACGTGATCATCCTTACCGGGCTCCTGCCGACCGTGCGGTCAGGCTGGCTCCGGGGGGCTCCCACGCGGTCCCCCCAGCGCATCCAGTCGCTGGCAAGAGTCCGCGCGTGCACGACGTCCGGTACGGGACGCCGCCGCGAGCTCCTCCCATCCGGACTCTCACCGTCGGTCCTGGAATTTCACCAAGTCAACCGGCCGCGGGCTGCGGTCGGGTCGCGGACTGTCACCGCCGGCTCGGACTTTCACCGACCCCGGAGCACGCGTTCCTAACTATCGTTCACCAGAGTACCGCAGCCTCCGGGGTGCGACGTCAGGGTGGCGCCGCCCCCGTTCGAGGCAAGGTCCAAAGGGCAAGGGCCTTACCGAGCCACTGAGGCACCGGTGGGCGGCCGTCAGGGGACGAGGACGAGCTTTCCGCGGACGTGACCGTCAAGGCTGATGCGGTACGCCTCCGCGGCCCGCTCGAACGGGAAGGTCTGCACCTTGATCACCAGCCTGTTCTGGGCCAGCAGGTCGACGACGAGGGCGAGGGCGTCCATGGGGCGACTGTCCCCGCCCCCGCCGGTGACCCGTGCTCCGGCCCGTCCGGCGTCGAAGTTGGAGATCGAGACGACCTGGGAGGGCTCGGGGGCGAGCCCGACCAGCTCCTCGATGGGGGTCTTGCCGGCGACGTCGAAGACCGCGTGGACCGGGCCGTCGGCAGCATCCTGCACCCGGGTGACCATGCCCTGACCGTAGAGCACGGGGGCCGCCCCGATCTCGCGGAGGTAGCCATGGTTGGCCTCGCTCGAGGAGGCGACCACCTTCGCGCCCAGCGCCCGCGCCAGCTGGACGGCGGCGGCACCCACGCCGCCCGCACCGCCGTCGATGAACACGGTGTCGCCGGCCTTGACGCCGAGCAGGCGAAGGCCGCGTTCGGCGGTCTCGCCGGCGATGCCGGCCGCGGCCGCCACCGCCCAGTCGACGGACGGGGGTTTGGGAGCCCAGGAGTCCAGTACCGCGTACTCCGCCTGGGTGTTACTGCCCAGGCCCAGCACGTCGTCACCGACGGACACCCCGCTGGCCCCCTCGCCGACCTCGTCGACGACCCCGGCTGCGTCGAAGCCGAGGTACCCAGTGCCGGCCAAGGGTGCCCCCCCGGACATCATCCCGGCCAGCACCTTCCAGTCGATGGGGTTCACGCTGGCGGCCCGCACCGCGATCCGAACCTGTCCGGTACCCGCGTGCGGGTCCGGCGCCGGCGCCCAGGTGAGCACCTCGGGCCCTCCGTACCTCGTGAACTGCAATGCTCGCATCCGACACTCCTTCGGGTAGGGGCATCCCGCTTCGTCAGCCCGGCCAGCCGTCACGCGTCAGGAGCAAGCAGGACCGACCCGGTCGTATTCCTAGCCGTCGAGCAATCTCCGTCAGTGCTGATACGGACCTTGTAGCGGGAACAGATCCCGCTGAGCTGCCCAGCGCCCCTTCAGCCAGGCGCAAGCGGCATCCGAGCCCTGACCTGTAGCCGCTGGGTAGGGTTGCGCTATGGGGACGCTCATTGCGGGACGCTTCGTGCTGGAGGAGCGGATCGGCGGCGGCGGAATGGGTTCCGTCTGGTTGGGGTGGGACGGCAAGCAGCGGCGCTGGGTGCGGCCAAGCTGCTCAGTCACACGAACGCGACGATGGTCCTGCGTTTCGTCCGAGAGCAGTCCCTGCGGATCGTCCACCCACACGTCGTGGCCCCGACGGGCTGGGCCGCGGACGACGACAGGGTGGTGCTGTCCATGGAGCTGGTTCGGGGAGGCTCGCTCCAGACCCTCTTCGGAGACCATGGTGCGCTGCCGGAGTCGTACGTCGCCGTCCTCCTGGACCAGCTGCTCGACGCCCTCGAGGCCATCCACGCTGCGAACGTCGTGCACCGCGACATCAAACCGCCAACCTCCTGCTCGAGCCGACGGGGACCGGCCGACCCCGTCCTACGGGTCTCCGACTTCGGAGTGGCCGCAGTGGTCCCCGGGAGTCCAGCGTCCGCCATACCCCGTCAGAGGTCTGCACCCGGTTCATCACCACCACCACGTGCGTGTGCAGCTGCGGGTCCCCCGAGCGGGAGTCCCAGTGGTCGAACGCCGCCGCGACCACCCCGCGGATGTCTTCCTGAGCCGCCCCGGCCTTACCCGACCGGGAGGAGAAAACATGCTCCTCCGCGTAGGCGATCACATGCTCCAGCGCGGCTTGGTGCGCCGCGTAGATCAGCCCCTGCGTCGCCTCATCCGCCACCGCCCACGCCACGCTCACGGACTTGGGTGCGCTGAACGTCAGGTCGAAACCGGCCACCGGCAGCGGCGCCTTCCGCGTCGCCCCGCGGGCGTCGAGGTATGCCGGCCGGCCCGGACGCGGCGGCCGGCCGAGCTGCTGCCCGGTCACCGGGTCCTGCAGCATCCCCAGCATCCGGAACAGGTGCTCCTCGCTCACCACCGATTCCACCCCGACGCCGTTGCGTCGTTCAGACCGGCGAGTCCGAGGCCGAGGAAGCGACCCGGCGGCGTGCCGGACTCGGCGTAATACCGGGTCAACGCCGACGCCGCATGCCCAGAGTCGTCAGCCCGCGCGACCGACGACATGAGGTACCGGTACCCGGCCCCCAGGCTCATCCGGCGGATCGACATCGTCACAGGCTCTGACCTCATCACGTGCTCTCGGCGTCGGTCGCGGAGTCGACCGGGCCGCCCTGCATACGGACCCGACGGGGCACCATCCCATTGAGAAAACCTGGGGTGCCAGACGTGTGGCTCGGGAAGGTGGGCTGGAACTGAGCAGTCGAAGGAGGGGGGCCTGCCTGGCCGGGGTGGTGGCGAGGAGCCCGGGCGGGGCCAGAGGAGGCCGGAGGGGGCTTCGAAGGCGACTGCTGTGTAGATGCGATGGCGAGGCAAGTGCCGTCGCGTTAGAGGGCTCGTGAAGGCGCCGTGGGGCACCCACTATTGACGCTCGAGAGACCGCGCGCCACAATTGTGGCCATGAGTACCGAGTCGCTTCGCGCCGTGCGTGACCACTTCAGTGAGTTCGTCGACCGGGTCGAGCACCAGCACGAGCGGGTGATCGTCACCCGCAACGGCCACGCCGCGGCGGTGCTCATCAGCCCCGAAGACCTGGCCCAGCTCGAGGAGACGCTCGCCGTGCTCAGCGACCCCGAGGGCCTGGCCGACATACGCGAGGCCGACGCCGCCTACGCGCGTGGCGATGTCGTGCGGGGTGTGGACGCGGCGCGTCGCCTGCGGTCGTGACCGCGGGGTCGCCGTACGAACTCGTCCTGACCCCTCCGGCCCAGCGCGCCATCGCCTCCGGACTGCCCGAAGCAGTCGCTGCCGCCGTGGTCGAATTCCTGACCACCTCCCTGATTGAGAATCCGCACCGGGTTGGCAAGCAGCTGCACCACGACCTCCAAGGCATTTGGTCCGCGCGTCGCGGCACCTACCGCGTGCTCTACCGGATCAACGACGACTCTCGGGAAGTGGTCGTCCTGCGGGTGGAGCACCGCCGCGACGCGTATCGCCCCTACTGACCGGCCGTGGTCACATGGTGCCCCCCGGGCGGGGTTGTCCCTCTGTAAGGCCGTGCAGCCCCTGGAGGACCCATGACAGTTCAGACCACACCACGGATCGTGTTGACCGTTGAGGAGGCCGCCGAGCGGCTCGGCATCGGTCGGACCTTGATGTACGCCCTGGTCAAGAGCGGGGCCGTCGAGTCGATCGCCATCGGGCGGCTGCGACGCATCCCGCTCGACACGCTCGACGACTTCGTCGAGCGCCTCCGTCGTGTGCTGCCGGCCGATGACAGCTGACCACGCCGCAGCACCGGCCTCCAGGACGCGTCAGCCCAACGGCCGAGCCACCCTCTACTTTGGCGCGGACGGCCGGTGGCACGGCCGGGTCTCGGTGGGTGTGCGCAACGACGGCAGCCCGGACCGCCGCCACGTGAGTGCCAAGACCAAGGCTGACGTGGCCGCCAAGGTCAAGCAGCTCGAGAAGCGGTACGCCGACTCCTTGCTCACACCCGCTGGTGAACGATGGACCGTCGAGAGCTGGCTCGTTCATTGGCTGGAAAACATCGCCGCGAGTCACGTCAAGCCCACGACGTTGTCGGCATACCGCGTCGCGGTCCACCAT
>JAABUN010008389.1_pt1 | contig 10588 bp, 9 predicted proteins | sample 5559311 | NCBI WGS metagenome assembly JAABUN01 (sample SAMN10711877, study PRJNA513370) | rock metagenome | isolation source: Antarctica rocks | place: Antarctica: Victoria Land, Siegfried Peak sud
ACGGTCCAGCCCGCGTCGCGCAGTGCACAGAGCAGGTATCGAGCCACCTGCGCTGAGCCGCCTCGGGGGTAGAACTGGATGCCCATGGCGACTCTGTGGCTCGCCATGGGTTCACGCTAGGTGAAGGACCTGAACAGACCGGGTTTCGCTAGCAACCTTGGGGTCTCCGCTGGCCCTCACCGGCCTCGTTTCTGCGCCCAGCTCGTCTTTCAGGGCCAGCTCCTCGCTCGTGGTCGCGGCGTTCGCGCGCCTCCGGGTTCCTCCCTGAGACGGCACACTCGTCTCAGCTTGGGTGTCCCTTCGGTCATGCGCGGCCTGCGCTGGGCTCGGAGTGGTCCCCCAAGAGGATCAACGAGAACGTGGTGGGGCGAAGGTGGGTGATCACGAGGCTGCCGCCTTCGCGTGCGGCCAGGGAACGGGCCAGAGCGAGTCCGATGCCATGGCCTCGCCCGTAGCCGCGGTCGAAGATGCTGTCGGCCTCGGTGAGGGTGATCGGACTGCCTTGATCTTGAACATCTATGGCGGCGCCTCCGGCGATGTGGCGAACCGAGATGTCGATGTCGCCCTCGCCATGAATGATCGCGTTGTCGATGAGGACGTCGAGGACCTGGGTGATAGATGCCTCTGAGCCTGCTACGAAGCCGGGATGGGTGAGGTCGATGCGAAGCGTCCGGTGGTGTGAGGCGGCCCGGGCCGCCCAGCGTTCCTTCGCTTGTGCTGGGAGGTGGCCGAGGTGCGTGCGCGATGCGGCGGGGATGGCCTCGCGCGCGACGGCTAGCAGGTGGGCAACGGTCGCTTCGAGGCGGGCGAGATCCGCCAGCGCCGGGTTCAGGGCGCCGACGTCGCGGCGGTCGCGAGCCGTCTCGAGGTGCAGCCGTAGCGCGGTGAGTGGGGTCCGGAGTTGGTGGGAGACATCCGCGCTGAACCGCCGCTCCCGTGCAAGAGCGTCGTTGACTCGGTCGGTGCTGTCGGCGAGGACGGAGGAGAGCGTGTCGATCTCGCGAATGCCTGACGGCTCTCGGCGTGTCCCGCTTCCGCCGTCACCGATTCGTTGGGCGTGATCGGCGAGGTCGCTGATGGGTTGGGACATGCGGCGCGCCAACCGGTTGCCAACAAGCCACGCGGCCCCGATGGCGCCGGCGGCGGAAGCGGCCATGATCAGCCAAGCGACCCGAACCCGGTGGTCGGCCTGGCGGAGGCTGGCGGTCAGGTGGACGGCTCCGATGATGTGTTCGTTGGTGGCACGGTCGGTGATCGGCAGCGCGACCTCGATGCCGCCGCCGCTGCTCGTCGCCGGGTTACCTCGGAGGGCCCGGCGGACGAGTGGGTTGGCTTGGGTGGGTCCGTCGCCGAAGACGCAGTGGCCCTTCGGGTCATACACGCTGAACGGTGGTGGGGCGTCGCGTTCTCGGCGGATGCCGGCGAGTTGCTGGGGGTTCAGAGGCACGGCGATCTCGGCGAGTGTCCTCGCCGCCGAGCTCTGGAGGGAGACGACCTCGTTGTTGAGGATCAGCTGGTGGACAGCTAGGGCGAGTGGTACGCCGAGTACGAGCAGGATCGCGGCGGATACGCCGACGATCGCCTCGCTGATCCGTCGACTCACGAGGCGTCAAGCCGGTAGCCGACCCCACGGATGTTGGCCAGGTCGATGGCGTCACCGAGCTTGCGTCGCAGTGCCATGACGTGCATCTCGAGGGTCTTGGATGAGTTGTCCCAGTGGAGGTCCCACACCTCTGACAGGAGGCGCTCGCGTGTGATGACGCGGCCGGCTTCGCGGATGAGGAAGAGCAACAGTTCGAACTCGCGTCGGCGGAAGGCGATCGGCTGGCCGTCGACGCTGACTCGATATGCCGCAGGTTCGACGGTGATGCGGCCGAGCCTGATGGGCGCGTCGAGATCGATGGACTCTGAACCTCGAAGGTGGGCTCTTATGCGAGCGAGGAGCACGCTGATCGAGAACGGTTTGGTGACGTAATCGGTGGCTCCGGCGTCGAGCCCGACGACGATGTCGATATCGGAATCGCGAGCGGTCACCAACACGATCGGCAGTTCAGGGTGGTTGTCGCGCAGCCATCGACACAGGGTCAGTCCGTCCATGTCGGGGAGTCCGACGTCGAGCAGGATCAGATCGGGGGCTTGATCTTCGAGGGCGGTGGTGGCCGCTGATGCAGTGGTGTACCAATCGACGTCGTAGCCCTGTTCGGTGAGCGCGTCGTTGACGAGTTCACCGATGGAGGGATCGTCTTCGAGGATGACCAGCCGCATGACGGCTAGTGGTCCGCCGCTGAGATGGCTCGGATGGTGAGCGTCGGAGGGTGACGGTCCCGGTCCCGGTTGAGGAGCCGATGGTGGTGTCCGCCGACCAGCGCGACACGCTCGAGGGTGGTCACCGCGGCGGTGGCTGAGCAGCGAACCGGTCGCGGTTGGCGTCTTCCTCGGCGACCATGAGGTCGGCGTGGCTGATGCTCAGGTAGCTGACGAGTCCGATGATGATGGCAAGGAAGGTGAAGGTCGTGACACCGGTTCCGAGACCGAGGCCGCCGTCCTTGGGCTTCTGGAGGAGGTAGTCGCCGAGGGAGGCGCCAAGTGGCCGGGTGAGGATGTAGGCCAGCCAGAATGCGAGGACCTCACCCATCGTGAACACGAAGTGGGCGACGGCGACGAGGGCGATGAGGGCGGCGAACATGAGCCCGGACTTCCAGTAGCCGATGTTGAGCTTTTCTGAGACCAGGTCGCCGGCCGAGGTGCCGAGCGCGAAGGTGAACAGGATCGTGAGCCAGTACCAAGCTTCGCGGCGGGTGGTGACGATGGTGTGGATCGACAGCGATCGTTCGCTGAGGTACCAGCCGACGAACGTTGCCACCAACGCGATGGAGAACCCGGCCGTGGTGGTGTTGAGGCTGACGCCGTGCCCGTCGACGAGGTTGTCGGTCATCAAGGTGCCGGCGATCGAGATGAGCACCACGACCAGCCAGTAGATGGCCGGGATGTACCGGCGGGAGCGGAACTGGAACACGAGCGCTCCGGCGAGTGCCACGCCGACGACGATGGACGTGTTGTTGAGCCCGAGGCCGACCGTGTCGTTGAGGAAGTCCGCGGCGGTTTCCCCGACGGTGGTGCCCATCACCTTGATGAACCAGAAGTACAAGGTGATCGCCGGAACCTTGTTCAACATCGTCGCCGCGGCTGTTCGCTCGTCGCGGACCGCGCTCCGCGAGGTCGTGGCGCTCATCGGCGGGGCTCCAGCGCAGATGGGGTGGGCGGGGTGAAGGTCATCGGTTGCTCCGGATCCGTAGGTGCAGGGATCCTGGGGAGGGTACGGACGGGCCGATCAACGCCTCGGTTGGCGCTGATCAACGGCTGGTAAATCGTGAAATCGGTGGTCACGGGTCGGAGACGCCCCCGTCCCGTCTCAGTACGAGCTCGATGACCGGGTTCGGGCCACGGTGGGCGATCACCAGCCGGCCCCGGTCTGCAGCGAGAAGGCGCTGAGCCAGTGAGAGGCCGAACCCGTGGGTGGCGTCGGTGACTTCGGGGCCGATCTCGCCCGGCTGTGAGGGAAAGCCCTGTCCCTGGTCGGTGACGGAGATGGAGACCGATCCATCGGTGCTCCGAGCTTCGATCCGCACCTCCCCCGCCCCGTGGGCCACGGCATTGTCGACGATCGTGTCGAGCGCCTGGCGGAGCACTGCGCCGGAGCCCTCGACCCTGAGTTCCTCCTGCGGCCACAAGACGACGAGGGGACGACCGTCGCGGGCGAGCGGCCCGTTCCACTGGCTTCGAAGTCCTTCCAGCAACAGGCCGACATCGGTGGTGGCGTCGTGGATCGCGGAGTCTCGGGCGAACGCCAGCAACTGATCGATGGTCCCTTCCAGTCGGGCGATGTCCTCCAGAGCTTCCGTGAGGACAACGCTGCCCGAGGCGCGGGGGAACTGGAGCTCGGTCTCCATGTTCGTGCGAAGTGCGGCCAGGGGGGTGCGGAGCTGGTGCGACGCATCGGCGCTGAAAGCCCGTTCTCGTCGCATCAGGTCTTCGAGGCGCTTTGCGGTCGTAACCAGCGCGACGGCGGCATCATCGAGCTCGGGGACACCGGTAGGTGTCGCAGTGATGGCGAAGTCACCCTCGCCGAGTCGGACAGCCTGATCACGCAGGTCCTTGACCGGACGGGCTAGGCGGCCCGCAACGATCCGGGCGAGCACCCCGCCGACCGCCACCACGCCGACCGCCAACACGACCAGCAGAACGACGGCGCGCTGCGCTCTGCGGTCGGTGAAAGTGGTGGGCTGACTGGCGCGCATGGCACCGACCACCATCTCCAGGTCGACGATCGGTATGGCGGCGACCCGGGCCTCGCCTTGCTCGCCCTGACGGATCTGGTTGCCCAAGGCTGCGGCCACCAGGGTGTCACCTCGTGGCGGCCCCTGACCGGCGACGCGGTTCCCACGCCGGTCGTAGAGCCCATAGGTGATCCCGTCCGCGGTGGGCAGCTCGACGGGGTCTGGGTTCGTGGCGAAGTCGGTGGGGACCTGGCGGGAGGCGAGCACGGCATGGCGCTCGAGGCGCAGGGCAGCCTGCTCGTCGACGAAGCGCTGTACGACGAGGCCGAGGGGAAAACCGAAGAGGACGACGGCGAGGATCGTGACGCCCAGGATCGACGAGACGAGCCGGCGCCTCATGGAAGCTCGTATCGGTAGCCGACGCCGCGCAGGGTCGTGATGCGGCTCGGTCCGCCCCCGCAGTCGATCTTGCGGCGGACTGCGGCGACGTGGAAATCGAGGGTCTTGGTGGAGCCATACCAGTTCTCGTCCCACACGTCTGACATCAGGACCTCGCGGGTCAGGGCGACGCCGGCATCTCGCACCAGCCTGGCCAGCAAGTCGAACTCCTTGACCCGCAACGTGAGCTCGTCGTCATCGATCCACGCCCGTCGGCCGTTCTCGTCGACCCGCAGATCCCCGACGACGGTCGGTTCCGATCCGGTGTGGCTCGCGCGGCGCAGCTGAGCGCGGACCCGGGCCAACAGCTCGGCCAGGGTGAACGGTTTGGTGATGTAGTCCACCGCTCCGGCATCGAGGCCGATCACGATGTCGAGCTCCTCGTCACGGGCAGTGAGCATCATGATCGTCGCCGAGGGATCGTGGTCGCGGATCCGGCGGCACACCTCGAGCCCATCGAGATCCGGCAGGCCGAGGTCGAGCAGCACCAGATCCGAGGGATGCTCCTTGAACGAGTCGACGGCATGGGCACCCGTCTGCGCCCAGCAGGCGTCGTAGCCCGTCGCCGTGAACGCCCGCAGGAGCGACGCGCCGATGTGGGGGTCGTCCTCGACGAGGAGCACACGCTCGTCGGCCACGTAAGCAACGGTAGGGGTGCGTCTCGGCGGTCGTTGCGGTTCTGGCCGAGTTCTTGCCGTCCGCTCGCCTTGCGCCGGGTCTCCTCTCGCCGGCCACTTCGTACCTTCGAAGCGTCCCCGCCCACACCTGATGGAGATCAACTCTGATGCGCCCAGTACCGCTTGTTGCCGTCGGCATCGCCGCCCTGGCGTTGCCCCTCGCCGCCTGCGGCGGATCCGGCCCCTCGACCACAGCTGCGTCCAAGACCAGGGCCCCCGCCGGGGCGGCGCCGGCTGGGGCCGCAGACCCGAACGCTCCCGAGGTGGTATCGCCGGGCGACATCCCCGACAACCAGGCCTTCGTCCCCTACACGCCCCCGGATGCTGCCTACTCGATCAAGGTGCCCGAGGGCTGGGCCCGCTCGACCAGCGACGGCGCGGTGACCTTCACCGACAAGTACAACTCGATCGAGGCCCGCTCCCGGCCCGCCCCCGCGGCTCCCACCGTCGCGTCGGTGAAGGCGTCGGGGCTCGCCGATGTGTCCAGCGAACCGACGTTCAAGCTCGGCAAGGTCACGGCCGTCACTCGCAAGGCCGGCGTCGGCGTGCTCGCCACCTACACCATCGGTTCGACGCCGAACTCGGTCACCGGCAAGAAGGCGCTGCTGGCCGTCGAGCGCTACGAGTTCGGCCACAACGGCACCACCGTCGTGCTGACCTTGTCGGGCGCCAAGGGCGCCGACAACGTCGACCCGTGGCGCATCGTGAGCGACTCGCTCACGTGGACGTGACCGGCGCAACCGCCGTCGACGAACCGCCGGGCATATCGCCGGCGCTCTCAGCGACGCACCTGTATCGCTTCTACCACGCCGGCGACGACGAGACCCTGGCGTTGCGGGGCGTGTCGTTGCGCCTCGATGCAGGGGAGATCGTCGCGGTGACCGGTCCGTCAGGATCGGGGAAGTCGACGTTGCTGGCCTGCCTTGCCGGTCTCGACGAGCCCGACGGTGGCGTCGTCCGCTATGGCACCGACCGCATGTCGAGGCGCAGCGAGGCGGACCGCGCTGCGCTGCGAGCCCACCGAATCGGCATGTTGTTCCAGTCCGGCAACCTGCTCGACCACCTCACCGTGGAGCAGAACATCACCATCGCCCAGCGTCTCGCCGGGCGGGTGGACCACCCAGAGACCCGTGACCTGTTGGCCAGCCTCGGGCTCGTCGAGCGGGCCAGGGCAATGCCCACCACGTTGTCAGGAGGCGAAGCAGCACGTGCCGGCCTGGCCGTGGCGTTGGCCAACCACCCGACGGTGATCCTCGCTGATGAACCCACCGGTGAGCTCGACGAGGCCACCGCCGACCGTCTCATGGCCATGCTCCGGGAGCGCGCCGCCGCGGGCGCCGCCGTGTTGATCGTGACCCACAACCCCACGATCGCGGCCGATGCCGACCGCGAGATCCAGCTCCTGGATGGCCGGATCGACACCGAGGCGAGCTGATGACGTCCACCGCCCTCGCTCAGGCCACCGGCGTCGCTCGCACCTTCGGCACGGGGCCGGCCGCCGTCGTCGCCATCCACGACATCGACTGCTCGATCCACCTGACTGAACGGATCGCGCTCATGGGACCATCTGGATCAGGCAAGACGACGCTCCTGCACCTCTTCGCCGGTCTCGACGAACCGACTACCGGCACCGTCGACTGGCCTGGGATCGGCACGATCAGCGAGCTCCGACCGGGACCCGTGGCGGTCGTCTTCCAGGCACCGAGCCTGATGCCTCCTCTCGACGTGATCGAGAACGTCGCCCTCCCGCTGCTGCTCGCAGGTGCAGAACGCCATGACGCCCGAGCCCGAGCGCTCGAAGCACTGGGTCGTCTCGGCCTGGACCACCTCGCAGCGAAGCTGCCCGAGGAGCTGTCTGGCGGCCAGGCCCAGTGCGTTGCCATCGCCCGGGTGCTCGCCGATCGCCCGATGCTGATCCTTGCGGACGAGCCGACGGGCCAACTCGACCACCGCAACGGCGCAGCGGTCATCGACGCGCTTATCGCCGCCGCCGCCCAAACGGGCGCCGCCCTCGTGGTCAACACCCACGACCCCGCTGTCGCCGAACGCCTCCCCAGCCGCTGGTCCATGGCCAACGGCGCCCTCACCATCGCAAAGGCCGCCCCATGTTGACCACCCGCTCTTCCGGCCCGCTCCTGGCCGCTACGTGGCTCCATGGCCTCACCCGGCGCCGCCGCGGCCGGCTCGTCGCCACCGCTTTCGGTGTCGCACTCGCCGTCGGCCTGTTGGCGTCCATCGGTGCCTTCCTCTCCGCGTCCAAAGCCACCATGACGTCGCGTGCCGTACAGACAGTCGCCGTCGACTGGCAGGTCGAAGCTCAAACCGGAAGCGACCCCATGGTCGTGGCCGCCCAGGTGGCCGCCACCCCTCACGTCACCGCCGTCGAACGGGTCGAGTTCGCCGCCATCGCCGGATTCCAGTTCAACAGCGGGACCACCGTGCAGACCACCGGAGCCGGTCAGGTCCTCGGCATGTCCGGCACCTACCGCAAGACGTTCCCCGACCAGTTTCGCAACTTGACCGGCGCCCGCAACGGCGTCTTGCTGTTCCAGCAGACAGCGGCGAACCTCCAAGCCGTCCCCGGCAGCACCATCACCATCAACCGTACGGGCCTCGCACCGGTGAGGATCACCGTCGACGCGATCGTCGACGTCCCCCAAGCAGACTCCCTGTTCCAAGCCGTCGGCGCCCCGATCGGCGCCCAGGCCCAAGCACCACCCGACAACGTCCTGTTCGTTCCGACCGTCACCTGGCACCGGCTCTTCGACCGGGCCGCCAAGTCCCGCCCCGACCTCGTGCACACCCAGTTCCACACCCGCCTCGACCACCAGCTCCCTCCTGACCCCTCAGCTGCCTACAGCGCCACCACCGGCCGAGCTCGCAACCTCGAGGTCAAGCTCGCCGGCGCCGGCCTCGTCGGCGACAACCTCGGCGCCACCCTGTCGGGCGCACGCACCGATGCCCTCTATGCCCAAGTCCTGTTCCTGTTCCTCGGCTTGCCCGGAGCGGTGCTCGCCGGGCTCCTCACCGCCACCGTCGCCGGCTCCGGTCGCGATCGCCGACGTCGCGAGCAAGCCCTCCTCCGCACCCGTGGCGCCACCACCCGCCACCTCATCGGGCTCGGCATCGCCGAAGCCGCACTCGTCGGCGCCCTCGGTTCCGCTCTCGGCCTCGCGCTCGCCTACGTCGTCGGACACGTCGCGTTCGGCACCACCCGCTTCGGTGCCACAACCAACGCTGCGATCGCCTGGTCGGTGGCCGCAGCCCTTGTCGGCCTCGCCATCGCCGCCGCGGCAATCGCCGTTCCAGCTTCTCGCGATGCCAAAGGCAGCACTGTCACCGCCGCCCGCCTCACCGTTGGACGAGCCCGGGACCCCCGCTGGATGCGCTGGTACCTCGATCTCATCATCGTCGCCGTCGCCGTCACCGTGTTCTGGCTCACCTCCCGCAGCGGCTACAACCTCATCCTCGCCGTCGAAGGCGTCCCGACCGTCTCCGTCAGCTACTGGGCCTTCGCAGGACCCGCGCTCCTGTGGATCGGCGCCGGCCTGCTCGCCTACCGGCTCACCAACTTGCTCCTGCACCGAGGGCGGACGCTTCTCGCCGCATCGTTGCGGCCTCTCGCCGGTGGCCTGTCCGACACCGTCGCCGCCAGCCTGCAACGCCAGCGGCGCCTGCTGGCGAAGGGTGCTGCTCTCATCGCGCTCACCATCGGTTTCGCCGCCTCCACCGCGGTGTTCAACAGCACCTACCACCAACAAGCCGAAGCCGATGCCGTGCTCACCAACGGCGCGGACGTCACCGCCACGATCTCCCCCGGCGCCACCGTCACACCGACGTCACGCATCGCCCGCGACATCGCCTCCACACCGGGCGTCCGCCACGTCGAAGCGATCCAACACCGCTACGCCTACGTCGGCGCCGACCTCCAAGACCTCTACGGCATCAACACCAGCACCATCGTCAACGCCGGTCGACTCCAGGACGCTTACTTCCAGGGTGGCAGCGCCCGACAGCTCATGGCCACCCTGGCTGCAAAGCGCGACAGCATCCTCGTCTCCGCCGAGACCGTCCACGACTTCCAACTGTTGCCCGGCGATGCCATCACGCTCCGGCTCCAAGACGGCAAGACCAAGCAGTACCGCAACGTGAGGTTCCACTACGTCGGTGTCGCCAAGGAGTTCCCCACCGCACCCCGAGACAGCTTCCTGCTCGCCAACGCCAGCTACATCGCCCAGCGGACAGGCTCCCGCACCATCGGCTCGTTCCTCATCGACACCGGCGGTCGACAGATCCCCGCCGTCGCCAGAAAGGTGCGCACCCAGATCGGCACCACTGCGACGGTCACCGACCTGGTCACCAGCCGCAAGATCGTCGGCTCCAGCCTCACCGCCGTCGACCTTGCCGGCCTGACGAGGGTGGAGCTCGGCTTCGCGCTCGCCCTCGCTGGCGCCGCGACAGGGCTGACCCTTTGGCTGGGCCTCCTCGAACGGCGCCGGACCTTCGCCGTCGCCTCTGCCCTCGGCGCCACCCCGCGACAACTCGGTGCCTTCGTCTGGGCGGAAGTGGGCATCGTGACCATCGCAGGACTCGCAGCAGGCACCATCACCGCTTGGGCGCTCTCGAACATGCTCGTCAAGGTCCTCCAAGGCGTCTTCGACCCGCCCCCCTCAGCTCTCGCAGTCCCGTGGGTCTACCTCGCCCTCCTCGGAGCCATCAGCACCGCCGCTACCGCGGCCGCCGCTCGGCTCGCCCTCATCAACGCCCGAAGACCCCATGTCGAGCTCCTACGCTCGCTCTGACACCTCTGGCGAGGCGATCCGACCAGCACAGGAGATCAGGCGTACCGGCCACCACACCCACGCGGAGATTCCTACGCGAGGCAACGACCCCAGCCGCGCGGAGGCTTCTCGTAAGTCAATGCGGTGCCCCGATCCGCCAGACAGGGGTTCGCTAGCATCCGCGGCCATGCGAGGCAGGTTGGCGCGACGGGCCCCCTGTCGATGCCGCCCCGGACCATGACCCGACTGCGGCTGGTGTGACCGATGTCGGTGACACCGATCGAGCGCCGAACGGCCGGCGTCGCCGGCGCACCCGGCGGATCGCTGGGGCTGGGTCCTTCCTGGGCCTGCTGTTCGTCCTGATCTCGCTGAACTTCGCGTTGCCGCGTCTGATGCCCGGCGACCCCATCGACGC
>JAABUN010008390.1_pt1 | contig 10587 bp, 7 predicted proteins | sample 5559311 | NCBI WGS metagenome assembly JAABUN01 (sample SAMN10711877, study PRJNA513370) | rock metagenome | isolation source: Antarctica rocks | place: Antarctica: Victoria Land, Siegfried Peak sud
CACATGCCTGCTTCTGTGGTCGTGCGCGGTGGAACGGTCTACGACGGCACCGGAAGCCCGGGCCGGAGCGCAGACGTCGTTCTCGACGGCGACGCGATCGCGCTGGTCGGCACCGCGCCCGAGCACCTGGACGCCCTCGAGATCGAAGCGTCCGGGCTAGCGGTCATCCCGGGTCTGGTCAACGTGTTGAGCCACGCCTGGGGCACGCTTCAGCAGGACGGCTCAGCTGCCTCGGAGCTCCTTCAGGGGGTGACCACAGTGGTCTTCGGCGAGGCGTACACGCCGGGCCCCAGCTCACCCGAGTTCGTCGAGCTGTGCGCGGCGTCCTACCAGGCCGGTGTGCGGGCAGACTACTCACGGCTCTCCGTGGGGCTGTCGGACCTGGAGTCCCTCGGGGTCGCGGTCAACGTCGCGAGCTCGCTGGGCGGTCACAACCTGCGTCTGCTCGCCGCCGGGTTCGAGGATCGTCGCCTCACCACCAGGGAGCTGGACCGGCTCCGGGGCCTGGTTGCCGAGGAGATGGAAGAGGGCGCGCTCGGGATGGGTACCGCGCTGATCTACCCACCTGGCCGTTTCGCGGACACCGAGGAGTTGGTGCAGCTATGCGAGGTCGTCGCCGCCCACGACGGTCTGTACAGCTCCCACCTGCGCAGCGAGGGTGACCGCTTCCTGGAGGCCCTGGACGAGCTGCTGGAGATCAACGCGCGCACCGGCGTCCGCGCCGAGGTCTTCCACCTCAAGGCAGGAGGCAGGCCCAACTGGCCGAAGATGGCCCAGGCCGTCGAGCGCATCTCCGCCGCCCGCGCCGCTGGCCGGGCGATCTCTGCCGACATGTATCCCTACGAGGCGGGCGCCACGGAGCTCGCCGCCAGCATCCCGCCGCACTTTCACGAGGGCGGCCCCGAGGCACTGGCCGAACGTCTCGCCGACCCCGCGCAGCGCGAGCTGATGGCCGCCGAGATCCGCTCGACCTCCGACGACTTCGAGAACCTCTTTCTGGCCGCGGGCGGCGGCGCGGGAGTCCTCTTCCTGGACGACCTGTCGGATGGGACCCCGTCCGCGGGACGGTACCTGACGGCGGTCGCAGCGGACCTCGGGTTGGACGAGGTGGACGCACTGCTGGAGCTGGTACGGCGGGACCCGGCGATCGGCGTCGCCTACTTCATCATCGATCCTGAGGGGATCGAGCTCGGCCTGCGGCAACCGTGGGTGAGCGTCGGCTCCGACGCGACCGCGCACCCCGCGACGGCGCCCTGGGTCGACTCCGCGACGCACCCACGCACCTACGGCACCTTTGCCCGGGTGCTGGGGCACTACTCGCGCGACCTCGGCCTGTTCGGTTTCGCAGAGGCGGTTCGAAAGATGACCAGCCAGCCGGCCGACGTGTTCCGGTTGGCCGGTCGTGGGCGCCTCGTCGAGGGCGCCTTTGCCGACGTGGTCGTGCTGGACCCCGGGACTGTGGGGGACCGCGCGACGTTCGATGACCCGCATCGCCTGTCGGTCGGCGTGTCACACGTCCTGGTCAACGGCGAGGTCGTGGTGCGCGACGGCGCCGTCACCCCGGCTCGCTCCGGTCGGCGGCTGCGCCGGGGTATGCGGTGAGGCCGACGCCTCAGGCATGTCTTCCGGGTCCCCTTCCGTCGCCCGTGCCGGTCACCTTGACAGGCGGCACGCCGTAAGGTGGCCGGGTGTCAACGGCCGAGGGAGCAGCTCATCTGCGCGAACCGCTCAGCCGCGATCGCATCCTCCAGGCAGCGCTGACGCTGGTCGACCGAGAGGGGTTGGAGGCCCTGACGATGCGCCGTGTCGCGGCGCAGCTGAACGTCGAGGCAATGTCGCTGTACTACCACGTCGCCAACAAGGAAGCGATCCTCGAGGGGGTCTGCGATCTGGTGATTGCCAAGGCTGACCTGCCGCACGGCGAGGTCAGCCCGGCTGAGTGGATCCGCGGCTCGGCCGAGGGGTTTCGCCGGCTCGCCCTGCACCATCCGCGGACATTCCCGCTGTTGACCAGCCGACCGGTGCCGCTCGTCGACGCTGCCGCGGCGAAGCCGATGGAAGCCGGCCTGGCGGCATTCGCCCGGGTGGGCATGCAGCCCGAGGCGGCATACGCGGCGGTCCAGGCCGTGCTGATGTGTCTGCTCTCGCTCGGGCTGGTAGAGAGCCGAGCCGTGCTCGACCCCAACCCCGAAGCGGTCTCGCAGCTGGAGGGGCTGCCGGAAGGCCAGTTCCCGTTGTTGAGCGCGGTCCCGGACCTGGGTGTCGACCAGGGCGCGATCTCGTCCTGTCTGGTGGAGACGCTGGTCCGGGGTCTGATCGCGCCGGGGACCAGCTGAGCGCACCGGTGGGCCACGGGCGCGCGGCGGAGTCGGCGTCCGAAGCGCTTGACACGCCGACCGTACGGTGTAAGATACCTTACACCGTAAGAGAACCATGGCCCGGACAGCACCGCCCAGCGGGCGCAGCACTCTCACGACGATCGCCATCACCACCGGTTCGGATCTCCCCACCGATGTCCCGGACCGCACCCGCGCCATTCGGTCGCGGGTTGACCACCGACGAAGGGACGGACATGTCCGCAGCTGCTCTGAACGAGTTCGTGACTGCACACGCGACCGAGATGGGAGTCCCCGGGGCGTCGGTCGCGGTGTTGACCACAGGGGCGGAACATTACGCCTACCACGGCGTTACCAGTATCGAGAACCCGCTGCCCGTCGACGCGGAGACGCTCTTCCAGTTCGGATCCACGACCAAGACCTTCACCGCGACGGCGATCCTCCAGCTCGCGGACCGGGGCCTGGTGGAGCTCGACGCTCCGGTGCGTAGGTACGTACCGGAGCTCCAGCTCAAGGACGAGTCGGTCGCCGAGACGGTGACCGTGCTGCAGCTGCTGAACCACACCGCGGGCTGGTCAGGCGACCTGATGGAGAACACCGGTGACGGAGACGACGCGCTCGCCAAGTACGTGGCGCGGATGGCGACCATCGACCAGGTCGCTCCGCTGGGGGCCAGCGTCTCGTACAACAACGCCTCACTGTCCCTCGCCGGCCGGGTCATCGAGAAGGTGATGGGCTCGACCTACGAACAGGCCATCCGTGAGCTGCTCCTCGATCCGCTTGACATGGACCACAGCTACTTCTTTCCCAGCGAGGTCATCACTCGCCGATTCGCGGTCGGCCACAACCAGAAGCCGGACGGCAGCATCCGGATCGCCCGGAACTGGGCGGTTCCCCGCGGGTCCGCGCCAGCGGGCGGGATCGTGGCCAACGCCGGCGACCAGATCGCCTGGGCGAAGTTCCACCTCGGTGACGGGCGCGGACCCGATGGAAAGACGGTGCTGTCCGCCGAGCTCCTCGCTCGGATGCAGCAGCCGACCGTGGACATGTCGGGCAGCGCCCTGGGCGACGCTGTGGGGATCGGCTGGCTGCTGCGCGACCTGGACGGCGTCCAGCTGGTGAGCCACGGGGGAACGACCAACGGCCAGCACTCGGAGTTCGTGATGGTGCCGGAGCACGGGTTCGCCTTGATCAGCATGACCAACTGTGGCCCCAACGGGCCGCAGTTCAACAAGGAGCTGGTGGCGTGGGCGCTGGAACACTACCTCGGCCTGGTCGAGAAGGAGCCTGAGCAGCTCAGCCTGGGCGAGAGCGAGCTGAGTCCCTACACCGGCACGTACGACACGATCGCGGCCACCTGTGAGATCACGCTGGGCGAGCCCGGGCAGCTGCTGCTGCACGTGACCGTCAAACCGGACGTGGAGGCAGCCATGAGCGAGTCGCAGGAGGATGACGGAGCCGACGAGCAACCCCCGATTCCCCTGGCGATCGTGGCCGGGGACGGCGACCCGTATGTCGTCCCCGGTGGTCCCGCCAAGGGCATGAAGGGCTACTTCGCGCGCAACGAAAGCGGCCAGATCGCCGGCGTGCACGTCGGCGGACGGATGGCCACGAAGATCTGATGCGAGACCTGCCCAGACCGCTGCCGTTCCGGAGCACCGTCGACAGCATGCGCGTTGCTGCCATGCCGGCACGCGCGGCGTTAGGTTAGCTACCATGCAGCTCGAGCGGGGCCGCCTCGACGCGATGCCGGCTGATGTCTTGCTGTCCAACGTCATCGACGCGCTCGGCGGTGGGCTCTTGGAGGTCGTGGCGGCGCCACGTGGCCTAGGCCTGAAGGTTGCTGACCCCGTCATCTTCGACACCGCCGATGTGCTTCGGGCGGAGCCGGGAGATCTCGTCCTCGGCGTGGGTGTCCCGGCCGGCTCGACCAGAGCCCAGGAGCTGGTCCGTGACGCCGGGAGAGCCGGGGCTGCCGTGGTGGTGCTCAGGCGGGACGGCGCTGAGGTCGGGCCCGCGCAGGCCGCGGCGGAGGCGGCACAGGTCGCTCTCGTGCTCATCCCGGCCACCACCGGCTGGAGCCAGCTGTTCACCCTGGTCAACACGGCCATCGACGCGAGCCGGGCAGCGACCTGGTCCAACCACGCTGGGCTGGCCGTCGGCGACCTGGTGTCACTGGCCAACGCCGTGGCAGGGACCGTCGGAGGCGCCGTCACCGTCGAGGACCCGGACAGCAACGTGCTGGCCTTCTCCAGCCTGGGTCACCCCATCGACGGTCCGCGCCAGGACACCATCCTGGGCCACCGCGTGCCGAGCCCGTGGCGTCGGGTGCTGGTGGACCAGGGCGTGTTCAAGCGGCTGTACGCCAGCGAGGACGTCGTCCACGTCGACACCATCAGCGAGCTCGACGTCGTGGTAGCGCCACGGATGGCCATTGCCGTGCGGGCCGGCGGCGAGGTGCTCGGGTCGATCTGGGTCGCGCAGGCCGAGCGCCCGTTCGACGAGGAGGCGGCGCAGGCCCTGCGGGGCGCCGCTCGGATCGCGGCCCTGCACATGCTGCACCACCGGGCCTATGGAGACCTCGAGCGGCAGCGGCAGGCCGAGCTCATCCGTGCGCTGCTGGCCGGCACCGAGCCGTCGCTGCCGGGGGTCTCGTCCCTGGGGCTGGCCGGTACGCCGGTGGCCGTGCTCGCGGTCGACCCCAACCTCAGTCGGACCGCCGACGCCGAGGTGGCCATGAGCCGGGCGGTCTCGGTGATCACCCTCTACGCCGAGGTGTATCGCCGCCGAGCCGCCGCCGTGGCGATCGACGGCATCATCTACGTGCTGCTGCCGACGCCGGCCGACGCCGACCGCTCGCGCCTGATGGCCTTCGCCAACAACGTCGCGCAGCGGACCCAGGCGGCCACCCGGACCCGGGTGAGGGTGGGCATCGGCTCGACGGCAGCAGAGCTGCGCGACCTGCACCGCTCACGGGAGGAAGCCGACGAGGTGCTCCGGCTGCTGCGGCGGAACGGCGACCGCACGACCGCCCACGTCGACGACGTCCGCGGCCGGGTCGCGCTGCTGCGTCTGCAGGATCTTGCCGCACAGGACCCGCGACTGCGGGCCGGCAAGCTCCAAGGACTCATTGACCACGACACCCAGCGGGGAACCCACTACGTGGCGACGCTGCGAGCGTATCTGGACGCGTTGGGGGACGTGTCGGTTGCGGCCGCTGAGCTGTCGATCCACCGGAACACCTTCCGTTACCGGCTGGAGCGCCTGCTGGACCTGTTCGGGCTGGATCTGAGCGACCCGGACGAGCGGCTGATCACACACCTCCAGCTGAGGTTCCTCGACGACACCGGGTGAGCGGGCGAACCGGCGAGTCGCTCACGCAGCATCGCCGAGACGGTCGGCGGCGACGCTTCGCAAGTTGTTCACCTCGACCTCTGTGATGTCAGAACATTCGCACCTAACATGGTCACCGTCATGGCGCGTCCGCACACAATGCCCGGACCGCCCACCCGAAGGGGAGTGTCAATGATGACTGCACTGAACCAACGTGGACGCATCATGCGGCGAGTCCTACCGGCCGCCTCGATCCTCCTGGCAGGGACTCTGGTCGCCGCCTGCGACAGCGGGTCCACAGCCACGTCCGACCCGACCCAGAACGCCAGCGCCAAGGACGTCACGCTCACCGTGACCTCCAACGCCATCGCCGGCGGCAAGAACGCCGCCGAGGCGGGCTGGTACGCCACCTACGTCATCCCGAAGTTCATCGAGATGGAGAAGGCCAAGGGCGTCAACGTCACCGTGAAGTTCCAGCCATCGGGCGTCGACGACGAGCAGTACAAGGCGAAGATGGCTCTCGACCTCAAGAGCAAGTCGGGCGCGGACGTTATCGCCCTCGACGGCATCTGGGTCGGGGAGTTCGCGCAGGCGGGCTACATCAAGCCGCTGACGGATGTCGTCGGTCCCTCGGTGACGGCGTGGGACGGGTGGGCCCAGATCCCCACGTCGGTCCAGGCGAACACGTCGTTCAACGACAAGGCCTACGGAATTCCCGGAGGCACCGACGGCCGGGTCCTCTACTTCAACAAGAAGCTCTTCGCCCAGGCCGGCCTGCCGGCGGACTGGCAGCCGACGAGCTGGCAGGACATTCTCAGCGCCGGCACCAAGCTCAAGGCGGTCAGCGGAGTTGACCCCATCCAGGTCAACGCCGGCACCGCAATGGGCGAGGCGTCGGCGATGCAGGGCGCACTGCCGTTGCTCGTTGGTGCGGGCGCCGAGATCTACCAGGACGGCAAGTGGCAGGGCAGCACCCAGCAGATCCGCGACGTCCTGGGCTTCTACAAGCAGCTTCTCGACGGTGGGCTCATGGACAAGAACTTCCAGCTCGCTGCTAAGGGCCGGGACGAGTCCTTCGCCGCCTTCGCTGCGGGCAAGGTCGGCATCCTCCTCGAGAGTGACTACCTGTGGCGCTCCGTCATCAACCCCGACAAGGGGTCGGCGGCGATGGCCAGCCGGAACGGCGACGTGGGCTATGCGATGATCCCCGCCAAGACCAAGGGCGGGGGCGTCGGCAACCAGGACTTCGTCTCGATGTCCGGAGGCGGCGGCTCGTTCGTCAACCCGAACACGAAGTTCCCTCAGCAGGCCTGGGAGCTGCTGACCTTCATGAACACCCCTGAGGCGATCAAGACCGCCCTCGGAGGGACGGCGCGGATCACGGCACGTCAGGACGTCAACACGGAGGTGCTCGGCAAGGACCCCCTCCTCGGCTTGATCTCCCAGAAGGTCCTGCCGCTCACCCGGTTCCGCCCGGGCTACGCCATCTACCCCCAGGTCTCGCAGGCGCTCCAGCAGGCGACCGCCGACATCGTGTCGGGCAAGTCCGTCGACGAGGCGGCTACGGCATACGAGACGGCGGTCGAGAAGGTGGCCGGCGCGGACAAGGTCGCCAAGTCGTGACGGCCGCCGCGGGGATGTCCGATGCCGCTGGTCTCGGACGGACCCGCGCGGTCGCCTTCATCACCCCGGGGTTCCTCCTCATCGCCGCGTTCCTCGTCTTCCCGGCGTTGTGGACCATCTACCTCGGCGTCACCGACTTTCGCCTGACGGGCGTCGCGGCCGCCGATCCCAAGGTGGTCGGGCTCGCGAACTACACACAGGCACTGAGCGATCCGGCGTTCCGAAACTCGCTGGTGCTGACGCTGATCTTCGTCCTCGGGTCGGCGGTCATCGGACAGTCGGTCATGGGGTTCCTCATCGCATCGTCGATGCGGGCGGTCCCGAAGAGCGTCAAGACCGTCGTCGAGAGCCTCGTCCTGCTGGCCTGGATCCTTCCGAGCTCGATCGTGGCCTTCCTCTGGGTGGCCTTCCTCAACCGCGACGGGGGCACCCTGAGCACCCTGCTCAACACCCCGGACACGGCCTGGCTCCTCGAGCACCCGATGGCCTCGATCATCGTCTTCAACACGTGGCGTGGCACGGCCTTCTCGATGCTGCTCTTCTCCGCGGCGCTGGGGGCGGTCCCGCCGTCCCAGCTCGAGACCGCTCGCCTCGCGGGCGCCGGTGCATGGCAGCAGCTGCGCGACGTCATCTTCCCGCACATCCGGGGGCACGTGCTGACGAACACCCTGCTGATCAGCCTCTGGACGTTCAACGACTTCTCGCCCTACCTGCTCACGGCCGGCGGTCCGAACCACGCCACCGAGACCCTGCCCGTCTTCATCTACCAGCGGGCGCTCTACGGGGGCGAGCTCGGCTACGGCTCGGCCATCTCGTTTCTCATGCTCCTCATCAACCTCGTCATCGCCCTGTTCTACATCCGGCTGCTGCGCGAACGTCGAGGCCCGGCAACGCCCGTCGAGCCAGAGGCGGTGGCGCGGGTATGACCCCGGCCGCCGTCGTGCGACGCATCGTCTTCTACGTCCTGCTCGCCGTGCTGTCGGTGTTCTTCGCCCTGCCGTTGCTGTGGATGGTCCTGGCCCCGTTCGACGCTCACCCGTCGCTGACGGTGAAGCTGCCGCAGTTCACTCTCGACAACTTCCGCGAGCTCGGCAAGAACCCCTATGCGCTCTCGGCGCTGAGGAACTCGCTCCTCATCTCCGGCGGCGCGATGATCCTCGTGACGGCGTTCTCCGCCCTCGCCGCCTACGCGCTCTCCAGGGTTCGGCTGCCGGGACGCAACCTCATCCTCTACAGCCTCCTGCTGCTCTCGTCCATCGTCACCGGCACCGCCGCGATGGTCCCGATCTTCCTGCTGATGTTCCAGCTCGGGCTCATCGACGACCGGTCCGGCGTGACTCTGGTCCTCACGGGCGGTCTGCTGCCGGCGGCGATCTTCATCCTCAAGGACTTCATGGACGCCACACCCGCGTCCTACGAGGAGAGCGCCCGCGTCTTCGGTGCCAGTCCGCTGCAGGTGCTGCGCCACGTGGTGCTACCCATCGCCCGGCCGGGGCTCGCGACTATCGCCGTCTGGGCGCTCGTCAACGCGTGGGGCGACTTCCTCACGGCATACATCCTCCTGCGCGACCCGGAGAAGATGCCGGCCGGCGTCCTCATGTACACCTTCTACAACGAGGGGGGAGGGGCGAACCTGCCGCTCATCTCCGCCTTTTCGCTCGTCTACGCGTTTCCGGTGGTGGCCCTCTACCTCTTCGTCAACCGCCGTTACGGCTTCCGCTTCCATGGAGGGATCAAGAGCTGATGGCCAGCATCGAACTCGTCGGACTGTCAAAGGTGTATGCCGGGGGGGTGGCCGCCGTCGACGACCTCAGCCTCAGCATCGCGGACGGGGAGTTCTTCGCTCTGCTCGGGCCGTCCGGCTGCGGGAAGACCACGTTGCTGCGCACCATCGCCGGTCTGGAGGACGCCACCCACGGCAGGCTGCTGCTCGATGGCAAGGACGTGACGAGGTTGCCGCCGGGCAAGCGTGACGTCGCGATGGTCTTCCAGGACTATGCGCTGTTCCCGCACATGGACGTCACCGACAACATCTCCTACCCCCTGCGGATCCAGAAGATGGCGCGGGAGGAGCGGCGGGCCAAGGCCGCGTCGACGGGCGCCGGCCTGGGGCTGGAGAAGCTCATGGACCGACGTCCGGGGCAGCTCTCCGGTGGGCAGCAGCAGCGGGTGGCGCTGGCGCGGGCAATCGCCTACCAGCCCTCGGTGTTCCTCTTCGACGAGCCCCTGTCGAACCTCGACGCGCGGCTGCGCCTCGAGGCCCGGACCTTCCTCAAGCGGCTCCAGCACGAGCTCAGCGTGACCACGGTGTTCGTGACGCACGACCAGGCGGAGGCGTTGGCGATGGCCGACAAGATCGCCGTCATGGAGTCGGGGCACATCCGGCAGCTGGGGACGCCCTCCGACGTCTTTCACCGACCGGCCAACGTCTTCGTGGCGAACTTCATCGGGTCCACCCCGATGAACCTCGTCCCGGGCTCGACGTTCGGGGTGTCGGTCGTGCCGCAGGGTGACGACGTGCTCGTCGGGTTCCGCCCGGAGTACACCCGGCTCGGGGGAGGCGGGCAGTATGCGCTCCCCGGCAAGGTCACCATCGTCGAGAACCTCGGGGCGACGATGCTCGTGTCGGTGCAGTGCGGCGCGCAGTCGGTGCAGGCCCTCGTCGCCGAGGGGGAGGAGCCTGCGGTCGGCACGGAGGTGGTCGTCAGCCCGGAGGACCGCCGAGTGCTGCACTACGGCGCGGAGGACGGCGTCCTGCAGCCCACCTCGCCGGTGCAGCTGCAGGACCGATGAGCCTGTTCGAGCAGAGTGGCACCTGGCGTCCTGAGGACCGGGTGGAGAGCCAGATTCGTGCCTTGGCGTTCGAGGTCCCGCCAGGGGTGGACGGCCTGCGGGTGGAGCTCGACTACGACCGGTCTGGTGCCGGGGTGATCGACCTCGGCTCTGCGCGTCCCGACGGCTCTGCGCGTCCCGACGGCTGGGTGGGGTGGTCCGGCGGGGCGCGCTCGCACTACGTCATCAGCGAGGAGTGGTCGACGCCCGGCTACCTCCCGACACCGGTGACGCCGGGGGAGTGGCACGTCGTCCTTGGCCTGCACCGTGTCCCCGCTCCCGGGGTCGCCTACCGCGTCACCGTCACGGGCGCGAGCCGCGCCGAGGTGCTGGCGGAGCGCCACAGCCAGCCGGAGTCCCCGCCGGTGCCCGAGCGGGTCCCAGCCCGTGTGCTACCCGCAGTCGACGGGATGCGCTGGCGCGCAGCGGACTTCCACGCTCACTCTCTCCACTCCGACGGGGC
>JAABUN010008391.1_pt1 | contig 10584 bp, 25 predicted proteins | sample 5559311 | NCBI WGS metagenome assembly JAABUN01 (sample SAMN10711877, study PRJNA513370) | rock metagenome | isolation source: Antarctica rocks | place: Antarctica: Victoria Land, Siegfried Peak sud
CACGACGATCTCGAAGACATCGCCCTCGGAAAGGTGAGCATATGAACACCCAGCAAACCGCCATCATCCTGCATGTCCTGCGGTCGGTCTGGCCCAACACCGAGATCACCGCGAATACCGTCAAGGCCTATCAGTGGGCACTCGAAGACCTGACCTACGCCGAGGGCGAACGCGCCGCGAAGACGTGGATCCGGACCGGAAAGTTCTTCCCGAAACCGGCCGAGCTGCGGGAGATCATCGGCAACGAGACCGCCGGCATGGACGAGATCGCTGAGTCGGCATGGTCCGAAGTGCAGCGGGAAGTGCGACGCGTCGGCTTCAACCGGCCACCCGTCTTCAGCGGCGGGGCGTTCCTGGAATCGCCGATTGCGACGTTCAGCTCCGACCTCGTCCGGGAGACCGTTGACTCCCTTACGTGGCGGTTGATCTGCACGACCGACGAACCCGAGAAGCTGAGAGATCAGTTCTTGTGGACGTATAAGGCCCTTCGCAAGCGTGACGTCTCGCGAGTCCAGCGGGGCACGATCTCGAGCGGGGACACGTTGCCGGCGAACGTCTCCGCCATGAAGGAAATCGCGTCGTGAACGCAGAAAACCTCACCGTTGCGGATGATACAGGCTGGCTGGCTCTACTGCTAGGAAGGACAAACAGGATGAGCAACGTGATTCTTCGGCTGACCCACCGCGTTTGGAATCGGGAGATTAGTCGGCTGCTCTGCCGTGCTTACGAGCGGGGCGTCATCAATTCACAGCAACTCCACACCCTCGCCGGAATGTTCGATCCGACTCAAGACCATGCTGTTGGGAGGAAGTAACTATGCCCCTGTTCCGAAAGAAGCCGGTTGTTATCGAAGCGCGTCAAGTCACGTGCATTATTTCTGAGCTACAAGAGATCGCCGATTGGTGCGGAGGCGAGTACAGCCCGGACGTTCCAGACGACGACGGACACGACGTCGATGCACGGATTTATATCGAAACGATAGAAGGAGAAATGGGAGCGAAACCCAGTGACTGGATCATCAAGGGCGTCGCGAACGAATTCTACCCATGCAAACCGGACATATTCGAGAAGACCTACGAACAGGTTGAACGCAGCCCATCGGGCACGAGGATCAAGTATGTCAATGGCTAAGCAATCGCGCACCCGCATAGCGCAACTTGAAGGGCGGCAATTCATTGAAGTGGGAACCTACATGCTCAAAGAAGACATGCCGTATCCCAAGTTGATTGGCCTGGTGTGTCAAGCAGAGCATGGGGAACCCGTCACCATTGCTCTCAACCAGGTATTCACGGATGCCCTGATTGCGGCACTGGTGAAGTATCGACCAATGGAGGGAGGTGGCCGGGATGTGATTGAGGTTGGGCCGTCAGAGGGGTCAGGCGTGTGGTCATGAAGCCGTATTACGAGCATGACGGAATCCAGATATTCCACGGAGATTGCCGGGACCTGTTGAAGACATTGCCCGCGGGATCAGTACAGACCGTCGTCACCAGTCCTCCGTATTTTGGGCTTCGCGATTACAACGTGGATGGACAGATCGGGCTCGAGGTGACCGTGGAGGAATACGTCGCCGAGATGGTCGGCGTGTTCGCGGACGTGCGGCGCGTCCTCAAACACGACGGCACGGTCTTTCTTAACTTGGGAGACTCGTATGCAGGCGGTGGAACCATCCGCCGCAACGACACCACGCCGGAAGCGCTGGCGAGACGAGCGGCAAAGTACGGAACGGGTACTGGTTCCGGATCAGCCGCAGGTTCCCAAGGTGTCCGGATAGCCATGTCGAATCTTGCGGATTTCGTACAACGCCAACTGAAAGGCGGCGTTCTCTTCTACGGTCGCACCGACCCGCGTGGATGTGCCGCCAAGCGTGTTCACGTACTGATTCAGGACAAGGCCGCGCCAGATGCGGTACTCCAGCCGTTTCTTACTGCGGAGCGGATACGTATCGAAAATGGGCAGAATGATCTCTGCGAGGTCGGCGGCGGACTCGATGCGCCAGTTGCGTGCTGGGCGAGTCGTTCCCTTCTCGCGGCTGGTCCACATGACACCGCCGAGGATTTCATAGATGTGCCGGATAATGTCCGAATCATCCTCACGACAAGCGATCTGGACACCGACGCGCCGTTCGGGATAGCCCCGGCGTTCGCGGTAGAACACGGTGAAACACCCTTCACCGTCGAAGTAGCCGGCGAACCAGTAGCCGAAGGCATCGCCCGCGGTGTACCGGCTCTGGATACCCTCACGCTCTACGCGGGACCGGAACGCCTCGCGGATGCCGATGCGATAGATCAGGCGGTTGCGCTCCTTGATCGTGCCCAAGCTGGCACCGGTCCGGGAGGCGACTTCCGAGTACGAAAGGCCACTGGCAAGCAAGTCACGTTCGACCTGCATCGCGGGGCTGATTTCTGTGTCCAGCGCGTAGGGCATTTGAGCCTCCTTATTGATGGTATTCTACCATATCGCAGCATACTGGAAGAAGCCACCGCACGCCGGAACGAGATGCAACCCAAGCAGGAATTGGGTATCCCGGAGATGGTGAAGCGGGCACTGATGCGAGATGGCTGGATATGCCGTCAGACGATCATCTGGGCCAAGCCGAACCCGATGCCGGAGAGTGTGACCGATCGCTGTACGAAATCACACGAATACATCTTTTTGCTGAGCAAGAGCACGAAATATTTTTATGACGCAGATGCGATATCGGAACTGTCGCAGTTCGATCTCCGTGGCGCCGGTTTACACAACGGATATTCTCCTCCGGGACAAGCGCCGCATGGTGGGTCAATCAATTCCGGTGTGAAGCATGACTGCCATAAGGGCAGCGTATTTCATACCGGGAAGACAGCAGAGCACCAAGAGAACAGGTCGTCCGCCAAGGAGCGTGTGGATAACGGCAGACGCAACAAGCGGGATGTTTGGTCCATCGCGACTGAGGCGTTCCCGGACGCCCATTTCGCCACATTTCCTCGAAAGCTCGTCGAACCGTGTGTCCTTGCCGGATCGCGTGCGAGAGACGTGGTGCTGGATCCGTTCGTTGGCAGCGGCACGACCCTCGAAGTTGCCAAACGCCTCGGTCGCCGTGCGATCGGAATCGAGCTCAATCCGGACTACTTGCCGATGATCGCACGCCGGTTGCAGCAGTCCGTGCTGCCGCTGGAAGGTGTCGCCTGATGGTTGCCGCATACGCCACCACCTTCCTGCCCGACAACGGCAAACGAGATCTCATGCCTGGTGAACGACTGGACGTCAATTACGTGCTCGATGCCGCGAGTGACTGGCAAGCCGGACGGTTGCCATGGCAAGCCGCCGCCAACGTCGGCACGATCCTCTGCAATGGCCGTCCGTCATCCGGGTATTCCCGCTTCATCGCCGTGCAGCTCACCCCGAAAAGCGATCCCCGGCGGCGGTGCCTGGAGGCGCTGGGCACGCACCTCGACACCCAGCAGGGCTTGCGAGTGACCCCGCGCGGTACGTTCAGCCAGCGCGACATCAACGAGCTTCACGAGTCCGAGCGCATCATGAGAGGGCGGGCAGCATGAAACTCTATCACGGTGGAAAAGCCGGGCTGAATGTCGGTGACGAACTCGTTCCGTCGCCGCCGCATGGAGATGACGGGTGCCCGATCTGTGTCGGACGTCGAGAGGGCAGAACCGTCACCGTTCGCGAATATCGCGCGTGGCTGGTGCAGTTCGGAGCGCGAGCGAAACCTGTGCTCGAAATGCTCGAAGGTGCTCCAGACAACGCACCGATCGATCCCCCAAGTCAGCGGCAAGCGGTCTATATCACGACATCCCATGACTACGCGCGATGGTATGCCGCCAGAAGTCACGGTGACTTGTACGAGGTCGAGCCGGTTGGTGAACTCGATCCAAGCACCGAAGATCCCTTTCCGTCGTGGACCGTCCCGAAAGCTCGCGTGACCGCGGTGATCGAGCGGAACGTGCGACTCGTTCGCCGGGATCGTCGTGAACTCATGCGTGCATGGGGGAAAGCCGACAAGCAATTCAATCGCTTTGGAGGAACCTTGGCATGAACGAATCCCACTTCTTTCGCGTCGTCTACCTGTTGCCGGAATGTCTGTGTTCCATCCGGCAGATCGCCACGTTCGACAAGTACTCGGGACTCCACATCACGACGTACGTGGTGCGCGATCCCGACGGGCGCAAATTGGCCGAGCGGGAGACCGAAGCGGAAGCGCGGGAGTCGGCACGGAGCTATGCGGAAAGGCGGGCGGCATGACACAGAATGTCGCCCAACAACCATTGATCCTGACCGGAACTCAAGACGGCCTGAACGAGGAACTCGTTGCCGTCGGCACGAATTGGATCTACGTCGATCCTGTGTGGTGTGGAGATGCACAGAACGGATGGGTGCTGGTGGGATGGGAAGTCGACATCCATCGACCCCGAGGTCCGGAACCGCAACGGGAAGTTCGCGACCTTGTTGGACGCGGAGTAACCATCGAAGACGCAATCCGGACAGCGCTAGGAACTTTGGCATGACCATCCCGATCCGCTTTTACACCGACCGCGTGACCACCAAGGAGCACTTTGGCCTCGCTGAAGGGTCCCCAGAGGCCGCTCAGGCGATTGAGCGCGTCAAACAGCAGCTCAGGCCGAAGCGGGGCCGCAAACCGCAGGGCATCAGCCTGGTGGACACACGGACACCGAAGAAGGAGGTAGCGCAATGATCCGCATCGCACTCGAGGTGATCGGCCTGCTGATCTGCTGGGCGGTTGCCGGGTACGGCATCCTGTGGGGCGTCAGTATCGTGGGTTCGTTTCTGATCGGAGGCTCTTGATGGCAGCAACAAAACCGATACGGATTGGCTGTAGCAACCTGACCGGTACGCCCGAGTTCTACGCGTTACGCTCGTACAAGCTGCTGGACAACGGCGGGATGATGGCGACTGGGAAGAAGGACAACGTGACCGCCGACATCATGCCCCACCTCGTAGTGGCAGGAAACGATGCCCGCCGCGACCTGATCGAGGAGATGATCGCGGCCGCTCGTGAGCAACAGCTGATGGCGGTTCAGATTGGCGCTACCCCTTACAACGCTGCGTATACCGATGCTTTGCCCGATTGGTTGATAACGTATCTTCCCACCGAACACCAGGAGAAGACGTGATGAGTGACACGAAGACCGAGGGCACCGCTGCGCCGGTGGGGCAGGATGAGCGCGATCGCCTTGGACGGATCGTGCGCGAGGTCTGGGTCGAATATGCCGAAGAGCATGGCGACACGGACCCGTCGCACCTGCGCGGGTGGGACGATCTCGACGAATACAACCGGGAGGTCGATCGCCGGATCGGTGAGCGGGTTGCGGAGGTTGTCCGTGGCACTACTGCGCCGGTGGGAGAGGGACACAGGGCTGCGAAAGAGCTTGAGGATGAGAATCAACAGCTCCGAGAACAACTGAAGGAAGCAATAGGTGACTTTTCCCCGCCCGCCGTCGCGGATGCCGGGGAGACGGGGGAGGGTGAGAAGCCATTTGAGTGGCAAGCGTTTCAGAATTCATTGACAGGAGAATCTCAATGGAAAACCGCCGAAGACCTTGGTCGCATGAGCATCGAGGGACTCATGCGAGAAAATAGGGCAACAGAAGGTGCCGCGGAGACGGGGGAGGATGAATGGAACCAAAGCGTCGATCGTGACCTCCGCAAGATAAAGGCGCACCTAGCAGCGTTGCCCGGCCAACTGGCGGCGTTGCGGCGGGACGTGGATGCGCAGGGCGATCAGCAGGACCAAGGGTTTGCCGGTCTCATCACGTGGCAACTCGAGATATTGAAGAGGCTCGAACGTCTCAAATCCCGCGAGCACCCGAAGCCGGACAATGTGACAGATGCGATGGTTGAAGCTGTTCATGTCTTCAACAAGAAGTATTTCCCAACCGGAGGTTTCTCGAACGGTTACGTCAGGGGCGTCATTGAAGCCGCACTCGCAGCGAAGGACGGTGGCACGTGAACGATCCGATCGAAGATGACGATCGACAGGCGCTAGTACACGGGATTCGGATGCAGGCGCGGAAAGAACTGCTTCGGGAAATCGCGACCGATCTTGCTGGGTGGACGGTGATCGACCCGAATCAACGGGTGCATTGGCAGATGAGCGCGATTCTGGAGCAGTATGAACGCGGCGCGATCCCGACAGATACCCAGTTGGAGATCCACGATCGCATGACCGAACGATCGCTGATCGACAGGATGAGCGCGCACATCGCGACGATCCCGACCGACCATTTCCCTGCTTTTCGTGAAGAAATGAAAGAATTCGTGGAGCACTTTCTGCCTGCCGAGCCAGAAGTTGAGGCCGGGCAATGAGCACCCGCATCGTCCGCGACTCCTGGCGGGCATGGCGGCAGCGGCTGGGCGCGTGGATCGCCGGATGGGATGGGAACGTATGAGAGAAGACGCCTCACTCATCGTCCAGCGCCTTGTTGCCCGTATTCATCGCCAGCGGCGGGACATCGGCATCCGCATGGTCTACATGGATTTCGCCCCCGATCGTCACCTGCTCCCCAACGAGCGCAACCGTGCGCACTATCAGGTGACGGCGGGGTACTCGGACAAGCTGCGCACCGACGCCCGGATGGTGGCGATCGATGAGCGCAACCGGATGGGCTGGAAACCGCTTGAGGGGCCGGTCTCGATGTTCCTTCACGTCGCGTGGCCGTACCGAGTTCGCAGGGACGGGCAACCCTACGCCGGGCAGCGGATGCCCGATGCCGATGGCCTTGCGAACGCCCACAAGCCCGCGCTGGATGGCTATGTGGACGCCGGGTTGTTGCACGATGACGATCAGGTCGAAAGCATTCACGTCACGCGCTCACGGGACGTGGGCGGTGGGGGCTTCACGATCTGTATCCTGGTTCCGTATCTCGATGGTGACATCATGGAGGTGGCAGCATGAAAGCGTGGCTTGTTGGAGACGATGATGGCGGGTATCTGATCGTCAAAGCCGACACGCGTGGGCAAGCCAGGTTTGCCCATCCGTTCGCGCGGGAGTCGCCTCCGGAATCGTGGCTGGGACTGTGCGCGATCCGCAAGCCGCGCTACGACGATCTCTCGGCAGACGACGGGTATGAGCAGTGGTGCAGGGAGATGATCGCCACATACGGTCCGGAATGGGGTGAGGTATGAGCGACATCCAACGATCGATCGGACGCTGGGCAGCCCAAACGTTTCCGGAATCCAGGATTGCCGGGGTGCTCGCACATCTCAACGATGAGGTCCGCGAGCTGAATGATGTTTTTGCGCACGAGGTCAAGGGAATGTCACCGGAATCGGCGCTGGAGCGGATCGCGGAAGAGGCCGCTGACGTTGCGATCCTGCTCTATCAGCTTGGATCCCGCTGCGGGTTCGACCTCGAACAGGCGGTGATCGACAAGATGGCGATCAACAAGGCGCGGACGTGGGGCAAGGCAGATTCTGTGACCGGAGTTGTTCACCATAGCGAGACGACATCATGACCCTACCCTCAAACCGTCGCACTGCCCGGCAATTGCTCGCGGACATGGAGGCGATCAGCACCGAATCGCGCCAACTGCTGCGTGAGCTCGACGGCACGATCGAGGACGAGCTCGCGATCAGCACTGCGCTCTACGACGGTCTGGCCAGCGTCCGGTGGGCATGTGCGAAGCTTGCCGGGAAGGATAGTGCGGAAATGCTCCCAGAAGCCCCACAAGCGCCGTGACGGCCACGAACGATCACCCATCACTCCGGACACGAGAACGCCCCGTCCTCACTGCGAGTGACGGGGCGTTTGGTTGTGGGTCAGCGTCGTTACGTGCTGCCCGTTCTCTCTCCCAGTTCGATGATCCGCGCGTTGACGACGCCGGGAATCATGGGCGGGTTCTCGTGCGTCCTATAAACCTCAGCAAGTTGGGGGATCGCGAATTCGCCATAGGTTTGGCCGGTTGAAGGCAAGACGATGTCAGCGAGAAATTCTCGCTCGACGCTCGAGATCCCGTCATCGATGAGCGCCAGCTTCGCCTTCACCCCGTTTGCCAGTGATCGCCACCGTTGCCGGCTTGCCTGCTCCCAATCGCGTTCGATCGCGGAGTCGGTGCGGACGTTGCGTCGCGTGTCGAGCCTGAATTGATCCCTCAGTGGCAACTGCATGCGCATCAGCACACGGAGGCCCTTGATCTCGAACGAGATCGCGACCTGTCCACCCGACGAGGACATGTAGGCGAAGGCGGTCGCTCCGAACCGGTTCAGGGTTTTCTCGATCTCGTCTCGGGATCGCGAAACGGGAACATCGGTTTTGCTCGCATATTCTCCGGTCATAGATCCTCCGCATAGCCACCGGGACGAACCGGCACCTTCGCCGCAACCAGCTCCTCGTCATGGTAGATCGCAAGATAATACTGCCCGAACAGCAGCGGCTCGAGCTCGATCGTGTAGCCATGGTCGTCTTCAATGATCGTGATGGTATATCGTCCGTCCGCTTCTTTTGCCCATCCATTACGCGGCCGTTCAAGAACTTCGTGGAATGGTTTCATGTTCGTTCCTTCCGGTCCCAGACCAGCATTCCAATTAGCGCATCAAATACCCATTTGAAGAACACGGTGCTCTCGCAATCCCACGCATTGAGATGGAGCGGGTATGAGAGATGGACCTCACTGTTCCCGCGTTCAGTCAGGTGCATGCCGACGTAGCTATCGCGAATCATCGCATCGAAATCGAGTACTGCGGAATAGTGAGTTTGGAGTCCAGTGCCGTAGGATTCGAACAGCCGGTGAAGATCGCCATGCCCATTGACCACAATGACGCGACCGGCATCCAGCGGCGCGAGCGTCCAGCGAGCCTTCACGTCGACGCCGCCGAAGTCTTCCGCTTCGCACCATCGTACCCAGTCAGACGCACCATCATCGTTCAGGCTCGATGTCCACAATCCACCTTTCGGCTTTCCGACATAGGCGCGACGATCACAGTTCGTTGCGGGAATGAAACGTTGCGGGTCGGGCTTGTCTCCGATGAAGAGTTGCGTCCCCAATGCTTTCACTGGCATGGAGTTGACCGTTGCCCGTACCACTTGAAGATCATTCATGCTGCACTCTCCGCCATCTCGTCGCTGGCGTTATAGGGAGCGATCGCGTTCTGCTGATTCCGGTTGCTGGAGTTTTGTGCCATATCTCTATCCTCAACTGAATGGTGCCGGCGGTCATCGCTGACCGCTCTATCGAACATTCCGCCATCTCTTGCCAGAGACGATTTTCGAGATCGTTTGATTGGAAACGTCGAATCGGTTCCCGATCTCCCGCTGACTCATTCCGGACACGACAAGCGCACGAATGACCGGGATGTCATCGGCGGTTAGCTTGGCATTGGCGCCGCGCTGGGATGCGATCGCGGCGGCAGGTGATCCCCTCCCGGATCGTCCGGATCGCCCGGTCGACGAGGTTCGCGAACTGCTGTGGGGTGGTGCCGGTCATTGTGGTTCCTTTCGTGTGACCGGGACTGTGAACACCCGGTCGGCTGATTCGGTAAGGCGATCTCTCTTTGCCTTGTGGAAGTATTATAATCTATTCATATCTAATGTGTCAAGCTTCATTCTGTGCTACTATTAAGTTATTGAAGAAGCAGGGGAGGTGACGTGGAGAGCGAATACGTGACGATGAAGCAGGCGCAGGACATTCTCGGCGTCTCGGGATTCAAGATTTGGCAATTGGTTCGGGACGGAGAATTGCAAGCGTATCAGTCGCCGAAGGATCGCCGTCGGAAAATGATTCGACGTAGTGATCTTGAAGAGATGATGCTCTTTCAGCCAATCGACAGGCGAAGACGACAAGGCAAAGGAGAGCAGACCGATGTTTAGAGATACCATTTCTGCCGATAATGAGTGGAAGGAAATGAAAGAGGGAATAACCGAAGCAGTCCAAAACATGGATCTATACAGACAACAAGCGACGAGGGTCACTGCTGAATACCAAAGGTATGCCAACTACGCTCACGCATTGACTCTTGTTATTGAACACCTCATATCAATATCGTTCGAAGCGCCGTCAGGTGCTATCGGCGACGAATGGACTGCTATTACTTCGGACGAGTACATCATGCCATTATATGACAAGTATGACATGAACTCTATTGAAAGTGATTTTCGAACATCCAAAGAAGATGACATGGACACGCAAGAGATTATTGCAAACGTATCAAAGGGGCTTGACCAGGATTTCAAGAGCGACACTGAAAACCGCCGTCCAGAATGAACCGGGCGGCGGCGAGATCGCCTCACCTTCACAGGGTGGGACATGGTGATTCTAGCAGAACGATGCGTAATACCATGTCACGCCCCCACGACACTCCGGCCCTGATCGTGCGATGATGCTGACGTTGGCGGGCGGCGGGTGCCACTTCTTACCGCCAACACCCGTCCGGGGCGGGTGATATCGATGCCAGTCGCCCCGGACACCCTCCCCACTGGACTATACCGCCACAGAGAAAAGCAAGATAGAAGACCTCTCCGTCACCACGTTACTCCGAGAAAAGCTGAGGTTGAAGATGGGATGGCAAGCGAAGACGTTGCGCGCGTTCGAATGTCGCGCGAGACGGCGGAATCTTGGGTTCCGTTCCCGACAA
>JAABUN010008392.1_pt1 | contig 10583 bp, 10 predicted proteins | sample 5559311 | NCBI WGS metagenome assembly JAABUN01 (sample SAMN10711877, study PRJNA513370) | rock metagenome | isolation source: Antarctica rocks | place: Antarctica: Victoria Land, Siegfried Peak sud
CTTGCTCACGAGCCTCATCGACGAGCCGCTTCGCTCGCTCACGCAGCTCGTTCGGGTACTTCCTCGGTGCTGGCACGATCCCACCTTCCCGTGGGTTCAGAGCCTCCATCAACCCCGGGGCGGTTCACTCCCCGCCCGTCGACTGGTCGACCGAGGTCTGGGATGCCATGGCGCGGCTCCCGGCTCGGGAGAGAACAGCGATCGCGTTGCGCTACGTCGCCGACCTGTCGACCGGTGAGATCGCTCACGCGATGCGGATCGCGCCGGGCACCGTCGGGTCGACCCTCCACGCTGCACGACGCAACCTCGCACGCGCCCTCAATCCTGACGGCGCTGCGGACCCACCTGCGATCAACGAGGAGGCCTTCAATGCATGATCTCGACAGCACACTCGACGAGCTGCGGAGACTCTCGGACCGCCCACCAACGCAGCGTCCTCCTGTGACGCTGTTGCGTGAGGGCGTCGCTCGGCGGCGAGCGCGCCGGCGGATGGGTGCAGCCTCCCTCGTCGCGGCGGCTGTTGTCCTCATCGGGGTGACGGCCGCACCATCGCTCATCGGCGTCGAGTCAGAGGACGTGCGGGCAAGTGACGATCCCGGCGCGCCCTCCGCTGCAATTGAGTCGAAGCCGGACACCACACCGTCCTCGTCGGCCGCAGACGGTCTGGTGGTTGAGCCCGCCGACGACCTCAGAGACGGGCAAACCGTTACCGTGACTGGACCCTTCGACACCGGAGCACTCGCCGGCGTCGCCCAGTGCGCCGGCGAGGCAGCAAGCACACCGACATCCCTTTCCTGGTGTGACATCAACGTGCCACGCGAGGACGAGGGCCCGGGTCCGCTCAAGGTGACCGTCCTCCGCTCCATCCAGACGAGCAACGGTCTCATCGACTGCGCGGAGCGCCCGCAGCGATGCCTCATCGGCGTCCGGGCCGGCGGGCTCGAAGCCGGTGCGGTGGATCTCACAGCACCGATCTCTTTCCGGTCCGACATCGAACCAATGCCTGTCCCGGCGCTCACGATCGACGAAAGCCCAGCCGTCGACGGTGAGACGCGCATGGTGAGCGGTGCTGGGTTCGTGCCGAACGCCGACGTCTCCGTCGCCCAGTGCGTCGGTGAGCCCACCGAGAGCTGGGTAGACGAAGAACGGGCTCGAGAGCGCTGCGACACGGCACGGGTGGCACCGGCCACCGCAGACGACAACGGCATGTTCACCGTGCCCGTCGTCCTCTACGCCGACGTGCAGATCCCACGGGGGCGGACAGCGTGCGACCCGTGCGTCCTGCTCGCACGCGGGGAGCGCCAGCCCACAGCCGTGACCGCAGTCGTCGTCCAGCCCGGAGCTACCGCAGCCAGACCGACGGTCACCATCAGCCCGGAAGGCCCCTACGAATCCGGACAGAGAGTCGCCCTCGACGGATCGGGGTTCCAGCCACACCAACGCGGCATCATGATCGGGTGGTGTGGCTTCCTCACCGACGCTCCAGAACAAGAGATCCAGGGCGATGCCAAGTACGGCCACACCCCCTGCGCCTACCCAGACGAAGGCTTCACCGCAGACGTTGACAACGCTGGACGCTTCAGAATCGAGGACTTTCCGTTGCCCGACGGGCCCTTCGGATACGACAACAGCGCAGATTGTGGGAACCCATCGACGCGATGCGGTCTCGCATGGCATCCAGGCGAGGCGCAGCTGCCAGTGTTCGTGACCCTCTTCGAACTCCGTCGGTGAGGCCGATGACCGGTCTGTGACATCGTCGAACGGCTCTGGAGAGGGCGTGATGCGATCGGACGCACGTGACAAAGGGGGCGAGGGTCCTCCGCGGGCACAGCATCACCCGTCGTCGCGTCCTTCCTGGCAGCAGTGTCGAGCTCGCCTGCTCGTGCGGATGGCGTGCGATCGCAGGACACCCGTCAGCAGTACACCACCCGGTCTCGCTGCACCTTGACGAGGCAGTCACAGCGGGAGCTGTTGAGACCATGGGACATGAGCCGGGCGGCCACAGGCCGGAGCCGCTAACGACCGAGCGCGCCTATATGCCTGATTGAGAAATGTTATACGGCTCTCGCTGACGGGCCGCTCCCCTCAGCCGCCTACGAGCAGCCACTCCGATCATTCACTCGCAAGCGACGGACAGCCATCAAGATCCGGCATCATGAGCGTGCTGCCAGGGGTGGTGTGCTCTCGGGGGGGGAACCAGATGCCGCATCAAGGCGCATCCCCAATCTCGGGCTTCTCTAATTTCCTGTTTCAGTCGCTTCCCCGGGCTCGCTCGGCTGGGGCGCCGAATCAGCTGGGACACCCGGAGCCTCAGAAGCACGAGGCGGCGGGATCGTCTCCTCCAGTGGCGGAGCAGGCGACGTAGGGGCAATATTGGTAGACCTCGGCGTAGCCTTCCACACCTCCACCTCCTCCCGAGTGCGGCGTACGCAGTCGCCCTCAAACCCGGCCCACTTTGCAAACGTCGAACAACTGCCGTCGCCATGCAGTTCTAGAATCTTTACCTCGTCGAACTGGAACACCGTGGCCATCAAGGAGGCCATCATCTCAACTCCAGCACCGTCGGTTCCGACTGAGGTGCTTCCAACTATCTCAGGCCGAAAGTCAATGACGAGTGTCCCACCGGAGAAACTGACCGATCGGATCAGTTCCGGGTCACTGGGAAAGTAATTTGACACACCCTGCGCACTTTCGGTCGCGGTCGGGCCAGCCGCTAACGCTCGAAGAGCGCCTGCGGCCCTTCCTTCGGTACTGTCACCGTTTAACGGGCCGTCGAGGGCAACAATTCGGGGGACGGCGATATAGCTGTTGAAATTTGTGTAGTCAGACGACTCGCTTTCAGGAAAGAACACACTCACTTGCACTTCGTTTGGTGGAACTCCCTCTGACCCCGCCTCATCTCCGGCTGCTGCGACATCCGCAACCTCTGCCCCCTGGGTTGCGCCACCATCGACCGGACGTTTGCACAGCTGCTCGAGGTTCTCCACTGCGTCTTCAACCGTCAGGGTCGCTCGCACAGCCGGCTGGACGTCGATCATGGTCATCACCACGTCTACCGACGAGTCACCGGAGACGGCGAGCTCGACACGCGGGGGAAACTTGTCGGGCGTCGCCGACTCGAGCGTCTGCGGCGAGTCAGCGAACAGCTGGCGGAACTCCCCATACACCTCGTCCTGAGTCCACGAGCGCAGAAGTTGCACGGAAGGGAGACTGCTGAGGGCTGCAAGAGCCGCATCACGCAGCTCGGGTGAAGCATCGGGCTGCAGGTACACGACCACGTCGGTGTTCGGGTCGGGGAACTCGGTCCTCCGCTCCAGGCACGGTGCCACGATGGTGTCCGCAGAGTCCGGCTGACGGTCGGCGGAACTCGTATCAACGGTCGTGTCCCCACCCCTAGCGAGCGCCACAGCTCCAAGCACAACGCCGACCAGCGCCACAGCGGAGGCGAGGAGGAGACCACGGCGGCGAGAGCCCACTGGGGGTGGCCCGAGCTCCTCGATCTCCGATGCCAACGGCGCCCGGGAGACCAGCTCTGCGAGAGCCTCTCGGATCCTGCCGTCAAGTGGGTCTGATGTGCTCATGAGAGGGTCCCCCGAAGCTTGGTGCGGGCACGGCCGAGATGGCGGCGGACGGACCCGTCAGAGACGTCCAGCAAGGTGGCGATCTCGGTGACGGGAAGATCCCGCCAGTACGCGAGGTAGATGACGGTTCGTTGCTGCAGAGACAGCCGCGCCACTGCCCGGAGGACCTCGGGGTAGACGTCATGCTCACGCCCCTCGACCAATGGTTGGCGTCGCCGGACGTCGGCTTCCTCCCGGCTCAGACGACGCATCGTGGACCGGTGTGATGACCGGGCTTCATTCACCACGGCCCGCACCCAGTACGCGTACCGGTCCTCCACCTGCCCCCACTGCGGCGAGGCGATCGTCCTTGCGACTGCGGCGCCCACCACGTCGGCCGCTGCGCTGGGGCCGACCAGCGTCGTGGCCAACGACAACAGGTCATCCGCATGCTTGCGGTACAGCTCCCCGTCGTCCTGGCGCACCATCACCCAGTAGACGCCACCAACGACTCATCCGGGTGACAAGGATTGTCCCGAGCGAGGGACCCTCACCGCACCATCCGCCGGCCGGCCCAGGACCTCTCCCGGAGGGGCCCTCACCAAGGGGCACTCCCCGTCCCGGCTGGTCAGCTCGGGCGCCGCTCGCAACTGGTTGATCCGTGCTCCGGGGATCCCCCATGACCGAGGCCGGCGCCTCCCGGGAGTGACGGCGGATGGCCGGCGCGCTGGGCTGACGCCAGGGACCTGGTCACAAGTTGGTCACGAACGAGGCGACATCCGCCGGGGTTGATTGTGAGGCGGCGGACTCGCCGGTCGGAGAAACCCCTGCTCAGCGGATCATCCGGCAGGAGGTGGCATCTTCCACCACGACTGAGGCGAGAGTTCGAGCTACACGGCGCCCCCCCGCTTCGCCCCTGACACCACCCTCGCCCGGGTGAGATCGTCGATGTCGTCGACCTCCCCGAGGGCGCCTACGACCTCGAGCGCACGGACGACGCCAGCCTCTGGGCCAGCCTCAAGGACAGGGCGCTGGAAGTACGACCCTGACGAGAGGTTCCGTAACGGGGGCCACCCTCGCCTACGCGGGTGGCATGCGGTGAGCAGGACTGCGAGCGCATGACGGACCGACGAGGAAACCGTGGAACTCCAAGTCTCCCCCGTTCGTCGGAGGTCTCATGCGGCGATTGTGCATACTGCTGTTGTTGCTGGTCGTTGTCGTGGCCGTCGAGGCATCACCGGCGGGCGCGTGTAGTTGCGCGCGGCTGAGTGATGAGGAGGCGTTCGCCCGCGCAGACGCGGTCTTCGTCGGGTCGCTGGCGGATCGCAAGGTACAGGATGGATCCATCTTCACTTCTGATGCTTCTGCTGTGCACCGTTTCGACGTGAGCGCCGTCTACAAGGGCGAGGTCCGACGAGATCAAGAGATCGTCAGTCATGCGTCCGGCTCGACCTGTGGGTTCGCCTCCCCACCTTCGGGAGATGTCTTGGTGTTCGCCAACGAGGAGGCGTGGGCCGAGCCCCAGCCCGGGCCCGGGCAGTTTGCGGGGGACCTCTGCAACGGCACCCGGCCCTTGGGGCAGGGAGGCATCCCGCCCGCCTTCGGACGGCCGATCGAACCGGTGGCGGTGTCAAGTCAGGCCCCCGGTGGGCTCGTGCGAGATGGGGCAGATGACCGCCGCCGGTTGTTCATCGTCTCGGTTGGGGTCCTCGCCCTGACCGGTGTTGCCTCCGGGGTGTTCATGTGCCGCCGTAGAGCAACTGATTGACCGGCCTCCACGGGGGCGGCGGCGCTGCGCCAGCGAGGTGGCGCTCGAGACTGGAGCCATCCGCCACTTGCCCGACCGATGGATGGGGGTGCCTCGGCATGGACGTAAACGATCCGGGCGCTCCGAGACTGTGTAGATCAGTGGATGCCCGGCAACCGGCCTTCGAGGATGTCTTCAGAGCCGAGTATCAAGCCCTCGTGCGGGTGATCTCGCCGATCGTCGGCTCGGTCCAGGACGCCGAGGCGGTCGTCCAGGATGCGTTCGTGAAGGCCTTCACCGGATGGAAGCGCATCGGTGGCTATGACCGACCAGGAGCATGGGTCCGTCGGGTGGCCATCCGTGACGCTGTCAGATTTGGTTATGGGAAGCGGAGGACGCAGCCGACTCCCGCGCCCGGGGCCGATCCCATGGACGCCGTCCCCGTTCACATCGACCTCGGCGTGGCGCTGCGAGGTCTCTCGTCGAAGCAGCGTGCGTGCGTGGTGCTCCACTACCTCGCTGACTTGCCGGTGAGGGACGTGGCCGAAGCCGTCGGATGCAGCGAGGCCACCGTTCGCGTCCATCTGCACCGTGCTCGTGGCGCTCTCGCTGATCTGATGCAGCCCGACCCTGAGGAGATGACCCGATGGAAGTAGATGACCTTCTCAGCTCCACTCCGCTCCCGGACGTCTCGGTGGACAGCGAGGGCGCGTTGTCGGAGACCCTCCGACGAGGCCGGACCCGACGACGGCGTCGGACTGTCGGACTGCAGGTGAGCGCGGTGCTCATGGTGGTGCTTGCGGCGGCGACGATGAGTCTCGGTAGCGATGTCGAGTCGGACCGTGTCTCGACCGGACCCACCTCACAGGCGGACCAGGAAGCGGGCTCATGGCGCCGCATCGCCGCGTCGGGCCTGAGCGCTCGCGACCAAGGTGTCGCCGCCTGGACGGGTGCGGAGGTCGTCATCGTTGGCGGCTCCAGCACGACACCATGTTCTGCGGACGCAGACTGCCTCGTGGACCTAGAGCCTCTCGCCGATGGAGCCGCATACAATCCCGCCGCCGACAGCTGGCGGCCGATCCCCGATGCCCCGGCGCCGATTCTGAGTGGATCCGCCACCTGGACCGGTTCCGAGGTGCTAGTCCTTGCGGAACGCCCGGGAGCGCCAGATGTGCTCCTGGCGTACGACCCTTCGGCCGACGTGTGGGCGCAACGAGCGGACCCGCCCCAGAACGGGCTTGGCACCATGACCTGGACGGGAGAGTCCTGGGTCGGCATCACCCCGCACGGTGGCAGCGACCAACCGGGCTGGCGTTACCGGCCAGAGACGGACGTTTGGGAAGCGTTGCCGACGGATCCCCTCGGGGCTCCGAGCGACAGGGTCCTCGTGTCATCGGGTGATGACCTGGTGCTGCTCGGGAGTCGAAGCGTCGAAGATGGTCCGACGCCAAACGGGCTCTGGGAGGCCGCAGTGATGAGCAGTGACGGGGTCTGGCGTCACCTCCCCTCCTCTGCGATCGACAACAACGGTGGAACCTGGTCCGCCATCGACGGTCTGGTCGTGAACCCGGGTAGCGGGTCGTCCGGCACGTTCGACAACGGTGGGATCCTCGACCCGGAGGGGGGAGAATGGTCGCCGCTCCCTTCGGGCGGGGACATCTACAGCGGCAACCGAACCGGTTACTCGGGTGCGGCCGGTCGGTGGATCGTGGACGACGATCGCCTCCTCGACCCGGTGCGCGGCGAGTGGCACGGCATCGAAGATCGGCATGACGACGTTGCGCCAGCGGTAGCCGCGTGGACAGGCACTGAGATCCTGACCTGGGGCGGGACCATCGAGCGAGGATCAAGGCCGGAGCTCGTCGCCACAGGGCTCGCCTACACGCCACCGGCGGTGGCCCCGGACACAGAGCCCGAGGACCGGGAGGAGAAGGCCCCAACTCTTCTCCCGCCGTCCACCGCTACAGCCGGCTCGACCGATGTTGCGTTCGTGCTGCTCGGCAAGCTCTCGAGCTCCCAGGTCCCGGGGTCGATGGCCTACACCGGCGTCGACCGTGCCCTTGCCGACCAGTGGGGGGTCTTCGAAGCCGGACCTCCGCCGACGGTCGACTTCGACCGCCAAATCGTGCTCATCTTCACCACGACGCAAGAGGACGGCTGCCAGGAGCAGTTCGTCGCCTTGAGCCGCGACGGTGACACCTCCGTCCGACCGATTTTCTCCGCGCCGCCTGTCGCCGACGAGTGCCCCGCCGACCAGCGGGCCACGCACAGCTACTTCGTGGCAGTGGAGCGGGCAGATCTCCCATCGCGCTTCACCCTCGTGCTCGCCGCAGCCGCCGATAGCAGCTACCCCGAACAGCACCTGGAGGTCGACCTCAGCTCGAACTTCACATCGAGCACGCCGCCCCTCCCGGCGGAGAACACCCCCGAGCCCGAAGACCCCCCGGCGGACAACACCCCCGAGCCCGAGGATCTCCCGGGGGCCGAGGACCCCCCGGGGACCCAAGACCCCCCGGTGGGTGACGGCTCGGATTTGGAAGCCCCCGAACCCGGCCGGGAGATCACCTTCGACGGCGCGGGCGACGTGCGCCTCGACCAGGCGCTCGATTCGTCTTCGGTCACGCCGTCCGAAGGTGGCGGGTCCTGCGGCTACTGGGGACCGGGCGAGCCATCCCACAACGGCACCGATGCGCCCAGGGGGCTGGTCACCGGGGCCGACTCGGGCGCCCCGAAGGTCTTGAGCATCAAGATCCGCAACAACGGCACGTACCGAACGGCGTCGGGTGTCGGCATCGGCACCACCCTGGACAGCTTGAGGCGCATCTACGGCGACCACTTGGTCATCGACCGGGAGGACGGATGGGAGACCCCCACCGACGGCCTGCTGGCCTCGTACACCGACGTTGCGGCCGTGCGGTACGGGGACGCGGCGCTCACCTTCTTGCTCTCCGGCGACGTCGTCGACACCGTCAAGGTCAGCCATGCGGACTTCTGGGGTGACGACGAGGGATGCGCGTGAGAAAGACTCCGGGCTTGCGGCTCCCCCTTCCATCTTGCTTCAGTGGTGATCCCAGGTTCGGGTCACCGAAGGGTCAGACGACGGCTCCAGATCACCCCCGCCGTCATCGCCTCAGTCCAGGACAAGCTGCGCGTCGCCATTAGTGGGGGCACGAGGGATCGCCTCCTCCCCGGCCGGCACGTTGCGAGGAGCCACCCGTCGAGTGGAGGTGGTCCGGGGTGGACCGGGGGGGCACCACCCAACCTGGCGGCCCGTTCTCCTCGTCGACGCGGTCTCTTGCATCATCAGCTACCAGGATGCGGAGGCTGGAGTAGCGAAACGTAGCCAGTCACGTAGTCACGGGTGGGGTCGACCGATCCCCTGCGCTCGGCGTAACCGGTCAGCACCTGAGGTCACGGGACGGGACTCGTCGGACGGCAGATCCTTTGCGCACAAGGGTTTTGCGTTCGGACGATCCGACATCGGGAGGGTCGTGCTGGCACGACGGGACACCATGCGAACGGTTCCCGTTCTGCCTTACAAGCAGGCGGTCGTGGGTTCGAATCCCGCAGCGCCCACGCATAACTGCTGGTCAGACGGTCACCGATCGGTGGAACCTACGACGCAGCTGCGAACGTCGCCAGTTTCAGCGTGGCCCTTTCGTCACTGGCTACGTGGGGAGATCGGTCATGGCGCAGCGGCCCACGGTCAGGTGGAACGAGGGGCAAGTCAGCTCTGGACGACTTGTGAAAGATCGGGTCTAGTGTTTCACCATGTCTCTCCGTCTTCGGCGACTCTTTGCATCCTGTGCATTGTTGCTGGCGGCATGCGGAACCGAGTCCACCACTGTCGCCGGCGAAGGATTGTCCGACGTTGGCGCCTTGGAGTCGGGATCGAACCCACCTGTCCTGTTAGGGGTTTCGCCAGCGCTCGCATCAGCTCCGAGTGAGCATGCTTTTGCGATGGCGGCAACGCATAACGGAAGAGCTGCGCTACTCGACGTCCAGTCGGTGAGCTGGCGACTAACCGCAGCGGTGCCATTCAAAGAACCTCTGTACAACCCTGTTGCGGTGTGGACGGGGAACACGTACCTGGTCGTCGGAAACAGATGCGGAGCTTCTCGTGACGACGGGGGCGCTCTTCCCGTGTGTCAGCCCGGAGGACTAGTAGCGGAGCTCTACTCCCCGACGGCGGACGCTTGGTCTCCAATTCGGCCACCACGAGAAACCGGAGATGTCGTTTCCCTCGCTGCCGTCGGATCTATCGGTGACCAGACCTTCATACGGCTTGATTCTGAGGTGTATGCGTATAGTATGGCCGGTCAAGTGTGGGAGCGTTTACCAGACGCGCCCGCTGCGTGGGATCGCGTCTGCGTCGCGAGAGACGTTCTTGTCGCTGGCGGCTCAGTGGTCGAGAACGTGGTTGACATTGATCGGCTGAGTCCTGGCGTGAATGGCGTGATTGACACGAACGCAACGCCTGACGAACCGCCGGTAAGCGGCTCCACCTACGACCCGTCCACAGGCGAATGGACAGCGGTGTCGAGAACTGGCGACGACGACGATGCAGCGCAGCAGTTCCAGGTGGTTTGTACCTCGGACGGGCTACTGATGGTCCCCGTAGGGCCCCTGCCCGCTAGCGGACAGTGGAACGTTTACGCTTATGCGAACGGGCGCTGGACAGCGCAACCACCCCCTCCGGAGAGACTTGGGGCATTGTCGGCGTCGATATCATCGAGTGACTCGGTCACCTTCTGGGCCGAGGCCAAACAGGTGACTTTCTCATACGGCGCCGAGCCGACGTGGAGGACGGTAAGCGATCCACGCGACGTTGTGGCTGCGGTGCCCATAGATGATGGCAAGGCGTTGCTGGTTCAGCGAGTTGAACAAGGTGTGGTGGCAACGGCAACAATCTCGGTTGTACCTTGATCATGAACCCGGAAAAGGAGGGTTGCCTTGATCCATAGCAGGAGGTTGATTTCGGCATCGGTCTTGCTGCTCGTAGCGGCGGTGTACAATCTCTCACCGAAGCGTCGACAAGGGTCGCCCCACCTACCGACGGTTCAGGCGCAAGTATCAGGCGCAACTGAGTTGCGCGGGTACATTTGCGCAAACTTCACGCCGTACGCCCGGATGATGGCGTGCTCGTCCCACTTAGCCCCGATCATTCACGAGTCTTGGTGAGCTGACCTGGGGCCATCCGCGGAAGTGCCCTCGTGGTAAGGGATTCTGACGTTGCTGAAGCGTCCAGAAGCCTGACCAGGAGGGCACCCGCAAGG
>JAABUN010008393.1_pt1 | contig 10583 bp, 12 predicted proteins | sample 5559311 | NCBI WGS metagenome assembly JAABUN01 (sample SAMN10711877, study PRJNA513370) | rock metagenome | isolation source: Antarctica rocks | place: Antarctica: Victoria Land, Siegfried Peak sud
TCGGCCCGGATACGGTCAACACCTTGCCAGTCGCGACCCTCGATGCCTTCCGCGATCATGGTACGGTCGCGCGGACGATCGATACCGACGTCGATGGGGCGCGGGCGACGATCGCCGGGCTGAAAAAGGCTGGGATCGATCTGGTCGCCGCGACGCAGCAGTTGGAGGATGAAGGGGTGGCACTCTTCGCCAAGTCGTTCGAGGATCTGTTGGCCGGGGTCGATGTGAAGCGACAAACGCTGGTCGGTGAGCAGGCCGCGCCCGAGGATCCGCACGCCGTACAGCGCGCCTCCGAGGAGTCGTTCCCAGCGAGCGATCCGCCAGCCTATGGCTCCACCCCCGGCACCAGGTCGGAGTAAGCGTGCTAGCGGTGCCAGGCTGCTAGCTGATCAGGAGCGCCGCAAGCTGGAGTGATGCTGTGGCGGCGATGAGCGGATGCCTTATCGCCGCCACAGCGTTTTTGTATGCTGCGCCAGCCCGTTGGCCTTCTGTCGCCCTACCGGTATAATACCCGCATAGTGTGTACAGAAGGCGGCGGTTAGGGCCGAGCGGAGGGAGCGACAAGGTGAGTGCAACGCGCGAACTGCTGGAAGTGCAGATCGACGGATCCCAGGTCATCGTCGGTGTCTTTGCGGATTCGCAAGAGGCCGAGCGGGCGCGCGGTATGCTCGGGGCCGATGGCTTCGACTTGCAGAGTATCAACGTGATGGCGAAAAGCCTGGAAGAAGCTCAGGGGCTTGCGCCGAACCGGTCATCGGAGAACAATCAGGTTCTCACCGAACCGGAGGCCGACCGGATGCAAGGGCAGGTTGCGGTTGGCACCACCACTGAGGAGACTTCGCGGATCAATACCGGCACCGCGATCGGTGTGCTGGCTGGTGCCGGTGGTGGTGTTGCTGCGGGGCTGGCGATCCGTGAGGTCCCCGGCATCGGCGCACTCTTCGCCAGTGGCCCATTGCTGGCGATGATCGTCTTCGGCCTGATCGGCGCGGTCCTCGGTGCCTGGGGCGGCTCGATGGCCGGTATCCAGGTTGCTGAAGAGGATGTGAGCTACTTTACCGGTGAACTGACCACGGGTGCTTATCTCGTCGCCGTGCGCACGAACCGTATCGATGAAGCGCTCGATGTGCTGCGTGATGCTGGGGCGCGCAACCTGAGCGAGTACGAAAGCCACTAATTCCCTACCGCCATTAACACAAACATAAATCAGTAGGGAGGTCGGGCAATTGCCCGACCTCCCTGCTCGCATCGCTAATTATTGTTTCTGCTTAGACGGTCTTGCTGGTGTCGCGGTCGACTTCGCCGCGCCACGCCCCGGTCTCTTCACCGCGTGCTTCGATGAACTTCTTGAAGCGCTCCATGTCGCCTTCGATCTGCTTCTGCGGCACGCCTAGTGCGCTGCCGATATTCTCCACAAAACCCTCCGGCTCATAGTCGAGTTGGAGCATGACGCGCGTCGTATTTGGATCGATGTAATGGAACGTGACGACACCGGCGTTGGTCGCGCCGCTGGTGCTGGTCCAGGCGATCCGCTCGTCGGGGATCTGCTCACTGATCACCGCATCCCACTCTTCCGTCTTCCCGGCCAGGGAGGCGCGCCAGTGGAGCCGTTTGTCATCGATCTGCTGCACCTCTTCAACCTTGTCCATGAACTGCGGAAATTCGGTGAATTGCGTCCACTGGTTATAGACGGTGCGAATCGGGACTTTCACTTCGATTGACTGCTCAACGCGAGCCATTTGGTGCTCCTTCGCCGCAATTTTGCGGCATTACTAACCGGTCTTTCGTGGTAGAAACGTATCAAAGTCTTGCGACGACCCTGATACGAAAATAATCATAACGCTGAACTGTGAACAGGAAGGTAAACGTTTTAATGCAAAAACGTAACGAGTGGTAAAGAATGCAATAACTTTGCCGTGCTTTTGCACAGGATGGATTTTTGTGTCTTGGGGGAAGAATTAATGGGGTGGCACGAAGCGGTAGCCGATCCCCCACACCGTCTGGATGTAGCGCGGTTTATCGGCGTCGTCGTGCAACTTCTGACGCAGCCTGCGGATGAAGACCTTGATGTAATGGATGTCGTTGACATATTCTGGTCCCCAGACACGCTCCAACAAGAGTTGGTGTGGCAGGGCGGTGCCGGCGTGGCGAACGAGTTCTTCCAGCAGGCGGTACTCGGTGGCGGTGAGGGCGATTACTTCACCTTCCAGGCGTACCTCGTGTGTGGCGAAGTTGACCGTCAGGCGATCGACCGAGAAGTCGGCCTCGCCCTCAGCGGACGGTTGCGCCGCGCGACGCAGCAGCGCGCGTAAGCGGGCCAACAGTTCGAGATGATCGAATGGCTTGGTGAGGTAATCATCCGCGCCGAGATCGAGTGCGCGTACTTTGTCGACGGTTGCCTCGCGCGCCGTCAGCATCAGGATCGGCACGCTGGAATGCTGGCGAATCCGCTGGCAGACCTCGAAGCCGTTCGGCGGCGGCATCGAAACATCGAGGATAACGATATCGGGTTGCTCCGCTTTGAAAAGACGCAGGGCTTCCTGACCATCGGTGGCGATGAGCACCTGACAGTCGGACCAGTTCATCCGCGCCGAGAACGCAACGATCTCGGCGACGTCTTTATCGTCTTCCGCGATCAAGAGCTTGGGTGCCATCCCTGCATCTCCCCTATTCCTGTACCCCGTTCGGACCGCATCGTGGCCCTCGCTACTGACCAGCTGATCGCCGCTACGAGCGGTCGGGACTCGCTGGTGACGACCATAATGGCACCCTTGCCCAATCTGACCGGTCCCGGCACAATAGCGCGTTATCCTAGCAATTTCGCGCGGATTTGCCAAGCACAGCATCTTCCACGCCCAAGAGCTACGCTGCTCATACCTGAGGGGATAGTCGCCCTCACTGGCCCTGTTCGATAGCGTATAGGTCACGGCGCGGGTGCGTTACGGCGTATCGTCGTCATCGCCAGGGGGCGATTCTGGCAGCGACGGCATGATCATCTTATCGTGAAACGATCAACGCAGATTCCGTTCCCCCGTGGGCAATCTGCCGATCGCCGCCCGAATGTCGCGCGGGCGAACCCCGACACCAGCGCGTTATCCCTCCTGCGGTTGCAACGAAAAGCCGACAGTCCGTAGAAACGGCTGTCGGCGGAAGAGACGATCGGCGAGGTAGCGCCAGCTCAGTAATCGCTCTCGGGGTCGCGATCATCACCGGCATCCTCGGCCCGCCCGCCCGTTGTGCCCGCCACCTGGCCGGGAAGTGTCTGTGTATCCAGCATCGAGGGCGGCTCTTCATCGAGATTTGACATCCGTAGCTCGCCCTCATAGATCGCCCCTTCCTGGATGATCAATGAGGCGGTGGCGACGCGACCGGTGACGCGGCCCGTCGGCAGGATTTGCAGCTTACCCTGACAGAGGATTTCTCCGGTCAGCCCACCGGCGACCGTGATATTCGCGGAGACGACCCGCGCATCCACCTGGCCGCCCTCTTCGATGTAGAGGGTGCCATCACAGTAAACCTCACCCTTGGCCTGCCCTTCGACGCGGAGATTCCGCGCCGTCCGTAGCACGCCATCGAAGGCCGAGCTGCGATCGATGGTACTTTCTTCACCACTGCCGGTGCCCTCCGGGAAGGCTATGCCACCGCGCATCGGGGTCCCTGCCGACATCGTTCCCCCCTCTATCACGAACTGTACCTATTGCCAACAATCGGGCGCTCCGTCAGCGCCCGGTTAGTTGGGTAGTGGTGAGTATACGCAGCTAACGCACTCGTTGCAGCACCGGGCGGTTTTCTTCGCCCGCTGTGGCCTTATCGCCTGGGGCGCACATCCGCACCTGACCGCCCAGGAACGCCCCCTCATGAACGATGAAGCGTCCTGCATCGATCTGGCCGGAGACGCGACCGGAAGGGAGGATCTCCAGCCGCTCACGGCAATTGATCTGCCCGTTGAGTTGCCCGGCCACGATGATCGACGCCGCGCGCACCGTCGCCTCGACCTTCGCTTCCGGGGCGATCTGCAACTCACCCTCGGTGATGATCTCCCCCTCGAAAGCCCCTTCGATACGGATCGGCCCGGAAGAACGTAATGTCCCCCGCCAGGCCGTGTCTACCGCCACCGTGGTGATGATCGGAAGCGGCGCTGATGGCTCATCGGGCTTCCAGGGGGTATCCTGGGTGCCGCGCTCTTGCCACTCGGCTCGTTCGGGCAGGGCTGGTGCCGTTGGCGCCACCCGGCGCTCCTGGCGTGGCGTACCGAGGAACGAATATTCGGTGTCTCGCCCTGTCGATTCGCGACTCAGCGGCTCGTAGGATGTCGGCGGCGGATTATAGCCCTCGTTGGTGATGGCGGGCAGGGTGGTCCGATAGGGTGATGAGTCATCGGTCTCGTCGGTCGTTTCGCCCTCTTCTTGCTCGATCCGCTGCCGAATCGCCTCGCGCATCCGGCGCAGACCCTCGTTATCGAGCTTGGTATCTTTGCTGTCCTTGTCACGCCGGAACATTGGACTCTCCTTGTGCCTGGACTTCCGCATACTACTTTTGGAGACGGTGTCTGTCGCGAGCGTTCCGCTGAGGTTGTCATCCTGGAACACGGGCTACCCGATCCCGAAACGGTGCGGCCTCGTGAACGCTGCGCTGGACGATCCTTCGGGATACTTTCCGCCTACATTGTCAAATCTATACTAACACAGCCTCTCGGAAATGCAAGGCGAAAGACTGCGAACGTACGAGACTATCAGCACTTGCGTCCAGCACCTCTTGCGGCTAGACTGCCCCTGGTGATCGTGCCAGCATGGCAAGCCACCCGCAGGGTGAACGGAGGGATTATGCGACGATCGATCGGCGTAGCGGTGGCCTGCTGGTGGCTGATCCTGGCCTTGGCTGCCCTCGGCGTCGGCGTGCGCGATGCCGTGGCGACCCCAGGCGGCGCGTTACGCTGCCTCCTCTTCGTCGCGGCCCCGACCGCCCGGGCGTTGCCCGCCGGTCGCGCACTCCTGGCCCCCCTCTGGGCGTTGGAGACGATCCTCTCCTGGTCATTGCTGGGTGCCCTGATCGCCCTCGTTGATCCGTTCGCGCTCGGGCGGGGGCTGGCCTTCTGTGTCCTCTTGCCGGTCGCTTTCGGGGCCTTCGCCTCACCGTCGTTGCTGCTCGCCGCTTGGTTCGCCCCGGCCCGCGCCCGCTCGATTCGCCATCAGGGGTATCTGTTCGCCCTCCTGCCGGTTGGGCTCCTCCTGCTGCGGGGACTCGGTGCGCTCGGGCCGTTGACAGGGCTGCTGTTCGGCCTCCTTCTCGTGTTGGCCTATTTCCTTCATTGGTCGATCCAGCGTCAACCACAGGGGACGATCGCGCCAGCCGCGATGAGCATCCAGGTCGGTGTGGCACCGGCGCCGATCGATCCTGCCTCAGTCGCGGTCGCCCGGCAGCCGGTATCGCTACGGTCGGTTGTTGCGCTCAACACGCGCAGCCCGCTCGACTAGGGTGATCGGCAGGATCAAATGGCTAGCCATTGCCACGCCTCACCGATACCCCACCGCACACTCCTGTCTCCTGCAACTTTTGAGACGCACCGCCCGTATCTAGGGTGACAACGTGGTGCCCGCTTCGCTGCGGAGCGGTTGTCGCGAGGCCGATTTTCGCCTCGTGCTTACCCGATTCTGAAATGATGCACGGTGATATGATGGCGATTGGTTGCCAAACTTGCGGTACGCTGAATCCCGACCGTTCGACCGTCTGCGAGTATTGCGGCGCGGGCCTGCCTGCACCGGCGCTGCGGCGCGATCCGTTCGTGCAGCGCCGGGCATCGCAAGTCACACCGGCTTATACGCCGGCGGTGGCGTATGCCGGGACCTACCCTGCGCGCGGTGCCACGAAAGACCCCTCCGCCGGGCTATTGATCGAACTCCTCCCCCGGACTTTTCGGCTTCCTGGGCATCGGCTACCTGTGGGCCGGTGAGACGGTGCTGGGGATCGCCCTGCTGCTGGGGTATTGCGCGTTCTGGGCGATCGTCGCCGTGGTCACGGTCCTGTCGTTCGGCCTGCTGGTCTGCTTTTCCCCCTTTTTCTTCCTGCTCTATTTCGCCGCCCCGATCGCCTCCGCTCTCTTGTTGCAACGCCGTTTGCGGGCGCGACAGGCGCTGCTGGTGAACCCGTACGCCATCTCCCCGTACTGACGCGCGAACTGAAACTTGCAGCGATCGGAGCGCCACCCCGTGTATACTCGCGCCGGTAATCGGTGAGCGAGAGGAGCAGTGATGGCAGCGCGCGGCAATCTTTTGATCGGGCAATCGGGCGGGGCGACGGCGGTGATCAATGCCAGCCTTGTCGGGGCGATCGAAGCGGCGGCGGGGGCGGCAGAGATCGGCGCGACCATCGGGATGCGGAATGGGATCGAGGGCCTGTTGCGCGAAGAATTGCTCGATCTGGGGCGACAGTCGGCGGCCACCCTGGCTCTCCTGCGCCGGACCCCTTCGGCGGCGCTCGGCACCGGGCGGCATAAGCTTCGGGAAGACGAACTCGATCGCGCACTGGCGCTGTTCCAACGTCACGAGATCCGCTACTTCGTCTACATCGGCGGCAACGACTCGGCCGACACGGCGCACCGCCTGCACGAGCGCGCGAGCGCGACCGGTTATGATCTCCGCGTGATCGCCGTCCCGAAGACGATCGACAACGACCTGCCGCACACCGATCATTGCCCCGGCTACGGCTCGATCGCCCGCTACCTGGCGCTCGCGACGCGCGATGCCGGGCGCGATACCGAGGCCAGCCCGCAACTCTACCCGGTCAAGATCATCGAGGTGATGGGCCGCAATGCCGGGTGGGTCGCCGCCGCTTGCGCCCTGGCGCGCGAGGATGAACGGGATGCGCCGCAATTGATCTTTCTGCCCGAGCGCCCGCCCGCATCGTTCGACACGCTGCTCGGCGAGATCGGCGCGATGGTGCGCGACCAGGGTTTCTGCGTGGCGATCGTCCCGGAGACGTTGCGTGATACCGCCGGGCGGCCGCTCGGTGGCGGCGAGCGCGGATACGTCGATGCGTTCGGCCACGCCTCGAATCCCGGCGTCGGCGCGATGGTGACCGAGCGGGTCAAGGAAGATCTGGGTCTGCGGGCGCGCTACGACAAGCCCGGCACGATGTCGAGGATGTCGATCCTTGCCGCGTCGAGCGCCGATCTGGCGGAGGCCGAGCAGGCCGGGCGCGAGGCGGTGCGGCGCGCGGTCGGCGGCGAGTCGGATCTGATGATCACGTTTGAGCGTGCCGACGACGAGCCTTATGCGCTCACCTACGGCACCGTCGCGCTCGACCGGATCGCCAATACCGAGCGGTTGCTCCCCGACGACTATATCGGGGCCGATGGCCGCTCGATCACCCCGGCCTTCCGTCGTTATGCACTACCGTTGCTGGGTGAGCCATTACCGGCCTACGCGCGGTTGGACGCCTTACCATGGCCGAGCGCCTGAGGCGATAGGCGCAATAGCTGGGGTAACAGCATTCTCATAAGCGGAATCGAGGGCTTTTCTCTCAACAGGGTTCAATCGCCCGCCAGTGTCGGCAACGCCTCACGCCTGAGCCCTGTTTCTCCGGCCTCCGCTCGTTGACACCCCACCGTTTCGGCGCGTATACTCTCCTTTCGCCCCGCCGCAAATCGCGACGAGGTCGTATTTTGTGTGTCTGTGGCTCTGTTGGCGGCGTGCGGTACGCGAGCTATGCCAGACAGGTTTGCCACCAGCAGTTGTGAGTCGTCGCGGTGTGAGCGCCGCGAAACTGTAAAGAGTTAGGAGAGTACCGTGGTCAAGCGCACCTGGCAGCCAAAGCGCCGTCCGCGTCTGCGGAAGCACGGTTTCATGACGCGGATGTTCAGCAAGAGTGGTCGCGACGTGTTGGCGCGGCGGCGGCTGAAGGGGCGTCAGCAGTTGACCGTGAGCGAGCAGCGCACCGGCAAGGCGATGAAGAAGGGGTTGGCCCGACACTAGAATGGTTGCGGAACGGCGGCGCTGGTCTTTGGGCCATACGCGCTGTCGTTCCTGCGGCTGTTCAGTAGCGCGGTCGAATCGATGGAACGTCGTCTCCGTCTGCGTGCCGAAGCCGATTTCGCTCGTGTCCGCTCTCAGGGGCGGTCATGGCGGGATCGGCTTTTCACATTGATTGTCCTGCCAAATGATCAACCGTATAATCGCTACGGGTTCGTGGTCAGTAAGCGAGTCGGCAATGCAGTGACGCGCAACTTGGTCAAACGGCGCTTACGCGAGATCCTGCGCCATCTCGATAGCGCGGGGCAAATTTCCAGCGGTTACGATTATCTGCTGATCGTGCGGCCTGTCGCGGCGGGGATTGCCTTCGATGCGCTCGGTATGAGTGTCGAAGCACTTCTGGGCCGTGCCAAACTCCTGCAACCGGCGTTGCGTGCCCCACTGACGCCGCCCGAATGACCAGATCGCCAACGGGCGGCGATCGATCTACCCACCCCACGGCCCCACCCCGGCGCAAGCACCGAGGCGTCGGGCAGGATGATACAAGCGATGAGAAGGCTTCCGCTGGCGCTGATCAAGGTCTATCAACGCTGGATCTCCCCACTCTTCCCCCCCACCTGCCGCTTCTATCCCACCTGTTCGCAATATGCCTATGAAGCGATCAGCAAGTACGGCGTGTTAAAAGGTTGTGTTCTCGCTATCTGGCGTATCCTGCGCTGCAATCCGTACACCAAAGGTGGGTTCGATTACGTTCCATAAAGGGCGCTGCCGCTGTCGGGTGGTAGGACTTCGAAGGGCGCTGCCGCTGTCGGGTGGTAGGACTTCGAAGGGCGATGCCGCTGTCGGGTGGTAGGACTTCGAAGGGCGCTGCCGCTGTCGGGTGGTAGGACTTCGAAGGGCGTTGCCGCTGTCGGGTGGTAGGACTTCTGGGGGATTATTGCAACGGATATGCCCTCGGTGCGTAGATGAAGGTGGCGCTGCGGGGACGGTGTGGGGTAAGCTTCTACCTTGCGGTCGTTGGCAATTCGGGACGGGATGAGGATAACATCGCCCCGTATCGTAGCGCGAATTGTGGCGTGCGTAGTTCGGTTAGCTTCGACGGGTGAGCCACGTTAGCCGTAATGGTGAAGCAATGAGGTAAGCCGCGCTATCCATGCGTGGCGGGAGGCGTCGGACAGTGCTAGGGGCCAATCTTTTCCCGCTCGTCTCAATTCCGATCTGGAATCAATTTGTCGACCTGATGAAGCTCGGCCTGACGACGCTGGCGAACGTCACTGGGAGTCCCGGGCTGGCGATCATCATCTTCACGGTATTGATCAAGCTCTTGCTGACGCCGTTGACGCTGCGGACGATCAAGTCGCAGCGCGCGATGCAAGACTTGCAGCCGAAGATCAAGGCGTTGCAGAAGCGCCACGGGAGCGACCGTCAGAAGCTCTCCGCCGAGACGATGCGCCTCTACCAGGAGCATAACGTCAATCCGACGGCGAGTTGCCTGCCGATCTTCTTCCAGCTGCCGATCTTCTGGGGTCTCTATCAGAGCCTCACCCAACTTTCCAACACGGCAGGCGGGCCATTCCAGCAATCGTTCCTCTGGCTCACCTCGCTTGGTGCGCCGGATGCGCTGCACCTCATGCCGTTCATCGCGGCCTTCTTCCAGTTGCTGCAAACCCGGATGTCGATGCCGACCGGCAAGTTCAAGTCAACCGATCCCCAGCAGAAGATGATGACGCAGATGATGCAGTTCCTACCGATCACCGTCATCTTCTTCGGGTGGAGTTTCCCCGCCGGCCTCGTCCTCTATTGGGCGACGCAGAGCGTCTTCGGCGCGGTGCAGCAGTACTGGATCACCGGTTGGGGCGCGTTGCGCGAGTGGCTGCCATTCCTGCCCGAAGTGGTGCGCTACACCCCACCGGACCCGGATGCGATCGACGAGAGCCGCGTGATCGTCGCCGGTGCCGATGGCGAGCGCCCGGTCCTCAAGCAGCGTGGCCTGATGGGGCTGATTAGCAAGCAGATCGAAAAGGTCGAGCAGCAGCGTGTCGCCACCGAAGCGGTTGGTGCGGGTGAGGGGGCGACGACGGTGAAGGCGAATGGCGCACGCACCAATGGTGCGAACGGTGCCGACGCCACAAACCGCACGCGGGTCACGGTGCAGAATTCTAAGAATCAGCGCAAGCAGGCCAGCAGCGCCGCTAACGATGATCTCGACGAGGTCGATGATGAGGACGAGCAGGTTGCCGCCACCCCCGCGCCCCGCGTTTCGGTGAAGAAAACCGGCCCTGCTGCCGAGCGTGTCGCCGCCAATGGGGCGTCCCCGAAGCGTCGCGCTTAGCCTGCCAGCGTTCGCGGCGTGCTATCCTTGCCAGACAGTTGTAAGATAGCGCCGGGGCGGATCACGTTGCTGATCCGCCCCGGCGTCGTCGCCGGGGGCGGCGCGCCAACAGGGGAGAAGGCAGGAGGACGGGAAGAGCATGGACCGCCGCAATAGCGTGGAGATTCAGGCGATCTCGGTCGAGGAGGCAATACGGTTAGCCCTGGAGCAGTTGGGGCGCGGGCGCGATGAGGTCGATGTCGAGATCCTCGCCGAACCGACTGGCAATGGCCTGGACGAAGAAG
>JAABUN010008394.1_pt1 | contig 10582 bp, 9 predicted proteins | sample 5559311 | NCBI WGS metagenome assembly JAABUN01 (sample SAMN10711877, study PRJNA513370) | rock metagenome | isolation source: Antarctica rocks | place: Antarctica: Victoria Land, Siegfried Peak sud
GCCCCCGCCTACCCACACATCACCACAGCATACGCTACCATGCACCCCACAGGAAGCAATCGCCGATTACGATCGCCTACTATAAGGAAAGAGCCGCATGACCGAGACACCAACGGACGCGCCGACGATCAACCTGCGGGGCGAGCGGGTGGCCCTCGGGCCGCTGCGCCGCGACCTCCTACCGATTTACGAGCGGTGGCGCAACGATTTCGGCACCGCGCCGATGCTCGGCAACGCCACCCCGGAGCCAGCGGAGACGGTCAGTGCGTGGTACGAGCGCCAGATCGCCTCCGCCGAGATCACCTTCGTCATCTACGAGGTGGCGACGTGGCGACCGCTCGGCACCGCCACCCTCTACGACGTTCACCACGGCTACCGCCGCGCCAGCTTCGGGATCATGATTGGCGAGGCTGATGCGCGGGGCCGTGGCTACGGCACCGAAGTCACCCGCCTGATCCTCGAGTACGCCTTCACGGTCCTCGAACTGCACAACGTGATGCTGACGGTCAACGCCTACAACGTCGCCGGGATCCGCGCCTACACCCGCGCCGGTTTCCGCGAGTTCGGGCGTCGCCGCGAGTGCCGCCCCCACCAGGGCACCGCCCACGATGTCATCTACATGGACTGCCTCGCCACCGAATTTCTCGCCGCAGCACCGCCCACCGCAACGCCCACGACCGATCACTGATCGTCGTGGCATCCTGATCATCGGATGATCCAGTGAAATTGAGAGGCCGACAGGAGAAAATCCGCCATTTCAGGCAGCCGCAGACTGTGGTAGGGGCGGGGCATCGACCCGCCCGGTCAGCGGCGGCGCAACGTCCGGGTATCAGAACCGCCCACCAACACCCGGTATCAGCGATGCAGCGTCCAGCAATAAGACCGCCCGCGAGTACCCCTACCAGCATGGCAACGGCGTAGCAAATGAGCGTCACCAGCCGGGCGGGTCAGTGCGCCGCCCCTACCAGACCCCGCCTCACACCCCACGCGCCAACCCAATCATATCGTTCACGGACCACCACCGCATTGCAACGCGTCACCCCTCCCCGCGTCGCGGGTGCCCCCTGGGCGGCGGGCCGGGGGAGAGGTCCCTCCCCCATTCGTCATGCAAATAAGGGCGCCCCGGTCGCGGTGTGGGTCGCGACCGGGGCAATGGGTGTGGGTGGGGGAAGGGATGTGTCTGTACCTATAGTACGCCGCCTGCCCCGTCCACGCATCGGCCCATCCGCACGAATCGCCAGCACCAAGTCGGGCAATTCGCACAGCCACTCCTCGACGAGACGAATAGCGGCCCCGGCAATGCGCCCACGAACGCTCCACGCGCCACGCACCGACCCTTGCGAACCGCTCCGTCGGCATGATCCCACCGAACGGCGGTGTGCGGCGGGTCGTCAAGCGGGAACGACTTTTTTTATGAGCAATGCCTTGCGCGGAGCGGGCCGGATCAGCCGGAATGCAGACGGGCGCGGGAGCGACACCGGGTCGTTCCCAACCGGCTGGCTACTCGGCGAGTGCCGTGACGGTGATCGCGCTGTAGGCGGCCAGCGGAGAAAACTGGATGAGTTCATGCGCCCCCTCGGGCGAGTCGGCCAGGAGGATCTGCCAGCCCCGGCTCATATCGGCGGCGAGGAAGAGGTGTTCCCGCGCCCCCTGGGCATCCAGTTCGAGGCCACGCGCGGACTCGGCGGGGATGAGGGCCATGATCTCGGGCGTGGGCGGGACGTTAAGCACAATAGGTTCAGCAGGGCAAAAGCCAGATCGCCCAGAGCAGAGACCGATGCCCGCAGGGCGACGCGCGCAACTGGCGCGGTGACGCCCATTCGCGCATCGCGAAGTTTCGGCGTACGTCTCGGCAGACGCTGACTAGCGGCAGGGTCGCGCCAGGGGTGCCCGGCCTAGCGAGTGTGCGAGCCACGGATACCGCTGAACGGCATCAGGGACGCCCGGTGAAGGCGGGGAGACGCGGCGACGATCGCCCGAGATGTAGCGGCGGCAGGCCACACACCGCCTCGGCTTCCGACCGCCAGCCCGACGCGTGCAGAAGCCCCGAGTATCCGAACGCACACAATTTCTCGTCAGAAGAGGGAGAGTTGCCCGCGCGCCCGTTGTTTGGCGGCGGCGTCCGGGCGCGCGGCGTTGCGGCGCGGGTCGCTGTGGCGGTCGCGCATCGCCTGGGTCGCGGCTTGCACGTCCGGGCGGCGGCGGAAGAGGCCGATCGCCGCCCGCGCCGCGCCGCTCGCCGCCTCGTGATCGACGATCGGCAGCGGATAGTCGCGTCCGACGACCCAGCCGACGTTCGCGGCCTCCTCGGCGGGCATCGTCCACGGCTGGTGCAGGTACGGCAGCGGCACGCGGCGCAACTCCGGCACCCAGCGCCGTATAAAGACCCCCGCCGGGTCGTGGTCGAGCGCCTGTTTCGTCGGGTTGTAGAGGCGCAGGGCGTCCCCCGCCGTCACGCCGGACTGCATCTGCACCTGGCAGAGGTGGATCCCCGGCTCGTAGTCGAGCCAGAGCCGCGCCAGCCCGTCGGAGAACGTTTGCCACGGCAACCAGAGATCGTGCGCGGCAAACGAGACGAGCAATGCCCGCATCCGAAATGGGAGCCAGCCGGTCCCGCGCAGCGCCCGCGCGCAGGCGTCGATCAGCGGGTAGCCGGTCTGCCCCGCGCGCCACGCCGCCAGCCGCTCCTCTCGCCCTAGCCCGCCCACAAAGATCCCCAACTCGACCGCGCGTAACTCGTCATACGGCGCGACCAGGCTCTCCCGCTCGATCCGCCCCGCATCCTCCAGCTTCTGCATGAAGTGGCAGTGCCAGTGCAGGCGCGACGCGAATGCGGCGAGGTCGCGGGGGGAATCGTGGGTCGGGAGTCGGGAGTCCGGAGAATAGGGCGTTGCGAGGCTATCGCTGGCGGCGGAAGGCAACGACGCCAGCAGCGGCAGTGGACCCTCTCTCGACTCACGACTCCCGACTCCCGACTGCTTCGTCGCCAGCACCAGCGCCCGCAGCGAGACCGTCCCCCAGGCGAGGTGCGGGCTGAGGCGCGAGCAGGCGTCGGGCGCAGTGTTGGGGCTGGACATCCCGCGCCGGTAGCCCGCCGCGCCGCCACCCAGGAAGGCGTCGCGTAGCGCCAGCCCCGCCGACTCGCCGCCCGCCTGCCGTTCGAGCCGATCGTCCGGTGGCAGGCCGAGTTGCTGATGGGTCGGGAGCGAGCCATGCGCGAGGTCCGGCACCGGGCGCAGGGCGGCGGGCGGCGCGAGGGCGGGGCCGCGCATCCGCTCCTCCCAGCGCGCCGACCAGGCGGCCCGGCTCGGATAGCGCGCCGCGTAGCCGCGGACCACGCCATGTTGCGGCAACTCGGTGAACGGGATCCCCCGAGACTGCGCCCAGGCGCGCACCGCCCGATCCCGCGCGAACGACCACGCCAGCCCCGTTTCTTCGTGCGCCCAGAGCGCGGCGAACGGGGCCGCCTCGTGCAGCCCTTGTAACACTTTGGTCGCCTCGCCGACCCGCACCAGCAGCGGCTGCCCGAGCGCGGCGAGGCTGGCCCGCAATTCGCGCAGGCTCTCGCGCACGAAGGTCCAGTGCGCGGGGCCGTAGTCGGGCTGCCGCACCAAGCCCGGCTCCACGATATAGAGGGGCAGTACCGGACCCCGACGCGCGGCGGCGAGGAGCGGCGCGTGGTCGGCCACGCGCAAATCCCGCTTGAACCAGACGACTTGTACCGCGTCCATAGCTCCGAGTGACGAATGACGAGTGACGAACAGTGCGACGGGGATGTCACTGGGGAATTGTACTGTGTGGGGGAGAGAGCAGGGACCACTCGCGCGAAACCGCACGGACGAATACGCCACCAATTCGCCAACGGTAGCAGCGTATTGGTGGCGTATTTCGGCGTATTCCGTGCGGAGAGGCAATAGCGATAGTCAGTCCGGCCGCAGGTGTTCGATAGAGGCGTTGCACAGCGGTATGGTGTGCGCCAACCTTGGCCGTACACACCGTGTGCATCCCGGCGTTGATCAGGCCAGTGCTAGAGTGCGCGGCCGCGTCTGCTGTATCCGACGCAGGGCGATGAGGCCGAGGCCGCTGACAATCCCGTAGGCAGCGCAGGCCGCGCCGAGTTGGATCATCACCACGCCAGTATCGAGCAAGAACAGATCGATCGCGAGGCCGCTCGAACGAGACCATACCCCTGCGACGCGTAGCGGGGCGACGAGTCGCGCCGCCCCCAGCCCCACGACAGCCGCCGCCATCGCCACACCAACCCACCAGCCAGCAGCGTTGATTGCGCCTTTCAGAGCGAATGCCTGGAGCGCCGCCGCAATTCCGGCGAAGGTTGTGATCGGGAGAAGAATCAGCAGGCTGAGGCTGGCGTACGCAGATTGGCTTCGCCCCAAGATATTGCTGTAGAAGAAACTCGCCATCGAGAAAAGATCGGTAAAGCGACTATAACTGCCATCGGTTGTCATCACCGTCAGCGCGATAAGTGGGCCGAGAAGGGTCAGGGCAATCCACCAAGGACGCAGGGTCGGCAGCAAGGAGCGCAACGCCTGCCACTGTGCGAAGCCCAGGCCGAGTGCGACCAGCATGAGAATTGGACCACCAACGACGTGTGGCGTGAAGGCTGTTCCATACGGCCCCACGCCGAATGGTGTTATGCCGACAGTGGCAATCGCAACCGGCACCAGCTGGTAGATCACGCCGATCAGGGCGCCGGCGATCAGCAACTGCGTCACCCAGCGCCGCCAGAAGCGCCGCTCGTCGCCGTCGAGCGGTCGGGTGTCGAACACGCCCATCGCACGCTCCTCCCAGATTTGCCCGTGGGCATCGATCACGCCGCGAGCGAGGTCCAATGTCTGGCCCGAAGAGGGGGGGAGGTCCGCTAACAGGGAGGCGAACTCTGCGCCGTAACGATCGCGCCAGGCGCGCGGATAGCAGCGGAGAAGGCCGCGCACGATCAGATTATGAAGTCGGTTCATGACGCCACCAGCCGCGCCTGACCGGTCGCCACGAAGGACTGCAATTGCGCGAGTTGCTCGCGCAGAATCACCTGCCCCGCTTCAGTAAGGCGGTAGGGACGGCGGCGATCGTCGCTCGGCACCGGCGCGATCAAGCCGCGCGCTTCGAGCCGGGCGATCGCGCTGTAGAGCGTACCCGCACCGATGCGTACCCCGGAAAACTTCGTGATGTCCTCGATCATGGCGTAACCGTGCTTCGCTCCACTCGCCAGACTGACGAGGATTGCCACGCCCGGTTCGGCGAAACGCCCCATCCCCCGCAACTCATCCTGCTCATCCACCATCGCACCCTCCTAAGCAACTATTACACTTTATAGAATATCGCATTGTGTAATAGTCGTCAAGTCCCCGTGTCACAGAGGGTACACAAATTGCTTATATTGCTCAGAACATCAACATCAATGGATTCAGGTAGCGTGATGAACCAGCTGCCACGCGCGACGCGGTTGCTATACTACGGCGGCACGCGCAGCGAGCGCCACGCAGTACCGTGCGCCGGGGCGCAAAAATCTGCGCGGGCGCTAACCGGGCGACGATGAGGAGAGGGCAGATGACCGCAGCGGCGCAGCCGAATACGCCCGGTTGGGACTTGCGATTCCACGTCTTGCTGCTGCCCAACGTCCCCTGGGACGAGCTCAAGGCGCGCGTCCTGCGGCTGGAAGCGCTGGGGGTCGAGGTCGCCGCCTTCGCCGATCACTTCGTTGATTGGACGAACCCGACGGTCCCCTGGTTCGAGAGTTGGACGGCGCTCGCCGCCCTGGCCGAGGCGACCAGCACGATCCGCCTCACCACCTGCGTCACCCAGATCCCGCTCCGCAACCCGGCGATGCTGGCCCGGCAGGTGCTGACGCTCGATCACCTCTCGACTGGGCGGATCGAGCTGGGCCTGGGGACCGGGCTGACAATCGACCCGTCGTACCGGATGGCGGGACTGCCGAACTGGACCGCGAAGGAGCGCGTCGATCGCTTCGGGGAGTACGTCGAACTGGTGGGGCAACTGCTGTCGCAGGAAGTCACGACCTATGCCGGGCGGTTCTATCAGGCCGACGGGGCGATCATGAACCCGCGCCCGGTGCAGTCGCCGCGCCCGCCGCTGACCATCGCCGCCCTCGCCCCGCGGATGCTGCGCCACGCCGCGCGCCACGCCGACAGCTGGAATAGCCTGTCGTTCCTGCCGTCTTTCGACGACCAGCTCGCCGAAACCCAGGCCCGCTGCCAGGCGATCGATGCACACTGCGTCGCCATCGGGCGCGACCCCGCCTCGCTGCGCCGCTCCTACACGATCTTCGACGCTCAGGCCCGGCACAATGGCGGCACGATCGGCTATTACGCGTCGCCCGAACGGTTCATCGAGCAGGTCAGCCGCGTCATCGCGCTCGGGATCAGCGATGTCGGTCTCTACTACCCGCTCGATCCGGCCCAACTCGCCACCTTCGAGCGGATCGCCACCGACGTCCTCCCGGCCCTCCGCGCCAAATATCCGGCGATCTGACAAGCAGGCGGGCGGTTAAAACCGCGCCTGGGGGCGACGGCGGTCGCCACGAAACCGGCCTGCGCCGGTTAAGTCCGTTATGAAGGCATTGCCCACTTTGTGGAAGAATGCCTTGCAATAACCCTAACCGGCGCAGGCGGGTTTCGTGGTGGCCGCAGCCACCCCTAGGCGCGGTTTCAACCGCCTGCCATCTCACGCTTATAACGCCAAGCGACGCATTATTGCACCGACGTTTTAAGCATGAAGGCTCGTCGGTTTGCACGACACCAACGTTTGGTAATGGCACTGTGCTCAGTCGTCCACGCCCTCGTCATCGCCCAACTCATCGCGCACCGCCAGTATCCAGCGCCCCGTACCGCGCAGCTTCGCCGCATACATCGCGGCATCGGCGGCGGCGATCAGCGCCTCGGCGGCATCGCCGACCGGCGGGCTGAGCGCGAGCCCGATACTCGCCGAGACGTGCGCTACCCGCTCGCCCAGCGCGACCGGGCGCTCGATCGCCGCGATCAGGCGCACGGCCAACTGGTCGGCATCCGCCTCGCTGAGCCCCTCTTCCAGCAGCACGGTGAACTCGTCCCCGCCGAACCGCGCGACCGTATCCCCCGCGCGCACCACCTGCCGCAGGCGCTCGGCGATCGTCGCCAGCAGCGTATCACCCGCCGCGTGCCCGAACCGATCGTTGACCGCCTTGAACCCGTCGAGGTCGATGAAACAGACACCCAGGCGCTCCTCGCGCCGGGTCCGTCGCACCAGCGCCCCGCTCAGCCGATCGAGGAAGAGGGCACGATTCGGCAGGCCGGTCAGGGTGTCGTGCAACGCCTGATGCCGCAACTGCGACTCGGCCAGCTTGCGCGCGTCGATATCCTGGATCTGCGAGAGAAAATGGAGCGGCGTCCCATCCGGGTTCCGCACCAGCGACACGCTCAGCAGCGCCCAGACCACCCGCCCATCGCGGCGTACGTACCGCTTTTCCATCTGGTAGCCGGTGAGCGTGCCGCGCAGGAGTGCCTCCACCTGCACCATATCGCTCACCAGATCATCCGGGTGGGTGAGGGTCTGGAAATTGGTGTCGAGCAACTCCGTCTCGGTATACCCGAGCAGCTGGCAGAGCGCGTGGTTCACCCGCAGGAGCCGCCCCGCCGGCGCGACGAGCGCCATCCCGATCGCCGCATCTTCGAAGGCGCGCCGAAACCGCTCCTCGCTCGCGCGTAGCGCCGCCTCGGTGGCCCGCAGTTCGGTGATGTCGCGCGTCACTTTCCCGAAGCCGCGCAAGGTGCCACGCTCATCGCGCAGCGTGGTCAGCACGATGTGCGCCCAGAAACGGCTCCCGTCCCGGCGCAGCCGCCAGCCGTGGTCTTCCGCGCGCCCCGTCTCCGCCGCCTCGTTCAGGAGCATCCCCGGCTTGCCGCTCGCCAGATCATCGGGTGAATAGAACCGCTCGAACGAGTGTCCGATGATCTCGCCCGCCGCGTACCCTTTCAGACGCGCCGCGCCCGCGTTCCAACTCGCCACCCGCCCTGCGGTGTCCAGCATGTAGATCGCGTAGTCCTGCACCCCATCGACCAGCAGACGGAACCGCTCCTCGCTGGCCGCCAGCGCCAGCTCGGCCCCTTTGCGCGCGGTGATATCCTCCGCGCGCCCCTCGATACTCGTCGTCTGTCCGGCGGCATCGCGCACCACATGGGCATTGAGCGCAAGCCAGATCAGCGCGCCGTCGCGCCGTCGCACTTCCACTTCGTGGCCGATAACCGCCCCCGTCTCGAGGATCAGCGCGACGAGTTCGCGCTGTTGTGTAGGATCGGCGGCGAGGGTGGAGGCGAAATAGGGGGCTGTCGCCAGCAACGCCGCCGGGCGCTCATAACCGAGCAGCCGCGCCAGCGCGGGGTTGATTAGGAGCGCCCGCCCATCGGGCGCGAGGCGGAAAATCCCCTCGGCGGCTCCATCGAAGAGGCCGCGATACGCCTCCTCGGCCAACACCCGCGCGGTCACATCGATCGACAGGCCGGTGACACCGGTGACCGTCCCGTCGTCGGCGCGGGTCGGCACGTAGCGCACATCGTAGATCCGACCGTGCTGCGCGATGGTCAGGGCGACCTCTTCACCCGCCCGCGCCCGCGCCACCGCCGCCAGAATCTCCGGGCTATCGCGATAGATGTCGTCGTTGCGCTGCCCCACCGTATCCCCGGCGACACGACCGGCATCGCGCAGCGCACCACCTTCGGTGATGACCACGACGCCATCGCAATCCATCGCGAAGAGGATCATCGGAATCTGCGCGATCAGGGCACGCAACGCCTTGGATGACGGTAACGACGACACCATACCTCATCGCGGCGCGGGCCTCCGCGCACTGCCCAGTGGGGCTATCGAACGGCGAATAGTCGCGCTATGATACCGCACAGTCTCGTATTTGGCACGCCAAATGCGTGCCGCGGGCACGCTCTACCGCCACGAAGCCACAGATCGCCTTGCATCGCGCGGGCCAGTGCGCACTATCCGTACAGGTGTGCTACGATCCGGGCAGTACTCGGGGCGCTAATCGGGCGGGGTAATCTCGGCGGGATGACGGTGGAGGGCACGATGACCGACACGAAAGGCGGGTTGCCGATTCTAGCGTTCCCCGCGCAGGCGGCGTGGGAGGAATGGCTGGCGGCGCAACCGCCGACCGCACGCGGGCTGTGGTTGAAGCTGGCGAAGAAGGACACCGGGATCGCCACCGTCTCGCAGACCGAGGCGATCGAGAGCGCCCTCTGTCACGGCTGGATCGATGGGCAACTCGGCAAATTCGATGACACCTACTGGCTGATCCGCTTCACGCCGCGCGGCCCGCAGAGCAAATGGTCGGCGATCAATCGCGACCGCGCCACGAAGCTGATCGCGGGCGGGCGGATGTTACCGACGGGCCTGCGCGAAGTCGAACGTGCCCAGGCCGATGGCCGCTGGGAGGTCGCCTACGCCCCGCAAAGCACCGCCACCGCGCCCGACGATCTCGCCGCCGCCCTTGCCGCGCACCCCGCAGCCCAGCAACTCTTCGACACCCTCGACAGCGCCAACCGCTACGCGATCATCTACCGCGTCGGCGACGCCAAGAAGCCGGAGACCCGCGCTCGCCGTATCGAACAATACGTTGCGATGTTACTGCGCGGCGAGACGATCCACCCGCGCAAGGGGAAAAGCTGAGACTGCGCGGGATCCGCTGGGGGCGTGATCCTTCCCGCTCGTTGGCGGCCCGTGAACGCGCGGAATACTGCAGCGGCGACAGGTACTTCCCTGTCGCCGCCGCCACCTCACGACACCCGCACCACCGCTGGGCGCGCGGGGCCGAAAGCGTTCAGTCTCCTAATCATCCGATGCGAGGGCTGGCAGGCCGTGGACGCCGAGAGTGGTAGCGATCTCGCTGCCGTGATGGATATCGTGTTCGAGGATATCCCAGATGATCGTCTGGAACGACATCGCTGGCCGCACTACCCCGTCCCGGCGCGCACCATCCAGCCACATCTTGGCGTATGGCTGAAGCGCCGGCGCGACCAGTTTCGCGTGGCGCTCGCGTCCCGCCTCATCCAGGGGCGGGACGGTCCGGGCGAGATCGGCGGGGATCAGCCGGGCAAGGGTCCCCTCGATTAGCTGCCAGGTCTGCTCCAGGCCCACAACGAGTTCCGCCGCCGTGTGGCCCGGATCGACATCCGCCTCGCAGACATCCAGCGCCCAGAGATCGTAGGGGGTCAGTGCGTCGCCCCCTTCGCCCATCCGCGCGTGGAACCACCACGCGCGATTGGCGACGATATGGGTCGTGTACATGCCGATCGTCCAGTGGCGCGGCGTGGTCCGCAAGGCAAGTTGCTCAACGGTGAGCGGCGCGAGGGCCGCGACGAGGCGTCGCTGGTAACTGCCCCACCCCATGTAGAAAGGGAGGAGCGAACGCTGCTGTTCGGTCATGCTAGGCACTCCTTACCCTGATTGCTCGTATAGTAGCGGCAGTTCCGGGGTGGCGGTGAGGACGCCCTGATTGCTGCGGCATCGACCGCGTCGACTAGATTGTCCCCCGCCACCGTGGGACGGCACGAGTCTGGACCGT
>JAABUN010008396.1_pt1 | contig 10581 bp, 9 predicted proteins | sample 5559311 | NCBI WGS metagenome assembly JAABUN01 (sample SAMN10711877, study PRJNA513370) | rock metagenome | isolation source: Antarctica rocks | place: Antarctica: Victoria Land, Siegfried Peak sud
CTCCGGAGCTGGCGGAGTGGGCCGGGTTCTTCAAGGCCGGTGCCGGGAAACGGCAGTTGGCCGAGGCGGGCATCGGCAGGGCGATCGGTGCCAGGGAGGCCGACGACATGCTGCGTCAGACCTCGGAGTTCCTCGATCTGATCGAGGCAAGGCTCGGTCCGTCGGCGTCGGCATCGGGGGCGGGTGTCGGTGGGAGATGGCGGGCTCTATGACGGCCCGCGGGATCCACTACCCGGCCGGGGGCGGCCGGCCCTGAGCAGCCGATCCAGTAGCGCGTCGAACATGCCCGCCATCTCCATGGCGGCCGCTGTCGGCCAGGAATGGATGGCGACACCGGCGCCCTGCGCCTGCTGCACCGCGCTGCGCTCGGGAAACTGTGGCTGCAGGATCAGCGGACCGAAGAGGTCCCGCAGTTCAGCAAGCCGGAACTGGTGCTCTGGCGATCGAGGTCGTACCCTGTTGATCACCACACCGAGGGGTTGCAGCCCCGGATGCCGCGTCCGCTCGACCTGCACAGCAGCCAGGGCGCGCTGGACGCCCGTCACCGCATACAAGCTCGGCTCGGCGACGAGGATCGCCCGGTGGCTGGCGACCAACGCACTGCGAGTGAGCTGTCCCAGCGATGGGGGACAATCGATCAGCACCAGGTCCGGACCCCGCGGCCCGTCCGGCAAGGTGCGCACCGCTGTCGCCAGCCGGGCCAGCCGCTTGCCGCCCGGATCCGGGCGGTCCAGAGCAGCCGCATCCTCACTGCCGGCCAGCAGCCGGAGTTGCCCGCCCCATGCGGTATCCCGTAGAGCGGCCCGCACCACCTTCCGCCTGGGATCGGAGAGCACATTCGCCACGGTGACGGAGTCGGTGCGCGGCGGCACGGCCGCATCCGGCGCCGGCTCGAGCGTCGAGGTCGCGTTGGCCTGCGGGTCCATGTCGATCAGCACGGTCTTGATGCCCCTGTGCACCGCCGCGGACGCCAGCCCCAGCGCCACCGTCGTCTTGCCGACGCCACCCTTCAGGCTGAGGACACTGGCTACGAGCACACCGCCAACCTACCGAAGGCGGCGGTGCCCGCCGATACGCTGCTGTCATCACTTGCTGCACCGGTGCGCCCGCTGCCGAGCGCCGCCGCCGGTCCGCCCGCCCGCCCGGAAGGCCGTCCGATGATCGAGGCGCATGGTTCCGACCCGGTCGGCCTTGCGCTGCGGGCGCTGGCCGCCGGCCAGCCACTGGAGGTGCTCGATGTCGGCGGCGGAAGCGGCACCAGGGCCGTTCCGCTCGCCGTGGACGGTTGCCGGGTCACCGTCGTCGACCCGTCGATGGACGCGCTGGCCACTCTCCGGCGGCGTGCCGCTGAGGCCGGGGTCGCCGATCGGGTACGTGGGGTGCAGGCCGACACCGATGCGCTGGGCGGGGCGGTGCCGGACGCCGCCGCCGATCTGGTGCTCTGCCATCACGTGCTGGAATCCGTCGACGACCCGGTGCTGGCGACAGCGGCCATGGCCGGTGCGCTCAAACCCGGCGGGACCCTGTCATTGCTGGTGGCCGGGCGGCAGGCGGCTGTGCTGGCGCTCAGCATCGCCGGCCGGTTCTCGGAGGCGGCAGCAGCCGCATCCAGCGTCGACGGCAGGTTCGGTGTCGCGGATCCGTTGTGTCGCCGGTACGACATCGACTCGGTGACGGCCCTGCTGACGTCGGCCGACCTGGTCATCGATTCGGTGCGCGGTGTCAATGTGGTCAGCGGTCTGGTGCCGGGTGCCGTCCTGCAGGACCTGCAGCACAGCCTCGACCAGCTCGCGGCACTCGACGAGCAGCTGTGCAGTACCCCACCGTTCCGGGATATCGCTGCCGACCTGCACGTCGTGGCGACCCGCGACCCGGTCCGCCCCGACACTGATCAGCAGGCCCGCACCGTTGCTCCGGGCGTCCGGCCGGCCGGGTCGAACCGCCGTGCCGGTGACCAGTCGGATACCGGCGATCCGGCGAGGAGCGGCTGAACCGTGGGTGCCAGCGCTGACGGGCGTCGGTACGTCACCGGGGAACCCGCGACGGTCGATGATCACGACTGCACGATCCTGCATGTCGACATGGATGCCTTCTTCGCCTTCGTCGAGCTGCGCCGACGGCCCGAGCTCAGCGGCCGGCCGATGATGGTTGCCGGGACCAGCGGGCGGAGCGTCGTGCTGTCGGCGACCTACCAGGCCAGGGCAGCCGGCGTCCGGTCCGGAATGCCACTGGGCCGGGCGAAGGCGTTGTGTCCCGGCATTGTCGTGGTGCCGCCGGACCATCGGGCCTACCAGCAGGTGTCCCGGCAGGTGATGGACATCTTCGCCGACGTCACCCCGCTGGTGGAGCAGGTGTCGGTGGACGAGGCGTTCCTCGACGTGTCCGGCGCCGGCCGCACCGGCGGGCGGCCGGGCACCATCGCCACCGCGCTCCGGGCGCGCATCCAGGCGGAACTCGAGATGACCGCGACCGTCGGGGCGGCGGCCTCCAAGTTCGTCGCGAAGCTCGCATCCGGGCTGGCCAAGCCGGACGGTCTCTTGATCGTGCCGCCGGCGGACGTCATCGGGCTGCTGCACCCGCTGCCGGTGCGTGCGCTCTGGGGTGTAGGCCCGACGGTGGGGGCGATCTTGCACAGCCTCGGGCTGGAACTCGTCGGCGACATCGCCCGCACCGACCGGAGCTGGCTGATCCGCAGGTTGGGCGTGGCCACCGGCGGCAAGTTGCACGATCTTTCCTGGGGTCTGGACGATCGCAGGGTCGACACCGACGTGGCGGAGCAGTCGATCGGCGCCGAGACGACGTTCGCCGTCGATTCGGCAGACGCCACCTTCTTGCGCCGCGAACTGCTTGCGCTGTCCGACCGGACGGCCCGCCGGGCCAGGGCGGCCGGGCAGCAGGGTCGAACGGTGGCGCTGAAGATCAGGTTCGACGACTTCACCACGGTCGGCCGTGCGGTGACCCTGGACAGCCCCACCGACCTGGCCCGCACCATCCACGCGGCCGCCGTTCGGCTGCTGGACCGCCTCGGAGTGACCAGAAGGGTGCGGCTGGTCGGGGTTCGGCTGGAAGGACTGACCAGCGCCGGAGCCGTGAGCGAGCAACTCTCGTTCAGCACCGAGGACACCCATCCGGGCTGGCGGGAGGCGGAATCCACCGTCGACCGGGTCTCCGCCCGGTTCGGGACTGCGGCCATCACACCTGCGAGCCTGCTGGGTCGCGGCGGAAGCTCCGCGACGCAACCGAACGCAGCCCAGCGGGACGGCCGGATCGTGGACCGGTCGGGTCGTAAGCACTGACCTGCCGCGCTTTCGGGAGTCCCCCGCGTTCGCGCCCAGGACGATCAACGTGTCGCGGCGTCCGCCGTCGTCCTGATCGCTCGAACGCACCGTTGCTCCCGCCGAGACCGCCGCCGGTACGCCGAGATCGTTACGCAGGACTTGGGGTCTGGGCTGGCGCCATCAGCGCAGGACGCGGATCGGACAGCGTGGACCGGTCGCGGTGGCCAGCCGTGCATCCACGGTGACCATGGGCGACTGCCACCGCTCGACCAGTCAGCGCGCCTCCGGCGTTGAGCACCCGCGCCGGTTCGCGCTGTCGGTGGCCGCCGGTACGTTCGCGCCATGAATAGCCGAGAGGTCCAAGTGACGTTCGACTGCGCCGACCCTGCCGCGCTGGCCGGGTTCTGGTGCGAGGTTCTCGGTTACCAGGTGCAGCCGCCGCCGTCCGGTTTCGACAGCTGGGAAGCCGCACTCGACGCTTGGGGAGTCCCTCCCGAGGAGCACAACAGCCGCTCGGCCGCGCTGCCGCCCGATCGTGGATCTGGCCCGCGGCTGTTCTTCCAGCGGGTGCCGGAGGGCAAGAAGGTCAAGAACCGTCTCCACCTCGACGTCCGCGCAGCCCCCGGCGCCGACGGCGACGAGCGGATGACCGCGCTCGACGCCGAGGCCGCCCGCCTGGTCGGCTTGGGCGCCACCAGAGTCCGCCGGGTCGACCCAGATGGGCGTATGGAGACCGGGTTCGTGGTCATGCAGGACCCGGAGGGCAACGAGTTCTGCCTCGACTGACCTCGCGGAGTGCTGGGTATCGTCGGGGTGCTGGCTGGTCCGACCCGGCCCGCCGTCCGAGGAGGACCCGTTGATCTTCATCACCGCCAAGTTCCAGGTCTTGCCCGAGTACGCCGACGACTGGCCGACCATTTCGAAGGCCTTCACCGAGGCCACGCGGGCCGAACCCGGATGCCTCTGGTTCGACTGGTCGCGCAGCCTCGACGATCCCGACGAGTACGTCGTCGTCGAGGCGTTCGCCGACGGCGATGCAGGAGCCGCCCACGTGGGCTCGTCCCACTTCGGCCGAGCCCGCACGGATCTGCCGCCCTACCTAGCCCGGACGCCGAAGGTCGTCAACGCCGAGGTACCGGGCATGGGCTGGTCCGAGCTCGGGGAGATGACGGTCGACTGACGAGCACCGCGACCTTCATCCATCCTCCTTCGACGTCGATACCGAGCTCCGCCGCGAAGGACACCCGCCCACTCCGCTCACCGGCCGCCCGAGCGCCGGCACAGGGCCATTTGACCAGATTCGCTCCGCTGCTGGAGACCCCTTTCGGGCGAATCTCCCCCCGGCCTGAGACAGATTTGACCGGCGACTGGTCGTTGCGCCGTACTGCTCGTATCCTTACCGGTAGGTAGTCATCTGTCTGCCGTCCACCGACCCGGCCACTGCGGGTTCCGATCCACCAAGGCCAATTCGCCCAGGTGCTTCAGGAGGGATTCATGCCACTCTCCGAGCACGAGCAGCGCATGCTCGATCAGATTGAACGCGCGCTATACGAAGAAGATCCGAAGTTCGCCACCAGTGTCGATGTGTCGCGCATCCGTCGACGGCGACCGATCGCTGCCGCGGCGGTGTTCCTGGTGGGTCTGGTCTGCCTGGTGGTCGGGGTGATCGCCACACAGAACGTGCTCACCCTCGGCGTCGTGGTGTCGGTTGTCGGCTTCTTGGTGATGGTGGGAGGTGTCGGGCTGTTCGTCTTCGGCATCCCCGGCCGCGGTCGGGTGTCACCCCAGGCGGCCGCCAAGGCGGCGAAGGCACCGTCGCGGCTGTCGGAGCGGATGGAAGAACGTCTGCGCCGACGGTTCGACCAAGAGGGCTGAGCCGCCCAGCAGCGTCAGATCGTTGTTCGGCTCGGTCCCGCGGCGGTCTGGTCGGGTCCGGGTTCTGTTCGGTTCCGCGGCGGTTCGGTCCCGATCTGGCCGCGTCCCGGTCCCGCCCCGGAACCGTGCCGCCGCGTCCCCGTGCCACGCCGCTCAGTCCCGCGACGAAGGCCGGATGCTCCTGGGCAGCAGTCGGTCGAGCGCCGAACGCGGCGATGACCGGTCCAGGCTCTCCCCGACGGCGGCAACCGCTGCCACCAGCTCCTTGCCGACGGCGTCCGAGTGCCCCGGCACCGCGCCGTACCACTCCTGCTCCGCGGCAATCACCAGCGCGCGCAGCCGCTTGCGGGCCTTGTCGGTGAGTCGGGTGCTCTTGGCCAACCGGTTGGCGGTTGCCCTGGTGGACTCGGTGGCCCGCAACGGCAGGCCGTGATCGACGATCAGGTCCTCAACCTCCGCCCAGGCAGCGCCGGCCGCACCGGGGCCGCCCACCCCGGCGGTGGCCAGCCGCTGACGCCGCCGCACCCGGCGCACGATGAGGGGCGCCGCGAGCAGTGACGACAACAGCAGCACACCGGCCAGTGCCCACCACAGGGCGCCGGACGTCCCACCGGCCGGAGCGGTTTGCCGGGTTCCGGTGCTGCCGCTGTCGGCGCCGTCGGCGCGTCCATCGTCCGGACGCAGTGCACCGTTGCTGACCGAACGCGAACTGGATGCGGCCGCGCTCGATGTCACGGTGGCCGTTGCGGTACCCGACCCCGCGGTGACCGTGCTCCCGGCGCCGGACGGCCTGGCATTGACGTCGAATCCCTGCTGGTTACCGGTGCCGCCGCCGAGCGGGGTGGGGTCGAACTGCACCCATCCATGCTCGTCGAACCGCACTTCCACCCAGGAATGGGCGTCCTTGGTGGTGATCACCCACGAGCCGTCGGACTGCCGGGTGCCCTGCGTGAAGCCGATCGCCACCCTGGCCGGGATGCCGATCGACCGCAGCATCACCGCCATGCCGGTGGCGTACTGCTCGCAGAACCCGGTCTTGTTCTCGATGAGGAAATCCGTGAGCGGGTCCCCGGTGGAACCCTCCGGGACCGCCAACGAGTACCTGAAGCCATTCTTCGGGTCCCGGAAGTAGTTCAGCACCGCGTCGGCCTTGTCGAAGGCGGTGCCCGCCTCGGCGGTGACCTCGGTGGCCAGGTCCCCGACCGCATCCGGGACGCCGTCCAATTGCACCAGGTTTTGCACCGATGTGACGGTGTCGGCCCGCAGGTCGTCCGGCGCCGGGGCGGGAAAGGCCGCCCGGAGCGAGTAGGTGTGCGGATTGAGCTTCTGCTGCCGATGCACCGTTCCCAGCGTGCTGTCGAACACCCAGCCGTCGGCCAGCCCGGACGTCGACACCGTGCGCGCGTAGATGGGCAGCGTCTCATTGGCGAACTGCGTCGAGCGGATACGGACCGGCTGCACATCCGCACCGCCGGGATCGACCCCGGCCAACACGCCGGTGGCCGGGCCGTCATCGCTGTACGCGCTCGCCGAGAAGCCCTCGGTCGCGCCGGTCGACCATCTCTCCAGCGTGGTGGTCCGCAGGTACGCCGGGCGGGGAAGTCCGGTCACCGTCAACAGATTCCGCGGCTGCGTCTCCTGCAGTTCGCCGCGCAAGGAGGTGAAGGCGGACAATCCGATCTCCGAGCCGCCGCCGGTGCGGGGCAGCCGTCCCTCGGTGCCGATCCCGCTGATGGCATCACCGGCCAGCACGGCGACCGTCGTCGCGACAGCGGCGATGGCGACCGCCGAAGCGACCAGCCCGGCGTTGGTCCGGCCCCGCGATCTTGCCCCGATGTGACCGGTGACCGCCAGCAGCACCGCGTACAGCACGGCGGGTTCCGCGAATGTCCACCACGGCAGCTGCTCGGTCGCGATGGAGGCCGGCACCGAGTAGAGGCACAGCAACGGCAGTGCGACCAGAGCCGGCGAACGAGCCTCGGCCACCAGGAAATCAACGATCAGTGCTGTGGTGCCGACGGTCAGACAGATCAGGAACGACAGCTCGACGCTGGAGGGTGCCGGCGGAACGGTGACCAGGATCTGCTGCCACGCACCGGACAGTAGATCCCCGGCCTCGCGCAGCACGGCGGTGTTCGGGATGAACCCGCCCCAGCCACTGGTGGTGAACAGTCCGGTCAGCGCGACCACCAGGCCGGCGAACTGGACCAGCACCGTGATCGGGGCGGGCGAACGCAGCAGCCGGCAGCCGATGCCCAGCAGCCAGATCACCCCGACCACCTCGATCAACGGAACCACCCAGCCGGCGCCCTGGATCGTCGAGCTGAGCGCCGACGAGCCGGCCAGCACCGACAACGCGGCCACCAGCGTCGGGCCGATCCACAGCCGGTCCGGCGACGATGCCGCCGGTTCGCCGGGCCGGGCCGGCCGCCGGTCCGGCAGCCGGCTACTGTCCGGCGCCACTGGTTGCCAGGGCGGCGCGGCCGCGCCCCGAGCCGGCCGAATGTCGGTTGTGGTCATGACGTGCTCGCCATGTGCCGACCCCGGCCGCCAGCCGGTGCACCGACCGGTTGCCGAGTGGCGAACCCGTCGCCGGAACGGCATGCCTGCCGCCAGACATCTGCCAGGTCGTCGCCGCGACGGACCACAACGGTGCGCCAGCCACCAGCCTCCAGCAGGTTGCGGCACTGTGCTGCCGGTGGTGCGGGGGCCAGCGAGGGATCCGGCCAGTCGGCAACCTCCAGCAGCAGAGCGACCGCCTGCACCCCGCGCGGCCGGCGCGCCACCAGTTGCCGGGCCTGCAGTGGCTCAACGGATCCCAGGATGCCGATCAGCATCCCGGCGCTCCCGACCGGCGGGATCCGCAACGATGGATCGTCATCGGATCCGAGCACGGCCAGTCCGCCGAGGACGTCGTCGGAGATGTCGTGACCGTGGGCGATCACCTCACCGCTGTGTGCGGTGAGCCGAACCTCGTGATCGGTGGCCAGCAGGTGCAGGCTGATCGATGCCGCCAGGGTCACCGCCGTCTCCAGGCTGGAATCCGCCCCCATTCCGCGATGGGCGGGTGCTCGGTTGTCCAGCAGCACCACCGCGCCGCCGTGCGAGACCGGTTCCTCCAGGCGCACCATCAGCTCGTCATGCCTGGCCGATGCCCGCCAGTGGATGGTGCGGATGTCGTCACCGCTGCGGTAGCTGCGGACCGCGATGTCCGGGTCGCCGCCGACCGACCCGAGCGCTGCCCGGCCGGACGCCGCGGACCGATTGCCCGCGCCTGCCGGCAGGCCGGCCAGTTGTACCGAAGCCGGAACCACTAGTACCTCGGTCCGGGCATCGACCACTCTGACGTCCTCCCACAGGGCAAAGGGATCGGAGAACCGCACCAACGGTGGGCCCAGTTCGAACCGGCCACGTCGAGTGGCGAACAGCCGGTAGGTGGCCTGGGCGGAGCGACCCCGGCGTAACCCCGGTAGCAGGCAGCGCATACCGGCGGTGAGGTCGACGGTTGGCGGTTCCGACAGCTCGAGGATCCTGGTCCTGGCGGTGCCGGCGTTGGTCAGAGTGAGCGTCACCTGCCCGGCCGTGCCTGGCGACAACCTGTCCGGCAGCACCTGATGGGACGCCTCGATCTTCGGCCGGCGGGTCGCGGTTAGCAGATACGCGGCGAACGGCAGCACCGCGGCCAGGATCCCGACCCGCAGCAAGTCGCGCTCGTCGAGCAGGAACGCACAGACGGCAGCAGCCAGACCGCCGGCCAGCAGGCAACGGCCGCGGGTCGTCATCCCGCGGCTGCCCCGCGGCGCGCGGGCCGGCGAGTCAGCCACCACTGCCCCGCGGCACCCGGACCCTGGCGAGCAGCCCGCCGATGATGTCGTGCGCCGACCGGTGGGCGGCGTGTGCCTCGACGGTGAGCAGCAGGCGGTGTGCCAGCACCACCGGGGCGAGCCGCTGGATGTCGTCCGGTACCACGAAGCCGCGACCGTCCAGCGCGGCGGCGGCCTTGGCTGCCTTGCCCAGATGCAGGACGGCCCGCGGCGATGCGCCGAGCCGGATCTCCGGGGAATTGCGGGTGGCGCCGATCAGCTCGACGATGTAGTGCCGCAGCTCAGGTGCCAGATGGACGCGGGAAACACCCGCGATCATCGCCGCCATGGTGGCGGAATCGGTGACCGGTGACAACGAGTCGAGCGGATCGACGTGGTCCCGCTCGGTCAGCATGGCCACTTCGGACGCCGGATCGGGATAGCCGATGGCTGTCCGGGCCAGGAACCGGTCCCGCTGCGCTTCCGGCAGCGGATAGGTGCCTTCCATCTCCACCGGGTTCTGGGTGGCCAGCACCAGGAACGGTCTTGCCAGTGGGTAGGTGGTTCCGTCGACCGTCACCTGCCGTTCTTCCATGCACTCCAGTAGCGCAGACTGGGTCTTGGGGGAGGCGCGGTTGATCTCGTCGGCGACCACCAGGTTCGCGAAGACCGGACCCGGCCTGAACTCGAACTGGCTGCTCGGACGGTCGTACACGCTCACCCCGGTGACGTCGGACGGCATCAGGTCCGGCGTGAACTGCACCCGGGAAACGGTTCCGCTGACCGATCTGGCCATTGCCTTGGCCAGGCTGGTCTTCCCGGTGCCCGGTACGTCCTCGATCAGCAGGTGACCCTCGGTCAGCAGGGCAACGGTTGTGAGCCGGATGACGTCGGGCTTGCCGAGCACCACCTTGCCGACCGATGCCGCGATCCGCTGCCCGACCTCTGCGATCTGCTCGACCCCGAACGAGCCGAGCCCGGGCCGGTCACCCTGCGGCTGCGCGACCGGGTGGCCGTTGGTCATCGTCGCACCGTTGCGACGGGCTGCCTCGCTGACACCCGCGGCGTTGCCCGCAGCCGTTACCTCGGACTGCACGTGCTGAGCCACGAATGACCTCCCGAACAAGCTGCGTCTGGACAATGCTGCGTCGAAAACTGCTGCGTCTGACGAAATGCTGCGTCTCAAGAAATGTCGTGTCCGGTCCCGGCGGGCGTTTGCCCAGGGTGTCGAGACCCCAGTCTGCCAAACGGAGCGGCTCCAACAGCTATCCAGCGCAAACTGACCGCCTCGATGACCGTGCGACAGCTCGTAGAGCCCGCCCGCTCCTTCAATGCTGCCACCGATGGGTTGGTGGCGGAGCCGGCCCGGCTCCCCACTTCCGCGACCCGGTCCGGGAACTTCCAAGGACCCGGCATCTTGCACCGGGAGCATCGGGATCCGTCCCCGGCGTTCAGCACATGCGGTCGCCGGGTTCCGGGGGTCGACGGAGGCGCGGATCCCCATCCTGCGCACCACGCTGAGCTGCGCGGATGACGCGGACCCCACCGGTCAGCCGGCGAGGATCCCCAGTGCATTCGCGGCTCTCATTCGCTACTGCCGTCCTCTCCCGTCACAGAACGGGCGA
>JAABUN010008397.1_pt1 | contig 10580 bp, 8 predicted proteins | sample 5559311 | NCBI WGS metagenome assembly JAABUN01 (sample SAMN10711877, study PRJNA513370) | rock metagenome | isolation source: Antarctica rocks | place: Antarctica: Victoria Land, Siegfried Peak sud
GACCGGCGGTCGTGGCGACGGCGTCCGCCACGGTCTGGACCCCGCGCAACCCCGCACCGGCCCGTACGTACAGCGCGCGCCCGGTGCAGATCCGGCTGCCGGTGGAGGGTCGCAGCAGGCCGGCCGCGAGGCGCAGAAGGGTGGTCTTGCCCGAGCCGTTGTCGCCGGTGACGATGCACAGCGAGCCGGGGGCGACGCGCAGGTCGACCGGAGCCCACACCGGCCGGCCGGCATGCAGGCGGCTCACCCCGGCGAGCTCGAGGACCGCCGACTGCGATCGCGCGGCAGGCACGGCGTCGCTGCCGACCTGCTCGCTCACCGTCGTAGCCCCGTGACCCACGCCTGGAGCCTATGTCCGCCCACGCGGCCGTGCCTGCCGCCATGGGCGCCGCTAGGCGAGGGTCGCCTGCTGTGCTCGCCGAGTGGACCGGGTGGGCTGGCGGTTGCCTGTGCTCATCGGATCGGGGCTCCCACCGGTTCGGTTCGGTCGTCGGCTGAATGCCGCTGCGGCTGGGCTGGTTCCGCACCACCGCGTCGACGCAGCCCGGCCAGGACGGGTAGGAGCAGGAGTGCCGCCAGCGCCTGCTCGACCCGATCGCCGTAGCGGGTCGCCACGGTGAGCGTCGTGCGACGCGGCAGCTCAGCGGTGAGCACGGCAGCTTCGAACAGGCCAGACCGTGCCACCACGACGCCGTCCGGCAGCACGAGCGCGCTGATCCCGCTGGTGGTCGCGACGACGGTCGACCGGCCGTGCTCGACGGCGCGCAGCCGGGCCATCGCCAGCTGCTGGGCGCTCTGCGACGACCGTCCGTAGGAGGCGTTGTTGCTCGGCAGGACGAGCAGCTGCCCTCCGGCGCGGACGGCGGCGCGGGGCAGGTCGTCGAACGCCACCTCGAAGCACGAACCAACCGCGATCGGCACCCCACCGAGCTCGAGCAGTCCGACCATGTTGCCCGGCGAGTAGTCCCGGGGCAGCAAAGTTCGGGCCGCGGGATAGACCCGCTCCACCAGGGACCGCAGCGGCAGGTACTCCCCGAACGGCACCAGGTGCCGCTTGGCGTACACCGGACCCTCGATGCCACCCGGTCCGTAGATCGCCAGGGCATTGATGCTGCGCGCACCGTCGCGCAGGATCGCCCCGAACAAAAAGGACTGCCCGCCGAGCGCCTCCACTGCCGCGTCCAGGCGCTCGGCCGCCGGCGGCGAGCGCCGCGGGTCCTGATCGGAGGCGTTCTCCGGCCAGATCACCAGGTCGGGACGTGGCGTGCGACCGGCCGCGACGTCGGCGGCCAGCTGTTCGGTCTGGCGCAGATGGTTGTCGAGGACAACGAGGTCCTCGTCGAACGCCTCCAGGCCCTGCCCCGGCACGTTGCCCTGCACCGCCGCCACCTGCACGGGGGGGCCGTCGACCGGCGTCGGAACGGCCAGAGCCGCGAGCGCCGGCACGAGCAGCAGAGCGACCGAAAGGGCGAACGGGCGCGGCGCGAGTCCCCCCGCGGTCCCCCGCCGCGGCAGCCGACGTACCGCCTCGAGCAGGCCGATGCCGGTCACCGTCACCGCCGCGCCGACCAGCGGCGCCCCGCCGAGCGCGGCCCAGGACAGCAGCGGACCCTCGCTCTGCCCGAAGGCCAGCCGGCCCCACGTGAGGCCACCGAACGGCAGCCGGGCGCGTACCGCCTCGACCGCGATCACCGCGCCGACCAACCCGACCACGCGCAGCGCCGGCCCCCACCGACGGCCTACAACAGCCCGTTCAACGGCGACCACCAGCGGGCCGAGCAGCGCGGCGATCGTCGCCTGCAGGACGGCGAGCAGCAGCCACGGGACCGGCCCGAGAAAGCGGGTCCACTCGAGCAACGGCAGGAAGACCACCAGATAGCAGACGAAGCCGTAGCCCATCGCCCCGCGCACACTCTGCCTCCGCAGGGCTGCGAACAGCGCCGCCATGCCGACCGGCGCCGCCCACCACAGGCCGACCGGCGGGAAGGCAGCGAGCAGCGCCAGGCCGGCGAGCCCCGACAGGGCGAGCGGCCGCCAGGCGTTCAGCGGTCGTTCGGGCACAGCTCGACGTCCCAACCGGTGCGGGCGAGCAGGACCTGCGTGGCGGTCAGCAGCTCACCGACGTCGTGTGCGAGCCGGTAGTAGGACTGCCGGCCGACCGGTCGCACCTCGAGCAGGCCGCACCCGCGCAGGCAGGCGAGGTGGGCGCTGATCGTGGACTGTGCCAGGCCGAGGTCGGCGACCAGGTCGACGACCCGGCGTTCCCTGCCCCGCAGGCCGAGCACGATGCGCAGCCGGGTCGGGTCGCCGAGCCCGCGGTAGAGCTTGGCCGCGACCTCGAACTGTACGGGCGCGCCCGTGGCTAGGGTTCCGCTGGGCGTTGTCATCGTCCAACGACGCTAGCATCCGGTCAGCACGATGGTGGACCCCGAGGAGGGACGACCCGATGGGTGACAGCTGCTGCGGCGGTGAGGCGGCCCAAGAGCAGGCGGTCGCCCCGCCGCAGCTGTGGCAGGTCCGCAAGCTGCAGCTGGCTGCCGTCGCCGGGCTGCTGCTGCTGCTCGCCTGGCCGGTTGGCCGCGCGGGCTCCGACGGCGCCCGGCTGGCGCTCGAGTGCGGCGCCCTGACGGCCGGTGGCGCCACCTTCGTCCCGGCGGCGCTCCGCGGCCTGCTCGCCCGCCGGCTCGGCGTCGACACGCTGATGATGCTGGCCGCCGTCGGCGCCGTCCTGCTCGGGCAGGTCTGGGAGGCCGCTGCCCTCGCCTTCCTCTACTCCATCTCGGAGGGCCTGGAGGGCTGGTCGCTCGCGCGCACCCGCTACGGGCTTCGCGCGCTGCTCTCGCTGGTCCCGGAGCGGGCGACGGTGCTTCGCACCGGCAGCCCGGTCGAGGTGGAGCCGGCCGCGCTGGTCCCCGGGGATCTGCTGCTGGTGAAGCCAGGCGAGCGGGTCGCGACCGACGGCGTCGTACGCGCCGGTCGTACCGCCCTGGACGTCTCGGCGATCACCGGCGAGTCGGTCCCGGTGGAGGCCGGCCCGGGCGACGCCGTCTACGCCGGTTCGGTCAACGGCGGGGGCGCTCTCGAGGTCGAGGTGACCTCGGCCGTCGAGGACAACACGCTGGCCCGCGTGGTCCGGGCGGTCGAGCAGGCCCAGGCCGACAAGGGGGCGGCGCAGCGGCTCGCCGACCGCGTCGCCCGGCCACTCGTCCCCGGCGTCCTGCTGCTCTCGCTGCTCATCGCCGTCGTCGGCGCCCTGCTCGGCGACCCGGCGCTGTGGATCGAGCGGGCGCTGGTCGTACTGGTCGCCGCCAGCCCGTGTGCGCTGGCGATCTCGGTGCCCGTCACCACCGTCAGCGCCATCGGAGCGGCCAGCCGGGTCGGCGTCCTCGTCAAGGGCGGCGCAGCGATGGAGGCGCTCGGCGCGGTCAACATCGTGGCGCTGGACAAGACCGGCACCCTGACCTGCAATCACCCGTCCGTCGTTGCGGTCCTGCCCGACGACGGGCCCGGCCGGCAGGAGGTGCTGCGGCTCGCCTCGGCGCTGGAGGCGCGCAGCGAGCACCCCCTGGCCCGCGCGATCCTGTCCGCCTGGCCGGAGCCACCAGGTGCCCTCGACGTGCACGCCGTGGCCGGTTCCGGACTCACCGGCATCGTGGACGGAAGGCGGGTACGGCTCGGACGGCCTGGCTTCGTCGATCCCGGGCGGTACGCCGAGCAGGCGCGCACGCTGCAGGATGCCGGCGCGACGGTGGTCGTGGTGGCGGCCGACGGCGAGGCGATCGGCGCGGTCGCGGTGCGCGACGACCTGCGGCCCGAGGCGGCCGAGACCGTACGCCTGCTCCGTCGCCACACCGAGGTCGTCATGCTGACCGGCGACAACCCGGTCACGGCCTCGGCTCTCGCCGCCGAGGCGGGCATCTCCCGGGTGCTCGCGGACCTGCGGCCGGAGGACAAGGCCCGCGAGGTGCGCGCCCTGCTCGGCTCGGGCCGGGTCGCCATGGTGGGCGACGGCGTGAACGACGCCCCAGCGCTCGCCACCGCCTCGGTCGGCATCGCGATGGGGGCGATGGGCACCGACGTCGCGATCGAGACGGCCGACGTCGCCCTGATGGGCGCCGACCTGCGTCATCTCCCCCAGGCGCTCGACCACGCGCGGCGGGCGCGCCGGATCATGCTGCAGAACCTGGTGCTGTCCGCGGCGATCGTCGTGGGCCTGGTCCCGCTGGCGGCCTCCGGCGTGCTGGGCCTCGCCACCGTCGTCGCCGTGCACGAGCTCGCCGAGGTCGTCGTCATCGCCAACGGGGTCCGGGCCGGCCGGCTGGGCAAGCGGCTGCGGGCGATCGCCCCGCTGCCGCAACGCCAGCCGGCCCCGGCAGACCGGTCAGGCGGTCTGCTCGGCCGGCGCGGCGTAGGGGCCGCGGTAGACAAAGAGCCAGCCGATCCCGAACAGCAGCATCGCGAACGCGGGAATGCTGTAGTTCAGAGCCGCCGGCCAGGGGGCTTGGTCGCGAAGCGCCTGGAGCACCAGGGGAACATGCGTGGCGGTCGTCCAGATGCCGGCCAACGAGATGCCGAGCCCGGCGTAGAACAGCAGGCTGGCGGCCGCCGGTCGAAACCGCTTTCCGACGAACAGAGCCAGCGTGACGGCCAGACAGATCACGATGACGACCGCTCCGGGCAGCACATGGTCAGCGAACTCCAGCTCCGTGCGACGGGGGCCGAGGTCAAGCTGCGGACCCACGAAGATGGACGCTGCCACCCAGCTGCCGATCAGCACGCCGACGCCCGCCATCATCGGCACGGCCGCGAGGCGCGTGGCTGACAGCGGCGCCGCAGTCGTCGCCTTCGGGTCGGCCCGGTCGGTGTCGGTCATCGGTCTCGACTCCACCCTCTCGCAGGCCCGCCGGCTCCTGCCAGGCACACCAGTATGACACCGGTCCGCCCCGGTTCGTCCCTTCGGGAAGGTCGACGGCCGGCTTCTTGGATACGGTGCCGGAGGATCGAGACCACTTCCTATCAGGACGGAAGCGCGAAGACGCGGATGCGGGCGCACCTGTCAGCACGCCACAGCGCAGGGCTGGCGTGCCTTGTCGTCATGCTCCTGTCGACCGGCGGACCAGCGCTCGCGCACGAGGACAGCGCCGCGGCCCTCACCGCACGCGCCGGTCCCTATCAGGTGCTGGCCTATGACGGCGTGCCCGGTTCCGTCGCAGACGAGGTCGACTACGCGGTCATCGTCCAGGACGCCGAGGGGCGGCCCGTGGACGGCGCCGACGTCACCGTGACCGCGACATCAACCGCCGCCGCCGCGACCCGGCCGGCGCCGGCGGTCGGACCGATTTCCGCGCAGGCCGTAGCGAACGTCTACCGGTTCAGCCTCCCGGACCCGGGCCCCGCGGCCTGGACTGTCGACGTGGCGGTGAGCTCGGGCGCCGGGCCGGGCTCCACGACCGTCGAGCTGCACGCAGCGCCCCGCCCGATCGATGCCGTTGTCGTGCTGGAAGGTGCCCGCCGTCCCGCCCCCGCCAGCGCCAGCCCGCTCCCGGTGATCGCCATCATCGGCGGAGCGGTCGTCGTCGTCGCCGTCCTGGCCCTGTCCGCGGGGCAGCGCACGAGGGAAGCATCCCCGGCCCGGACCGACGAGCATGTCTGAGTCCAGGCGAGCCGGTGCTCGGTCATTGCTGTCGCTGGCGGCCGCCGCCGTCGCCGTCACCCTGCTCTCCGGTTGCGCGGGCGACCCCGCCCTGTCCTCGGTCCCCCAGCCACCCGAAGCGCGCAGGACGTACACCGGCACAGTGGTCGATCCGCCGGTCCCGCTGCCGGCGGTGATGCTGACCGGCGCCGACGACCGGCCGTTCGACCTGCGGGCCGACACCCGCGCGCCGGTGACGCTGGTGACCTTCGTCTACACCAACTGTCCCGATCAGTGCCCCCTCACCGTCTCGACCATCACGGTCGCCCTCGGCGCTCTGGCCACGGATCTGCGCCGGTCGATCGACGTGGTCGTGGTCAGCGCCGACCCAGTCCGGGACACGCCCGCCGTGCTTCGCGCGTGGCTCGACCGTTTCGACCCGGCCTACCGCGGGGTCACCGGCGATCCAGCGGTCATCGACAAAGTTGCCGTCGACCTGTTCGTCCCGGCCGACGTTCCAGGGTCCGCGCCGGGCGCCGACCCGGTCGACGTCAGCCACGGCGTGCAGATCTTCGCCTTCGGCGCCGATGAGCAGTCCCTCATGCTGTGGGGATCCAACCCGACCCCGTCCGAGCTCGCCGCAGACCTGAGCCAGCTCGTCGAGCAGCAGCAGAGCCGGTCCTGATCGCCCGGGCTGACTCTGTCCGCTGGGTCGCCCTCGGCCTCAGCTCGGCGCTCGCCGGTGTCGGGGTGCTGGCCTACCTGAGCTCCCCGGCGCACGAGCTGCACGACCCGAACCACGCCCTGCAGCAGCTGGACGTGTTCTACCTCGACGAACCGGCACCCGGGCTGGACCTGCTGGGTGTACGGCCCGGCCGGCCCGCGGTCGTCTACTTCTGCGGCGCCCCCTGCGACCCGCCGCAGGTGACCGGCGCACAGACGGCAAGCGGCTGGTCCGGCGCCGTCCTGCTGGCGGTCCGCCACGGCGCTGCCGGGCGTTGCTGTTAGTCCTGTCGGCCGGCTGGGCGCAGCGACGGCTGCCCCGCCCGGTGTTGGTGCGCTACGCGGCGCTGTCGGCCGGACTGTTCGCCACCGTGCTGGTCACCGGGACGGCGGCGGCCCACGCTCGCAGGTCACGCGGCGGTCTCGAGAGCGGCGTCGGCGCAATCCTCGAGGTCGGGGCGGCTCGCCCGGTTCGAAGCCGGCGCGCTGGTCGGGGTGCTGGCCGTGACGGCGCTGCTGATCTTGCTGTCGCCGCCGCGATCCAACGGACCACCGGCGCCGCCGACTGTCGCCCGGCAGGCACCCTGAGCGAGCCACGGCTAGATTTTCCCTCGGACGTGGGCGGAGCGGTGCTCTCCTGCCTCGCTACACCGACCGGCACGACCACCTCGAGGAGCGCGCTCATGGCCCTGACCCGGCGGCGGCTGCTCGCCATCGCACTGAGCGCCCCGTTCGCTGGCGTGCTCAGCGCGTGCGGTGGTAGCGGCGGTGCCAGCTCCGACGGCAGCGGGGACACAGCCGGGTCGCCGGACGCGCCCGTGACCGAGGCGACGGTCACTTCACCGGCAACCATCTTCGACATCACCACGATCTTCGTCCCGGTCGGGCAGCCGGTGACGGTCACCTACCGCAACGACGACGAGGGCGTCCCGCACAACTTCCACGTCACCGGCTTCGACCTCGATGAGAAGACGACGCTGAAGCCGGGTCCGGACGTGCAGACCCTGACCGTGACGTTCCCGCAGGCGGGCGATTACGACTACATCTGCGACGTGCACCCGGAGATGACGGGCGTGGTAAAGGCGGTCTGACGGCGGCCGGTCCGTCGCGCCCGGTGTTTGCGCCGCGCGGCGCTTCGCCCGGACGCGGGCCGGCCGGGCGCAGACGCCCCGGGCTACCGGGAGCGGCTGGAACCTGCCTCGGCCGCCGTGGCTTCCTTCGCCTTCGGACCCTTGGCGGCCTTCTCAGTCTTCGGGCCGTGTCCGCCGACGGCGGGGCACTCGGGGAGGGCGGTGAGGTAGGTGCTGCGAACCAACGGTTGGCGTCGCAGTCGGGGTTGTTTTCACGCAGGCCGTAGCGCGCGCCGCCCGGGCCCGGGATGGGGCCGCTGTCCCCGGTCTTGTTGTTCAGCACCTCGTTGCCCGTGGTGCCGGGGACGTCGTGCACTCGTGGCGACAGCGCCGAGCTCAGAGTCGGCGCTGGCCCAAGACGGTCCTCTGGACGGGACCCACCTCGGCTGCGGCTCAGCCGATGACTACGAGGTCCGCATGGCAGACGGCTCGGTGCACGTCTATAGCGGCTCGGAGCGAACGATGGGTCGCCTGCGGCTGTACGACTATTCCGGGCGGCGGTAGCGCCACCACTCAGCCGTGCTCACCGCATGCAAAAGGCCTACCTCTGCGCAGGGCAGCGGCACGAGGTCGGTTGTCAGGGCTAGGAGCGCCACTGAAACCACCGTCTATACGAACAGTCAGAGCAATATATGTACAGGCGTCGTGGCTAAGCATCTATCGGAAGGCCGTCTACTCCGTCTGACCTGGGCCTTTAGGCCTCCCCGGTCTGAACTTGAACCAGAAACCCTGCGACTCAAGACAAAGAGCTCTGGACGGTTGCGGGCGGTTGCTCGCAGTGCCGATGACCTGGGCGGACGCGGTAGCCGGCTCCACGGTCGCCTCCGGTCGTTGGTGGTCGCGCCCGAAGGATAGAGGGAGGTAAGCGGTGCCGGTGATCTTGTTGCGCGAGCGGTACGGCCGTCGTTCTGTCCCGGTCGTTCCCTGACCGCGCGCCGACGCACCGTCGCGTCCCGCCGAACCGCGCAGTCTACGCTCGGAGCGGACGCAACGACTGTTCACAAACAGCCGGCGATACTGCGCGCCGCCAGAAAGGCATAATCTCCATGCTCCAGCAACGACAGACTGGCGATCAGCTCTTCGTGGTCGCGCAGTCCAGTCCATGGCCAACTGGACTACCCGACTGGGTCGGACTTCTCGGCGACGGCACGACCTTCCTTGTCGCTGCGGCTGCAGTCACGCTTTGGGTGCGCGGTCGAAATCCAATCGTGGCGTACGCCCTGAAACTGGACCGGAAGCGGACTATTGGATCCGTCCTACGTGCGAGCGGATACAGTAGGCGCGCCGTACGAAAAGCGGGCCGCGCAGCAATTAGAGATATTCTCAACGGAAATCGGAGCATCTCCGTCAGTAACGAGCTTCGCTGGTTGAACGAGACAGCAAGCAACTCCGGCAATCCCGTTCCCGTCACATTGTATGGCCTGCACGGGAACGCGCACGACGACTTGCGCAAGATCAGCTCAGCATATGTGGCATTCGGGCACCGCCTGAAGTCGCGAGGCTTGCTCGGCGGGGGAACTGCACCAATACTTTCTGAGCAAGCCGTAGTCGCAGCCCAAACTGCTACTCGTTTAACGACAGATGCTATTTTTGCCTTGGAGACGCTGACCATTGACGGAGACGGATCCGCTGATCTGACCGTGACTCGTGGCCAGACGCGCCTTGCGCTCAGACATCTTCGCACTGGTGCCGGACCAGGGAAGGGGATCGACGCCCTCGCGGTGTCACATCTCCACCAGAGGCTGGTCTTCCCAGGTACTCTTGCAGAACGGCTTTGTGAACTTGACGGAGTTCAACCACAAAGCCTGCCGACACTCTCGCAGGTCGAGGAAGATGCGCTCAAACGAAAGTTGAGCGGCAAGTTGCGCTCGAACTCGCATCCGACGGAAGGGCGATGGGAGAATCAAGGCGGTATGCTGGCGATACCTGTGCCAACAGACTTTGCTAGTTGTCGCGAGCTTCTGTGCTGGAGTCTTGGAGCGCGCAACCAGCAACCGCATCTTGTAGCATCGTTCATTGCTCTTTGCTATCCGATCTTGGTGGATCACATGAATAACGATGCAGATGGCGTTCGGCACCTACTACGGACGCTCGCCTCCGATAGCAGTCCAGCACATGCCTTTCCAACAGGAACTGTTGAGATACCGCCCCCCACATAACCCTACTCGGCGGCTGGGCGCCGATCATGCTCTCGTCGCGCTTCCGACCTAGACTTTCTGTGGAAGATTGACCGATCGGAAGGAGACAGCAGGAGGAACATTAGCGTGGACGCCGAAAAGCACAGGTTTGCGGTTGGCATAGCACGAGGAGTATGACATAACGCAGACATGAGCACCCCCGATACCGTCCGAAGAATTGCCGTATACGCGGCGAACCGGATGGGAGAGGCGTTGTGCGTCTGAGATTTGGCCGGCGGCACACAGGGCCAGCCGTCACGGTCGGTTCAGAACGTGAAACCTGCAGGTCAGAACGGCTCCCCCGTCTGGACTTGAACCAGAAACCCTGCGATTAACAGTCGCATGCTCTGCCAATTGAGCTACGGGGGATCGCACCGGCAGACCGGCTGCGAGGGCAAGACTAGCGCACGGGACCGTCGCCGGAACGACAAGACAAGCCGCCCTCCATGACTGACACTGGGCGGGTGATGACCAGCGCGGAGCGGCTCTTGTCGGTCACGGCGGCAGCCGTACTGGTCGTTGCCACGATCACTGCAGGGACGGCGCAGACCGTCCCGGCGGAGGCCGTAGTGGAGGCAGGTGACCCGGCTCCAGCCGCGGCGCCCGCGGCGCCCTCGCTGCCGACGGAAATGGTCGCTCCACCCGCTCAGCCCGCGCCGCCCCCACCGGCTCCGGAGGTCCCCGTCCCCCCAGCCGCCCCTCAGCAGGCCGCCCCGGCAGGACCCATCCCCGCCCCACCCGAGCCACCGCAGGCAGGCTGTCCCGTGCCGAAGCGGCCGGGAGCCACCCCGTTCGTCGCCAAGCCGCTGCCCGCGCCGGCCGTCCCCGATGACGCGCTCCCGGCAGCCCTGCCGGCCGGCCCCAAAGCCGCCAGCCTCGACGCGGTGAGCGGCAAGGGCATCTGGGTCACCAACTGGC
>JAABUN010008398.1_pt1 | contig 10579 bp, 10 predicted proteins | sample 5559311 | NCBI WGS metagenome assembly JAABUN01 (sample SAMN10711877, study PRJNA513370) | rock metagenome | isolation source: Antarctica rocks | place: Antarctica: Victoria Land, Siegfried Peak sud
CGGTGCGACCGTGCCCCACCTGGCTGACGAAAAGACCGGCGAGCGCGTCAAGGTAGCGCTTGCCGCGCGCGTCGTAGATGTAGGCGCCGTCTCCTCTGACGATGATCGGCACCTCCGCGTCGTCGTACGACGACATGCGGGTGAAGTGCATCCACAGGTGGTCACGCGCTGACTGCTGCAGCGCGGCGAAGTCAAGGTCTCGGGCCTGGTCGATCGTCATGACGACAGTCTGACCCGCCGAGAGGGGGTAGGGCAAGCGAATCAGTGGCAGACCTTCAAGCTTGCGGACTGTTACGTCGCTTCCACGCTCGTAGACGACGAATTTCGTTGTATGAGATTGTCGCTCGGCCACATCCAGGCTCGATGCAACCTTCGGCAGGGCCGAAGGCGTATCTCTAGTCAACAGGCAGGCGCCGCCGCTGGCGACGTCATCAGCCAACGAGAGGACACCGCGATGAACCACGGCTTTGGGCACAACCCGACCGGATTGGCCGACGCCCCCGGCTCGGAGGGCACCGCTGAGGGGCTTTCGCGTGGCGACGGCAAGGCAGTACGACGGCGCCGGCGCAAGATGTTCGGAGCCGGGCTCGCCGCGGCATTGGCGGTGACCGCGTTTGCCGGCGCCGCCCCGGTCGCGTCGGGCACCCAGTCAGGCCGCATGTCGACCGAAACGGTCAGCAACGTCGCCGCTGGGCAGCTCGCGAAGGCAACGGTGGTGAACCCGGACAGGTCCAGAAGCGTCACTGACCTGCATCGCGACTCTGGTCGCATGACCACAGACATCCATCGGGTGCGCTTCATCAACAGCCGTGACCTGCTGGTGGCGAGGGTCAAGATCGCCCGATTCCGCTACGGACACATCGGGATGAGCTTCGGGATCGACGTTGGGGCGCGCGGCGGGAGAGGCTATTCCGCCAAGAGCCTTTCGCATGCCGCCACGGCAGATGGCGAGGTGGGCCGAGGGTGGACCAAGTCCTTCTACAAGTACCGCCACATCTTCACCGATGCGTCGGGGCAGGCTCGACGCTGCCGGTTCTCCGTGACGGGTCACCGGGACACCGACACGATCCGCGTTGTCGTCCCGCAGAAGTGCCTGGGCCGTTCCACCAAGGTGGCCAGGCTCCAGATCTACACCAGCGAACCCGCCGAAGGCGCGTGGGCCGACAAGATCGACGGCGGCTACATCAGAGTTGTCCGCGGCTGAGAGGCGACCACCTGTCGCTGACCCGGCGACGAGTGGACCACACATCGGCACGGCGACGAGCGGACCAAACATCGGCACAGCGACGAGTGGAGGACACGATGGCAGCACGCTCGACGCTTGCCCGATCCGCTCGGACACCGAGGCGGGACGGCACCGCGATGCAAAGCGATAGCACGGGTAGCGACGAGGACGTCGTTCGAGGACTTCGTGACGGCGCGTTCTCGGCCGTTGCTTCGAACGGCGTACCTGCTGACGCAAGACAACCACCTTGCAGAGGACCTGCTCCAGACGGCGCTGGCGAAGGCCTGGAGGTCGTGGGACCGGGTCGAGAACAACCCCGAGCCGTACGTCCGCAAGATCCTCGTCAACACCTACGCCACCTGGTGGCGGCGCAAGTGGAACGGCGAGGTGCCGACAGGTGAGCTGCCCGAGCAGCCCCATGAGCAGCCCGAGATGGCTACGCCGTACGACTTGCGGACGGCACTCGCCCGGCTGCCGAAGCGGCAGCGCGCGGTGATCGTTCTCCGGTTCCTCGAGGATCTCACCGAGGTGGAGACGGCTCGACTCCTCGACTGCAGCGTCGGGACCGTGAAGAGCCAGTCGAGCAAGGCATTGGCGAAGCTGCGCGTCGACCCGAGCCTGGACTCGCCTTCGGGCGCGAGCACAGACCGCCCCACCGGGGAGGAGGAAGCGTGATGAACATCGACGAGCTGAGACAGCAGTTGGCCTCGATGGCGACTGAAGTCAGCGACACCGACACAACGACACGCATCGCGGGAGTTGAGGGCAAAGTGAAGCAGGCGCAGCGAAAGGCCATGATGGCGGTGGGTGTGGTGGTAGCCGCGGTCGTTGCCGTCGTAGGACTGAGTGCGCCGCAGTTGCTGAGCGCCAGCAGGTCAGTGGGACCGGCTGACCAGACGCCCACGCAACAGGCCCAGCCGTCGCCGACGCCTGGCCAAACGACGCCCACAACGTCCGGGCAAACGCCGACGACACCGGAGCAGTCGGACCCTTCATCTCCATCGCCGGGGCGGACGCCGGTGGGCGAGCAGACTTTCGTTGATCAACAAGACAGCGCTGCGGCGTACGTCGACATCACCCGCGTCGACGTGACGAACTCGAGCAACGCCGTAAAGGTGGTGGTTCACGCCGCCGACCTCGAGCCGGGCGCCGCGGTGCTGGACCTGATGCTGACGACCCAGTTGAAGGGGTACATCTGGACCGCCAAGCCACTGTACGCGGTCGACGCCTCCGGACAAACTGACGAGACGTTCCGTGCGAGCCTCATCACAGACCCTGAAAGTGGCTTGGGCCGCGTTAAGTGCCCCCAACTGACGGCTGAGACGTCAAGCGATGCCAGCAGTGAGATGCGAGTGACGGTGCCTCGAAGTTGCCTTGGCGAACTGGAACCTGGGCCGTTCCGCCTCAGCGTGCGGCTGTACACGCCGGTCGAGGGAGGCGGGCTGGACGACTACCTCAACCCAAGGCCGATCATCGTCAAGTAGCCGCGCTTCGCCGGGCAACCGGTATCCTTGCGGCGGCGAACTGGCTCGACCTGGCAGGGTGCTACCGCCTAGGGTTAACGCATGCAGTTTCCACGAGATCAGAGCTAGGTCCGTTCGCGCAGCCTGACGCTGCGCTTCGTTGCTTACTACGCCTCACGGGACCTCGTCCCGTTGTACGCCGTCTACGCGCTGCTGTTCGCCGACCGAGGACTCTCCGGCGCGCAAGTGTCGTCACTGTTCATCATTTGGTCGCTCACGTCGTTCCTGTTCGAAGTGCCGTCGGGTGCGTGGGCCGACACAGTCGACCGCCGCCTCCTGCTGGTCATCAGCGCCGGCAGCTATGCGGTGGCGTTCAGCGCATGGATGCTCGTGCCGACGTATCTTGGGTTCGCCACCGGATTCGTGCTCTGGGGGTTGAGCAGCGCGATCATGTCGGGCACCTTCGAGGCACTGCTGTACGACGAGCTGGCGGCTCGGGGCTCGCAGGCGCAGTACGCCCGGCTGGTGGGCTGGTCACACTCTGCGGCGATGGTGGCCAACCTGGTGGCGTCGGTGGCCGCAGCGCCGCTCTACGCCCTCGGCGGTTATGCGCTTGTCGGCTGGACGAGCGTGGCGATCGCCGGCGTCCAGGCCGTCCTCGCCGCCACTCTCCCCGTCACAACGCATCGCCATGGAGCTTCGGTCGAGGCGGTGGCGTCGGCCACCGAGAGCATGGCCACCCGGTACGTGGCCATGTTCCGGGCCGGCCTGCGTGAGGCGTCCCGAGCCGTCGAGGTTAGGCGGGCAGTCGCGATCTCCGCGGTTCTCGTGGGCCTGACGGCGTTCGACGAGTACTTCCCCTTCGTCGCCCGCGAGGGTGGTGTGGCGACCGCCGTGGTCCCGTGGCTGGTCGGTCTGGTCGTCTTGGGGCAGGCGATTGGGACGGCGCTGGCCGGGCGGACGGCGCGCATGTCGTCGGCGACGATGTCTTGGGCTGTGGTGACGGGTGGTCTCTTGATCTCACTCGGCGCCTTGGTTTCGCCGCTCCTGGGATTCGCCGCCATCGCCATGGGCTACGGCCTGCTCAACAACACCATGATCGTCAGCGAGGCGAGACTCCAGCAGGTGATCACCGGACCCGCTCGTGCGACGGTCACGTCTGTCGCGGGGTTGGCGACTGAGATGGTGGCGCTCGCGGTCTACTTGGTCTTCGCGGTGGCGGCTGGACTCGCCTCGGTGTCGACGCTGGTCGCTCTGCTGGGCATCCCCATCATCGGGGTGGCCATCGCCGTACGCCGGTGGCTGCCCAGGGCCGCACCGATCGAGTGGGCAGGGTGACTCCCGCGCGACCTCCGTCCAGACAGCCTGACATCTCTGCGGTGACCACCGGCTACTGCTCATCTGGTGCTCCGACGAGCAGTGCCCGCAAAGCTGCGCGTACGGCGTTGGCGTCCTCCCGCCAGGGGCGATGGCCGGCGCCCTGGACCACGAGCGACGTGGAGGATTTGATCTCGGCGGCCAGTTCGAGGGCACTGGAAGCCGGTCGCGGATCCCGCTCGCCATGAAGCACGAGGGTCGGGCACCTGATGGCCCGAGCCTTGGCTACCACGTCAGCATCGGTCCACGACTTTGTCTCCGCTGTGAGCTGCCGGTTCGCTGCGTAGTTGATCGGACGAAGGCTCTCGGCGTCCTCCATGGCCCATCGCCACGCGTTGGCCCTGTCCCCGTGGTCGGTGACCCACGCCAGAGCGCGGAAGCGGCGCTCTTCGGAGTCGCTGCGCTCGCGGTTCTCGAGCTCCGCGAGTTCGGCGCGCTGCTTGGCAGTCATCCGGCGTGCCCGCTCCTGCTCGTACGGCGTGTGCCAGTCGCCGACGCCGACGCCACTGAGGTAACCGAGATGGGACGTGTGGTCGGGATGAGTCGAGGCGTAGGCGAGGGCCAGCGTCGCCCCGAACGAGTGACCGACCACAGCCCAGCGCTGGAGTCCCAACGCGGAACGGAGCTTGTCGAGGTCGGTCACGTGGCGGTCGAACGACTGGTCGAGCGACGGGTCTGAGGACCCGCAGCCGCGCTGGTCGTAGCGGTAGACCGCCGTCAGGTCGTCAACGAGTGCGGCGACAGGTGCGAGGTAGTCCCACAGGCCGGGCCCGCCGTGGACAAGCACCACTGGTGGCAGGTCGAGGGTGCGTCCGGAACGACGTACCGCCAACCGCGGGCCGTCGTCCATGGCGACCATCTGCACAGCGGGCAGGCTAGCAAGCCACCGGACGAGACAGCGGAAGCGCAGCCCTTCACCGAGTTCTCAGGGTGACTCCCGCGCAGAAGCGTCCAGCTGGCCCTGACACGTCGGGTCAACGGAAGGCGGACTCGCCGGTGACGGCCTGGCCGACGATGAGCTGGTGGACCTCCGAGGTTCCTTCGTACGTCAGCACCGACTCGAGATTGTTGGCGTGCCTCATCACCGAATACTCGAGCGTTATGCCGCTGGCACCCAGGATCGTTCGGCATTCCCGGGCGATCGCGAGCGCCTCCCGGACGTTGTTGAGCTTGCCGAGGCTGACCTGCTCGGTGCGGATCTCGCCGGCGTCTTTGAGCCGCCCGAGGTGCAGCGCGAGCAGCATGCCCTTGCCGAGGTCCAGCGTCATGTCGGCGATCTTCGCCTGGGTCAGCTGGTACGACGCCAAGGACCGGCCGAAGATCCGCCGGTCCTGCGCGTAGGCGATCGTCGTGTCGAGACAGTCACGAGCAGCGCCCAGTGACCCGAAGACAATCCCGAAGCGCGCCTCTGACAGGCACGACAAGGGACCGCTGAGACCGGCTGCGTCCGGGAGCACGGCGGATCCCGGGAGACGTACGTCCTCCATGACCAGCTCGCTCGTGACCGACGCCCGCAGCGACATCTTGTGCTTGATCTCTGGAGCCGAGAAGCCGGCGGTGTCGGTGGGGACGACGAAGCCCCTGATCCGGTCGTCGGTCTGTGCCCAGACGACGGCGACGTCGGCGATCGAGCCGTTGGTGATCCACATCTTGGTGCCGTTCAGCACCCAGTCATCGCCGTCACGCCGAGCACGCGTGCGCATCCCGCCGGGGTCGGAGCCGAAGTCCGCTTCGGTCAGGCCGAAGCAGCCAATGGCCTCGCCGGCCGCCATCCTCGGCAGCCAGTCGTCCTTCTGCTCATCGCTGCCGAAACGGTGGATGGCATGCATCGCCAGCGAGCCCTGCACCGACACGAGGCTGCGGATGCCGGAGTCTGCGGCCTCGAGCTCCAGACAAGCCAGCCCGTACGCCGTCGCGCTCGTGCCCGCGCAGCCGTACCCCTTCAGGTGCATGCCGAGCAGACCGAGGGTGGCGAGCTGCTTGGCGAGGTCACGAGCCGGGACGGCGGACTCCTCGAACCACCCGGCGATATGCGGGCGCACCTCTTCGTCGCAGAAGCGGCGTACCGTGTGGCGGATCGCGATCTCTTCGTCATCGAGCAGCGAGTCGATCGCGAACAGCTCAAGGGGCGAGCTGGCGGGGGTAGTGGCGGCGGTGTGCACGGTGACTCCTAGCGTTCGCAGTCGGGGTCAACGCTACCGAGCCGCGGACGGCGCCGGCGGGTCGGACGATTCTCGTAGCGGCGGCACGGTGGGATTAGTAGGGTACGACGTGTGCTAGGGGTGGACGAGCCGGCGGTCGCACCGACAACGAGCACGGCTGCGGTTGCGTTACGAGGCGTCACCCGCCGGTTCGGCACGGTGGTGGCAGTCGATGGCGTTGACCTCGATATCACTGACGGCGAGTTCTTCTCGATGCTGGGGCCGTCGGGCTCCGGCAAGACAACAGTCCTGCGCATGATCGCCGGCTTCGAGCTGCCCGACGAGGGCACGGTGTTGCTGGCTGGCTCGGACGTCACCCGGCAGGCGCCGTTCCAGCGTGACGTCAACACCGTCTTCCAGGACTACGCGCTGTTTCCGCATCTCAACGTGCGGGACAACGTTGCGTACGGCTTGCGGGTTCGCAAGGTGCCCAAGCGAGAGCGGCTGGCTCGGGCCGACGAGGCGCTGGCGCAGGTGCGGCTTGCATCCTTCGGGGATCGGCGCGCAAGTCAGCTCTCCGGTGGGCAGCGACAGCGCGTGGCGCTGGCGCGCGCACTGGTCGTACGACCCAAGGTGCTGTTGCTCGATGAGCCTCTTGGTGCGTTGGACCTGAAACTGCGCGAGGAAATGCAGGTCGAGCTCAAGGGGCTGCAGCGGGACGTGGGCATCACGTTCATCTTCGTCACCCACGACCAGGAGGAGGCGCTCACCATGAGCGACCGCATCGCGGTCTTCTCCGCTGGCCGAATCGAGCAGATCGGGTCGCCCTCCGACCTCTACGAGCGCCCCGCATCAGCCTTCGTTGCCAACTTCGTGGGAACCAGCAACCTGTTGGAAGGTGCGACCGCCCAGCGCCTTCTCGGGCGCTCCGGGACGTTTGCTGTGCGCCCCGAGAAGATCACCATCTCTGAGGCCTTCGCCGCAGGAGATGACCCTGAGGTGGTGTCGGTCACGGGTCGCGTGGAAGACGTTGTCTACGCAGGTGCAGCCACCCGGTTTGTCGTCGAAGTCCAGGGCGGCGCCACGTTGACGGCGGTCCGGCAGAATGTGCAGACATCGTCGAACGACGTAGACACCTACCGGGGCAGGCAGGTCCGGTTGTCGTGGCGCCGCTCGCACAGCATTCCCATCGTTCGTCACCCGTAAATCAACCTTGGAGGAACCATGGCCATCCGTCCCGTCCCTCGGTCGACTCGCCGTCGCCGCAGCCCCGTCCTGGTCTCCTTTGCGTCGCTCGCTCTGCTGGCATCCGGCTGCGGCACCAGCGACAGCTCCTCCGATTCCGGAGGCACCGGCAACCAGATCAGCGCGCCGGATCTGCCGATGCTCGACAAGGTCGGTGAGGGCGAGGGCAACCTGAACGTGCTGGCCTGGCCTGGATACGCCGAGTCGGGCCAGAACGACCCGAGCGTCGACTGGGTGACACCCTTCGAGCAGAAAACCGGCTGTCAGGTGAATGTCAAGGAGTTCGGCACGTCCGACGAGGCGGTGAGCCTCATGCATTCGGGTGGGTACGACGTCGTATCAGCGTCAGGCGACGCCACCTTGCGGCTGATCTCCGCCGGGGACGTGGAACCCGTGAACACCGACCTCGTCCCGAACTACCAGGACGTGTCGCCGTTCCTGAAGGACCGGGCGTTCAACAGCGTGGGTGAGCAGATGTACGGCATCCCGCACGGGTGGGGCGCCAACCTGCTCATGTACAACACGTCAGAGGTTGAGCCTGCGCCGGACTCGTGGGGCGTGGTTTTCGACGGCGCCGACAAGTACTCCGGTGAGGTCACGGCCTACGACAGCCCGATCTACATCGCCGATGCCGCCTTGTACCTGATGAAGACCCAGCCCGACCTTGGGATCAAGGACCCTTACGCCCTCGACGACGATCAGTTGCAGGCAGCCGTCGATCTCCTCAAAGAGCAGCAACAACACGTCGGGGAGTACTGGTCGGACTACCTGAAGGAGATCCAGGCGTTCAAGAACGGCACATCGGTGGTCGGGACGACGTGGCAGGTGATCGCCAACCTCGCCGAGGCCGACGCCCCTGTCGAGACGGTGTTCCCCAAGGAGGGGGCCACGGGCTGGTCCGACACCTGGATGGTGGGAAGTGAGTCGGAGAACAAGAACTGCGCCTACATGTGGCTCGACTGGATCGTGAGCCCGCAGGTGAACGCCCAAGTCGCGGAGTGGTTCGGCGAGGCGCCAGCCAACGTCAAGGCCTGCGACTTCACGGGCAAGGGTTTCTGCGACACCTACCACGCGCTCGACGCCGACTACGCCGAGCAGATCTGGTACTGGACCACACCGGTGGCAGAGTGCCTGGACGGACGAACCGACGTCGAGTGCACCACGTACCAGGACTGGACCGACGCGTGGACCGAGATCAAAGGCTGACCTGGCAACGACGTGGGTAGCTCCGCAGCAGCGCCGGCTCAACTGCCGCCGGACGGGATCTGGCGCCGGTCGTCGGCGTTCCTCCACCGCCACGCTGGGGTGCGGGCCGCCGGCCTGGTGACCGCACCGCTGCTGTGGCTGGGGTTGATCTACTTCGTCGCGCTGGCTGCGCTGTTCGTCACGGCGTTCTGGCGGGTGGACTTCGGCGTCTCGGTGACCACGGACTGGAACCTCGACAATTTCCGGCGACTGTGGCAAGAAGACGTTTACCGGACGGTGCTGCTGCGCACCATCGCAATCGCGGCTTTCGTCACAGTCATCGACGCGGTGCTCGCCCTTCCGATGGCTTTTTACATGGCCAAGGTGGCGAGTCCGGTGCTGGCCAAGGCGCTCGTCGTCGCCGTGCTCACCCCGTTGTGGGCTAGCTATCTGGTCAAGGCGTTCGCCTGGCGAGCCATGCTCACCCCGGGCGGGGTAGTGGAGTCCGTGCTCGGCTGGACTCCCGGTTATGGCATCACGGCGGTGATTATCACGCTGGCCTACCTGTGGCTGCCGTTCATGGTCCTGCCGCTGTATGCCGGGTTCGAAAGGCTCCCAGACTCTTTGCTCGAGGCATCGGCGGATCTTGGCGCCCGTCCCTGGCGGACATTGCGCACTGTGGCTCTGCCGTTGGTCTGGCCGGCGCTCATCGCCGGGTCTATCTTCACGTTCTCGTTGTCGTTGGGTGACTACATCGCGGTGAAGAACGTCGGCGGCAAGACCCAGATGCTGGGGAACCTCGTCTTCGACCGGCAGGCCACCGACATGCCGTTCGCAGCGGCCATCGCGACGGTGTCGGTGCTGATCATGGTTGCCTACCTGGCCCTGGTGCGCCGTACCGGCGCTTTGGAGAACCTGTGAGCCGGACGAGCATGCGGTTCGGCCGGGGCAGCACGTGGATGATGCGTGCCGCGGTGGTCGTGGTCCTCGGGTTCGTCTACGTGCCGCTGGTGGTGGTAGTGGTCAACTCGCTGAACGCTGATCCGTCGTTCGCCTGGCCGCCCCGCGGTTTCACGACCCGCTGGTGGGAGGCCGCCGCCTCCAACACCGGGATGCTGGAGGCACTGCAGCAAAGCGTTGTCATCGGCCTTGCGGCGACGGTCGTCGCCTTGGTTCTCGGCAGCCTCGCCGCGTTCGCTCTCCAGCGCTACCACTTCTTCGGGCGGGAGGCGGTGTCGCTGCTGATCATCTTGCCTATCGCCTTGCCGGGGATCGTCACCGGGATCGCACTGAACAACGCTTTCACGACGATCCTCGGTGTCGGGATCTCCGTCTGGTCGCTTGTCATCGCGCACGCGACGTTTTGCATCGTGGTGGTGTTCAACAACGTCATTGCGAGACTCCGCAGACTTGGCGGCAGCATCGACGAGGCCTCGATGGATCTTGGTGCCACCCGTTGGACGACATTCCGCCTCGTCACCTTCCCGAACTTGCGCTCCGCGCTGCTGGCGGGTGGCCTGCTGGCGTTCGCGCTGTCGTTTGACGAGATCGTGGTGACGACTTTCACCGCGCCACCTGACATCCAAACCCTGCCGCTCTGGATCTATAACAACCTGCTGAGCCGACAGCAGGCTGCCATCGTCAACGTGGCGGCAGCGGGCCTGGTCCTGGTCTCGCTCGTGCCGATCTACCTGTCCCAGCGGTTGGCCGGCGACGTTACCGGGAGCCGTTATTGACGGGCCGCGATAGCCTCCCCGCACAAGAGCCGGGAGTTCGTCCCCACTTCGGCGCCCTCACGACGAATTGCCTGGGCCGGGGGCCGTCGTACTAGCGGTATCGGTTGCTGCCGGTTAGTTTTGCTGTTGGATCGTTCGTTCCGTCCAAATAGCGCAAGGGGCAGCAATGAGTACTGGTCGCACACTGCAGAATCTGATCAACGGGGA
>JAABUN010008399.1_pt1 | contig 10578 bp, 11 predicted proteins | sample 5559311 | NCBI WGS metagenome assembly JAABUN01 (sample SAMN10711877, study PRJNA513370) | rock metagenome | isolation source: Antarctica rocks | place: Antarctica: Victoria Land, Siegfried Peak sud
CCGCCTCTCCGCATGGTTCGCCTCGCGCGGCTGGCACCCACGCCGCCATCAGCTCGAACTCCTCGACGCCGCGCGCGCCGGTCAGCACGCGCTGCTCGTCGCCCCCACCGGCGCGGGCAAGACGTTGGCCGGCTTCCTCCCCACCCTCGACGCGCTCGCCACCGCTCCGCCCGACGGCCTGCACACCCTCTACATCTCGCCCTTGAAGGCGCTGGCGGTCGACGTGCAGCGCAATTTGCTTGCGCCGATCGAGGAGATCGGGCTGCCGATCCGGGTGGAGACGCGCACCGGCGACACGCCGTCCGACCGCAAGGCCCGCCAGCGCGCGCGGCCGCCCCATGTGCTGATGACCACGCCGGAGTCGCTGTCGCTGCTGCTGAGCTACCCCGAGGCCGCGACCCTCTTTGCGGGGTTGCGGACCATCGTGGTGGACGAGGTTCACGCCTTTGCCACCGGCAAGCGCGGCGACCTGCTGGCGCTCGGCATCGCCCGGCTGACCACCCTTGCGCCGACCCTGCGTCGCGTCGCGCTGTCGGCCACCGTCGCCGACCCCGACGGCTACCGCGCTTGGCTGGCACCGGACGGCGACATCGAGACCGTGCGCCTGGTCGAGGGCGACCCCGGCGCGGAGCCGAACATCCGCATCGTCATCCCCGGCGACCGAATTCCCTGGTCCGGCCATTCCGGGCGTTATGCGGCCGCCGAGGTCATGCGCGAGATCGAGGGCCACGGCACCACGCTCGTCTTCTGCAACACGCGCTCGCTGGCCGAACTCATCTTTCAGGATCTGTGGGAGGCGAACGACGACACCCTGCCGATCGGCGTCCACCACGGCAGCCTGGCCAAGGAAGCGCGGCGTAAGGTGGAACTCGCCATGGCGGAGGGCCGGTTGCGGGCGCTGGTCGCCACCTCATCGCTTGATCTGGGCGTCGACTGGGGCAATGTCGATTGCGTGATCCAGATGGGCGCGCCCAAGGGATCCTCGCGCCTGCTCCAGCGCATTGGCCGGTCGAACCACCGGCTGGACGAGCCGTCCGAGGCGATGATCGTGCCCGGCAACCGCTTCGAATATCTCGAAGCCCGCGCGGCGCTCGATGCGGTCGACGCGGGCGAGCGCGACCCGGACATCTTCCGCCCCGGCGCGCTCGATGTGCTCGCCCAGCACATCGTCGCCTGCGCCTGTGCCGCGCCGTTCACGGAAGCGGCGATCAAGGCGGAGGTGCGCTCCGCCCTGCCCTACTCCGCGCTCACCGACGAGGTGTTCGACCGCGTGCTCCAGTTCATCGCGACCGGCGGCTACGCGCTGCGCGCCTATGACAAGTTCAAGCGGTTGACGAAGGACGCGGACGGGCTGTGGCGGCTGACCCAGCCACGCTTCGCCGTGCAGCATCGGCTGAACGCCGGCATCATCGTGGACGCCGCACTGCTCGACGTGCGGTTCAAGAACGGCCGCAAGCTGGGCACGGTGGAGGAACTGTTCGCCGCTTCGCTGACGCCGGGCGACACCTTCTTCTTTTCCGGGCTCAGCCTCGAGGTGATCGGGATGAAGGACACCGATCTGACGGTGAAGGCGACCAGCCGCCCCGCGCGCATCCCGAAATACGGCGGCTCGCGGATGCCGCTGTCGACCAGCCTGGCCGACCGGGTCCGCACCTTCTTGCACGACCGGTCGAGCTGGTCGCGCTTTCCCGACGACGTGCGCGCCTGGCTGGAGATGCAGGACCGCCGCTCCGTCCTGCCGCGGCCCGACCAGATCCTGGTGGAGACGTTCCCGCGCGACGGCAGCCACGATCTGGTGGTGTACGGGTTCGAGGGGTGGAACGCGCATCAGGCGCTCGGCATGCTGATCACCAAGCGGATGGAGACGCGCGGCCTTGCGCCGATCCGCTTCGTGGCCAACGACTACGCCATAGCGGTGACCTGCCTCAAGCCGATCGACGACCCGATCAGCCTGTTGTCCGGCGACATCCTGGAGGATGAGTTCGTCGAGTGGGTCGAACGCTCCCACCTGCTCAAGCGCGCGTTCCGCGAGGTCGCGGTGATCGGCGGGCTGGTCGAGCGCCAGCACCCCGGCATGAAGAAGACCGGGCGGCAGGTCACCTTTTCCACCGACCTGATCTACGACGTCCTGCAACGCTGGGAGCCCGACCACCTGCTGCTGCGCGCCGCCTGGGACGACGCGCGCGCCCGGCTGACGGATGTTGGCCGTTTGGCGCGGCTGCTGGAGCGAGCCGAGGGCACGGCGATCCACGTCGCACTCGACCGCGTGAGCCCGCTGGCCGTGCCCGTGCTGGTGCTGATCGGGCGCGAGACGGTGACGACGGGTGCGGGCGACGACGACCTGCTGGTGGAGGCGGAATCCCTGGCGGCGGAGGCGATGCGGGCGGATTGAGGGGGTTGAAGATTCAAGTTATGAGCGGGCACGGGCACCTCAGCTCCCCCGCTTAAAATCTAAGTGGATCATCCACACGCCGATCGATCCGCCCAGCACCATGCACAGCACAGTGGGCACGTCTAGCCAGTCAGCCTCAAACCTCCATCTTAGCAGCTGAAGGACACCCGCTATTATGGCAGTGCCGACCGTCACCGATGCCACTACCACGTTGATCCCGCGAACCACCGTCCATGTCAGGAGCAGGCGTCGCACGACAATAATGGTGAACACGTCGATCATTGCAGCTGCCAAAAGGGTTACGATAAGGATCACCCCGGCGGGTATGCTGTCAAACGTCAAGGCGACTCCAGCTGTCGGAGGTAGACACCAGCCTGACCATGACATGAAAGCCCGTCAACAGCTCGCCGGCTCAACCCCTCAAGCCTAGCCCTCCTCCAGTGCTCCTCCCCCTCCTGCTCCAACTCTCCGAACTCACCTTCGAGCCCGCGCCGACGCCGGACGAGCAGGAGGTGATCGCGGCCGAGGTGGACGCGGTGCGGCGCTTGACGGTGCCGGTCGGGGTCGAGGGCCAAGCCCCCGTCGGCTTCCTGATCGACACCGGCGCCGAGCGCACGGTGCTGGGCAACGTCGTCGCCGCCGGCCTGCCCGGCCCGCGCCGGACCGCAACACTGGTCCACATCGCGGGCCGCGCACCGGTGGAGGTGGTGGAGGTCGAGCGATTGTCGCTCGGCCGCAGCGTCTATCGCGGCATCGAAGCGCCCATCCTGCCGCGCGCCACCATGGGCGTGGACGGCATCCTGGGCACCGACGCGCTCCAGGACCAGCGGGTCCTGTTCGACTTCAAGGCCGGGCGCGTCACCCTGATCCAGCCCGGCGAGCGACCGTCCCTCGGCGAGGTCATCGTCGTGCGCGGCCGGCGCAAGTCGGGGCGGCTGATCCTGACGAGCGCGCGCATCGACGGCGTCACGGTCGACGTCGTGCTGGACACAGGCGCCGCGCAGACGATCGCCAATCCGGCGCTCGCCGACCGGCTGCGCCGGCGCGGTGGCACGGCGGGCGTGCTCACGTCGATCACCGGCGATACGATCGCACTCCGCCTGCTCGCGGTGAGGCGGCTGACGATCGGCGATCTGCTGTTCCAGGACTTCCGCATCGGCGTCGCGGACAGCCCGGCCTTTGCCGCCCTAGACTTGGAAGAGCGGCCAGCGATTCTGCTCGGGATGGACGCGATCGCGCAGTTCGATCAGGTGCTTGTCGACTTTCCGCGCCGCACCGTCGCCTTCGCGCTGGCACCGGACGCGCGACGGGTCCAACGTTGAGCCGCCCACCCACTCCACGGAAATGGCCCATGACCGCTCGCATCAGCCTGACCATCCTCGCCCTCTCGGTCGCCGCGGTGCCGACCGCCGCGCGGGCCGATGGTTGGGCCACGGTCAGCGATGTCGGACGCGACGTGCTGGTCGTCGCAGCGCTCGGCGCGCCGGTGGCGCAGGGCGACTGGGCCGGCCTCAAGCAGGCGGGCTTCAGCCTCGCGACCACCGGCGGCACGACCTATGTGCTGAAGGAGCTGCTCCCGGAGCGGCGGCCGGACGGGTCGGATCGCAAGAGCTTTCCGTCGGGCCACACCTCGCTTTCCTTCGCGTCCGCCGCCACGCTCGAGAACCGCTATGGATGGCAGGTCGGAGTGCCCGCCTTCGCGCTCGCGTCGCTGGTCGGCGTGGCGCGGGTCGAGGCGCGGCAACATTATTGGTACGACGCGGTGGCCGGAGCGGCGATCGGCATGGCGGGCGGCTTCCTGTTCACGACGCCGCGTGACGGCCGGGTGCGGCTGGTGCCCTGGGGCGATGCGCACGGCGGCGGAGCGGTCGTGTCTCTGCGCTTTTGACGTGAGGGCCGCACGCCGCTAACCGGCTCACGATGGCTCCCCTTTCGTTCGCTGCCAAGTCATTCATCGCTTTGCCGTCGGGCGCGCTGTTCTGGCCGGAGCGGCGTGCGCTGCTGGTGGCCGACCTGCATTTCGAGAAGGCGAGCTGGTTCGCGATGCGCGGGCAGATGCTGCCGCCCTACGACACCGCCGCCACCCTGGCCGAACTGGCGGCGCTGATCGCGGCGACCGGCGCGCGGGAGGCGTGGTGCCTCGGCGACAGCTTTCATGACGCGCGCGGGTGCGAGCGGCTGTCGCCGGATGACCGCGCGGCCCTGATCGCGCTGACCTCGGCCAATCGCTGGGTGTGGATCACCGGCAACCACGATGCCGGCCTGACAGACAGGTGCGGTGGCGAGCTGATGGCGGAGGCGGAACTGGATGGGCTCATCTTGCGGCACGAAGCTCGGGTGTCGGAGTCGCGGCCAGAACTCTCCGGTCACTTTCACCCGAAGTTGCGGCTGACCGTGCGCGGACGCCGGGTGGCGCGCCGCTGCTTCGTGGCGACGCCGACCAAGCTGATCCTGCCCGCGTTCGGCGCACTGATCGGAGGCCTCGACGCCGACCACCCGGAAATCGTGCGCGCCGTTGGCCCGTCGGCCGAGGCTTGGGTGCCGGTGCGCGGTCGCCTGTTGCGTTTTCCGCTGGCCGCTTGAAAGGTCAGCCCCGGTAGAGCGCCGGAAACTGCGACTTCAGCGCGGCCATCAGGGGCCGGTCGTAGCGCACGATGTACCCGTGGTTCGGATTGCGACGCGCGAAATCTTGATGGTAGGCCTCGGCGGGGAAGAAGACACCGCTCTCCAACCGGGTGACGATCGGGCGCGACCAGACGCCGGCCTTCGCCATCTGCGCGACGTAGCGCTGCGTCACCGCCTTCTGAGCGGCGTTCTGCGGGAAGACGGCCGAGCGATAGGACGGCCCGCTGTCCGGCCCCTGACGATTCAACTGGGTGGGATCGTGGGCCACCGCGAAATAGATCCGCAAGAGCGTGCCGTAGCTGACGACGGCCGGATCATAGACGATTCGAACCGCCTCCGCGTGCCCGGTCGTCTCGGACGACACCCGGTCATAGGTCGCATCCGCCTTGGTGCCGCCAGCGTAGCCGCTGGTGACCGACTGGACGCCCTTCACATGCCCGAACACACCTTCCATGCCCCAGAAACAGCCGCCCGCCAGGATCGCGACCTGCCGGCCCTTGACGGCCGGGTCGTAAGCGGGCGCTGGAACGGGAGCCGCCGTGGCGGCCGCGACCGGAGCCGCGAAGGGCGTCGTCGCGACCAGACCGGCCACACTCAGCGCGGCGGCTGCGGCGATGAGCTTCAAGCCGCTCATGACGCCAGCTCCATCTGAACGCCGGTCGGCGGTGGCGGCGCGTCGCCCAGCGCGCCCAGACCAAGCGTGAGGATGGTGCCGAACGCAAAACCGCCCAGCACGCGCCACAGGAGGGGGGAAGCCATCATCGTCGTCATCTTCGTCGCCTTCAGCGCCAATCGCTTGAGATCAATATGGGGGGCGATTGGTTACGAAACAGGGGCCAGCCGAGCCTGCGTAAGCCCGCGTACGCTGTTTCCGAGCCACAAGCCCTCCGTCAGATCGCCCGGCTCCAATTGTCCCTCCACGGCGCGATCATCGGCCAGCAGCTCGGCGCGCAGCACACCGGGGATCAGGCCGGCCGCGAGCGGCGGGGTGACCAGGCGGCCGCCGCGCTCCACGAACACGCTCGTGATCGAGCCCTCCGTGATTTGGCCGCCATCGACGAACACGACCTCATCCGCCGCGCTCTCGCGCTTCGGCCGATCGTAAAAGGTGCGGTCCGTCGTCTTGTGGACGCGGCGCAGATCGGTGGCGGGCACAGTCATGGGCGCGAGCGCCACACGCCAGCCTCTTGCAGGCGGCTCAGGCAGCGGACCCAACTCGACCGCCACTGCGCCGCTTCGCGCCAGGAGCAGGCGGACACGCGCCGCGCTCGGTCGGCCGAAGGTCGCCGCCTGAAGCTCGTTGCGCACGGCGTGGCGGTCGAAAGCAAAGCCGAGCGCCGCCGCGCTCGCGCCCAGGCGCGCGAGATGGCGGTCCAATCTGGCAACGCCACCCTCGGGATCGTAGCGCATGGTTTCGATGAGGTCGAAGGCCGGGCGCGCTTCGCCCACGAACCGTCCCTTCAGCAGGCACTCCGCCCATTCGGCGGCCGCGGTGCTGTCGGCAACCACGCCCGAGCCGAGCCCCAGCCGCGCCTGGTGGCGACCGGCGATCGGCGAGAGGGGTGCCAGTTCCAGCGTGCGGATCGCCACCGACAGCGCCAGCCGATCGCCCGGCCCGACCCGGCCGATCGCGCCGCAATAGACCCCGCGCGGGCTCGGCTCGATGGCGGCCAGCAGCTCTTGCGCGGCGATCTTCGGCGCGCCGGTGATCGAGCCGCAGGGGAACAGCGCGGCCAGAACGTCGGACGCGCGCACGCGCTGGCCTGCCGTGGCGCGCACGGTGGACGTCATCTGGTGGACGGTCGGGTAGCACTCGACGGCAAAGGCGTCCTCGACCCGCACGCTGCCGGCGAGCGACACACGCGACAGGTCGTTGCGGATCAGGTCCACGATGATGCGGTTTTCGGCGAGCTGCTTGGGGTCGGCCGCAAGAGCGCGCGCCCTCGCCCGGTCGGCCGCCGGGTCGTCGGACCGCGCCGCCGTGCCCTTCATCGGCCGCGCGGTCAGGCGAGCGCCCGCGCGCTCCACGAACAGCTCGGGCGAGAAGGACAGGATCAACCGGTCGCCCGTCCAGACGATCGCGCAGAACTCCGCCGCCGCCCGCGCCCGCAGCCGATGGTAGAGCGCCAGCGGATCGCCCGCGACCGCGACCGCGCTGCCAAAGGTCAGGTTCGCCTGATAGACGGTGCCCGCCCGGATCGCCTCGGCCACGGTGTCGAACATCGCGTTGTACTCGTCGCGCCCGATCTCCGGCGTCAGCGACACCACCGCCGCGCCTGCCGCCGGCGGCAGGCGCGCGGTCACGTCCGCGATCGCCTCGCCGGCGTCGAACACTCCGAACCAGCCGAGCGGGCCGCCGTTCGGCTGATCGGGAGCACCCGGTGGCCGCCCGGCCTCGTAAGCCAGCCAGCCGGCGGCGATCCGCCCGTCCGCCGCCACCCGGTCGAGGGCGGCAAGCAGTTCCGGGACGTCCTCCCGCCACTCCGCCGTCAGCTGGTGGGTAGGGCGCGTGAACAACGTACCGGTTCCGCCGTCTCGCGCGTCGTCCAGCAGCACCCACGGCTCGCCCGGCTTGATCGAGAGCGCTGGCGCGTCCAGATCAGGCACCATGACCGCGCCCCTCAAAGCCACCGTCGTCCCCGTGACCCCGCTCCAGCAGAACTGCACGGTGCTGTGGTGCACCGCCACCATGAAAGGCGCGGTGGTCGACCCCGGCGGCGATGTGGAGCGTATCCGCCAGGCCGTTGACGCGAACGGCGTCACGGTCGACGCGGTGTGGCTGACCCATGGGCATCTCGATCACGCCGGCGGCGCGCGCGACCTCGCGGATCAGCTCGGCGTGCCGATCGTCGGTCCGGACCGGCGCGACGAGTGGTTGCTCGACAGCCTGGAGGAGGAAGGGGGCAAGTGGGGCATGGCCACGCGGAACGTGACGCCCGACCGCTGGCTCGAGGATGGCGAGACGGTGTCGGTCGGCGAGCTCATCCTGGACGTGCATCACACGCCCGGCCACACCCCGGGACACGTCGTCTTCCACCACGCCCCGTCCAAGCTCGCGCTGGTCGGCGACGTGCTGTTCGCTGGCTCCGTCGGGCGCACGGATTTCCCGCGCTCCGATCCGCAAGCGCTGATCCGGTCGGTGGTCACGAAATTGTGGCCGATGGGCGACGACACGACCTTTCTTCCGGGTCATGGCGGCGTGTCCACCTTCGGGCGGGAGCGTCAGACGAACGGCTTCGTGGCGGACCGGGTGCTGCAAGGCTGAGGATTCAGACGAGGGCACCCGCCCCGGCCGACCCGGTGGCGACATAGGCGAGCACGACGGCCCACACCGCCAGTCCCGCCAGCACCAGCAGGGTAGCGACGATGCCCCCGGCACGCCACGGGTTCGACTTGTCGAAGTCCATCCCGACGGCGTGGGCGACACGGGCGAGCAGGTAGGCCAGACCCGCGAGCAGAAGCCAGCCCGTCGATGCGCTCGACAGCTCGATCACGAGGATCAAGAGCAGCACGAACGGCGTGTATTCGACGAAGTTCGCGTGAGCGCGCATCCGGCGGATCAGGCGCGGGTTGCCGTCGTCACCGTGCAGCACCTTGTCCTGCAGCCGAACCTGCGACGTGCGGATCGACAGCCAGATGTTGATGAACGCCGCCGCCGCCGTCATCACGAGTGTCACTGGAACGATCATGGTTGGCCTCTCCCCGGTCCCGCGGCTCCGTGGCACCGCGTGCCGGCCGTGACAAGCGCGAGCGGCCGTCGCCTCTTGCCCCTCGGCTTCGCTCCGTCTAGCAGCGCCTCATGTCGAGGCTTTCGCGCCCGACCGACCGGGTGTGCTCAGCGCATCTGTTTGTTCCGATGATTGAACCCGCAAAGGTGCCGCCATGGCTGTCCCGAAACGCAAAACGTCCCCGTCCAAGCGCGGCATGCGCCGCTCCCATGATTCGCTTGCCATGCCGAGCTTCGGCGAGTGCCCGAATTGTGGCGAGCTGAAGCGGCCGCACCACCTCTGCAACGCCTGCGGTCACTACAACGGGCGCGAGATCGTCGCCGTCGAGGCCTGATCGGGGGGCGGAGGCGAACGGGGTGGCAGACGGCACGGGGCCACTGATCGCGGTGGACGCGATGGGTGGCGATCACGGCCTGCCCGTCACCATGGCCGGCATCGCCCGGGCCAGGCGCGAGAGCCCCGACCTGCGTTTCCTGCTCGTCGGTGATCGTGAGGGCATAGCAGACGCGCTGACGCGCCACCCGAACCTGACCGCCGCAGCCGAGATCCGACACGCCGACACCGTGGTGGGTGGGGATGAGAAGCCGTCGGCTGCGTTGCGTTCCGGCAAGGCGAGCTCGATGGGACTCGCAATCGCCGCCGTGAAGACGGGCGAGGCCAACGCTGCCGTCAGCGCAGGCAACACCGGCGCGTTGATGGCGATGGCCAAGCTGTCGCTGCGCACCATGCCCGGCATCGCGCGGCCCGCGCTCGCCGCCTTCCTGCCGACGCTTGGCGAAAACGATGTCGTGATGCTCGATCTAGGGGCGAACGCGGATTGCGACAGCCGCAACCTCATCGAATTCGCGGTCATGGGCGCGGCTTATGCTCGCCTTGCCATGAGCCTCGCCCGGCCGCGCGTGGCGCTCCTCAACATCGGCACCGAATCTCTCAAGGGCACCGACACGGTCAAGGAAGCGGCAGCCGCGCTGGAGGGGTCGAACGACCTGCCGCTCACCTTCGCCGGCTTCATAGAAGGCGACAAGATCGCGTCGGGCGACGTGGATGTGGTGGTGTGCGACGGGTTCTCCGGCAACATCGCGCTCAAGACGGCGGAGGGCACGGCGCGTTTCGTCGTCGACCTGCTCAAGCGCGCCTTCACCTCATCGGTGCGCTCCAAGATCGGCTTTCTGGTGTCGCGGCCGGCGACAGAGCTGCTCCGCCACCATCTCGATCCCAACAACCACAATGGCGCAGTCTTCCTGGGGCTGAATGGCGTCGTCGTGAAGAGCCACGGATCGGCCAACGAGAAGGGCATCGCGCAGGCGATCACGGTCGCGGCCAAGCTGGTGCGCGACGGGTTGGCCGAGCGCATCCGCCACGACATGGCGGCCGTCCGCCCGGTCGCCGAACCATTGGCAGGCGGCGCGTGATCCGATCGGTGCTCACGGGCACCGGCTCCGCCCTCCCCCGCCGCCGGGTGTCCAACGCCGAACTGGCCGAGCGAGTGGACACCACCGATGAGTGGATCGTGGAGCGGACCGGCATCCGCTTTCGGCACCTGGCGGAGCCTGATGAGACCACCGTCACGCTGGGCACGGATGCCGCCCGGCGCGCGATCGAGGCGGCCGGCCTGCAGCCCGCCGACATCGACCTCATCGTGCTCGCCACCGCCACGCCCGATCACACCTTTCCCGCAAGCGCCACGGAGGTGCAGGCGGCGCTCGGCATTGACGACGCGGTAGCCTTCGACGTCGGCGCGGTGTGCTCGGGCTTCCTCTATGCGGCCGGTGTTGCGGACGGGATGCTGCGCTCCGGCATGGCGAAGCGCGCACTCGTGATCGGGTCCGAGAC
>JAABUN010008400.1_pt1 | contig 10577 bp, 10 predicted proteins | sample 5559311 | NCBI WGS metagenome assembly JAABUN01 (sample SAMN10711877, study PRJNA513370) | rock metagenome | isolation source: Antarctica rocks | place: Antarctica: Victoria Land, Siegfried Peak sud
CCCTTAAAATTGGTTCTTAGTACATCGTAATAAAGAACCTTACTTCCAAAATCAGGCAGGTTAATAATTGTATCTCCTGCAGGGAAATTAAACACAACCACCTCGTTTCTTATCACGTGTTGAAAACCGGGGAGCCTTTTGTAAGGAAGCTGAACTAATTTAGTGTAAGAGGGTGTAGTAGTGCTGAAGGGCATTATGTTATGCACGAACGGAAATGAAATAGGTGTTTGAGGAATTCGCGGGCCGTAACTCATCTTATTTACAAACAGAAAATCGTTAACAAGCAATGTCTTTTCCATACTTTCGGTAGGTATGGTATATGCTTCAAAAATAAAGGTGCGGATAATGGTTGCAGCAACCACAGCAAACACAGCCGCATCTATCCATTCTCTTACAGCGCTTTTTTGGTAGCGCTTTACAACTTCGTGGCCAACATATTTTTCTTTTTTTGAAAAGCCGAGATAAGGGAGATATATAAAGGGGAAAAAAACAGTGGCAGTATGATCTGGCAACGAAAACTTAGCAAAGTGCATCACAAAAATAATGGTGATCCAGATAGTTATAAATTGTCCTGCTATGGGTATTAACTGTAGCCAAAACCAAACTTTTTTGATGTGTGTTTTTTCTACTATAAGCCAGGTGTTGTAAAAAGGGATTAAGGCTTTCCAGGGTTCAATTCCTGCTTTTTTAAACATTCCGTACATTCCAACGTGCCACCCAACAACGTAAATAATAATAAATATCCAACCCATAAGTAGTTTTTGATGAAAACAAAAGTACCATTATAATTTTTGCGGCAAAATTGCTAAAAGTAAAGTTTTCTTAAATAAAGCTAAAACCTATTTGAGCCGATATGTTTACAATCAATTCTGCGTATTTTAAAAGAGATGTTTAACTTTATATCGCATGAACAGATTCACTATAAAAGACATAGAAAATCTTAGTGCCATTAAAGCGCATACGTGGCGCATTTGGGAGCAGCGATATAATATTGCCATTCCCCAACGAAAAGTAAGCAACCACAGGTTTTACGATAATGAGAACCTGAAACAGATTTTACGCATTTCCTATCTGTATCGCAGTGGACTTAAGATATCAAAAATTGCAAAGTTGACTCCTGAAGAAATGAAGCAAATGGCTTTACGCAATTTATCTAAAGACGAGACAAATGAATTTTATATAAAGGAAATGATTGAAGCTTCGCTGGATTTTGATGAAGAAAGATTTGAACGCAATTTTATTGAAGCGATTAACGGTATGGGCATTGAAGAAACAATAATAAACGTATTTTATCCGTACCAGGAAAGAATTGGTATGCTTTGGTTAACCGATCATGTTATACCGGCACAGGAACATTTTACCAGCAATATTATCAGGCAGAAAATTATAGCTGCCCTTGATCGTCTCGGTCCTTTATTTGCTACCGAAAATTCGCCAATAGCTTTATATACACCCGAAGAAGAGCACCACGAAATCCCTTTATTGTTTATACATTATCTGCTTAAGAAGAATGGTAATAAGGCAACTTATTTTGGAAAAAATATTTCCTTTAGGGTATTAAAAGGTTATAGTGAAAATGGAAAATTCACCCGCCTGCTCTTTCATCTTGTTACAAACCTTACTAATAAAGAACCTGATGAATATGTTAGGCAGGTATCAAAGCAGTTTCCTCACACACAAATTATAATGTCGGGTTCGCACGTGCAATATGTTACTGAAGTACCAGACAATGTTCGATTACTACGGTCTATGAACGAGATACTTGCTTTTACTAAAGAACGAACTCCTGCTGCACCAAATTAAATAGAAACATAATTACTTACATCATCAACAGTAATAACCTTACCCGATAGAATAACAAGCCGCTCAACAACGTTTCTTAATTCGCGGATGTTTCCTGTCCAGTTATGTTTTTGTAAAGCATCCAATGCTTTCTTATCAAACTCTTTTTTAACCTGTCCGTAATCTTCAGCAATGTCTTCTAAAAATTTATCTACCAACAAAGGAATATCATCTTTTCTTTCATTTAACGAAGGAACATGGATTAAGATAACACCAAGCCGGTGATAAAGGTCTAAACGAAAAGTCTTATTTTCTACTTCTTTCAGCAGGTCTTTGTTGGTAGCTACAACAACCCTTACATCAACTGCAATTTCTTTTTCGCCGCCAACGCGGGTAATTTTTCCTTCCTGTAATGCACGCAAAACTTTTGCCTGTGCGCTTAAGCTCATGTCTCCAATCTCATCTAAAAACAAAGTACCTCCGTTGGCCTGCTCAAACTTACCTATACGTTGTTTTATAGCCGAAGTAAACGAACCCTTCTCATGACCGAATAATTCACTTTCAATTAGCTCACTGGGTATGGCGGCACAATTTACTTCTACCAATTGACCCTCTGCCCTGCTGCTTTTTTCGTGGAGCCAGCGTGCAACTAATTCTTTTCCGCTTCCGTTTTCGCCGGTTATCATTACACGAGCTTCAGTTGGTGCAACCTTCTCAATAGTTTCTTTTATTTTCTGAATGGCTGCACTTTCTCCAATCATTTCCTGCACTTTGTTTGCACGACGTTTTAATACTTTGGTCTCTTTTACAAGGTTGGTTTTATCTTTTGCGTTTCGGATGGTAATGAGCAAACGGTTAAGATCGGGCGGCTTACTAATATAATCGAATGCACCTTTTTTTACTGCTTCCACAGCAGTTTCAATATTACCATGTCCGCTAATCATTATTATAGGAACGTCAGGATTGATGGCTGTTGCCTTACTTAAAAATTCAATCCCGTCGAGCTTAGGCATTTTAATATCACATAGCACAACGTCGTACGTTTTTTCCTGGAATTTTTTTAGGCCTTCTTCGCCATCTGCTGCTTCTTCAATTTTGTAACCTTCAAAACCAAGTATTTCAGTAAGCGTTTTTCTTATCGCTCTTTCATCATCAATAATCAATATTATAGCCATTCAACTTATTTAGGGGTGCTAAGATAAGTGGTTTACCTGTTAATTAATTATGGGGGAATTGTTAGATAGGTGTGTAAGACGATATAAACCACAAAATATATACACAGCTTTTTCAAATATTACTAAAAAATAATTTAAAAAAAGTTGTGTAACCAAATTGTTACATATACTTTTGTAACCAATTAGTTACATATATACAGAGATAATGAGACGAGATGTATTTCAAGCTATTGCCGATCCTACCAGAAGGGAGATTATCAATCTTATTGCTCATAAAAAGTTAAACCTGAATGCAGTTGCAAATCATTTTGATATAAGCCGGCCTGCAATTTCAAAACACATAAAAATTTTGACAGAGTGCGGACTTATTGTAATTAAACAACAAGGCAGAGAAAGATATTGTGAAGCCCATCTTGAAAAACTTAGACAGGTTTCAAAATGGATAGAACAATACAGAACTTTCTGGAGCGGCAAATTAGATGCACTGGAGATACATTTATCCGGTATTGAAAACAGTACTAAAAGTTATAAACCAAAAAACAAATAAAACATGGACAATCAGCCAATCGTTTTAGAACGGGTATTTAATATGCCGGTGTCCAAAGTCTGGAAAGCAATTACAGACAAGAATGAAATGAAGAAGTGGTACTTCGACCTTGCTGAATTTAAACCGGAACAAGGTTTTAAATTTCAATTTACCGGAGGCCCAAGCCCTAACAAACAATACCTGCACCTTTGCGAAATAACAGAAGTAATTTCTGAAAAAAAGCTCACCTATAGCTGGCGGTATGATGGCTTTGCAGGCAACTCATTTGTAACCTTTGAACTGTTTGAACAGGAAAACAATACGCTCTTAAAATTGACCCATACAGGTATAGAAACTTTCCCTAAAGAAAATCCTGATTTTGCAAAAGGAAACTTTATGCAAGGTTGGAATCATATAGTTCATACTTCATTGAAAGAGTATTTAGAACCATCTAAACAGTAGGGAATGAGTTATAAAACGGGTATTTCAGATTGTCGTTGCGACAATCCCGCTAACTCCCTTGATGCTATGGGTATATAGAAAGTGTAAGTGCCACCTTAATATTTTAGGTCTTGGCAAGTCTCCTGCCCTAAAACCTGCCTGTAATAAAACTTTAATGCCTTATTCTGCTTTATTACCAATTCCATTCTTCTAGTTCCTTCAGGCTAAAATGATAATTGACCGTAACACCTTTATGCACGCCATTTACCACATCGCCTTCACCTGATTTTCGCCGGAACGTTCTTTTAGATCTTTCGGCGTTATAAATTGTTTCGAGGTCGCCTGCTGTTTGAAAGTAAACTTTAAAACCTTCCCTTACTATACACAAACGTTTTAGCAAAAACCAAACAACCACTATTTTTATTTTGGAAGATTTCTGCAGATCAAAATATCTGAGCAAATCGCTCAGATTGAGGGCAACAGTTTCCGAAGGTTTTAAATTACTGTGAGGAAGATATTTTTCAACCTCCATAAATGCACGTTGCTGCACTTTCACTTCAATATAGCAATATATTTTTCCGGTTAAATCTCTTACTTCTACATCAGGGTATCCGGCAATTTCAGATTTAACTGCAACCAGTTTTCCTGTTGAGTTAATCTTTTGTATAAGTAACTGCTCGTATTCTTCTGAGAAAGAAGCGTCATTTTTAAACAGGTAAACACCTTTGCTTATACCATCGCATCTTGTATGGCACTTGCTGCAGTCATATACAAAATCGCTGAGCTTTATATAAGCCATACGTTACACATCATAGTTTACAATAATCAGGTGTTTGGTATCGCGGTTGTTCCTTCCCCGCACGTTATAAGTGTAAGTTTTATCAAAAGCGATAAACCTGCATTCCGGCATTGAATAAAGTGATCTTATAAACGCTGTTTCTTTAATTACTAGCATCCATTTAGCAGGCGTTTTCAACAATACATCTCTAAGCCTTACCTGGTCTTGCTTAGTAAATGTATTTTGATCGTATTCAGAAAACTCGCTATCGTAAGGAGGATCTAAAAAAACAAAGTCGTTTTCGCCTGGTTTTGTTTCTTGTAAAAATTCTTCAAAATCAAGGTTGTAAAACTGCGTATTTTTAAATAATGCCTTTATGCCTTCAGAAAAAATATTTTCAACCTTTAGCCTGAAATTTTTTTTGTTATAAGCAATGCCTCCGTAAGGTATATTAAATTCTCCTTTGCTGTTATACCTGAACATTGAAGCATAACAAAACTCCCGTACAAAATACCAGTTTGCCGCAGTTTTTTCATCAGTCATTTGCAACTGGCCTTTAAACTGCTTATTAGTCAACTCCCGCAAAAATAAATATAAGCCACTTTTAATGCCTGTTTCAATGTGTTCACCCAGTTCCGGATCTGTAAACACCCGGCCTTCTTTATACGAAATTGCTTTTATCCGTTTACACTTATCAATAACAGATGCGTTCAGCTTTTTAATAAACCTGTTTGCATCAATTATAAAGTTAGATTCAAATAAGGTGTACTTTTTTGGCATCGAAATATTGCTAATTATTTTTTCAACACTATTCTTCAAAATGTCTTCCTTAATGTTGCCGTCAATAAAGCGCTTATATAAAGGCAGCAGAACTATCGTTAACGCTCTTGCAAGTTCTCCTGTTTCATCCCATACATTTGCATAAGTAAATAATTCGTTTTTGAAAGAAGCCGAATGTATAAGTGAATAAAACTTTATAAGGTCTTTGCTTCTATCATTAAGAAAGGACGGCGCTTTAGGCTGCAAAGCGAAGAACACACCTCCGCCGCCAAAAAAAGGTTCAAAATACCTGGTGAAAGGAGGAATATATTTTGCGAACATTAAAAATTCATCAAACTTCCCACCTGTCCATTTTATAATTGGCCTGATTTTTTTCTGATTTTCCCCAATAGTCTGTTGATTAAATATGTTCACTATTTGCTTCGGTTATTCTGTAAACGTTGCAATATAGGCAACCATTTTGTTTAACCAATAACGCTGTTTCTACTAAATTTATATAGTGAATTGTAATTAAAAAGACTTGCAGAAATGACGGCTTCAAAACATTAATCTTTCAATATGCTATACCTGAAAGATTACGCCCGGTTTGTACGAAACAATAAACTGGAAGATTTTGTATCAGTTGAATTAATGAATATTCATTCATTGAACATTCCCTTAATGCAATTTTTTACCCATCTTAACGAAGATGAGTTACGGGCAACATTACACGAAAGCCTTTTAAAATTACTTATAGGTATTGAAAACGAAACAGCAATCAGCCAGGTTAAAATAAGCCTTGAAAGCTGGAAAAATAATGGTGTGTCAGGCGTTCCGCGTGAAGCAATATCATTACGCGACATTACTTTGATCTATGCAGCTCAAAAATTGTCTCTTCAAACTTTCATTCCCCTTTTCACCCACGAGGTATTAGTTGCAACAAAACTGATTAATGAAATTGAACTTTATTATAAACAGGTGCAGGAGCTAACCCTGCAAATGCTCGAAGCTATACAGCAGGAAGAATATGAAAAAAGATTGGAAAGCGATGAAAAGTATAAAGACCTTATTGATAATGCAAGCGACATGATCCAGTTTGTTTCGCCTGCAGGAGAAATAATCTATGTAAATAATGCATGGTCTGAAACATTAGGCTATACTACAGAGGAATTAAAAGGAAAATTTATATACGATGTTTTAAAGCATAACGATATAAAATATTATGAAGATTACAGAAACAGGATTATTGCAGGAGAAAAAACAAAAGAAAGCCTGAAAACATGTTTCATTTCAAAAAGTGGGGAAGAAATTAACATTGAAGGATATATTTCGTGCAAGTACAAAAACGGGAAAGCAGAATACTTAAGGGGAATTCTGCGAAATGTAACAGACCGGATATTGCATGAAAAAAAGATCGGTTTTTATATTAGCCAGTTAGCCGAAAGAGAGGCTAACCTAAGTCATATAATAGAAAGCGCTCCCGATGCGGTAATAGTAATCAATAGTGAGAATACTATCCAGTTATGGAACCCCAAAGCCGAAGAAATATTTGGATGGAAGGAAGAAGAAGTTAAAGGCAGCCTGTTATCTGATACTATTATTCCCGCAAGCTTTAGGGAAAGGCATAACACCGGAATGAAAAGATATTTAGCAACAGGAAAGTCAAATATTATAAACAAAACAATAGAACTGAGTGCACTTCATAAAAATGGAAATGAATTTTATGTTTCTCTAACCGTTTCGCATGCAGTGCAGGAAGGAAGAGATATATTTATTTCATTTGTGCGCGACATAACCCAACAAAAAAAGATAGGGCTCGAACTTGAAAATCAAAGAAAACAATTAGAGAAATCTAACCAGGAACTGGAACAATTTGCATGGTTAACATCGCACGATTTAAAAGAACCACTTAGAAAGATATTAACCTTTAGTGATGCACTAATTAAAAAACATAGAAGCGAGTACGCAGAAACCTCTCAGAATTATCTAAAAAAAATACATAGATCTGCAAATCGTATGAACGAACTGATAGAAGCAGTACTGTTATATTCAAACGTAGCTTACGATAAAGATCTTTTTTCAACTGTTGATCTCAATGAGATATTTAAAGATGTTCTTGAAGATCTTGAACTAACCATTACTGCTAAAAATGCTATTATAAAAACTGATCATTTACCTGTTATTGATGCCATCCCCATACAAATGCGGCAACTATTTCAAAACCTGATAAGCAATGCAATTAAATATAGTAAACCCCACCAGGCACCGGGAATAATTATTAAATGCACTGATATTGAAGGCGGTTATAAGATAACCGTACAGGATAACGGGATAGGCTTTCCAAATGTTTATGCAGAAAAAATATTCCAGGTATTTCAACGCCTGCTTAATGATAAAACGCAGGAAGGAACAGGGATTGGATTAGCGCTTTGCAAAAAAATACTCGAAGCACACAATGGTACAATACATGCCGAAAGTGAAGAAGGGGTAGGATCAAATTTCATTATGCATTTACCAAAAGCACATGAATTTGTTACTGCTCAACCAGCTTAATACCCGTTTTTGTAAATACAATCTTTTGCTGCTTATACAAACTGCCTGTTGCCATTTTAAAAGCCTTTTTGCTCATACCAAAAAAAGAATATATTTCTTCAGGATCAGATTTATCATGGTAAGGCAGGTACCCGTTATTTTCCTGCAGCAATCGTAAAATTTTTGATACTTCATCTTCAACCCTGTTGTATCCCGGCTTTCCAACAACTACATCAATCTTATTTTCGGGGCGGATGGTTTTTATAAAGCCTTTCATCTTATCGCCTACTTCAATGTTTTGATAGATCTCGTTAAAGTGCAAAACACCTGTATGCTTATTATTAATGATAACGAGATAACCTATATCTGTTCTGCGATAAACCACCAGGTCAACTAAGTCTTTTTCTTTAACCGTAAGTTGCTCGTTGCTTAAGAACGGTTCAATTTTTTCCGTTGCCGCTACCCTGGTCGTTTGTTCGTCAATGTAAATTTTTACAAGATATTCAGCGCCTTCGCGCATGCCGCTTAACTGCTTGCTTTTAGGAACAAAAATATCTTTCATTAATCCCCAATCTAAAAATGCACCCTGGTTAGTAACGGTAACTGCTTTCAGTTTTACAATATCACCAACCACGCCTTTGGGCTCCTGGGTAGTAGCAAGTAACCGCCCTTCCGAATCGTGGTAAACAAAACCCTTTATCTCATCACCTACCTTAAGGCCTTCGGGCATAAACCTTTTAGGCAACAATATTCCTTCTGCGCCGTCGTCTAAGTACACGCCAAAATCTACCGACCGTAAAACCTTCATTGTATTATAATCACCCACTTTTATCATCGTAAATATTAGTTCGACTTATTAACTAAATAATCATTCAACATATCAACTAATCAACACTTCAATTTATCAACTATTCAACCCTTTATTATATCAATCATTCAACCGGTCAACTAATCAACCAATCAACCTTTCAACTCTCTAACCATGCTACTACCGGGGCTTCGCTCTTTCATACTGAACAGGCCATTTAATATCTGCACCCAGTTCTTTCGCAGCATGTAACGGAAAATAAGGATCTCTCAAAAGTTCTCTTGCTATAATGATAACATCCGCTTTGCCTGACGAAAGAATATCTTCTGCCTGTTGCGCTGTGGTTATCATTCCGACTGCTCCTGTTAAAATACCTGCTTGTTTTTTTACAGCTTCAGCAAAAGGTACCTGGTAGCCGGGGCCTACTTCGATTTTTGCTTTAGGAACATTTCCGCCAGAAGAGCAATCTATTAAGTCAACTCCTTTGCTTTTAAGAACCTTAGCCAGTTCAACAGAGTCTTCTATAGTCCACCCGCCTTCCGTCCAGTCGCTCGCTGATATTCTCACCAAGAGAGGCAATTCGGCAGGCCACCCTTTTCTAATGCTTTCAGCAATTTCAACCGTTAATCTTATCCTGTTCTCAAATGATCCGCCATATTCATCATTGCGCTTATTACTTAAAGGAGAATAAAATTCGTGCAACAAATATCCATGCGCAGCATGTATCTCAATCACTTTAAAACCGGCTTTCAATGCACGTTGTGCTGCAACTGCAAAGTCGTTTATAACTTTATCTATTCCCGCTTTATCCAATGCTAAAGGCACAGGCTCATCATCTTTAAAAGGTAAAGCAGATGGTGCTACAGTTTGCCATGCAGCCGCATCATTTGCAGGTAAAGCTTTGCCGCCTTTCCATGGGCTTACATGACTTGCTTTTCGTCCCGCATGCGCCAGTTGTACGCCGGCAATACTCCCATGTTCTTCTATAAAAGTGACTATCTGTTGCAGCTTTTCTATATGCTCGTCCTTCCAAAATCCAAGATCATCAGGACTAATTCTGCCTTCGGGAGAAACTGCCGTTGCTTCGGTAATAATAAGCGCTGCACCGCCTACTGCCCTGCTTCCTAAATGTACCAGGTGCCAGTCGTTCGCAAAGCCATCCACACTTGAATACTCGCACATTGGTGAAACAACAATCCTGTTTTTTAATTCAATACTTCTTATTTTAAGAGGCGTGAATAAATGAGCCATAAGAATTTGATTAAGACTTATTGAAAAATACGAATGCAAAATGAAAATAAGAAGTAGCAATATCTATACCCTTAGAAGATGTGGAGGAGAAGTTAAGAAGTTGCATGATTGCGACAAAGAGTAATCCTTCATAAAAAAGGAATATCAATTACTGTTCTTAGGAGGCACAAAACAACCGACTTTAATAAAATGGGTTTACAATGATAAGTGAGGGACGAAGGATAAACAAAACATCTTTTGTCTCTTACTTTCAAAAGAATATGAGTTTATAATAGTTCCTTCCCTAAAGACCTTTATTCATAGGATACTTTTGTTAGCTGCGGTGCTTATTTTCGGGAAGTTTTGCATTTTTAAGTAGCTCTTCCGCTCTTGCGAGTTTTTCAGGAAACAGGATTTTCTCCCGATATTTTTCAAGCGAAGGGTCAATTATTACAATTGGCACTTTGCTTTCATTAAGCTCCTGAATGAATTTTGGTAGTTCAGTTTTCATACCTGCAATTTACTTAAATTTTCGTTGCGCTAAAA